>Ga0137297_10004_pt1 | contig 388869 bp, 330 predicted proteins | sample RamsorincwithD2O_FD_97191 | JGI IMG/M metagenome (GOLD analysis project Ga0137297, IMG submission 97191) | Mouse cecal microbial communities from Vienna, Austria - Mucin amended with D2O | ecosystem: Host-associated > Mammals > Digestive system > Large intestine > Cecum | place: Austria: Vienna...
CCTTTCCTATAGCATAAAATCAGTTGCAAAAAACAAAAAAAAAGCATATAATTTACCAAAGAAAAAGCAAAGGCAAAACAAAAACAAGCTAGAGCTAGGGGAAGGAATGAAAAGCCATGAAAAACCTAAACATAAAAGAAATAATAAAAGCAACAAAAGGAGAACTAATACAAGGAAACGAACAATACGAATGTATAAACTTCTCAAAAGACACAAGAAGCATACAAAAAGAAGACTGTTACATAGGAATAAAAGGAGCAACATTTGACGGAAGCAAATTTTGGAAACAAGCGTTAGACCAAGGAGCAAGCACAGTAATAATAGAGAATGTAGAAATCACAGAAGAAGACAAAAATCAATATGCTGAAAAAAACATAATAAAAGTAGAAAACACGCTAGAAGCACTATACAAAATAGCAAATTATAAAAGAAATAAATACAACATACCAGTAATAGGAATAACAGGAAGTGTAGGGAAAACAAGCACAAAAGATATGGTCGCAAATGTGGTATCACAAAAATATAAAACACTAAAAACACTAGGAAATAATAATAACAATATAGGATTACCCTTTACAATATTAAGGCTAAAAGATGAAGAAGCAATGGTATTAGAAATGGGAATGGACCATTTAAGAGAAATTGCATTATTATCAAAAATTGCAAGACCAGACATATGTGTAATAACAAACATAGGAACATCACATATTAAAACTTTGGGGTCACAAGAAAATATATTAAAAGCAAAATTAGAAATTTTAGAAGGAGCAGAAAATCCAACAATAATAATAAATAATGATGATAAATTATTAAATGAATGGTATGAAAAGAACAAAAAAGATAAAAATATAATAACATATGGTATAAAAAATAAAAGTAATGTAATGGCGAAAAATATTGAAACAACACTAGAAGACAGTAAATATACATGTATTGTAGGCGAAACAGAAATAGAAATGTATGTACCTGTTGGAGGGGAACACTTTGTTTCAAACAGCTTATGTGCAACAGCAATAGGAAAAATACTAGATATAGAAAATGAAAAAATTGCAAAAGGAATTGAAACTTTTGAATTAACAAAAAGAAGAATGGACATAACAGAACTAGAAACAGGAATAAAAGTTATAAATGACGCATATAATGCAAATTGTGAATCAATGCAAGCATCACTAAAAATATTAGGAAATAGTGATAATCATCGAAAAATTGCAGTATTAGGAGATATGCTAAACTTAGGGGAATACTCAAAAGAACTACATAAAAAAGTTGGTAAAGCAGTAGCTGAAAACAAAATTGACATATTAATCTGTCAAGGAGAAGAAACAAAATACATTGTAGAAGAAGCCGAAAAACAAGGTATAAAAAAAGAAAAAATCTATAAACTAGAAAATAGGGAACAAGTAATAGAAAAATTAAAAGAAATATCAGAGCCAGGAGACGTAATTTTAATAAAAGCTTCAAATTCCATGAAATTTTATGAAATAGCAGAAAAATTCATATCAATCTATAAAAAATAGAGGAAAGGAAGATGCCTATGGCAAAGAAAAACTTAGGAGTTGTATTTGGAGGAATGTCAACAGAAAGCAAAGTCTCAGAAGCCTCAGCTAAATCAATATTAGCAAACTTAGACAAAGAAAAATATAACATATATCCTATATTTATCTCAAAAGACGGAAACTGGTGGAAATACGAAAAAGAAGAAAAGAACGAAAAAATTGAAAATATTGTTGAATACCTAAAACAAATGGATGTTGTATTTCCGGTATTGCATGGACTTTATGGCGAAGACGGTACAATACAAGGCTTACTAGAACTTTTAAAAATACCATATGTAGGATGTGGAATTTTAGCATCTAGTGTAGGTATGGATAAAGTATACACAAAAATCATTTTCGAAAAAGCTGGGCTAAAACAGGCAAAATATGAATACATAAGAAAATACAAAGACAAATATATATATGTAGACAAACAATTTAACGAAAAGACATTCAGTTTACAAGAAATAGCAGAGAAAATCGTAAAAGACCTAGGGCTACCAGTATTTGTCAAGCCATCAAGATCAGGCTCAAGCGTAGGAATAAACAAAGCTTGCACACAAGAAGAACTAGAAAAAAACATCGAAGAAGCATCACAATTTGATAATAAAATCATCATAGAAGAACAAATAGACGCAAGAGAAATAGAATGTGCAGTACTTGGAAATGAAGAAATACAAGCATCAGTATTAGGAGAAGTAAAATCAGCAGAAAGTTTCTACTCATATAGCGCAAAATATCAAAACAAACAATCATTTACAGAAATACCAGCAGACTTACCACAAGAAATCTCAGAAGAAATAAGAAAACTGGCTGTAAAAGCATTCAAAGCAATCGACGGAAAAGGCTTATCCAGAGTTGACTTCTTTGTAGACAAAAACACATCAGAAATATATATAAACGAAATCAACACCTTGCCAGGATTTACAGAAATAAGCATGTATCCGCAACTATTTGAAGCAAGCGGAATTAATTACAAAGACTTACTAGATGAAATTATTGCCATTGGGGACGGACCTTTTTGGCAATAAATTGTCAAAAAGGTCCGTCCCTAGTGGCAATAATAAAAAATCCATAAAAACTATGGATTTTTTTCATATTTGTGGTATAATAGTTATACCTAATTTTGGGAGGATGTTAAAAATGGTATTAAAGAATTATTACAAGATACTAGGACTAGACACAAGCAGAGTATCAATAGATGAAATAAAAATAGCATATAGACAAGCTGCAAAGAAATATCACCCAGACTTAAATGTAGGGGACAAGCTAGCAGAAGAGAGAATAAAAGATATAAATGAAGCATATAGAACTCTATCAGTACCAGCGTCAAAAAGAAAATATGACAGAATGTGGAATTCTAAATTTGGAAGAAATACAAGAACAGTTACAGGTGCAGGGACAATAATAAATATGTTTCTAGGAGATATTGAAAAGCTAAATAGAAGTGAAAATACTAAAAAGCAAATAGCAAAAAAAGGCGAAAATATCGAAACAGAAATAACAATAAAGTTAGAAGAAGCTTTTTATGGTAAAAGTAAGCAAATAACTTTAAAAGATACTAATGTAAGAGAAAGGACAATAACTGTAACAATTCCAAAAGGGATAAGAGACGGAGAGAAAATAAGGCTGATAGGGCAAGGTAAAGCAGGCGAAAATGGCGGAAAGAATGGAGATTTGCTAATAAAAATCAATATAGAAAATAATCAAAGATTTAGGCTAAAAGGATGTGACATATATACAGATTTACTATTAACGCCATGGGAAGCGGCATTAGGAACAAGAGTATTAGTTAATTCAATAGATGATGAAACTAAAATTTACATTCCACAAGGTATACAAACAGGAGAGAGGATAAGAATACCAAATAAAGGATATCAAAAAGGAAGAGATACAAGAGGGGACTTAGTTGCAGAAGTAAAAGTTGTAGTTCCTAAAAGGTTAACAGAAGAAGAAAAACAAATATATACTAAACTAAATGAAATATCAAATTTTAATCCAAGAGCATAAAATGTAGGAAAAACACAACTTTACATAAGTAAAATATTGACAATTACATAAATGTGATATATAATATTGAACAGCAATAAAACAAAGGAAAATCTATGAAATATGCATAGAATAGGGGTGTGAAAGAAATATGGACTCTATACAAGGAAAACATTTTAGTATAACAGATCCAGAAGGAGTAAAAACGGTAATATATCAAGTAAATAAAACTGAAAAAGAATTTCTAAAGAATTCTCCAAAATATACAGCAGAACGATTAGATTACTCAGAGGAAATAGTACGGAAATTATAATAGAAAAACTTTTTATGTTGATGAACTTGATAAAAATAAAAATCAGATACTTATTTTATCTTTTGCAAAAGATAAAGTGGTTATTAATAATGGGATTTTGGATGATGACGAAGTTAGAATATCAAAAAAGCCAATGCCATATAAATTTGATACTATATACACAGAGCAACCACAAGAATACAAAAACGTAACATACACACCTAATTTAAAAAGACCAATATTTATAATAGACCCAGAAACAACAGAAGAAATAAAGCCAACACTTTATTTTGACGAAGAAACAAATGATGTAAAAGGAAAATGTAAATTAAGACCTCATAAATCATATTTCGTATTTGAAATGAGAGAAGAAGAGGGGAAAATTAATTTGGTTGGGGGAAGCCCAAAAATTGCAGATTAATTAAGGAGGAGAAAGAATGACATTATATTGGCCACCAGAAAAAACATTCCAATATAAATTTAAAGACAATAAGGAATTAGTATTAACAATACCAATGGAAGACAACAAGAAAAAAGAAAATAAAGGAATGGAAAAATAGGTTTAACACAAAAGAGTAGGTGAAATATATGAATTATAAAATAGAGGGTGCAATAAGGAGAAACAGAAAAAACTTTATAATATTTGCAATACTATGGTTGCTTATAGCCATAGTATTAGTTCCGTCAATTACAAATAGTATATGCACAGCAGGAGCGGACGGAAAATTTGACCCAATGTTATTAGTAGAAACATTTGGAAAATCAATAACAAACCCATTTGGAGCATTAGGAAATATTTTTGCAAGTGGAGTAGTGGGAGATTATTTTTCACATTTATTAATAGCAACAATATTTTTCTCAGTATTTTTCTTTATAGGATTTGTAAGGTCAGCACCAAAAAATGAATACACAGACATAGAACATGGTTCAAGTGACTGGAGTCAACATGGAGAACAATATACAATATTAAATAGAAATAAAGGAATAATCCTAGCACAAGACAATTACTTACCAGTAGATAAACGTGGAAACGTAAATGTATTAGTAGTAGGACGGTTCAGGTTCTGGTAAATCTGCATCATACTCAATACCAAACGCATACCAATGCTTAGGTTCATATGTATTTACAGACCCAAAAGGGGAGCTATATGACAGAACAGCAGGATATTTAAAATCAAAAGGATATGAAATAAAAGTATTAAACCTAGTAAGACCAGAATATAGTGATGGTTATAATCCATTAGCACACATAAATTCAGAATTAGATGTAGACGTTATTGCAAACACAATAGTAAAAGGGCAAAAATCTGAAAGTGGTTCAGACCCATATTGGGACGATATGGCAGAAATGCTACTAAAAGCGTTAATTTATTATTTAATAGCAACAAGACCAGAAGAAGAACAAAACTTAGCTAGCTGTGCAGAACTAGTAAGAGCTGCAAACAACAATGGTAGTGGAAACTTATTAACAGAGCTAATGAGCCAATTACCATATGACCACCCAGCAAGAATGAACTATAAATCAATAGAAATTGCGTCAGAAAAAACATATAGCAGTATATTGAGCTCATTGCAATCAAAACTAGGAAAATTTGACTCCAAAGACATTGCAGAGCTAACATCAACAGACACAATAAACTTTGAAGATATAGGAAACAAAAAAACAGCAGTATATGTAATATCATCAGATACACATACAGCATATGACTTCCTATTAACAATATTCTTCTCACAAATGATACAACAATTATATGACCACGCAGATAAAAACGGTGGAGCACTAAAAGAGCAAACATTCTTTATACTAGACGAGTTTGCAAATATCGGAAAAATACCAGACTTTGATAAAAAAATATCAACATCAAGAAGTAGAAAAATATCATTTAGTGTAATTCTACAAAACGTAGACCAATTAGAAGCAGTATATGAAAAATCATATGAAACAATAATGGGAAACTGTGATACTCACCTTTTCCTAGGAAGTAACTCATATAAAACAGTAGAATATTTCTCTAAACAATTAGGAGAAAAAACAATAGGAAGAGACAGCATATCAATAAATAGAGATAGACAAAACTGGAAAACAGGAAAATCCGTATCAGACCAAGTGATGGCAAGAGCGCTAATGACACCAGATGAGCTACGTAGAATGGATATTAACCAATGTATAATCTTTGTAAAAGGATTAAAACCAGTAAAAACTAGAAAATTCTATTATTTTGAAAGTCCAATGGCAAGAAAGTTAAAAGAACTAGAAATAAGCCACAATGACATAGGAACAATAGAAAGAGGAACATGGAGAAAATATAATCCATATAACCCATATGTAGAAGAAAAAGACAAAGAAGCAGTAGAAAACTTAAAGGTAGAATCTTTAGATGATTTATTTGAAGACGAACCAGTGGTAGAAGATAAAAAGGCGGAAACAAAACTTCAAAAACCAAGAAAAGAAGAACCACAGATTCAGACATTGGATTTAAATGATTTTGACGATGACTTTAAAGAAATATCAGCTCCAACTTTACCGCAAGAGCCAGAAGATGACGAATATGATTTACAAAAAGAGTTGGAAGCTAAATTTGATGAATTATTTGGGCCAATGGATGAGGATTAATTAAATCAATAAACATAAAGAAAAGCGAAAGTGATTTCGCTTTTTATTATGTTATAGAAAAGTAAAATTTTTCTATAACATAATAATGCTACAATCGCTATTGCCTTTGAGATTTTCTCATTATATTCGAAAACTCAAATCGGCGAGAAGAAAAGGTGACAAAGGCACTTTTCTTCTTGCCAAAATACAAAAGTTATAGTAGAATAAACCAAAAGAAAAACAATAGAAGGTGAAAAAATGAAATTTATACATATAGCAGACATGCACTTTGACAGTCCATTTGTCAACTTATCAGAAAAAGAACTACTTGGAGACAAAAGAAGACTAGAACAAAGAAAAATATTCAAAAAAATAATAGAATATATAAAACAAGAAAAAATAGACAATTTATTTATATCAGGAGACCTATACGAACATAAATACATAAAACAATCAACAATAGAATATATCAATAATTTATTCAAAGAAATACCAGAAACACAAATATACATAGCGCCAGGAAACCATGACCCATACCTAAAAAACTCATATTACAGCAAATATAAATGGAACGAAAATGTAAAAATATTTCAAGGAAAAATTGAAAAAATCGAAACACAAGAAGCAGACATATATGGATATGGATTTAATGACTTTTACTGCACAAACTCTGGAATAGAAGAAATAAAAATAGAAAATAAAAACAAACCACAAATATTAATAATACACGGAACACTAAACGGAGCAAACATAGAAGAAAAACAATACAACTCAATAACAACAAAACAATTAGAAGAAATAGGATTTGACTATGTAGCACTAGGGCACATACATAAACCAGACTATCTGAACAATAAAATAGTATACCCAGGTTCAACCTCAGCACTTGGTTTTGACGAACCAGGAGAACACGGAATGATAGTAGGAAACATAGAAAAAACAGAAGGCGAAGAACAAGCAAAAATAGAATTAAAATTTGTGCCACTAGACGAAGAAAAATTTATAAAAAAAGAAATAAATGTAACAGAAATAAATTCAAAAGAAGAATTAATAGAAAAAATAAATGAAATAGAAATAAAAAATAATGAATATATAGAAATAATATTAATAGGAAAAAGAAATTTCGAAATTAATAAATATGAAATAATAAAATATATAGAAAATGAAAGAATAATAAAAATAAAAAATAAAACAAAAATAGCATATGACTTAAAAAAACTAGAAAATGAAACGACATTAAAAGGGCTATTTGTAAAAGAAATATTAAATAAATATGAGCAAAATAATTTAACAGAAGAGGAACAAGAAATAATAGAAAAGGCAATTGAAATAGCATTCGAAGCATTGGAATAAAACTTTTTGGGACAGGCCAAAAAAGTTTCACTTGCGGACGTTTTGGGACAGGCCAAAAAAGTTTTGCTCACGGACGTTTTGGGCCTGTCCCAAAAAAATTCCAAAAAAATTAAAAATTATAAAAAGGAGAATAATTTTGAAAATAAATAAAATAAAAATAAATTCATTTGGAAAATTAAAAGAAAAAGAAATAGAATTAAAAAATGGAATAAATGTTATTTTTGGAAAAAATGAAGCAGGAAAATCTACATTATTAAAATTTATAGTAAATTCATTTTATGGAATTTCAAAAAATAAAAAAGGAAAAGAGCATTCTGATTTTGAAAAATATACTCCTTGGATAGGAGAAGAATTTTCAGGAAAAGTAGAATACGAATTAGATAATCAAAATAAATATGAAGTTTATAGAGAGTTTAAAAAGAAAAATCCAAAAATATTTAATGATAAAAAAGAAGATATTTCAAAAGAATTTAATATAGATAAAACGGCAGGAAATCAATTTTTCTATGACCAGACAAAAGTGGATGAGGATTTATTTATGTCTACCGTTGTAGTTGGACAGCAAGATGTAAAGCTAGGGAAACAAGAGCAAAGCATACTAGTTCAAAAAATAGCTAATTTAGTTGGAACTGGTGATGATAATGTTTCTTATAAAAGAGCAATTGATAGAATTAACAGAAGACAACTAGATGAAGTTGGAACAACAAAATCAAGAGAGAAACCAATAAATATAATTTCGAGGAAAATTGAAAATTTGGAAGAAGAAAAACAAGAATTAGAAAAATATAAAAATTTTAAATATGAAATAGAAGAAAATAAAAATAATTTAGAAGAAGAAATTTATAATTTAGAAAATGAAAATAATTTATTAAAAGAAATAAAAAAAATAAAAGATGAAGAAAATTTAGAAAATGAAAAAATAAAAATAAAAGAAAATATAAAAAAAGAAAATAATGAAAAAATAAATTTAATTAAAAATAAAATAAATGAAATAAAAATAGAAAATAAAAATATATTAGAAAAAAATAATAAAAAAATAAAAAATAAAAAATATAAAATAAATAAAAAATTAATTTTAATATTTATTTTATTAATAATTATAAATATTTTACAATTTATTTTAATAAAAAATAATATTTTTAAATATATTTTTCTCCTTACAGTACCAACGTTTTTAATTTTTTCAATATTTTTAGAAAATAAAAAAATAAAAAAAGAAAAAAATATAGAAAAAAATAATTTAATTAATTTAGAAAAAATAAATAATGAAATAAATAATTTAAATAATGAAATTAACTTATTAGAAAATAATAATAAAAATTTAGAAAATGAAATAAATAATTTAAAAAATAGTTTAATTTTAAAAATTAATTTTGAAAAAGAAAAAATAAAAAATAATTATTTAAATAAAATAGAAAAAAATAAAATAAATAATTTAATTAATTTAGAAAATCAAAATTATGAAATAGAAAATTTACAAAATAAAATAAATAATAAAAAAATAGAATTACATTCTTTAGAATTAGACAAAAAAAATATAGAACCAAAATTAGATGATTTATCAAAAATTGAAGAAGAACTAGTTAACAATAAAGAAAAGATGTCAACCTTACAAAAATTAAATTTAAGTTTTGAACTTGCAAAAGACATTTTAAACACATCTTATGAAAAAATGAAAAACACAGTAACCCCTAAGTTTACACAAGAGCTATCAAAAAATATTTCTAAGATAACAGACGGAAAATACAACAATATTTTGTTTAATGATGAAGAAGGGCTAATAGTAGAATTGGAAAATGGAAATTATGTGCCAGCATCTAAATTAAGTATTGGAACAATAGACCAATTATATTTGTCATTAAGACTATCAATGGTGGAAGAATTATCAAAAGAAAAAATGCCAATAATTTTAGATGAAGCATTTGCATATTATGACACAGAAAGATTAGAAAATATTTTAAAATATATTAACGAAAAATTTATTGGACATCAAATAATAATTTTTACTTGTACAAATAGAGAAAGAGAAATATTAAAAAAATTAAATATTAATTTTAATAATATAGAATTAATATAGAATAGAGGAAAAAATGGAATTTAAAAATATAAAAAAAATAGAAGAAATTTTAAAACAAAAAAATAGAAAAAATATACAAAAAATATTATTAATTTTAATATTAATAAATTTAATAATTTTTTTAATATTTATTTTTACAGATTTATTTTTGATAAATAAAATAATAAAAACAATAATAAATTGTCTAATAGGTATAGTAGATATAATATTAATAGTATTAATGTTAAAAAAAGAAGAAGTCCAAAATACAGATGAAGAAATTGAACTAGAAATTAATGAGGCATATGACCCAATTATACTTCAATTTTTTCAAAAAAATAAAATAATAGCAGACAGTAATTTAATATTAGCAGAATGTGAGAGTTTAATACAAAGAGAATTAATGGAAGTAGAAAAAAGAGAAAATGAAACAATATTTAAAATAAAAAAAGATATGTTTATAAGAATGAATGGAGTAGAAGGTGTTGAAGAAAGTAAGATTGACGAATATTCTAAAAATGGAATTCCAGCATATGAAAATTTATTTGTAACAAAAATATTATTTCCATTTGAAAATGAAGTTAGTTTAAAAGAATTAATAAAAAAAGCAAAAGAAGGATATTATCAACAAAGAGAAGAAATGTGTGAACTTTTATTAGAGAAAATGCTATTGCATAAAATTGAAAATGAACATTTAGTGCAGGACAAAAAACAATTAACATTTTCTATAATATTGATTATAAATATCATAGTTAGTTTTCTAACTTGGATGGGGCTAGGTGCATTCAATATAGTATTGCTACTTGGATCTGTTGCAAATATAGGAATAAGTGCAATGTTATTAAAAAATGAGAAAATGTTTGCATATAATTTCAATCCTGAAATTTTAGAATATATTGATAAAATTCATAAATATGCAAAAAAATTAAATTTAGAAGATGAGGGAATAACAAGAAAAGATATAATGTTAAAAATGTTTTTTGGAGAGATACAGGTAGATGAAACAATCGGAAGATATTTTTAAATACTTAACAAACCATTTCATTAATAGTGAAGTGGTTTATTTTCTGATTATCTTATAAACACTTGTAAAAACTTCTAAAACGTAGTATAATAGTTTGGAAGAAAATAACAAAAAAGGAGCGTTTATATGTTTGAGAAACTAGAAGCAGTAGAAAAAAGATATGAAGAATTAACAAAAATGATAGCAGACCCAGAAGTCATATCAAACAACACAGAATGGCAAAAATTAATGAAAGAGCATGCAAGCATAGAAGAAATTGTAGAAAAATTTAGAGAATATAAAAAAGTAAAACAATCAATGGAAGAAGCAGAAGAACTAATGCAAGATCCAGATATGAAAGAATTAGCAGAAGAAGAATATTACAATTCAAAAGAGCAAATGCCAAAACTAGAAGAAGAATTAAAATTCTTACTAATACCAAAAGACCCAGACGATGATAAAAACATAATGTGTGAAATAAGAGCAGGAGCAGGAGGAGAAGAAGCAGCACTATTTGCAGGAACACTATTTAGAATGTACTCAATGTATGCAGAAAAAAGACGTTGGAAATTAGAAGTACTAAATGAAAACGAAACAGGGTTAGGCGGATACAAAGAAATATCATTTATGATAACAGGAAAAGGAGTATACAGTAGACTAAAATTCGAGAGTGGAGTACACAGAGTACAAAGAGTGCCAGACACAGAAAGCAGTGGAAGAATACACACATCAACAGCAACAGTAGCAGTATTACCAGTAGTAGAAGATGTAGAAATAGAAATAAACCCAGCAGATATAAAAATGGAAGTGTTTAGAGCATCAGGAGCAGGAGGACAACACATCAACAAAACATCATCAGCCGTAAGATTAATACACGAACCAACAGGAATTGTAGTAGAATGTCAAACAGAAAGGTCACAATTCCAAAACAAAGACAACGCAATGAAAATGCTAAGAACAAAGCTATATGAAATAGAAAAAGAAAAACAAGACAGCGCAGTTGCAAATGCTAGAAGAACACAAGTTGGCTCAGGGGATAGAAGCGAAAAGATAAGAACATACAATTACCCTCAAGGAAGAATTACAGACCATAGAATAGGAATGAGCATTTATCAAATGGAAAATTTCTTAAATGGGGATATAGACGAAATGGTTGATAACCTAATTGCAGCAGATAGAGCTGAAAGACTAAAAGGCGAAGAAGAATAATAAAAGGCAGGTTAAAAGTTAAATTATAACTATATAACCTGCCTAAAATATTTATTAGGTTACAAAAAAGAGTAGACATAAGTTGGAAAGTATGGTATACTGTCAAAGTAAATACCCAAGGAGGGCTACAAAATGAAAAAAGAACAAATCTTCAAATTACGGAAGAAATACTTAGGTAATAAAAATTCTGGTTGGGAATTGGATAATGAAACAGGAGCACTAGTGATTTATTCAATAAATGCAATTTACTATGATGGAAAATACTATTCCATGGAAACAGGGGAAGCAATTCAATTTGAACCATATGTCTCTAAAGTAAGAGAGCATTACGGCCATAAAGAATTGCAAGTACCAGGAACAGGGGTAATTGTCTATCGTAAAAATGAGCAAAACCAAACAGAAATATTGTTACAGTTGAGAAAAGACTTTAACCTTTATGGACTACCTGGAGGAGGAATTGAGTTAGGGCAAACGTATGAGGAATGTGCTGTAGAAGAGCTATTTCAAGAAACTGCATATTTGGCAAATCCACAAGATATGAAATTGCTAAAAATTTATGCAGGACCAAAACACATAACACAGTACCCTTCGGGAGATATTGTATTTCACAGTGTCGCAGTATATAAAATTGACAGGAGTTTGTGTACAAAAACTGAATGTCAATATGATACTAACGAGACTAAGAAAATAGTTTGGGCTACCATTCAGGAAATAAGGAAACTGCTAGAGGAAAAATTAGTGTTTCCGAACAACATACCGATATTAGAGGATATTGTTGATGAGTATTTTAAATAAAATATTCCTAAAAGACTATTGTTTTATCAATGGTCTTTTTGTGTTATTGAAGAACTCATTCTTTTACAGTTATTATAGTAAATGTAATAAAATAAAAATTTTTACATAAATTAAATAATAAAAGTTAACTTATAGTAAGGAGAATTTAAATGGAAATACTAAAAACAACATTGTTAGGATTATTCTTCGGAACATTTGGAACAACGTTAGGCGGAATAATAGGAGTAACAATAAAAAAGCATTCAAACAAATTCCTAAGTTTCATACTAGCATTTGCATCAGGGCTAATGATGGCAGTAATATGTTTTGACCTATTACCAGAAGCATTTGGAATAAGCAAAATAACAACAGTAGTATTTGGAACAATAGTAGGAATAATAGCAATGATATTTTGTGACTTGTTAGTAGAAAAGAAATTCAACAATAAAATAGAAAGAAATGCAAACGACCTATTAAAAACAGGAATAATAGTATCAATAGGACTAGCGATACATAACTTTCCAGAAGGATTAGCAATAGGTTCAGGATTTGAAGCATCACTAAAATTAGGACTAAGCCTAGCAATAGCAATATGTTTACACGACATACCAGAAGGAATATCAATGGCAGTACCAATGAAAAATGGCGGAATGAAAATAGGAAAAGTAATATTCTATGTAGTTTTATCAGGAATAACAACTGGAATAGGAGCGTTTTTTGGAGCGATAATAGGTGGAATATCACAAGCTGTAATAGCTTTTTGCCTAAGCTTTTCAGCAGGAGCAATGCTGTATATTGTGTCACGGAGAGCTTGTGCCAGAATCTAATAAATTATATAAAGGTAGAATGACAGCGGTAGGAAATATGTTGGGATTTATAATTGGAATATTTGCAACATCAATATAGGAATTTTGTGATTTTTGACATAAAAATACCTGGAATTTTGTGATAAATTTCAAAAAAAGCATTGTAAAAGAGAACAAATGTTGCTATAATAGAACAGACAAATGAAAAAAGAAAGGAACAAATAAATGCAAGATATATTAAAAGGATTAAACGACAAACAACACGAAGCCGTAGTAACAACAGAAGGACCATGCCTAGTAATAGCAGGAGCAGGAAGCGGAAAAACAAAAGTGTTAACACACAAAATAGCATACCTAATAGAAGAAAAAGGCGCAAAACCATGGGACATACTAGCAATAACATTCACAAACAAAGCAGCAAACGAAATGAAGGAAAGAATAGCAAACCTAATAGGAGAAACAGCAAAAGACCTATGGATGGGAACATTTCACTCAATTTGTGTAAAAATATTAAGAAGATTTATAGACAGAATAGGATTTGACACATCATTCATAATATTTGACACATCAGATCAAAAATCACTAGTAAAAAGCTGCTTAAAAGACCTAAGCATAGACGACAAGCTATTTAATGACAGAGCAGTACTATCAGAAATAAGTAACGCGAAAAACGAAATGCTAGAACCAGCCCAATACCAAGCAAGAGCAAACGGAGACTTCAGAAAAGAAAAAATAGCAACAGTATATGAGTTATACCAAAAAAGACTAAAAGAAAACAACGCAATAGATTTTGACGACATTATAAATTACACAATAAAAATATTAATGGAAAACCAAGACATACTAGAATATTACAGCAACAAATTCAAATACGTACTAGTAGACGAATATCAAGACACAAACAAATCTCAATTTACACTAGTAACAATGTTAGCATCAAAACACGGAAACATTACAGTTGTAGGCGATAACGATCAAGGAATATACTCATTCAGAGGTGCAGACATATCAAACATACTAAACTTTGAAAAAGACTTTGCAGGAACAAAAATAATCAAACTAGAACAAAATTACAGATGTACAGGAAACATATTAAAAGCAGCAAATAGTGTAATAAAAAACAATGAAGTAAAATACAAAAAAGAATTGTGGACAAACAATGAACAAGGAAACTTGCCAAGAGTATACCAAGCAAAAAATGAATATGACGAAGGAACATACATAGTAGAACAAATAAATCACTTAAAAAGAGAAGAATACTACAAATATTCAGACTTTGCAGTACTATACAGAATGAACACACAATCAAGAGCGATAGAAGAAATGCTAAGAAGAGAAGGAATTCCATATAAAATTATAGGTGGGCTAAAATTCTATGAAAGAAAAGAAATAAAAGACATCATAGCATATTTAAGATTAATACAAAATGGAAATGACAATTTAAGCTTAAAAAGAATAATAAACGAACCTAAAAGAGGAATAGGAAAAACAAGCTTAGATAAAATAGAGCAACTAGCACAAGCAAACGAAACATCAATGTATGAAGTAATAAAAAATGCAGAGCAATATGGATTAAACAGAGTATACCTAAATTCTAGGGAATTTGTAAATTGTATAGAAGAGCTAAAAGCTAAAAAAGACGAGATGAAAATATCAGAATTGATAAAATCGACATTAAGAAAAAGTGGATATACAAGAGCATTAGAAGCGGAAGACACAATAGAAGCAACAAACAGAATAGAAAACTTAGACGAATTCCTAACAGTAGCAATAGAATTCGAAGAGGAAGAAGCAGAAAATGGACTAAGCCAATTCTTAGAAGGAATAACACTATCTAGTGACATAGACAACCTAGAAGAAACAGAAGACTACGTAACACTGATGACACTACACAGTGCAAAAGGACTAGAATTCCCAGCAGTATTCCTAGTAGGACTAGAAGAAGGCATATTCCCAGGATATAAATCAATATCAGAGCCACGTGAACTAGAAGAAGAAAGAAGACTTTGCTATGTAGGAATAACAAGAGCAAAAGAAAACTTATTCCTAACATGTAGTAAACAAAGAACAATATTTGGCTCAACAAGCTATAATCCAACATCAAGATTTTTAACAGAAATACCAGCAGAACTACTAGAAGGATATGAAGAAGCATTTGGAGAAACAAGCAACAAAGAAGAAATGTTTAGTGATTCAAAATACAGCTGGACATATGGAAGTAAAAACAATAATAGTATTGGAAATGGCAATAGCAGTATAAAAACATACAAAATAAACGAAAAAGAGCCAGCCGTAGCAGCTGCATCAACTAACAAATCTGGAAACCAAGGGTTTATGTTTAGAACAGCAGAAAGCTTTTTAAACACATTATCAACAAAAACAAACTCAGGCAATGTAGACCTATCAAAATACAAAGCAGGAGTAAAGGTAATGCACAAAAAATTTGGAGAAGGAATTATAGGAAAAGTAGAAGCAGAAGGAGAAGACTTAAAGGTAGATATAGATTTCACCAAATCAGGACATAAACGACTTATGGCAAAATTTGCAAACTTGCAAATAATAGAATGATGTTTTTGGAATTATAAAGAAGAAGCAATGATTACATATCATAAAGCTTCTTCTTTTTGTTTTCTCAACTCTTCAAGTTCAATAACAAGAATAATATAAAAAGCAATTAAATAAAATCTTCTTTTCTTATATTGACGTTATACGTCAATTAATATACAATATAAATGTGAATAACAAAATGAGAAAAGCAAATACTAAAAATGGAAGTATTGTATACTTATTGACATAATGTACATACAAATTATAAAATTTGATTAAACAAAAGAGAGGAGATTTTTAAGAAGATGAAACAAAACAAAGAAAAGGGGATAACGCTAATAGCACTAGTAATAACAATTATAGTATTACTAATATTAGCAGGTGTAGCAATAGCAACATTAACAGGAGATAATGGTGTGTTAACAAAGGCAGCAAGTGCCAAAGAAAAGACAGAAAGAGCAGAAGTAATTGAAAATGCAAAGTTGGACATTTTAGCAATTCAGTCAGATAAAGAAGGAAAGCTTACAACAGGAGATTTAAAAGGAGTATTAGATAAATATTTTAAAGATGTACCTGAAGAGATAACAGCAGAAGATATTGCAACTTTGGAATTAAAAACAAAAGACGAAAAACATACAATAAAAGTATCTGAGATTTATAATGGTAAATTAGAAGGTACAAATGGCTCGATGTCAGTAGCAGAATTAAAAGTTGGAGATTACGTAAATTATGGAGACAAATTAGCAGTTCAAACTTATAGAACAAAAGAAGACGGAGAGCCAGACACAGGATATGAAACATCACAAACATTTAATACAAATACAACTACATTGTGGAGAGTTATAAATAAAAAAGCAAATGGAGATGTAGAAATAGTAGCAGTTAATAATACTTTATCAAGTGACGGAACTACTGGTTTATATTTAAAAGCACAAAATGGATTTTTAAATTCTGAAACAATACTAAATAACTTGTGTTCAAAGTTATATGCAAATCCGGCATATGGAACAGCAAGAAGTATAAATGTTGATGATATAAATAATTTAACAGAATTTAATCCTGAAACAAGTGATTGGGACGAAAAGGATTACTATTTAAATAATAGAACAAAGACATATACATCAGGTGGACCATTTTGGGATAAAAATACAAATACTTTTAAAAATGCAACAACAGAAGATCCTATAACAGTGGATAATACAGACTACTATTATACAGTTAATGAAAATATACCACTATATGACACATTAATCGAAGAATCAAAAACTTATACAGGTGATTATAGCGAAGAAAATTATCCAATGTTCTATTGGCTGGCCTCTCGCAGCGTGCTTGCGGGCGATAACAATTCGCTCTTCGATGTGCACCGTGTAGGCGGCGGAGTTGTTCTCGGCTGGAACTTGTTCAATGCTGGTACCGGCGGTAGCGCCAACGGGCTTACGCGTGCGTTTGCAGTCCGCCCAATTGTAACTCTAAGATCTAGTGTCCAAATAGACACAAGTGATACAACAAAAGATGGAAGTGAACAAGGAAAGGCTTGGATATTAAAATAAGAAGTAATCGCCTATGGTGGGCCGTTGGTTCGCCTAGGCGAAAATTTTAAAAAGAAAAGTAAAAATACTTGAAACTTTTATAAAAATGTAGTAATATAGTTTCAAATTAATTAGCATAAAAAATGCTAATTCAAGAGTTTTAAAGCACAAAGTCATAATTCCACTATATAAAAATTTATTTATATTTATGACAATTCAAGAACCCAAACTTGGGGCAATTAAAATATTAATTCTAATTAAATCTAAAAAATTCCAAGATAATATAAAATTATAATTTGTGTCAAAACGACTTTTTAATAAAAATTTATAATTCTAAATATTAGTTAATAAAAGAATATATTTATATCGAAATTAAATCAAAATAGCAAAATTTATGTCTAATTAATAATTCACAAAAAATTTACCATAAAACACAAATTAACTCTTGAATAAACATATGCTTTGTGGTAAAATAAGAAAGGAAGATACATGAAGGGAAAAGTATACGAAAAAGACAAATATGGGATAACCTATGAAAATGGCAAAATAGTAAGAATTCCAGCAAAGAACGATTATATGTTTAAAAATCTATTTGGAGTAAATGGAAAAGAAGAAAATTTAAAAGGACTATTGCAAGCAATTTTAAAAATAAAAATAGATAGCTTAGAAATAGAAAATTCGGAATTACCAAGAGATAATAAAGAAGCAAAATTGGGAGTGGTAGATGTTAAAGCAAAACTATCAGACGGAACAATAGCAACAATTGAGATGCAAGTAAAGAATGAAAAAAACATAGGAGAAAGAATAACATTTTATATATGTAAAATATATTTTAATGATATAAAAAAGAAACAAGATTACAAGCAAATCAATAAAGTTATAGCAATAGCAATAATAGATTTTAGTTATTTTAACAGGAAAGAATATCACCAAATAGCACATCTAAAATTTGAAGAGTGCAAAGATGAAAATGAAATAGTAAGTTCAATATTAAAAGGAAAAGAAGACGAATATATAACAGATAAAATAGAAGTACATATAATTGATTTAAAAAAGTTTAAAAAAATGAAAAATCCCAAAGGAGAATTAGCAGATTGGCTAAATCTAATTTTGGGGAATGAGGGGGCGATTGAAATGGCGATTCAAAGAAATGCAGATATAGCTAGAGTAAACGAAGAAAATAAGGAATTGAGTGAAGCAGAAGATTGGGCACAATTTTTAAGAGATGTCGCTAAATATGATGAAAATACCAGAAAGAGATATGAAATGGAAGATGTTGCTAAAAAGATGTTGAAAGAAAATGTAGATATAGAAACAATAAGAAGAGTTACTGAATTATCAAAAGAAGAGATAGAAAAACTAATTAAAAATAGATAAAAAATTTTATAAATAAGAAGGAGCAATGATTTAAATATCATAAAGCTTCTTCTATTTGTTAGCATCTAAATTTTTAAGTTCGAATTTTTACAAGGTTTAGTAAAGAAATTGAATAAAAAATCAAAAAAAGCAAACAATAAAAAAGAATGAAAAAAGAAAGGAATGATAAAAAATGGCAGACTTAAACCAAATGGAATTACAACACCTAAGACACCTAATAGGAGCACACGAAACAGCATATCAAAAATTAAATACTTACTCATCACAAGCAGTAGACCCACAAATAAAGCAAGTATTTGCGAAATCAGCGCAAGACGCATTAAATACAAAACAAAAATTAATGAGCTTTCTAAATAATTAAAAGGAGGAAATAAAAATGGACGAAAAAATAATGGTAAATGACATTTTAGCTGGAGTAAAATCAGACTTATTAGCATATCAAACAGCAATATCAGAAGCAGAAAATATGCAATTAAGACAAACATTTCAACAAATAAGAAACAATGACGAAAGTTTTCAATATGAATTATTCAAAATAGCACAAGCAAAAGGTTATTATGTGCCAGCACAAAAAGCAACTGTAACAGAAGTAAACACAGTAAAAACAGAAATGTCAAACTAACGGACGTTTTGGGACAGGGCAAAAAAGTTTCGGTTTTGGACATTTTGGGACTGTCCCAAAACGTCTGCGAGTAAAACTTTTTTGCCCTGTCCCAAAAAGTTTTAAAAACGAAAAACGGAGATAAAAGGAGAAAAAACGAGTAAATAATAAAAAAACGCACAAAAACTATAAAATATAAACAAGTGATATTGTTGCAAAAAATGAAATATTACAATATTATTACAAAAGAAATACAAAACAAAAATACAAAGGAGATAAAGTAAGTATGTTAAAAAAGATATTAATACATACAAGACGAGGAATAAAATTCACAGTATTATTTGTAATTGCAGCATTTTTAATTGTAGGAACAATAGCATTTTTATATAAGCCAACATATAGTGTATGGCTAGGGGAAGAGCAAATAGGATATACAGAAAATAAATCCACTTTGCAACACACAATAAACAATTATGTTGAAAACGGAAATGGAGAAGAGAATATTGCATTTGTGCAAGTAAACGAACTTCCAGAATATAAATTGTGTCTATTGAAAAAAGACATCGTAACAAATGATGACGAAATACTAGGGAAAGTTAAAGAAGAAGGAATTGCGTATTATAGATATTATGCAATAGCTGAAAAAGGAGAAGAGAAACTATATGTTTCTAACTTCGAAGAAGCAGAAAAAGTAGTAAATCAGCTAAAAGAAAAAGAAAGTAACAATATTAATGACATATCAATTTTAGAAAAATACGAAACAGAAATGGCATCAATAGTAACAGGCGAAGAAGCAGTATCAAAGCTATATGTAGAAAAGCCAAAAGTCGTTACAGTAGCCAAAAAAGCAAATACATATAAAGCCACTGGAAAAGTAAATACAGCAAGTACAATATCTGGTGGAAGTGCTAATATAGGAATAAATTTAATTAGACCAATATCAGGAATAATAACATCAAGATTTGGTGCAGTAAGTAAAATAAGACGTTCTGCACACACTGGATTAGACATATCAGCAGCACAAGGAACACCAATAAAAGCTGCAGCTAGTGGAACAGTAACATTTTCAGGAAGAAATTCAAGTGGATATGGAAATATGGTAGTAATATCACACGGAAATGGGGTTCAAACATATTATGCACACTGTTATAGTTTAAATGTAACAGCAGGGCAACAAGTATCACAAGGACAAACAATAGCAGCAGTTGGGTCTACGGGAAACTCAACAGGGCCACACTTACATTTGGAAGTAAGAGTAAATGGGGTTGCATACAATCCACAAAATTACGTATATTAAAATAAAAACCTAAACTAATTGCAGTTTAGGTTTTTTACACATATACAAAAGTTTAATAAAGAGATGTGTCCCAAAGTGGACAAAATGTCCATCCGGGACGTTTCCTGATAGACATTTTGTCCAAAAAGAAACGTCCCCAATGGTCCCTAATGTTCCCTAATGCACAAAATAATTTATCCCAGTCAAAATGGCATTATTTTTCATAACAACTTTGCCATGTTCCAATAGCTTGCTCTCAAATCCCAAAGTCAAAGGCAAAGGTTTGGCAAATTCAGAAACCAAGCAAATGAAAGCCCTTGAAATATCACAGCAAGCATCAACATTCTTAACAAGTAAAAAATATGTATCATCATATAGGTACAAAGAAATATCTTTAAATAATTTCTTTATATCAGCTTTGGATGTGGCAACTTGATTTATTCGTTCACATAACAAGCAAAAATCTTCAAAATTGTCAAATTTAAAAACAGAATTTGGGTTTGCACAGCCATTAAATTTTTTCTTTGTAGTTATTTTCTTTTTTTGCACTTTTGGTGAATATTTAGTAATAGTAAAAACCAAAATATTCTCAGAAGAAGAGAAAGATTCAACCAACAACTTGCAACCATCAGTATTAAACCCAACTTCACACTCTGCCTTTTTTAAGATATCAGCTAGCAAAAAGTTGCTTTCCAAAGCTGTATCGATAAAAGTCATAGGAGATAGATTTTCTATATCAAAATCGGAGGGGTTAATAAGTACTCGAATTTTATTTTCTGTTAGTTTTTCTATTTTCATAAATATAGGGCCTCCTTAAAACACTTATTAATTATATTATACTACTAATATCATTATATTTAAATCCACAAAATTTGGTAACAAAAAAATTGCTCTTTGGGACGAAAGTTATTGCCACTGGGGACGGACCTTTTTGGCAATTTTTTGCCAAAAAGGTCCGTCCCCAGTGGCAATAACTTCCATTCTAAGTAATAGGAAAAAATATGTAAAAAATAACCAAATGGACTTGAAAATTTTGCTAATACAATATATAATAGGAACGTGGTAAAAATAAATAGCCGTAAGGAAAAATTGAACTTTTAGGAGGAGAAATAGAGATGGCAACAAAAGAAAAAAACATATGGATTTTATTAATATTCATTTTATCAGGACTAGTAGTAGGCGGATTACTTGGAGAATTAGCAGCAAGAGTACCATGGCTATGGTGGCTATCATACAGTCAAGAATTTGGCTTAAACAGTCCAGTAACATTAAACTTGAGTATAATGCAAATAACTTTTGCACTTATGTTCAAAATAAGTGTATCAAGCATAATAGGAATGGTATTAGCAATATTCATATACAAAAAAATATAAAACAAAGTGATATTTGCAAAATAAAGTAGCAATATTCATATAAAATAGGGGCAAACATTAAAATAAAGAACAGGAGAAAATGCCTATGAAAATGAAAGAATTACCAGAACTAGAAAGACCATATGAAAAATTAGAATTATATGGAGAAAAAACATTATCAAATGCAGAATTATTAGCAATAATAATAAAAACAGGAACAAAGGAAGAGACATCAGTACAACTAGCACAAAGATTATTAAAACTAAACAATACAACAGATGAAGACCTAAGCTATTTGCAAACTCTATCAATAGAAGAACTAATGCAAATAAAAGGAATTGGGAAAGTAAAAGCAATACAACTAAAAGCAGTAGGAGAGATTGCAAAAAGAACATTTCAAAAAACGAATTATAAAAGAACAAAAATAAAAAATCCAGATAACATAGCAGAGATGTTAATGAGCGAAATGAAACTCAAAAAAACAGAAGTAATAAAAGAAGTAATATTAAATTCAAAGAATGAAATACTAAGAATACTTGAAATAGCAGCAGGGGGAGCAAATTTTGCCAATATATCACCAAAAGAGATATTATCAGAACCAATAAAAATGAAAGCACCAAAGATAATACTAGTGCATAACCACCCAACTGGAGACCCAACACCAAGTAATGCAGACATAGAGTTTACAAAGAAAGTGTACAAAATAGGCGAATGGGTAGGAATAGACCTAGTAGACCACATAGTAATAGGAGATATGAATTACACAAGCATATTTACTAAACTTATAAGTGAAGGACAATTAAAATTTGATAAAGATTGGAAGGAAGGAAAATTAAGATGTTTAAATTTTTTACATTAGGATCAAAAGACATAGGAATTGACTTAGGTACTGCAAACATATTAGTAACACTAAAAGGAAAAGGAATAATACTAAAAGAGCCATCTGTTGTGGCAATAGATAGAAAAACAGGAAATATAATGGCAACAGGAAATGAGGCAAAAGAGATGTTGCGGAAGAACACCAGAACAAATAAAAGCAGTAAGACCATTAAAAGACGGAGTAATAGCAGACTTTACAGCAACACAGTTAATGCTAAAAAACATAATACAAAAAGTAGCAAAAAAATATAACATAGGAAGACCAAGAATAGTAGTAGGAGTACCATCAGGAATAACAGAAGTGGAAGAAAGAGCAGTAGAAGAATCTGTTTTACAAGCAGGAGCAAAAGAAGTGTATCTAATTGAAGAACCAATGGCCGCAGCAATAGGAGCATCACTAGATGTAGCAGAACCAAGTGGAAACATAATAGTAGACATAGGCGGAGGAACAACCGAAGTAGCAGTAATTTCATTAGGTGGAATAGTAGTAAGTCACTCATTAAGAATTGCAGGAGACGAGCTAGATGAAGACATTGTCAACTATATAAAAAGAGAAATGAACCTAGCAATAGGGGAAACAACAGCAGAGCAAATAAAAATGGAAATAGGCTGTGCAATGCCATTAATGTCAGAAGCAGCGGTACAAGTAAGAGGAAGAGATTTAAACGACGGTCTACCAAGAACAGTAACAATAACTTCTGCACAAATAGAAGAAGCAATAAAAGAATCAATAAGTAAAATAGTAGAAATAGTAAAAGTAACACTAGAAAAAACACCACCAGAATTAGCATCAGACATAATGGAAAAAGGAATAGTACTAGCAGGTGGAGGAGCATTAATAAAAAACTTGGACAAGCTACTTAGTATAGAAACAGGAATGCCAGTATATATTGCAGAAGAGCCATTAGACTGCGTAGTAAGGGGAACAGGAAAGACATTAGAAGATTTAGAAAGACTAAAAGTAGTGTTACAAAATGCAAGAACAAGAAGATAAGTATGTGGAAGTCAAAATATAAGCACATAAATTTTTGATTTGCACATAAAACCTTAAAATAAATATACAGAATGCAAAAAACAAAATAAAGAAAAGAAGGAGTAGAAAATGTACAAAAACAAAAAAGGCGGAATAATAGGAATTGTAATAACAATAATACTATTAATATTAATTGTAATATTTTCAAATGGAGAAAAAAATAGCAACTTTTTTGAAAATGCTGCATCAAACCTAGTAATGCCAATACAAAACGGACTAACATACTTGAAAAACAAACTAGGTGGAAACAACACATTTTTTACAGACATAAACAACCTAAAAAGCGAAAACGAAAAACTAAAACAAAAGAACAGTGAACTAGAACAATCACTAAGAGAACTAGAAAATATTAAAAACCAAAATGAAACACTAACAGAATACCTAAACTTAAGTGAGAAATATGGAGAATACAAAACAATCCCTGGATATGTAATAAACAAAGAAATAAGCAATTACTCAAAAACAATAGTAATAAACATAGGAAAAAAAGACGGAATAAAAGAAAATATGACAGTAATAGCAGACAAAGGACTAGTAGGGCACGTAATATCAGTAACAGAAACAACAGCAAAAGTACAAACAATAATAGACACAGCAAGTTCAGTAAGCTGCTCAATGAGTACAACAAAAGACAGCATAGTGTGTAAAGGAACACTAGACGAAAAATCAGCATTAAAAGCAATGTATATACCAACAGAAAGCAACATTATTCAAGGAGACAGTATAGAAACATCAGGACTAGGTGGAATTTATCCAAAAGGAATTCACATAGGAACTGTAAAAAAAGTAACAAATACACAAAACATAACAGACAGATACGCAATAGTAGAAGCAGCAGTGGACTTTGACAAATTAGACACAGTATTAGTAATAAAAAATCAATAAACATTAGATAGGAGTGAACGAATTGAAAAAGTTAATAATAAACATAGTATTAATCATAACAACACTAATTATATACTACCTACAATCAAACTTTTTTAGTTGGTTCAACATTTCAGGAGTAATGCCAAACCTATATATAATCTTAATATTATTTGTAGGACTATTTGCAAGCCAAACAATGGGAACAGCATATGGAATAGGAATAGGAATAACATTAGACCTATTACTAGGAAAACAAGCTGGAATATATGCTGTATCTTTAGGGCTAATTGGATTTTTAGCAGGAGTTTTTGATAAAAACTTTTCAAAAGATAGCAGAATGACAATAATGGTTATGTCGCTAGGGGCAACATCGATATACGAAATACTAAACTGGATATTAAAATATATATTTATAGGAAGCCAAGTGGAAATAGTAAATTTTGCAATAATTTTAGCAATAGAAATGGTATTTAATGTAATACTAACAATAATATTATATCCATTAATTCAAAAAGCAGGATACTATATTGAAAACGAATACAAAGGAAACAAAATATTAACAAGATATTTCTAAAAGCAAAGGAGGGAAAGAGTTTGACAAATAAAATGAAAAGCACAAAAAAAGCCAATGTTAATTTAAGATTTAACATATTAACAGTATTAATATATATTGTGGGAATTATATTGATTGTCAAACTATTTTCACTTCAAATAGTACACGGAGCAGAATATAGAGAACAATCAAATACAAGATTAACAAGAGAAAGTACACTAGAAGCATCAAGGGGAGCAATTTTAGACAAAACAGGAGCGCCACTAGTAACGTCATCAATGAGATTTTCACTTGAAATGTACAAAACAAAAGTAGACAAGGACACATTAAATAGAGACATTCTAAATATGGTAAAAGTTTTAGAAAAATACGAAATATCATATGTAGACTCATTTCCAATCAGCATAAATCCATATGAATTCAAAATATCAGAACAAGCACTAACAAACTGGAAAAAAGCAAACAACTTAGAGGCAAGTGCAACAGCGGAAGAGGCATTTAACAAATTTGTAACTAAATACAAAATTCAAAACACAAACAATGTGGAAGAACTAAGAAAAATAATAGCAATAAGATATGAAATATCACAAAAAGGATATAGTAGCACAAAAGCAATAACAATTGCAAAAAACATACCAAGAGAGGCAGTAGCAGAATTCAGCGAAAATTCAAGCAAATTCTCAGGACTAAACATAGTAGTACAACCAGTAAGAAGTTACACATCAGAAAATTTAGCATCACACATTTTAGGATATGCCTCACAAATAAGCCAAGAAGAATATAGCACAAGAAAAAACACATATGACCAAAATGACTTAATTGGAAAAACAGGAATAGAATATGTATTTGAAGAATACCTTAAAGGAAAAAAAGGTACAAAACAAATAGATATGAGTGTAGACGGAAGTACAACAGCAGAATACATATCAAAAGAGGCAATAGCAGGTTCAGACGTAGTATTAACAATAGATGCAAACTTGCAAAAAGTAACAGAAAATGCATTAAAAAACAATATACAAAAAATAGCAACAGGTGGATTTGGAACAGTACATGACACAAAAGCAGGAGCATGTGTTGTAATGAACGTAAAAAATGGAGAGATACTTGCAATGGCAAGTTATCCAGATTACAATCCAGCAGACTTCGTAGGTGGAATAAGCTCAGAAAATTGGGCAAAATATAGAGATGATGAAGCAAAACCACTAGTAGATAAAGCAATACAAAACTCATACTCACCAGGTTCAACATTTAAAATGATAACAGCAATAGCAGGGCTAGAGTCAGGAGTAATAAACTTAAACACAAGAATAAACGACACAGGTGTATATACCAAATATGCAAAAGTTGGAATATCAATGAACTGTTGGGTATGGACAGACTACCATAGGGGACATGGAAATATAAACGTATCTCAAGCAATAGAGCAATCTTGTAACTATTTCTTCTACGAAACAGCAGACAGAATGGGAATAGACAAACTAGTGCAAGTAGCAAAATACTTTGGATTAGGAGGAAAAACGGGAATAGAACTACAAGGAGAAACATCAGGAGTACTAGCAAGCAGAGAAGCAAAAGCAAAAATACATACAGACTCACCAAACTGGAACCCAGGAGACAGTTTAAATGCAGCAATAGGACAAGGAGACAATGAATTTAGTCCACTACAAATGGCAAGATACATAAGTATGTTAGCAAATGGCGGACACAGAGTATCTCCAACCATAGTAAAAACAATAAGAAATGCAGATGGAACAGAAGTATCAAGAGAAGAAATAGACAAATTTGTAAATGCAAAACTAGGAATACAAGAAGAACAATATGAAGACATAAACATAAACCAAAACTATCTAAATGCAGTATTACAAGGTATGAAATCTGTTACATCAGATAGGTCAGGAACAGCATATTCAATATTTAGGAACTTCAACATAAGTGTAGGTGGAAAAACAGGTTCAGCAGAAGCACCAGGAAATAAGGTAAATGCATGGTTCGTAGGATTTGCACCATTTGAAAACCCAGAAATAGCAATAGTAGTTATGGTAGAAAACGGTGCACACGGAAACTATACAGCAGAAGTTGTAAGGGAAATAATGTCAGAATACTTTGGAATGAACACACAAAATGTAGAAGAAAATATGAGTGCGATACCATATGTTCAAATAATGAATTAATTTGAAAGGATGTTAAAATGAGAAATAGTGTTAGTATTAATTTAAGAAAAGATGAAATAATTATAAAATTAAGCGAAGATGCAGAACAAAGGGAAATAGTAGGAAGATTAAGAAAGAAACTACCAGAATTAAAAAAACTATATCAAGACGAAAAAACACCAATAAAAGTAGTTGGAAAAGTATTAAAAAACAAGGAAATAGATGAAATACAAAACCTAATAAAATCAACAATAGATGTAGAAATAAACTTTGAATCTCCTAAAGGCCTAGGGTTACACAATATTAGAAGAACATTTGAAAGAAAAATAGCAGTATCAGAAACAAAATTCCATAGAGGTTCACTTCGTTCAGGACAAAAGCTAGAAACAGAAGGAAGCCTAGTAATATTAGGAGATGTAAACTCAGGAGCAGAAGTAGTAGCATCAGACAACATAGTAGTGTTAGGTGCGCTAAGAGGCTTGGCACATGCTGGGGCAAAAGGAAACAAACAAGCAATAGTATCAGCTCGGACTATTTGATGCTGTGCAAATAAGAATTGCGAACATAGTAAAAGAAATCAACAGAGATGAAGAACCACAGCACAAACAAGCATACATAAGTGTTATAGAAGATAACATCGTAATAGAATAATTTTAACCCAAAAGTAACAAAATTAAGCTAATAAACAAAAAATCATCTTTAACACCTTCATTATAAAGAAAGAAAAGCAAACCAATAATAAGAATATCATCAAAATACAATTTAATGCCTAAAATTTCTAAAATAGGCTCTTCCAAATTGGAAGAAAATAAATTAGAAAAATTCAAATTGGCAAAAGAATTGCGTTTAGGTGATATTCTTTTTTTGGAATTAGCAGTTCTAGTATTAGTGTCAGCTCCTATGATTAGTTCATCTTCGGTTTCAGACTGTTCATTTTCAATTTCAGATTTTACAACCGCAGGTGCTGTATCTTCTTTGTGCCCTTGAAAATTATAATTTTGTGGTCTACGATTATAATAATTATTATAGCGATAGTAATAATTAGGATAAACCATTACCATTATTCTCCTTGCCATCATTTTTAAACAACTCAGCAACTTTTGCAACATTCATCAAATTAGCATATTGATCAAGCTTTTCCTTTTTTTCATCTCTCAAATAAGGTTTTAAAGAACGAAGCAAATTTGTTCTAGGGTCATCTTTAGCATTCATCTTATCCATAACAGACTTCATTTTCATAATAGTATTCATATCAATACTACTAAAATCAAAACCGCTAGAAGCATTGTTTCCGTTAGCATTTCCATTACTGCTACTGGAACTATTACTGTGATTAGAATTGTTATTGTTGTTCATCATAGAAGAAAAATTTTGTATCATTTCAGGCGGAATTTTAGAAATAACATCAGAAAGTTCACCATTATCCATCATACCTTTTAACTTGTTCACCATATTCTCATCAATATTAAAATTATCCAAAAAAATCACCTCTAACTAAATATATTCAAAACTAATAAAAAAAGACACAAAAAAATACTGGGAAAATTGACATAAAAAGTTAAGAAAATCCATAAAAAGCCTTGAAAAATATGGAAAAATGGAGTATAATAATTAATAGAGACATTTTTATAAAATACAATTTTGTAAAGAAATAAAAAAATGGACATACAATAATAAAAAATATAAATGGGAGGAATATTTTTATGAAAAGAACAATGAAAAAATTAATGATATTAATAATGGCCACTATACTATTATCAAGTGACTTTTTATTCTTAGGGGCTAACATCTCTCAAGCAGTTGAAGCCGTAGAAGACAGCAAAGAAGAAAAATTAGAAGAAACAAATATGAGAACATTTGAACAAAAAAGTGAAGATGTTTCTTTTAATGTGCAAATGACAAAAGAAATATACAAAGGGTATTTATACCAAGGTGAACAAGCAGAAACACCATATGAAGAGAACTACCAAATTGAAATAACAAATCTTGAAAACCTTGAAAAACTAAATATCGCAAATGCAGAAGAAAGCTTTATAAATGGAGAAGAAACATACCCAGTAAATGACAGCACATATTATAAACAAACAACAATAAGAAAAGATAATATGTTAGAAGTATTAGGTAAAGATGGAAGTATAACAATAAAATATGGAGAAAAAGAAATAAAAATAGACCAAAATACAGAAACAAATGGAGCAGAAGAATTCGTAATAAACTATGAAGATGACCTTCCAAACAAAATAGAAATAGAAACAACGAAACCAGTAAAAGCAGGAACATTAGAAATAAAAAATCAAAAAGCAATAAAAGCAGAAACAGGATACACAAAAGAGCAATTAAAACCAATACAAAAACTAACAAAAACAATAAGCCTAAATGAACTAGAATGTAATACAGAAATGGATTTACTAGACACAAAACCAGAAGCAAAACTAGAATTAAACAAAACAAGTTTATCAACAATGATAGAAAATAACTTAGAAATGAGCTTAACACTAAAAACAAATGGAAACCAATGTGACCTATATAAAAATCCAAAAATTACACTAGAATTACCAGAAGAAGTAGAAGAACTAAAAATAAATGCAATAAACCTACTTTATGATGAAGAATTAAAAATTGCAAACTATGAAGTAAATGGAAGAACAATAACAATAGACATAGAAGGAGAACAAACATCATATAGAGAAGAAGGAATAGAAGGAGCATTATTAGTAATAAACGCAAATATGAAATTAAACAAAAAAGCTCCAAATGCAAATAGAGCAATAACAACAACAATAGTAAACAATGAAAATACATATCAAAACGAAAAAGAAATAAAAGTAATATCACCAAAAGAAATAATAACAATAAACAGCATCAATGAACTAAACATAGAAACAATTGGTGAAGAAACAAAAATAGACACAAGCCTAGAAGTAGGAGCTGAAAACAAACTAGTTAGAGTTACATCAGAAGTTATAAACAACACAGAAGAAACAATTAACAACACAGCAATACTAGGAAGATTCCCAACAAATGGAGAACTAAACCTAAACAACGAAAACCTAAAAAACAACTTAAATGCAATAATTAGAAGCAACATAGTAGTAGAAGGAAACAAAGCAGAGATATATTACTCTAAAAATGCAAATGCAACAAGCGAGTTAAGCAAAGCAGAAAATGGTTGGACAAAAGAAGTTGAAAACATACAAGAAGTAAGAAGTTACTTAATTGTTGTAAAAGAACAAGAAGTTGGAGAAAAAATAAAATTTGAATATGATGTAGAAATACCAGCACAACTAATATATGACCAAGAAGCATATATTGGTTACAAAGTAGAATACACCAAACAACAAATAAAAGATACAAGTAAAATAAACTCTACATACATCAGATTAAATACAGGTATAGGACCAGAAATAGACACAAACCTATCAGCCACAATTGGTGGAGAAACTGTGGAAAATGGTGCAACAATAAGAGCAGGAGAAGTATTAAAGCTAAAAGTTAGAGTAACTAACACAGGTTCAGTAGATGTAGAAAATGTAGAATTATCAAGCAAAATTCCAGAAGGTGCAACACTTGTAGAACCAGTAGAAAACTTTGAATATGCAGGAGCAGTTTACTACAAAGAACTAACAGGAACAAACTATAATTCAAAAATAGAATTACTAAAAGTTGGAGAAACAATAGTAAAAGAATATGAAATAAGAATAAACAAAGATATAAAAGACACAGAACTATCAAGCAAAACAACAGTAAAATGTGGGGAATTAGAAAAACAAACAAATGAAATAACATTAAAAACACAAAGCTCAGACCTAAGAGTAACAGTTAAAAAGATTACAAAAAGCAATAACCCAATATACACAAAAGGTGGATTTATACGTTACTTTACAATAGTAGAAAACACAAGTGACAAAGCAAAAAACAATGTTGTAGTAAATACAAACTTACCAGAATTTGCTCAAGTAGCAGGAATGTACCAATACAAAGGAACAGCAGAAAAACAAGAATTACAAGAAGAAACATTAGAATATAAAGACCAATTAAACATAGGTAAACTAGAACCAGGAGAAGTAAAAGTATTAGAATATTCTTGTAACATAAATGACCAGAACAACACAGCAAATACAATAAAATTCTCAGCAAATGCAACAGAAGGAAGAAATACATATCGTTCAAACGAAATAGAAGATAGATTAACACCAGTAAACATCTCAATGTCAATAACATCAAACAAAAACTCATCATACTTAAAATCAGGAGATGAAGTTAAATTTACAATAAACGTAAAATCTAACATGAGTAAAGATGATGTTATAGTAAATGCAACAACAAAAGCAACAATACCAAGCGAATTTACAGTAAAGAAAATTAGCTATAATGGAGAAGAACTATCAATAAACGGAAATAGATTTTCAATAACACGTACAATGGAAGGAACAGCCGAAGGAATAATTGAAGTAGAAGCAGTTGTAGATTATTCAGAAACAAGAAATGAAACACAAGAAGTAACAGTTGAAAGTGTTGTAGAAGTTGCAGGACAAGAAGTAGCAGCTGCAAAACAAACATATATGATAGAAAAAGACGTAGAACAAACAAACGGAGAAGAAGACAATAAACCAAATGTAATAAAACCAGAAGAAGGAAATATAGCAAATGGAGACAGAACAATTTCTGGAGTAGCATGGCTAGACGAAAACCAAAACGGTAAAAAAGAGAAAAATGAAAAAACATTAAATAACATAACAGTACAACTATTAAATGCAAGAACAAATAGACTAGTACAAGACAAAGACGGAAAAGTGCTTGAAGCAAAAACAGACAACGAAGGTAGATATTTATTAAATAACTTAACAGCAGGAGAATATATAGTAATATTCAAATATGACAATAAAGAATATACTTTAGCAACATACAAGGTAGCAGGAGCAAGTGAAGAAGAAAACTCAAATGCAATACTAAAAGACCTAAAAATAGGAGAAGAACAACAAAAACTAGCGTCAACATACATAATAAAAATAACAAACAGAAGTATAGAGAACATCAACTTAGGACTAGTAACATCACAAATGTTTGATATGAAATTAGACAAATATGTAAGCAAAGTAATTGTTCAAAACTCAAAAGGAACGAAAGTAAACGAATATAATAACGAAACACTAGCAAAAGCAGAAATAGACAAAAAACAACTAGCAGAGACAACAGTATTAGTAGAATATAAAATAAAAGTAACAAACCAAGGTGAAGTAAGTGGATATGCAAGAAAAGTAGCAGATTACTTACCAACAGGAATGACATTCAACTCTGAGCTAAACGGAACATGGTATCAAACAGAAAACACATTATACACAACAAGTTTAGCAAATGAAAGAATAGCACCAGGTGAAACAAAAGAAGTAACACTTACATTAACAAAGAGAATGACAGCAACAAATACAGGAACAGTAGTAAACACAGCAGAAATAGCAGAAGCGTACAACGAACAAGGACTAGCAGACATTAACTCTACACCAGCAAACAAAGTTGAAACAGAAAACGACTTTGGAAGAGCAGATGTAATCTTAAGTGTTGGAACAGGTGGAGTAACATATGTAATAATTGCAATAATTGTATTAGCAGTATTTGCAGTAGTAGCAGTTCTAATTAAAAAAGAAAAAATAAATATCAAGAAATTCAAAATATAGGCGAAAGGAGGAAAAGAGGATGAAGAAAATTAGAAGTATATTAGCAATTTGTATAATAGCAATAATTGCAATAATAGGTATGAACACAACTTCACTAGCAGGTAATTGGTCACAAGGCGTAGACTGGGATTCATATTACAGAAGCGGTTCGCCAATAGTAATAGATTATTACAAACACTACACAGACAACTATATATACTGTCTACAAATGGATACAGACTACACAGGTGGTCAAGTCTACAAAATAATGACTAAAATAAGCATAGAAGGCGACAAAGCAACAGAATATAATAAAAATATGCAACCAATAAGAACAGTAACAAGTGATGATAACATATTAATGGCATATGCAATAAACAATGCAACAAACATATCAAACACATATAGCTTAGATTCAATAGTAGCAAAAAATATGCAAAAAACACAAAAAACAATGTGGAGAAAAGCACAAGATTGGTTAGGAAAATTCAACCCAGCATACAGAAACTGGTCAAGTAACTGTTACATTCATAATGGTGGTGGATATGGACTAACAGCATATGATAGCCAAATATTCACAATGGAAGAAGCAAAAGCAAACTACAAAAAATCAGACTTAAAAGACTTAACAAACAAAAATAATATAAGAGTTACAGCAGAAACAAGAAACAATGCAAAATATGTAGTAACAGGACCATATAAATGGGATTTTGAAAAACTAGATAAACTGACAGTATCTAACGGAACAAGAGAAATAAAAGAAGCGGTATATAGCGTATATGAAGGAACAACACGTAAAGAAGTAAGTGCAAGTCAAATAAAATCACAACAAGATTTCTATGTATCAGTACCATTAGAAGATTTTGAAACAGGAACATTAAACCTAAAAGGAGAACAAAGTGTAAACGTATATGGTGCAGACTTATGGATTTGGAAAAACATATACTCAAATGCATTCCAAACACTTATGAGTGCAAAACCATCACAAAGAAAAGAGCCAGTAGAACTAAATGTTACATACAATTTAAAAGGAAATTTAGTTGTAATAAAATATGACAAAGATACACAAGTAAGATTAGACGGAGTTGGATTTATAATCCAAAACACAGTTACAGGTAAATATATAAAACAAGAAGCTAACGGAAAAATATCATATGTAGAAAACAAAGAAAATGCAACAGAATTTGCAACAAATGCAAATGGAGAAATAACACTAGACAACCTACTAATAGGAGAATACAAAGCATATGAAACAAAAAATCCACACTATGGATATGAAATATATACAGAAGGATTTACAACAACAAAACAAAAACCAGTATTACCAAATGTTACATCAAATATAAATGCACCAAATGAAAGAAAATTCATAAAACTTTCTGGATTTGTATGGGAAGATATGATAGATGGTAAAAAAGCAATAAGAAACCACAAATACAACACACCAGGAGAAGAAACAGCAGACGGAAATGACAGACTAGTAGCAAATGTAACAGTAAACTTAAAAGATGTAAACGGAAATATAATAAGCACAAAAACAACAGATGAAAATGGAAAATACGAATTTGCAGATGTATTAATAGACAACTTAGACAAATATTACATAGAATTTATCTACAACGGAATGAGTTATCAAAATGTAGACATAGGAGACCTAAAAGCGCCAAACACAAGTAAAGCGTCAGAAGGAGATATGAGAGCTAAATTTAATAACAAATTCCAAGTAATAACAAATAATAAGGCAAATGGAACAGCTGGAGAATTAGACATAAAATATGACAGAGTACCAAGCCAAGAAAATGGAACAGTTCTTAATAGTGTATTAAACTTTGAAGGAAACCCAACATATGGATATCCAGAAGCAACAGCACCAATAAATAACACAGCTGAAAAATATCTAATAGATGCAAACACAAAAAATGTATATAATGGATATTTAAACAAAATTCAAACATCAGAAGAAATAAGAAAAAATGCAACAGAAGAACTAACAAACATCAACTTAGGACTATATAGAAGAGAACAACCAGACTTATCAATTAAAAAAGATATCAAAAACGTAAAACTTAGTATAAACGGATATAACCATATTTACGAATATGAGCAAAGATTTTTAAACCAAGGTGAATATGGAGACGGCTTTAATGTAGGTGTAAAATTTGGAAATAGATATGGACAAATGAAATACACAAGAGCAATATACAAAGCAGACTATGAATACAGAAACGAACTAGACCAAAGCAGAGAATTAAAAGTATATATAACATACAGAATAGGAATAAAAAATAACTCAAGCAACCTACTTGCAAAAGTAAATGAAATTGCAGAATACTATGACAACAGATACGAAGAAGACCACATCGTAGTAGGAACAGGAATAGACCAATCAGGAAATATAACAGGACAATTAAATGCAACACAACAAGGAAACTACAATGATGAATACAAGAAAATGGTTATAAATACAGATGGTCTTGGAGAAATAGAAAGACAAAGTGCTAAAGACGTATATGTACAATTCAAGTTCAGTAGAGAAGCGGTAGAACAAATACTAGGTTCAGGAGAAACATTAGACAATGTAACAGAAATAACATCATACTCAATATTCGACGAAAACGGAGTATATGCTGGAATAGACCAAAACTCAAACCCAGGAAGTTGTAACCCAACAGATACAAACACATTTGAAGACGATACAGACCACGCACCAGCACTACAACTAGAAGTAGCAGATCATGCAAGAAAATTAACAGGAAAAGTATTTGAAGACGAAGCATTAAAAGAAAAACTAGAAAAAGAAAATATAAGACAAGGTAATGGTGAATTAGACGAAAACGAAGCAGGAATACCAAATGTAGAAGTAGAACTTGCAACAATAGACGAAAACGCACAAATACAACCAGTAAAAACAACAACAAACGAAAACGGAGACTTTGAATTCGAAGGATTTATACCAGGAAACTATGTAATAACATACACTTGGGGAGACGAAACATACACTGTACAAGACTACAAATCAACAATATTTGATCAAGCAAGTCACCAAGGAGATAAATGGTATAAAAACGTAGACAAGAGATTATCTGATGCAACAGATGACTACAACACAAGACTAGCAATAGATGAAGAAATAAAAACACTAAGACATGACACAAAAACAACAATAGACAAAATGAAATCAAACACACCAAACTTTGGAGTTGGCGTAGAATATGACTCAGCATACACAGCATCAGCAGGAGACCAATATCAATATCTAATTAAAGACGTAGACTTTGGAATAATAGAAAGACCCGTACAAAGCTTCGAATTAGATAAAGAAATTAGAAACCTAAAAGTAACACTACAAAATGGTCAAGTAATAGAAGACGCAACAATAAAAGATGGGAAAATAACAGGACAACAAAACAAACTTGTATATCTAGGACCAGTAAAAGGTTCAAACGCAGGATATGAAAGCGGAATGGCAAAACTAGAACTAGACAATGAAATAACACAAGGTGCAACAGTAGAAATTACATACGAAATAAATGTTACAAATACAAGTGAACTAGACTACGTAGACGAAGGCTTCTACAAATATGGAACAATACCAAATAGAAGACCAGTAGTAATAATGCCAACAAAAGTAATAGACTATTTAGACAAAGGCTGGGCATATGTTCAAGGCGAAACAATAAACCAAGAAAATAAATGGCAAAATAAAGAAATAAACGACATAAAAGGTGAAGTTGCAAGCTCAGTATATGAAAGCCAAGACACAAAAATAAAAGACAGAATAATATTATATACAAACAAAATAGAAGAAGACAGAATAACACTAGAACCAAAACAAAGTTTAACTACTCCACTAAAACTAAAAGCAACAAAAGTATTAACAACAATAAATAACAGCGACATAGAATTAAACAATGAAACAGAAGTTATAGAATTAAAGAAAACAGGTGGAAGAACATTACAAAACTCAACACCAGGAAACTATGTACCAGGCTCAGGCTACAAAGTAGAAGCAGATGATGATATGGCAGAAACATTTGTAGTAGCTCCAAATACAGGTGATAACTTATCATTCTTAATGCCAGTACTAATTGGAGTTATAGCTCTAATAGTTCTAGGAACAGGAATAGTCTTTATAAAAAGAGAAGTTTTAGACAAAAATAAAACTAAATAGCTAAATAAAAAAATCCAACTCTTGAAATAGGAGTTGGATTTTTTGGACTTTTTGGGGCAGGCCAAAAAAGTTTTGAAAAACTTGTCATTAATATAAAAAATGAACTGTATGCAAAATGTCTGCAACTGAAGATAAAACCTTACGTAAATAACTAGTTTAGAGATTTCTTTAAAAAAATTGTCAAAAGACATACAAAAATGTAATGAAAATGTAAAAATAAGTGGAACAGCAAATGTCAAACTACCTTCCCTAAGCAATTTGAGGAGGAAGTTAACAGAACAGGAAAAAACTACTATTGTAAAAAATAAAAAATCCTGTATTATTAATATTAGATAATAATGATATTTTGGAGGGGAACATATGAGAAGCGGAAATGTAAGTGGAAAGTCTAAACTATTAATCAACGCACTTTTGATATTGACGATAGTGACATGCCTAATAACTATGACTAACATATCATTAAGTATTGCTTTAAGCAAAAATGATGTTATAGTGGCAAAAGAAGATAGAATGGCAACAACAGAAACTACAGAAGAACAAGCTGACCTAACAACTGAAGTTGTGGTTACACGTGGTGGAGCTGTAGTTTATAATGATGATGTTGTGCATGAAGGAGAATATCTTAAGTATAATATTAGGGTAAAGAATACAACAGAAGAAGATATTGATAATGTTGTATTAGTTGCTACAATACCAGAAGGTGTGAAATATGGGGAACTACAAGCAGATTTTAGTAAAATTACACAGCCATATGAATACATGTTTTCAGAAGACCTTACAGAAAAAATAATTGAAATAGAGAGTATAAAAGCAGGAGAAACAAAAGACCTTTATTATGAAGTAAAAGTAAAAGATTTAGAAGAAGGAGAAAATTCAAAACAAATTACTACAGAAATCAATTCATATAAAGGTGAAGAATTAATACAAAAATTCGAGATGACAAATACAATAGAACCAGCAGAAATTAACTTCTTTTTGGGAGCATTTGAAGACTATGGCGGTACAACATATGGATTAAATATAGCATCAAAGAAACAAGGACAAGAAGAGGTAGATGTAAAAATTCATTTCCCAAAATCAGCGAAAATAGTTTCTATAAGTGAGATTTTACCTGAAATAAAAGAGTTCGACCGATTTGCACTTGATAACATTAATGAAGTTGAAGAAGGTGAACATCAGGCTGTTATTGTTTATAATAATCCAGAGCTAATGCCGGACACAGAAAATACAGTAGATGTAGACTTTTTTGAAGATAATGTTGCCACACTAAAATTAAAAACTAATTGTTCATATAGTTTTTTAGTATACCATATGTCAAATATTTTAGCGGATGAGAACGAAGGTAAGGAAGCGATATTAAAAGCATATGTAGAGACAGTAGATGGAAAATATGTTTCAAATGAGAATAGAATTGAGAGATATTTAGAAAATATAGACATATCAATGACATCACCAAATGCAAATGGAAAAGTCAAATATGATGAAGAAATTGAATATAATCTTAAAATTGAAAACAATAGGATTAAAAACGTAGGTGATACAGATAGTTTTGACTTTTTGCAAGTAAAACTTTTAGATTATTTACCAGAAGAAATTAAGCCAGTCAGTGTAACATATGAAACATGGAAAATAGTTGAAAAAGAAGAAGATGGAGTAACTAGCTTATCGGACTTGAAAAAAACAGAAGTTACTGAAGATATTTCAAGTATTGGAACAGATGAAGATGGTAATAAACTTGCTAATGTAGATTTATTAATTAATATACCAAGGAATGAAACTTCAAACATAACAATAAAAGCACAAGCAGGAATGGTATATGAAGAAACACTAGTAGAAAATAGTGCAATTGCAATGGGAGAAGAAATATCAGATAAAGTAAGTGAAAAAGTTTCACATACAATACTTCCATATGACTATGTTGATCCAGAAAATCCAGTTGACCCAGTTGATCCAGTTGATCCAGTCGACCCAGTTGACCCAGTCGATCCAGTTGATCCAGTTGACCCAATCGATCCAACGAATCCAGTTGACCCAGTAAATCCAACAAATCCAAGCAATCCAGAAACACCATCTGGAAATGATACACAAATCAAAAATGGAACTTGTGATTTTAAAATAGATAAATATATATCTAAAGTTACAGTAAGGACTGCAAGTGGTACAAAACAATATAATTACAATAACGAAAAACTTGTGAAAACAGAAATAAAAGCAAAAGAATTAAACGGAGCAACGGTCACAGTAGATTATAAAATAGTAGTAACAAACGTGGGGCAAGTAGCAGGTACAATAACTAGAGTAGTCGATAAATTACCTAGTGGATTTGCAATTACGGGTGAATCAAATAAAAGCTGGCCTAGAGATGCAAAAGGGGAATATGCAAATACAAGCAAATCTAATTTGAGAATAGAACCTGGAGAAAGTTCAACATTAAATATTAGTGCTACTAAACAAATGACATCAGAAACTGTAGGAAATTTTATAAATGAAGCAGAAATAAAAACAGCAATGAGTATATCAGGAATATCAGAAACTAATTCAGGAAACAATTCTTCAAGTGCAGAATTGATTATAGCTGTTAGTACAGGAGCATATGTGTATATAACAATAGCAATCTTAGCAGTAGCAATTCTTGCGATAGTTGCAATAGTTTTATACAAAAAGGGAAAAATTAATATAAAAAGAATCAAAGGAATAAGCTTATTTGTACTTATAGCATTAATGATGTTTGTACAAACTCAAGTATATGCATACCCTTCTAGTACATATTTTAGCTATGAAAATGGTGTAATAATAGAAGGAAATAGAAATTGGGATGGCGGACCAGGAGGAGAAGGCGGTTGGTGCGAAGAGCCTTTGGCCTTATCAATGGAAGGAAGCGCTGTATATGTTGGTGCTAGTGAATGGAATTCAGCAGAAGAAAAAATAGAGTCAAAGAATAGAGTAACAGTATCTAACAATAAAAATGATCGAATAGGAATGCGAATAAATGGCGGAAATTTAATATATGGACCATTTAGATATTCTTCAGCTAATGTAAACAGATTTCTTGTATATATAAAAGATGCAAATGGAAAATCGATTGATTATTGGTCTACTTGTGATGCCAATGGAAATGGACTAGACCTACAAGACGGTAATGATAATGGAAATAATAAAGAGTTTTATATAACAGGCCCAAAGAGTATATGGGCTAATGGGATATCAAAGATAGAACTTCAAGGAATTGGAACTAGAATTGATGTATATCAAGCTACAATATGGGGAAAAGGATTATATCGACTTCAAAATCTGGATTGCCAACTTGTAAGTGCAAATCAAGTAGAAAATCGTGGAAAAACTGAAAAACGTGAGGTTCCTATTGAAGAAGATCAAAAAGTTGAATGGACACAATTTAACGGAATGTTAGAAATCGAAAAAGTAGACGCAGACAACTCAGGAGTAAAACTACCAAACGTAGAATTCCAAATAACAGGACCAAATGGATATAATCAAACACGCAAAACAGATACAAATGGAAGAATAATAATAGAAAACTTAACACCAGGAACATACACAATAAAAGAAACATCAAACCCACACTATGGATATACTGCAACAGTAACATCAAACGCAACAATAAAATCAGGGCAACTAGTAACAGTAACAATAAAAAACACAAAACAAACAGGAAACCTAAAAATACACAAACAAGACACAGATAATGGAAAAGCATTAGGTGGATTTAGCTTCAAAATATCAAACTCAAAAGGAGAATACATCATAGCAAAAACAGGAGCTAATAAAACAGTACAAAAAGAAGTAAGACAAAAAATTCAGTTAACAGATCAAGGAACAACGACAGATCCAAATGCAGCAACAACATTTATAACAGACAGCAACGGAAACATAGAGATTTACAACATATTAGTAGACACATACAGAATAACAGAAACATCAGTAGGAAATAATAAATATTATGAAGTGGACGCAAATTACATTTCATGGACAAGCAATAAAGGTTCAGGAAATGGAAATACAGCAGCAGTACAAGTAGGAAGGCAAAGCTCTGTTAACACAAGTAATACATCAAGTAACAGTGTAAACTTAGTAACTATTAAAAACAGACAAAAATATGTTGATTTATCAGGATTTGTATGGGACGATACTCCAGCAGACGATGGAAAAGAAACAGGAAGAAATGGAATATACAGAGCAAATAACGAAGATACAGATAGACTACTAAAAAATGTAACAGTAAACTTAAAAGAAAATGATACAGTATTAAAAACAATGGATACAGTAGTAGGAAATGCAGAACTAAAAGAAGGCGAACATACATACAAATTTGATAGAATAGAAATTGATAAATTAAACAGATATCATATTGAATTTGTTTACAATGGTATGAGTTATGAAGGGGTAGAATTAAAAGATTTAAATGCTTGGAACACAAGTAAAGCAGCAGAAGGAAGTGCTAGACAAACATTTAATAACAAATTTAAAGTAATAACAAACAACAACGCAAATGGAGACGCAGGAAACATACCATTAAAATATGATGGAATTATAAACCATAGAAGCGACTTAAATTACGAAATTACAAATAGCAATAAAGCATATGGATATGACGGAGCAACACTACCAATAAATTATGTAGCAGATAAATACATAATAAGAGCAACAACAGTAAATGCATATAATGGAAACCTAGATAAAGTAAAATCACCAGATGAAATAAGAAAAGCAGGAACAACAGAAGTACAGAACATCAACTTAGGTGTATACAAAAGAGAACAACCAGATTTATCAGTTAAAAAAGACTTAAAAAATGTAAAAATACTTGTAAATGGAAAAGGACAAATATATGAATATGACAAGAGATTTTCACATATGAACGAAAGTGGTGGAGACGGATATGATATTGGTGTAAAATTTGCAAATAAATATGGAAGTATGAAATATACAAGACCAATTTACAAAGCAGACGTAATGTTCGAAAGTAATGACAAAGACAGAGAATTACAAGTATACCTAACATATGCAATAGGAATAAAAAATAATTCAAGTAACATATCTGCACAAATAAATGAAATTGTTGACTTCTACGATAAGAGATATGCAGAAAATAGTTATGGTGCAGAAATTAAAGTAGGTACAGGATTAACTAACGAAGCGATTGTAACAAACGAAATACCATTCAATGATTTAGGAAACAACCATAATGCTAACAGAAACGAATACAACAAAATGACAATAGACACATCAGTATTAGGTAAAATTGAAAAACAAACATTTAAAACCGTTTATATACAATTCAAACTAAGTAGGGAACTAGTATACGAAATTCTTGGAGGAGAAGGAACAACACAAGAACCACTAGATAATGTAACAGAAATAACATCATACTCAATATTTGACGCAAATGGTGGAGTATATGCAGGAATTGATCAAAACTCAAATCCAGGAAACGCAGTACCAGGAGACAGAGACACATATGAAGCAGATACAGACGCAGCACCATCACTAAGATTAGAATATAATGTAAAAAGAGAAGTATCAGGAAATGTGTTTGAAGATATACCACGTGAAGATTTACTAAACAATGGAATAAGAGAAGGTAACGGAATATTTGATACAACGACAGAACCAGGAATCCAAAATGTTAAAGTCGAACTACTTAGAAAAGAAGCAAAAGCAGACGGAACATATGGAGACTGGACAGTAAAAGATGAATATACAACAACAACAGATTCAAATGGTTCATACACAATTAGCGACTTTGCAGCAGGAGACTACTTAATAAGGTATACTTGGGGAGATGACAAATACACAGTTCAAAATTACAAAGCAACAATATTTGACGACTCAAAACACCAAGGAACTAAATGGTATCAAGACATATCAGAACGTCCATCAGATGCAACAGACGATTATAGCATAAGAGAAGCAATTGACAATGAATTAAAAGAAATAAAACATAATACAGGAACCACAATAGAGAAAATGGTATCAGAAACACCAGAAATGGCAATAGACGTAGAATACAATCCAACAGAAGTATATAATCCTAATCCAAATCCTGGACAAGAAAGACCAAGTGAAGGAGAAACAGGAGAAAACACATATGGTGTAAATAGAGAACACAAAATACAATATCTAGACTTTGGTATAATCGAAAGACCAAGACAAAATTACGAATTACTTAAAAAGATAAACCATGTTAAAGTAACACTATCAAATGGACAAGTTCTAATAGATGCAGACATAGACGAAAATTACAATGTAATACCAAAAGAAACATCAAGTCTTACATCACTTGGACCAACTATAGTTGGAGCTCCAGGATATGCAAACGGAAACGTAAAAATAGAAATGGATAATGAAATATTACAAGGTTCAACACTTCAAGTAACATATGGACTTTCAGTAGAAAACACAAGTGAAGTAGACTATTCAAATGAGATATTCTACACATATGGAACAGCTAAGTTGAATGGAAGTGGAGCTACTAATAGACCTATTACAATGACAGTTGAACAGATTACAGACTACTTAGACAAAGAATGGGCAGTTAATCAAAATGAACCAACATATGGAAAATATGCTTGGGACAAGAAGGAAAAAACTGATATAGCAGCAGATGTAACAGAAGAAGTATCTAAATCAAAAGAAACGGACAATAGAATAATAATACAAACAGACTATCTAAGTGGTAAACCAATAGCAAGAAAACAAAAGTCAGAAATAGTAGAACTAACATCAACAAAAGTATTAACAACAATAAATAATGACGATGTTGAACTAGACAACGAAGCAGAAATTACAAGAATAACAAAGACTGGTGGAGGAATACCAACAACCAAAGATCCAGAAAATCCTAAGAATCCAGGTAAAACAATAATACCAGGAAACTATGTACCAGGAACAGGATATAAGGTAGAAACAGAACCAGACGACGATATGGCACAAACAGTTACAATAACACCAAACACAGGTGACAACATGAACTTTATACTACCAATATCAATAGGAATAGGAGCATTAGCTATCTTAGGAGTAGGAATAGTTTGGATAAAAAAACTTTTTGGGACAGACCAAAAAAGTTCTAACTAAAAAGACATTTTGGGACAGGCCAAAAAAGTTTTAAAAGTAAAAGTCTTAAGAACGAGGTAAACTTACCCCGTTCTTTTTATGCCATGCCAAAAAGGTCCGTCCCCAGTGGCAATAAGGTCCGTCCCCAGTGGCAATAAGTGTAACAAAAATGTAATAAAAAAGTAATATAACGGAGAAGAAAAGCGGCGGATGTCTTTCCGTAAGGGAGTTTGGCAGGATTTTAATATTAAGGAAAAAACTACTATTGAAAAAAATTTTAAATATTGTATCATTAATAATAGGAAAATAATAATAGTTTGGAGGCGTTGCAATGAAAACAGCAATCAAAAAAACAGTAATAATAAGTTTAATAATCACACTAATGTCAACATATTTTGTGATAATAGGTCAAACAATGTCTATTGCACTTTCAGTAGAGTTAGAAAGTCAAGGCGAAGATACTAACGCAAATAATGTTAAGTTTGATGTGTACTTTAATTTAGGAGAAAATAAAGGGCATGAAAAAAATGCAAACTTAGAAGAAGAACAAACTTTGATTTTAAATGTAAACGTTAAAAATCAGGGTGTTTTAAAAGATGCCAAGATAAGAATAGAAAATCCAAATTTCACTATTATTAAAGAGAAAATAGCAAGTGAATATATAAAGAAAGTTGATACAGATAAAAATGAAATAGAGTTAAATTCTATTATATATTCAAATAACACAATAATCGAGCTTCCAATAAAATTTAAAAAACCAAACAATTTTACAGAAGATTATTTCGAAAAAGAGATAAATGTAAATTTAACAGGAACATACAATAATGAAATAGACACAAATGTTGAAGTGCAAAGAAAGATAAAATTAAATTGGACAGCAGATACAGAGGTTAGTTTTACTCAAGAAGTTGGAAAATACATAAATTTAAGCGAAGGAGAAATTTTAGTACAACAAGATATATACACAGAAGTTCCAAACAATATATTGCCAAGAAAACAAGAGACAATAAATATAAAAGCGCAACAAATAAGTGGAAAATATCCACAAGAAGCAATTGTATTAGCAAATGGAGTAAAGCTAAATGCTGAACAAGTAAAATACAATTCAGAAGACGGAAGTCTAGAAATTGCAAATTCAAATGTAATAAATGAAAACAACGAAGCAGGTTGGGGAAATGCCAAAAATGAATACAATATAATTTATACATACAACGAAATAGAAACAGCAAACTCAACAATAAACTTAGATACAACAGTATCAACACAACTATATACAAAAGCTGAAATGATAGTAAAAGCAGAAAATGTAGAAGTACAATTAGAAGAAAAAGGGAATATTGTTGAATTAGTAAAAGAAGCAACAGATAGTCTATACAAAGGATATATGTATGCAAATCCAGAAAATGAAACAATATTTGAAGAAAATAACACAATAAAAATATCTAAAGCATCAGAGACAGAAACTATCGAGTTAACAAATCAAGAAGAGACATTTGCAAATGAAAGAGACAGAATGTACAATGCCGTAACAATATATAAATCTACAACATTTAACAAAGCAGACTTAGAGAGAATTTTTGGCGAAAGCTATGAAATACAAATATTAAATAGAGAAAATGCTGAAATAGCAAAAATAACAAATGAAACACAATGTGATGAAGCAGGAAATATTGTAGTAAATTATAACGAACCAACTGATTATATAAAAGTTGTAACAAGCAAACCGCAAACAGAAGGAAACTTTGTTATAAAAAATACAAAAGCAATAAAAGGAAATGCAAACTACACAAAAGCTCAACTAAAAACTTTTACTAAATTAAACCTAAACGGAACAGTAACAAATGGAGACAAACAATCTACAAGTAGTGCAGAAATAGTTTTAAATGACACAAAAACAGAAGCAAAATTAGAAATGAGCAATACAAGTTTATCAACATTACAAGCAAATAATGATGTACAATTTATATTAACACTTAAAAGTGATGATGCTCAATATGACCTATATAAAAACCCAACAATACAAATTGTATTGCCACAAGAATTAGACATAAATGTCAAAAAAACAGCACAACTAAATTTTGAAGACGAAATAAAAGTATCAAAAATAGGATTACAAAAAAGAGAAGACGGCAAAAAGGCAATAATACTTGAATTATCAGGAGAGCAAAAAAACTTTGCAAGTAGTCTTGCACAAGGAATTCAAATAGCGATAATTGCAGACATAACAATATCAAATACAGTACCAACAAAAGACGAAAAAATTGAGTTGTTATATACAAACGAAAATAGACCAACAGAGCAATTTACAGACGAAATAGCAATTAAAATAAACTCAAAACAAGGTGTGCTAATGACAAATAAATTAGAAAATTACTCTAACTCAGGGGAAACAATTGAGACAAATGATGATAAAGCAGTTAAAGCAAAACTAGACACAAATGAAGAAGCAAAACTTGCAAAAAGAACAATAAATGTAATAAACAACTATGAAGAACCAATAAAAGATGTATCTATACTAGGAAAAATTGGGGACGAAGAAGAAATAGACAGCCAAACATTTAAAACAACAATAGAAGCAAATTTACAAAATGTAATAACAGCGCAAAACAAAAAAGCAAGTATATATTATACAGACAGAAGCGATTTAGAAGCACAAAGTGAAGAATGGAAACCAACAACAGAAGAGCTAGATACAGTAAAAGCATTTAAAGTAATTTTAGAAGAAGAATTGCAACCAAAGGAAAGTTTTAGTGCAGAATATAATTTATATATCCCAGAAAATGTGGAAAGTGGGGAAAGTTTATATACAAAGACACAATTACAGTACAATTATCAAGGTAGCGAAGAGTCAACAGTTTCTGCTATGGGATTAAGCGCAGAAGAAAGCGAACAAGAACAACAACCAGCTCAAATTACAGAAGATGTTAATGGAATTGGTGTTGCAATAGTTGCTAAGAGTGGAGATAAAACTTTACAAGAAAATGATGTTGTTCAAGAAGGCCAAGCTATCAAATATGTGCTTTCATTAACAAATAATACAGATAAAGATATTAAAAATATCATTCTTGAAGCTACAAATACTAATGCTATTTATTATGGAGAAGTGGAACATGAAGAAGAAGTATTTGGGCAAATGCAAAAAAGATATGAATATATGGAAGATGATACTTTAAGTTCAAAACAAATAAAGATAGAAGAACTAAAAGTAGGAGAAACAAAAGAAATAAGTTATCAAGTTTCTACAAAAGAAGTAGCAGATAATAACCAAACAATAACAGGACAAATAAAAATAACAGCAGAAGGTATTGAAGAAAAGACAATACAAAACATAACAAATAAAATAAATAAAGGAAAACTAAAACTAACATTAGCAGATACAACATCATTAGATATAGCACTAAATGGAGACGACGGGTATCCATTAGAATTTAAAGTTAAAAATATTTCTAATGAAGAAGTAAAAGATGTAATAGTAGAAGTACCGATATCAGAAAACTTAACATTCTCAACAGAAAATACATATATAGAAAATGGTGAATTTTTAGAATATAAAAACGGAATAGCAAAATTTAAAATAAATCAAATAGCAAAAGGACAAACAGAAACAATTTATGTAAGATTCTATATTAAAGCTATACCATATACTGAATTAGGAATGATGATATCACAATACTTTAAAGTGAATTATGAAGAAACAGATTATACATCTAATTATCAAGATAGATATGCTAAACAAAACAAGGTAGAAATAGTAGGAACTCAAAAAACTAATATAGAAGGAGAAACAGTAAAAGACGGAGACAATATAATCATAACAATAGACGTAGAAAACAAAGGAATAATAGATGCAAGAATTAACATATCAGATGTTATCCCAGAAGGATTGAATATTAATAACATCAAAATAATACAAAACGAAGAAGAAACACTTGCAGAAAAAGATAGAATATTTGCAACTTCAATAGACATTAAAGCAAAAGAAAAAATACAGATAATTATAAATACAACTTTGGATAGTAGAATGGTAGAAGGTAACAAAATAACTAATACAGTAAATATAAATGGATATGGAGTTATTGCAAATATAAATAATTTGGAATTTATTATAGAGGGCAAAGAGCCAATTAACCCAGATGACCCAGACGACCCAACTAAAAAAGAACTAAAGAGCATAAGTGGAAGAGCTTGGATTGATGAGAACAAAAACGGAAATAGGGATATCCAAGAAAAAGGATTACCAAATACAACTGTAATGCTGTTAGATGAAAAAACTCAAAATATTGCAAAAGACAAAGACGGAAACGAAGCAATTACAACTACAGACGAAAATGGTGTGTATGAGTTCAAAGAAATAGAAAAAGGAAAATATAGTGTAATATTTATATATGATAGCAAAAATTATTATGTAACAGAATATCAAAAAGAAGGAATAGCAGAAAGCCAAAATTCAGATGTAATAAGTGCTACAATAACACTAAAAAATGAGAAAATTAAATGTGCAAAAACAAAAGAGCTAAACTTGGAAAATACAAATTTAGCAAATATAGATGCAGGATTTATCAAATCAGAAACATTTGATTTAAAATTAGAGAAATATATAAATAAAATAACAGTACAAAATAGCGACGGAACTAGAGTAATTTCATACAACAAAGAAAAACTTGCTAAAGTTGAAATAGACGCGAAAAAAATAGCTAATAGTAAAGTTACAATAGAATATAGCATAGAAGTTACAAATGAAGGAGATGTTGCTGGTTATGCAAATGAAATTGTAGATTACTTACCAAGCGATTTAAAATTCAGTAATCAGTCAAATTCAGGTTGGAAGCAAAACACAAATGGAAACTTGTATACAACAGCATTAGCAAACCAAGTAATATTACCAGGACAAACAAAAACTATTAATTTAATATTAACAAAAGATATGACACAAGACAATACAGGAAGAATACTAAACAAAGCTGAAATTAATAAACATTATAATGAACGTATGTTAGATGACATAGACTCTACACCAGGAAATAAGGATGAAAAAGAAGATGATATGAGTAACGCAGATGTTATTATATCAATAAAAACAGGTAGCATAATACTTTACACCACAATAACAATAATATCAATTGCAATTCTTGCAACAGGAATATATTTTATAAAGAAAAAGGTATTAGGATAGAAAGGGGAGGATAAATATGAAAAAGAATATAATATCAACAATTTTAATAGCTATAGCCATAATATTTATGCTTCCAGTATTTTCTACAGCAGCATACTTTTATAGTACAGAAGGCTATTATGAAAATCCTTCATTCTATGGTATCTTTGATGCAATAAAACGTCAAGGAGATGCATGGCTAGATTCAGAATTACCAGATATCAGTGGAGATTGGAGTACTAACCAACAATCTAGAACAAATCCAGGTAGAGAAATATGGGATGTAGGAGCCCAATGTATAGGACATAGAAGCCAGACTGATGGCGGATACAGAATGAAAATAAAATACATTATAGACATTGGCAAAGATATAATAGTAAAACACAATAATAATGTAATTCAAAGCATAACAGACTCAAGTCAAAAAGTTGACTACTATAGATTAGGATATTATATAAGTGAATCATCAGCTGGAGAATCAGGAAATAGTACTTGGGGAACTTGGAAAGCACAAATAGCATGTTGGCTAGGAGAACATGGATATAATCTAGGAACAGACAATGATTCAATTAGCTCAGGACTTAGAGAGAATAATACAGATTTCTCAAGACCATTATATAAGATAGCTCAAACCAAAGCAAAAGAGGCTCTAAACCAAAAATCAGGTAAATTTAGTACAACATCACAATATGGAGAGGGACAACCACAACAAATAAATTATGACGGAAAATATACATTTATAGGCCCATACAACTTAAAGCACGAGGACGGAAAAATCGAAGGACCAGCAACAATAACAACAAAAGAGAAAACAACAATAGACACAAATTTATATAGTATAGACGGAAAAAATGTAAAACAATTATCAGAACTTGGAGATTACGATGGTAATGATTTTTATATAGTATATGAAGGTGAAATAGATTCAGTAGAAAATATAAAAATAACAAGTAAACTAAAACAAAATATAATTAGAGCAAGAATAGTGTTAGGAGAGCCAATATTTATGTCAAATCAATCAATAGCGATTTTCCATGGTACAGGTTCAAAAGAAGAAGAAGCAGAAGAACCACTAACACTTCCAGGAGTTGCAGAAAGCAGACTAAGCATCAAAAAAATAAACAGTGGAACAGGAAGACCAATGAGAAACATGGGATTTGTAATCTACTCAGTAGACCAACAAGCATATGTAAACACAAATAACCCAACAAACCAGAGATACGTAAAAAACATAAAAGACGCAGAGACATTTATAACTGATGCGAATGGAGAATTCACAGTAAACAAACTTACAAAAAAAGGAACATACATAATATACGAAGTAATACACCCAAATGCATTTGAAAATGGCTTTGAAGAAGTAAGCAAAGAAAAACCACTAGAAGTAGGAAGAGTAAACTTTGAAGCAGTAGGCGGAACGAAAAGCATAACAATAAACAACACACAAAAATACATAAGGATATCAGGACTTGTATGGGAAGACAAAGGAGCAGGAAAAGACTGGATTAAAAATTACTTATATAAAACACCAACTGACGGAACAAATGATGCAAACGATAAACTAGTGAACCATGTAACAGTAAGATTAAAAAATGCTCAAGGAAATGTTGTACAAGAAGTAAGAACAGGAGAAACTATAAAATATACAAGACTAGAAAATGGAAAAAATGTACAAAAAACAGAACAACTAGCAGAAGGAAAATATAAATTTTACAATATAGAAATAGACAAAATAACACAATACTATGTAGAATTTAATTATAACGGAATGAGCTATCAGTCAATACCATTAAAAGATATGTTAGCAGCAAACACAAGTAAAGCAGCAGAAAACGGAAGACAAGTAAATGGAAGAACAAACTTTAACAACAAATTTAAAGTTATAACAAACAATAATGCAAATGGTGATTCAGGCAATATAGGTTTAAGATATGACGGAATAGTAAATCATACAAGTACATTTAACTTAGAAGGAGCAAATCCAATAAAAGGATATGACGGAGCGAACTTCCCAGTTAATGGAGTTAGAGAAGACTATATGATAAAAGCAACAACATATAATGGATATGGTGGATATCTGGACAAGATAAAAACACCAGAAGCAATAAGAAGAGAACAAATACAAGAACTAGAAAACATCAATCTAGGAATAGAAGAAAGAGAACAACCAGACCTATCTGTAAAAAAAGATTTGCAAAGTGTAAAACTTACAGTAAATGGACGTGGACAAGTATATGAATATGATAAAAGATTTACAAATTTAAGCGAAAGTGGCGGGGACGGTTACGAAATTGGAGTAAAATTTGGAAACAGATATGGAAATATGAGGTACACAAGACCAATTTATAAAGCAGATGCTGAATTTACAAGTGCAGATAAAGATAGAGAATTAAAAGTATATTTAACATATAGAATAGGAATTAAAAACAACTCAAGCAACGTACAAGCACGTGTAAATCAAATTGTGGATTACTATGATAGTAGATATGAAACAGATTCAATTATAGTAGGAAGAAGTATAGACACAAACGCAAATATTACAAACCAAATAAGTTTCACAAAAGAGAATTATAATAATGAATACAACAAACTACTTATACAAACTGAAGAGCTTGGCTTAATTAAAGGAATAAGTGGTGTAACAGAAAATGAAGGAAACTCAAAAGAAATATATGTACAATTTAAACTTAGCAGAGAAGCAGTTGTAGAAATTATGAATTCAAAAGAAACATTGGACAATGTAACAGAAATAACGTCATATAGTATATTTGACAAAAATGGGGGAAGTGTATATGCAGGAATTGACAGAAACTCAAACCCAGGAAATGCAGTGCCAGGAAGCAAGGATACATATGAAGATGACACAGACTGGGCACCATCAATTCAATTAGAAACTAAAGTGCCAGATGCTGGAAGAAAAATATCAGGAAATGTCTTTGAAGATAAAGCAATTGCCGATAAATTAACTAAAGAGAATATAAGACAAGGTAACGGAATATTTGATACAACAGAAGAAAATGGAATTCCAAATGTTAAAGTAGAACTTTGGAGAAAAGAAGTAGACCCAGAAACAAGACAATACAATATGTGGACAAAAGTAAAAGAACTTGATAAAACAGAAAGTAATGGAGAATATGAATTCAACGACTTTGCAGCAGGAGACTATGAAGTTAGATTTACTTGGGGAGACGAAACATATTCAGTACAAAGCTACAAAGCAACAATATTTGATAGAAGCAAACATAATGGAACTAAATGGTATCAAGATACAGAGCCAAGATACTCAGATGCAACAGACGATTATAGCACAAGAACAGCACTAGATAATGAACTAAATGCTAAAGAAATAAAATATAACCCAGCAACAGACACAAGTAAGAAAATGACATCATCAACACCAGAAATGGCAATAGACATAGAAAACTTAAGAACACCATCAGTATTAGACGGAGAGCCAGCTGAAGAATACACATATCATATACCAAATGTAGACTTTGGACTAATAGAAAGACCACATCAAAGCATAGAGCTAATAAAAGAAATGAAACATGTTAAATCAACATTAGCAAATGGTCAAGTTCTTGCTGATGCAGACTTAAACGAAAATGGTGAGCCAATAGGCGAGTTGAAAGGACCATTGACAGGACTAAAAGGAGCAGAAGGAAACGTAGATAAAGACCCAGGATTTGTAAAACTAGAAATAGATAATGAAATACTACAAGGCTCAACATTAGAAGTAAAATATGAAATAAAAGTAAAGAACACAAGTGAAAGAGACTATAGAAACGAAGAATTCTACACATATGGAACTCTAAACACTACAAACCCAGTAAAAATGAACATAACAAAAATAGCAGACTATGCAGATAGCCAATGGGCAGTAAACGAAAACGAAGCTACATATACAAGCTCAGGATGGACAAAAAGAGAACTAAGCGAATACAAAGAAGCAAACGAAGTAGCAGAAAAAGTTTATGATGAAAGTCAATCTGCAATAGCAAATAGAATAATACTAACTACAACAAAAATAGACAACCGAGGTGGACTAGTAGCAGAAAAATCAGGAGTAGCAGGACTTTCAACAGAAATAAAACCACTAGAACTAACAGTAACAAAAGTATTAACAACAATATCAGGAGACATAGACCTACAAAACGAAGCAGAAGTTATAGCTTTACGCAAAGACGGTGGCGGAGTATTTAAACAATCAATACCAGGAAACTATGTACCAGGCTCAGGCAAAAAAGTAGAGCCAGATGATGATATGGCACAAACATTTAAAGTATCACCAAATACTGGTGAAGACCTAAATTACGTACTACCAATATCTATTGGAATAGGTGCATTAGTAATCTTAGGTGCAGGTGTACTATTGATAAAAAAACTTTTTGGGACAGGCCAAAAAAGTTCTAAATAAAAAGATGTTTTGGGACAGGCCAAAAAAGTTTTAAATACAAAAGTTTGAAGAACGGGATAAACTTATCTCGTTCTTTTTCAAGCATGCCAACGGGGACGGATCTTTTTGGCAGGATAGTGATAATGCAGGGAAAGCTTACGCAATTAAGACATTAGAGAGATTTCAATTAGAAAAAGAAAAAAAGACACACAAATGTAATATGAATGTAAACATAAAGATAAATAAAACGCCAAACAACTAGCCCTAGATGAATTGAAAGGTCAGCTTAAATATTAGAAAAATGGGATATTGAAAAATTTAAAAAATATTGTATCATTGATAATAGAGAAATATTAATAAATTGGGGAGTTGGCGTATGTTGAAACTAAAAAAATATGGAAAGAAAATTTTACTAACAATATTAGTGATATTGCTATGCATATCATCTGCAATAAGTATAATGCTATTAGGAAAAGCAAAAAATAATGGTGTTGTATTTGCAAGTGAGCCTGAACAGCAAAAAGCGGTTATTTATAAAACCACAGGACTAACTGCATCAAACACAGAAAGTTTGGGCACAGAAGTTGCACTATCAAAAGGTGGAGCTGAGCTTGAAGATGGTGGAGTTGTATACGAAGGAGAATATATTAAATACAATTTCAGATTAACAAATAAAACTCAAACGAATATTGATAATGTTAAAATAGTTGCTTCAATACCAGATGGTGTGAAATACGGAGAATTAAATTCAAATTTTGAAGAGTTTAGACAACCATATTTTTATAGCTTTAATGAAGAACTTACAGAAAAGACGATAGATGTAGGCACAATAGAAGCTGGACAAAGTAAAGAGTTTTTCTATGAAGTAAAAGCCAAAGATTTAGCAGAGGGAGAAACAGAAAAGGCAATTGTTGCTAATATTAGTTCATATATTGGCGAGGAAATAGCTCAAAGTTACCAATTAAGAAACGTGATAAATCCAGCTGATACGCAACTGTTTCTTGGGTCATTTACTGAATATGGTGGAAAACACTACGGTTTAAATATTAAGTCAGATACTAAGGAAGAAACTGAGGTTAAAATACATTTTCCAAAAGGGTTTAGATTAAATTTTGTTACCTATACGAAAGACGAATTTACAGAACTTGATAGAATTGAGACAGGAAATGGCAATGGGGAACTTGTATGGTATGGTTTAAATGGAGAAGAATATACAATAGAAGACTTTAAAGCCATGTTGAGCCCAGAGGACTTAGAATTATATGAAAAGATAGAAGCAATGGGTGGAGATGCTAATGAAGCATTTGATGTAGAGAACCAGTTAAAGCTATTAAATAAATTGAATGAATGGGAAGTTTTTGAGTTATCAGAAGACAATGTACTTACAGTAAAACTTAAAACAAATCATACTTATTATTTTGAAGGTGATTTAGATGAAACAAAGTCAGAAAGAAAATCACAAGAAATAACAGATAATGTAATAACTTATGCGGAAACAGTAGAAAATGGATATATGTCAAATGAAAATAGAATGGAAGTTCAATACCAAGATGTAGAAGTATCTATGACATCAAGCAATGCAGGGCAAAAAATTAAATATGAAGAAGAAATAGACTATGAAATAACTATAAAAAATATTGGTAAAACTAATGCTGAAAAAGATTTGGAAATACCTAGTTATATATATGTAAATGTATTAGATTTTATGCCAGAAGAAATAAATCCAATTAGCATAACATATAACAACTGGGAACTTGTAAAAAATGAAGACTTAGGTGTAGAGCAAAAGTTCTATTTAGAGGAAACAGAAGAGAATGTTAAAAATATTTTCGGAAAAAGAATAGATGAAGAAGGTAATGTTCTTGCCAATATTGATGTTCCACTTACAATACCTAGTGGAGAAACAGCAATTATAAAAGTAAAAGCAAAAGCAGGTTTTGTGTATAAAGAGACAACAGTAGAAAATATGGTAATTGTTAAAAGTGATGATATGACACAAGATAGAACAAGCAACAAAATTTCTCATACAATACTTCCATATAATTATGAAAATTCAAGTGTGCCAGACGTGCCAGATAATCCGGATATACCTGACATACCTGATATTCCTGATGTGCCGGATGTACCAGATAATCCTGATGAACCAAACAGACCAGATGTACCCAATATACCAGACAGGCCAAATAATGACGATAGAGAACAAGCAAAAAAGGAATTTTGTGATTTAAAAATAGATAAGTATGTATCTAAAGTTACAGTAAAAACTGCAAGTGGAGTAAAGGAGTATAAATATAATAATGAGAATCTTGCAAAAGTTGAAGTAAAAGCAAAAGAAATTAACGGTGCAGTAGTTACGGTAGATTATAAAATAGTAGTAACAAATGAAGGTAATGTAGCAGGAACAGTAGGAGAAATAAGCGACAAATTGCCAAAAGGGTTTGTAATTTCAGAAGAATCAAATAAAAGCTGGCCAAGAAACTCAAAAGGAGAATTTGTAAACAAAAGTAAATCTAATTTAAGAATAGAGCCAGGAGAAAGTACAACATTAACAATAAGTGCTACAAAGCAAATGACATCAGATACAGTAGGAACATATATAAATGAAGCTACAATCAAGTCAGCTTCAAGTATAGCAGGACTACAAGATGCAAATTCACAAAATGATATATCAAAAGCAGAAGTTATAATTTCAATTAGTACAGGTATATATGTATATATTGCAATAATTGTTACTATATTAGCAGTACTTGTTTCAATTTTTGTATATCTTGTAAAAAAAGGAAAATTAAAAATTGATAAGTTCACAAAAACAACAGTATTAATGTTATTATTTGTGACAATATTAATGGGGCAGATTCCTAGTGAGTGTTTTGATGCTGGAGAAAAACACGTTCACATGACGCCATTAACAGAACATAGCTGGAGTTCAAAAATAGGAGTAGCAGAGTGCTTAAATGGTGGAATAATAAGTCCTGAGCGGAGATTGGATACTTAGACATAGAGAATCAGCTACGTATGAATATTATTCAGTAGCATCAGATGTATATGTTGAAAAAACTAACGGACAAATAGAAATGCATTCAAATGGAAACAGTTTTGTATATGGACCATTTTCATACGCATCAGATGGTAAAAATGTAAGATATTCATATGAAGTATATGATCATAGCGGAAATGCAATAAGTGGAGTTAGTATTAGTGGTGGTCTAGGAACACGGAAGTAATAGTTTTTATTTAACAATACCAAAAAGCAATTGTAAAAATGGAATTTCTAGAGTTAAATTAAATGCTGCAGGACAACAAGAAATAGTACACCATATGAGATCAATAGAAAGATTATATTATGCAAACATAACGTATGAGTATGAACCTGATTATAGTAGACCAATTCCTGGCGCTCCCGGACAATATGCATCAAAACTAACTCGGAAAGCATTTTGAGCAACCAGTACGAATTACTAAAGATGCTGGTGGTTGGGAAGAGGTAACATATGTCGACCAAAGCGACTATACAGAATGGACAGACATCAATGGAACACTAGAAATAGAAAAAGTAGACACAGACAACTACAACAAAAAGCTAAGTGGAGTAACATTTGACATATCAGGATTAGGACAACACACAACAGACGCAAATGGAAGAATATACCTAGAAAACATAAGACCAGGAACATACAGCATAAGAGAAACATCAAACACAAACTATGGATACTTAGCAGTCTCATCAGACATAATCAACATAAATACAGTATCAGATAACATAGGAGTAACAACAGGACAATACAGAACGCCAATAGAGAAAAACATAAAAGTAACAGGAAATTTAGTAATAGAAAAAACAAGTAAAGAAAGTGGAAAGCCACTAGAAGACTTCAGTTTTAAACTAAGAGATTCAAAAGGAAGATACATAATAGCAAAAACAGGAGAAAAGAAGGAAAAAAGAGACAAAGTAAAAGAGTACATATTACTAACAGACATAGAAACAACAAACGATATAAACCAAGCAACAGAATTCATAACAGACAGCAAAGGACATATAGAAATCTACAATTTACTAATAGATACATATACAATAATGGAAGTATCAGTAGGGGCAGACAAACGAGAAGAAAATAGATACTTTGATGTAGACGATAACTACATTACATGGTCAAGCAATGTAAATGACAATAAATGGTCAAACAGTGTAAACAATAATGGAACAAAAAATTTACCTAAAGTAAAAATAACAAGACAGAAATCACAAGACACAGAAAAAATAGGAGGCCCAGCAGACAAGATATCAATAAAAAATGAAAGAAAATACATAGATATTAAAGGTCTAGTATGGGAAGACTTACCAGACGGAAAGAAAACAATAAGAAACTTCGTATACAATACAAAAACTCAAGACACAGATGACACAAAAGACAGGCTATTAGGAAATGTAACAGTAAACTTAAAAAGCATAGACCAAAATGGAAATGTAGAAATAGTAAAAAACATCAAAGCAAATACAAAAGACGGAGTAAAAGACGTAGACGGAACAATAGACACAGGAATTGAAGGAAGTGGTGACGAATACTACGGAAAATATGAATTCCGAAATGTACTAATAAGAGACTTAGACAAGTACTATATTGAATTCGTATACAATGGACTAAGCTATAAAGCAATAGACTTGGCAAATGGTTCATATCAAGAACTAAAAAACGGATATTTAGCAGAGGCAACACTAAATACAAGCAAAGCAATAGAAGAAAATGTATGGCAGACAAAATTTGAAAACAACTCAAGAACATTCTTTAATAACAAATATCAAGTAATTGAAAACAACAAAGCAAAAGGTGATGTTGGAGAATTAGAGATGTCATATGATTTTGCAAACCGTGTAAGCACATTAAACTTTGAAGGAAATCCAAAATACGGATATTCAGGAGCAAGGTTCCCAATAAACTACACAAAAGACCAATATTTAATGAGTCCAAATAATAAATCAGAAGGAAAAGAAACAACAAACACAAGAAAAGCATACAATGGTGGATTAGACCAAATAAAATCAAAACAAGAGATAAGAGAAAAAGACATCAAAGTAATAAACAATGTAAATTTGGGACTATATGAAAGAGAGCAACCAGACCTTGGAATAAATGGTAAATATAATGAAAAAACAAATCAAGCTGAATATGGAAAACAACTAGACAACGTAAAAATCAAAATAAATGGATATAACCATATTTATAAATATGAATCAAGATACTTAAATGCAGGTGATTACCAAGGTGGATTTAATGTTGGTGTTAAATTCGAAAATAGGCGTGGTGCACAACCATATACAAGAGCAATTTACAAAGCAGATGTTGAATTTGAAAGTGCAGATAAGAATAGGGAATTAGAAGTATATTTAACATATAAAATAATACTAAATAACAATTCTGCTAACCTTAAAGCGCAAATAAATGAAATAGTAGATTACTATGACTCAAGATATATTAAAGAAGAAATAAAAGTTGGAACTCAACTAAGTGATGTTGCAGACCCAACAAACCCTGATCCGAATAAAGAAATAAAAATAACAGAATTCGGAACCAGTGTAAACGGATACAACAAAATAGTAATAGACACTTCAAAACTTGGATATATTGAAAAACAAAGTGCTTGCAAGGACTATGTATATGTTCAATTCAAATTAAATAAAGAAGCAGTCGTAGAAATTCTATGTGATGGAGACATAAAGAACATAAGAAATGGAATAGAAGCACCAGAGAATAAGTTACTAAAAAATATTGTAGAAATAAAATCATACAGTATACAAGACCAGACTGGAGCAGTATATGCAGGAATTGACCAAAACTCAAACCCAGAAAACTGTAAACCAGGAGATGACACAACATATGAAGATGATACAGACTATTCACCAGCAGTAAAATTAGCAGTAGCTAAAAATAACAGAACAATAAATGGATTGGCATATGAGGATAAAGCAAACTTAAATAACAACATAAGACAAGGTAACGGAAGCTATAATACAAGTGAAGGAGATAGACCATTAAAAGGAGTAGTAGTACAACTTCAAAGAAGAGATTACGACGATATGGGCAAATGGAAAACCATAAAAGAAACAGGAGCAGAAGAAACAAAAGATGACGACGGAACATTCCAATTTGAAGATTTTGCAGCAGGAGATTACCAAGTAACATATAAATGGGAAAACAGTAATTATAACAAACACGGAACAAGTGCAATACACCCTAGTATACTAGTGCAGAACTACAAAGCAACAATATTTGATGAAGGCGCACATAAACAAAATGCAACAACCTACGGAAATGAAGAAAGAGCAGAAAAATACTACTGGTATAGAGAAAACAATAGATTATCAGATGCAAAAGACAACTATGAAACAAGAAAACAAATAGACAGCGAAATATCTACATTTAGATATAACACTGAAACTGATGGAATAAAAACAAATTCAATGACATCTGCAACACCAGAAATACCAATAGGAGTAGAATACGCAGACGTTATAAGTACATCAGTATTTGGAGACGAATACAAATATGATGTTACAAACATAGACTTTGGTATAGTAGAAAGACCACTACAAAACTATAAACTAACTAAAAACATTGACCACGTAAAAGTAACATTGCCAAATGGACAAGTACTTGTGGACGCAGATGTAATAATAAAACCAGCAGGAATAGGCACTGATGGAAGAATACAATATTCAATGGGATTAGAAGGAGTAACAAACTTCCTAAAACCATTACCACGAGTAGGCAGTCGTTTCTTAACAGGAAAAAGCAATGAAGCTGGATATCCAAACGGAAGTATCGAGCTAGAAATAGACAACGAAGTAATACAAGGTTCAACACTTGAAATAACATACAAAGTAAACATAGAAAACACAAGTGAACTAGACTATGCAAACCAAGACTTCTATGAACACGGAACAAATGCAACAACAAACTACAAAAAAGATGTAATAAGAATAACACCTTCAAAAGTAATAGACTACTTAGACAAAGAATGGGCAGTTGATGACACAATAAATGGCGAAACATGGAAGAAAAAGAGCCAAGAAGCATTACAAGCGGGAAAAGACAGCGAAGACGAATTCCCAGTAAATCCAGACGTATATACAAAACAAGATAGTGAACTAAAAGACAGAATAATACTATATACAGACAAATTATCAAGAGACGGAATTTCATTAGTGCCAAATGACCCAACGTCAAGAACAGGAACACAAGATAATTCTTTAAAAGAATATGGCACAACAAAAGAAGACAAAAGACTAACACTAGTAGCAACAAAAGTCCTAACAACAATAGACTCAACAGATGTTGTACTAGCAAACGAAACAGAAATTATAGAAATACAAAGACCAGGTGGAGGAGTACCAGAAGAAAATATTGAAAGAAAGACTTTAGTGGAAGGAAAAGAGACAAAACCAAATACTAACGAAAGAAAAAGAATAATTCCAGGAAACTTTGTACCAGGCTCAGGATGGCAAATAGAACCAGATGACGACAAATCAGAGACATTCTTTATTACACCAAATACAGGTGAAGACCTAAATTACGCATTACCAATATCAATAGGAGTAGGAGCTTTAGTAATCCTAGCATTAGGAATAATTATGATTATAAAACTATTGAGAATGGGCAAAAAGAAAACTGAATAAGATTTTTTGGGACAGGCCAAAAAAGTTTTGAATACAAAAGATTGAAGAACGAGATAAACTTATCTCGTTCTTTTTATGCCAACGGGGACGGACCTTATTGCCACTGGGGACGGACCTTTTTGGCAATTTTATGCCAAAAAGGTCCGTCCCCAGTGGCAGAAATCTGCCAAAAAGAACCGTCCCCAATGGCAGCCAAAATACCAAAAAAATGACACAAAAATGTAATAAAAAAGTAATATGATTACTATGTAAACTGTGATATCGCAATCCGTAAGACTTTTTGACATTAATTACATATATAGGGAAATAGTGGTATTGAAAAAATAAAAAGATGATGTATCATTAATAGTGGGAAAATATTAACAAGTTGGGGGAGTTTCAATGAAAAAAGCAATTAGAAAAATAACTATTTTTAGTTTAATAATTTTATTACTTTCAGCACACATTGTAATTTTAGGAGAAACAATAGCAAATGCATTAGAGTTACACAACGAAGACACCAATATAAAAAATGTAAAATATGATGCATATCTAAAAACAGAAGAAGGCAACAAGTATGAGAAACAAGCAAATATATCAGAAAGAGAAACCTTGGTTTTAAATGTTAAAGTTAATAACCAAGGAGTATTAAGAGATGCCAAAATAAACATAGACAACACAAACTTTAATATTATTACAGAAGGAGTAGAAAGCGAATATATAAAACAAATAAGTACTGAAACCAATGAAATAGAATTAAATTCTATAGTATACTCAAATGACGTAACAATAGAAATACCAATAGAATTTAAACAAGCAAGCAGTTTTACACAAGACTACTTTAATAAAGATGTTCCAGTAACATTAACAGGAACATATATAAACGAAATAGAAGAGACAGTAAATGCACAAAGAACAATAAGACTAAATTGGACAGAAATGCCAGAAACAGCATTTATCCAAAACATTGAAAAATATATGAACTTGAGTGAAGGGGGACTATTAATACAACAAAATATTTGTACAGGAGTACAAGACAACATATTGCCAAGACAAGCAGAAAAGATAACAACAAAAGCCCAAGAAATAAATGGGATATATCCAAAAGATGTAGTAGTAATAGCAAATGGAGAGAAATTACGCGAAGGTATAAACTATGACGAACAAGATGGAATGTTAGAAATAATCAATATTAAAAACCCAAATGAGAATGGCGAAATTGAATGGGGAAATTTTATAAACGAATATAATGTTATATATACATATGAAACAGAAGAAACAGCAGAACCAAGAACATTCAATTTAGAAACAACAGTTGAAATGAAGTTATATACAAAATCAGATGTAATAGCAAAAGAAAGCCAGGAAACAGTAGAAGTAGAAGCAAAAGGGAATTTAGTAGAAGTAACAAAAGAAGCAACAAAAAACTTAAACAAAGGATATATGTATGCAAACTCAAATGATGAAACGACATTTGCGGAAAGCAATACAATAAAAATATCAAAAGCATCTGAAATAGAAACAATAGAAATAAATAACCAAAACGAAATATTTGTAGACCAAAACAATAATGAATATGATGCTACAACAAATATGATTTATAAATCAACAACAATAAATAAAAATGATTTAGAAAAAATATTTGGACAAGCTTATGAACTAAAAATTGTAGATAGCCAAAACAATGAAATTGCAAACATATCAAATGTAACAGAAAGTGACAAAGCAGGAAACATCACAGTAAATTACGATACAGAAATAAATTACATTAAAATAATCACATCAAAGCCACAAGAAGAAGGAAATATTACAATACAAAATACGAGAGCAATAAAAGGAAATACAGGATATACAAAAGACCAATTGAAATCATTTAATAAAATAGTTTTAAATTGTAATGTAGCAAATGGAGAAAATACAGCTGAAAGCAAAACAGAGATGATTTTAAATGATACTGTAACAGAAGCTAAAATGGAAATAAGCAACACAAACTTATCAGCAGCACAAAGAAATCAAGATGTACAATTTTTAGTAACACTATTAAGTGATAGTGATAAATATGATTTGTACAAAAATCCAGTTGTTGACATTGTGTTACCACAAGAACTAAATATTGATGTAAAGAAAACAGCACAATTGAACTTTGAAAATGAAGTTCAAATTACTAAAATAGGAATGACTACAAGAGAAGATAACAAAAAAGTAATAAGAATTAATTTGGAGGGAGAACAAGTAAGTTTTGCAAAAGGTACAGCTGGCGGAATTCAAATGGTTTTACTTGGAGATATAGATGTAGAAAACACAACTGAAACAAAAGATGAAATAATACAATTGTTGTATTCAAATGAAAATTCTGATAATGTGCAATTTACTTATGATGTGCCAATTACAATAACTGCAAAACCTGAAGAAATAGTTGCAAGTGAAGAACAAGCTTCTGCTATGGAAGTTATGCCAAATGAACAACAAGGTGTTGCTCAAGCGGTTGCTCTTAATGAAGAAGTGGAAGATTTATCAATTTCTGTTTTAGCAAGAACAGGAGATAAGTACCTACAAGAAGGGGATACTGTTTTAGAGGGTCAAGGTATTAAGTATATTCTTAAAGTTACTAATAATACTAATGAAACTATGCAAAATGTAACTCTTGAGGCTACTAATACTAATGCAATTTATTATAATTATATTACATACCAAGATAATGTTAATGGGGAAATAATGGATAAAGTTAAATTAGTAGAAGACGAAAGTTTAACTTCAAAAATAATAGAAATAGGAGAATTAAAAGCAGGAGAAACAAGAGAGGTTAATTATCAAGTTTCTGCAAAAGAAATAGCTGAAGAAACTGCTGATTTAACTGGTGAAATTAAAGTAAATGTTAATGGAGAAGAAAAACTAATAATAAATAATATTACAAATAAAATTGAGCAAGGAAAATTAAAATTAAATTTACTATATGCAGATCCAGAAAATGAACAAAGATATTCTAAAGAATTATTTAGAATGGAACTAACAATAAAAAACATATCTAATGAAGATTTAACAGATATAAATGTTGAATTGCCTGTATCAGATAAAGCAGACTTCTTAGTAAAACATACTACAGTAGACGAAGAATTAGGTTGTGAATTTATAGAATACAAAGACAATATAGCTAAATTCAGAATTCCTAAGCTAGAGGCAGGAAAAGATACAAAAATCTTAATAGCATTACCAACAAATAGTATACCAGCGCAAGAAAAAGAAGTAGATATTTTAGAATATTTTACAGCCACAAGCGACAATACAACTTATACGTCAAATGAAATTGAAAGAAAAATTTTACAAGGAGAAGCACAAATTGTTGCAAAACAGACAACAAATATAGAAGGTAATATAGTAAAAGACAAAGACAATATAAAATTTATTATAGAAATGGAAAACAAGGGTGTTGTGCCTGCTAATGTATATGTTACAGATATTATTCAATTAGGTTTAAACACAAACAATGTAAAAATAATTCATAATGAGAATGAAACAGAAGAAACAATAGACAATATATTTTCTAAATCAATAGCAATGGAACCAAATGATAAAGTAAAAATAATAATAGATACAACATTAGAAAGTAAGAAAGTTGATGGAAATAAAATAACCAATAAAGTAAGTTTCATTTCTTCAGGATTGACAATAGAAGCAGATACTATAGAATTTATTATAGAAGGAAAAGAGAGTACAAACCCAGGTTCAAATACAGAGGATAAAACAGATACTAATAGTATAAAAGGACTAGCCTTTTTAGATTCAAATAAAAATGGAAACAAAGAAAGTAATGAACCAATATTACCGAATATTGAAGTTATGCTTTTAGATGAAACAGACCATACTGTTGCACAAGATAAAAATGGAAGAGACTTAGAGACAACTACAAATCAAAATGGAGAATATGAATTCAATAACTTAAAAAATGGCAAGTATAGTGTAATATTTATATATGATGTTAAAAAATATGCTGTAACACAATATCAAAAAGACGGAATAAGCGAAAATCAAAACTCAGATGTAATAAATACTAAAATTAAAATAGACGGAAAAGAAGTACAATGTGCAAAAACAAAAGAATTAGAAATTAAGGATAATAATCTAACTAATATAGATGCAGGTTTTATCGAAATAGAAAAATTCGATTTAAAATTAAGCAAATATGTTAGCAAAATTACAATACAAAATAATAAGGAAACAAGAACAATTACATATGACAAGTCACAACTTGCTAAAGCAGAAATAGCGGCAAGTAGGATAAAAGGTACTATTGTAACAATAGAATATGAGATAGAAATTTCAAATGAGGGAGATGTTCCTGGGTATGCACGTGAGATTGTAGATTATTTACCAAATGATTTAAAATTTGATAAGAACCAAAATTCAAATTGGACACAAGGCGAAAAAGGTAATGTATATACAACAGAATTAGCAAACCAAGAAATATTACCAGGAGAAACAAAAAGTGTTAAATTAATTTTAACAAAAACTATGACACAAGAAAATACAGGAACAATTATAAACAAGGCTGAAATCAGCAAACACTATAATGAATATATGTTAAATGATATAAATTCAACACCAGCAAATAGGAATGAAAAAGAGAATGATATGGGAAGAGCAGATGTTATTATATCAATAAATACTGGAAATGTAGTGTTATATATTTCAGTAATAATGTTTGCAATTGTTGCAATTGGAGTTGGAACATATTTTATAAAGAAGAAGGTAATTATAGGATAAGGAGGACAAGTAAATATGAAAAAAATTAAAATACTAATATTTGTGTTGATACTGATGATAGTTTTAATTCCGACATTTTCTGTGGCAGCTGATTTTGCTTGTCCAAGCTGTGGCATACAATATGGTGGTGGCGCAGGGAATAGAGGACTAGGTGCGATATGGCATGCGATGAGAATATATGGAGATGCTTGGCTAGATACAGATATAGGAGACCATACAGGTACATGGGGAAGCGAATATATAGTGCCACATGGATTGGACAAACTAGAAGGCGAAGGAGCTATTCACTCTAGAGGAGGAATATGCTTTGGTCATGCTTCTGCATCTGGTGAGGATACATCACACGTTGAAATTGCAGTATTAGATATAGGAGAAGAAATAAAACGCTATAAAGTAGGTACACCTGGATATGATGAAGTTAGTGATGATTCAGAGAAAAGCTGGTATTATAAAGGAGCCTATCTTGTTGCACAATCTACAATGATTGGAGAGACATCCAATAAATCTAGTTATAAAAATCGCATTAGGGGTTGGCTTGATGGCGAATATGGAAAATTAGGAATAAATTGCCAAAAACCTAGTAAAAGTGATTGTGATTATGATTTCTCAGTGGCTGATAGTTATGCGAATTCATTAACAGATTCTCAAACAACAGTAACATTTAGCACAACATCTAAAGAAGGAGAAGGCGCTAAGCAAGTAATAGAGCAAAAGACAATTGGTGGAAAGAGATATACATTTATTGGACCATATAATTTAAAACATCAAGGAGGAACAATATCAGAAAAAGCTAAAATAACAACAAGAGAAGGAGGAACAATAGAAACAACTTTATGCAGTAAAGATGGAACACATATAGAAGAACTAAGTAAACTTGCGAAATATGAAGGAGACACTTTCTATATTGTATCTGAAAATGAAATAAGTTCTGTAAAACAAATAGATTTAAGTAAGACATATTCAATTACTAAACTTATAAGAGCTAGAATTGTATTGGCATCACCTGAGGGTGGTGGTGGAGCTCAAAATGTTAGTGTGTTTTATGGAAAAGAACTAACAGGAGAGGAATTAAAAAATTATGTATCTGAAAAACATAAACCATTAACATTACCAGGAGTTCTTGAAAGCAAAATAACAATTATAAAACAAGATGTAACAACTAAAAAGAGACTACAAGGAATAGGGCTAGTACTATACTCAGAAGAAGCAAAAGGATATGTAAAAAACAATGGCACAAAAGTGCAATATGTATCAAACATAAAAGATGCAACAGAATTTATAACAAACAAAAATGGAGAAGTAGTGGTAGAAAAACTTACTAAAAAAGGAAAATATATAGTATGGGAAACAAAACACCCAGATGCAGAAAAAAATGGATATGAAGAAGTAAGTAGAGAAAAACCACTAAAAGTAGCAGAAGGAACAATACAAGCAATAGGAAGCAATATAACAATAACAGCCAACAACATGAAGGAGTATATAAAAATATCAGGATTTGTATGGGAAGATATGTTATATGAAGATGGAAAAGAAGGTGCAAGAAACTTCATATATAAAGATACATCAACTCCAAATGATAAAAACGACAAACTACTACAAAATGTAACTGTCAAACTAATGAGTACAAAAACAGGAGAAGTAGCGACTAAGACAACAAATGGAGAAGGAGCATATCAATTTACTAAAGTAAAAATAGACAAGCTAAACGAATATTACATACAATTTACATACAATGGAATGAATTATAAATGTGTGGATTTAATTGACTTAAAACAATGGAATACAAGTAAATCAGCAGAGTCAAGCAGAAGACAAACATTTAACAATAAATTTAAAGTAATAACAAACAATAATGCAAATGGAGATGCAGGAGACATAAGTTTAAAATATGATGGAATAACAAATCATAGAAGTACATTAAATCTTGAAGGAAATCCAAAATATGGATACAATGGAGCGGCATATCCAATAAATAACACAGCAGATAAATATCTAATAAATTCAAATACAAGAGATGCGTATAATGGATGTTTGGATAAAATAAGTACAGCAGACGAAGTAAGAAAAAAAGAAATTACTGAATTTAAAAATATAAATTTAGGATTAGTAGAAAGAGAACAACCAAATTTATCAGTTAAAAAAGATTTAAAAAATGTAAAAATACTTGTAAATGGAAAAGGACAAATATATGAATATGACAAGAGATTTTCACATATGAACGAAAGTGGTGGAGACGGATATAATATTGGTGTAAAATTTGCAAATAAATATGGAAGTATGAAATATACAAGACCAATTTACAAAGCAGATGTAATGTTCACAAGTAATGACAAAAACAGAGAATTACAAGTATACCTAACATATGCAATAGGAATAAAAAATAATTCAAGTAACATATCTGCACAAATAAATGAAATTGTAGATTTCTATGATAAGAGGTATGCAGAAAACAGTTATGGTGCAGAAATTAAAGTAGGTACAGGATTAACTGACGAAGCGATTGTAACAAATGAAATACCATTTAATAATTTAGGAAACAACCATAATGCTAACAGAAACGAATACAACAAAATGACAATAGACACATCAGTATTAGGTAAAATTGAAAAACAAACATTTAAAACCGTTTATATACAATTCAAACTAAGTAGAGAACTAGTATACGAAATTCTTGGAGAAGAAGGAACAACACAAGAACCACTAGACAACGTAACAGAAATAACATCATATTCTATATTTGACGCAAATGGTGCAGTATACGCAGGAATTGACCAAAACTCAAATCCAGGAAACGCAGTACCAGGAAATAGAGACACATACGAAGCAGATACAGACGCAGCACCATCACTAAGATTAGAATACAATGTGGAAAGAACAATAACAGGAAATGTATTTGAAGACTTACCACTTGAAGACTTATTGAAAGACGGTGTAAGACAAGGTAATGGACAATTAGATTTAGATGAGAGCGGAAATCCAAAAGAGCCAGGAATTCCAAAAGTAAAAGCAGAACTACTTAGAAAAGAAGCAAAAACAGACGGAACTTATGGAGAATGGAAGTCGCCAACGAATGAAGCAGGAGAAAAACTATATGAAACAACAACAGATTCAAATGGAGCGTACACAATTAGTGACTTCGCAGCAGGAGACTATGTAATAAGATACACTTGGGGTGGAAAAGAGCATATAGTAGATGTGGACAAAAAATATACTGCTCAAAACTACAAAGCAACAATATTTGATGAAGGAGTACATACAGGAGAGAAGTGGTATACAAGTAAAGACCCAAGATACTCAGATGCAAAAGATGTATATGATAATTCAGATAAAAACAAATATACATCAGAAGGTATTGAAGACACAAGAGAAACAATAGACGCTGATATCAATACAGGACTTATAAAATATGACAAAGTCGATGACACAGAAAAAGTAATGGTATCTCAATCAAACGAAATGTCAATAGACATAGAATACAATCCAACAGAAGTATATAATCCTAATCCAAATCCTGGACAAGAAAGACCAAGTGAAGGAGAAACAGGAGAAAACACATATGGTGTAAATAGAGAACACAAGATACAAAACGTAGACTTTGGTATAATAGAGAGACCAAGACAATATTACGAACTAATTAAAAAGATAGACACAATAAAAGTAACATTACAAAATGGTCAAGTAATAGTAGACGCAGCCATAGACAACGATTATAAAGTAAATCCAGAAGAAACAACAGGACTTACATCATTTAAACCACTTGGAGGAACATCAGGTTTCCCAAACGGACTTGTAAAACTAGAAATGGATAACGAATTAATGCAAGGTGCAACTGTTGAGCTAACATATAGCCTTTTTGTAAAAAATTCAAGTGAAGAAGACTATGTATATAAAGCTTTCTATACATATGGAATAAGCGGAAGACCAACACGTGCTGAAGATATAAGAAACTCAGCAACAAAAATAACAGTTGAAAAAATAATAGATTACCTAGACAAAGAATGGGCAGTAAATGAAAGTAAAGACACATATATAGAAAGTGAATGGGAAAAGAAAACAATAGACAACCTTGAAAGTAATAAAGCAGTAGATCCAAGAGTATTAGGGAAAGACGCAACAGTAAAAACAGCTATAAAAGACAGAATAATACTACAATCAGAAAAACTAAAAGGTAATAGCATAGCAAGAGGAGAAACAACAGATTCACTAAAATTAACAGCAACAAAGGTATTAACAACAATAAACAACTCAGACATAGAGCTAGATAACGAAGCAGAAGTTATACAGGTTACAAAAACAGGTGGAGGATCATTAACAACAAGTGATGGAACTAAGAAATTAATACCAGGAAACTATGTGCCAGGTTCAGGTAAGAAAGTTGAGGACGATGACGATATGGCGCAAACATTCACTATAACACCAAATACAGGTGCTAACTTGAATTACGTATTACCAATATCAGTTGGAATAGGAGCATTAGTAATTTTAGGAGTAGGAATAGTTTGGATTAAAAAACTTTTTGGGACAGGCCAAAAAAGTTCTAACTAAAAAGACGTTTTGGGACAGGCCAAAAAAGTTTTAAATGCAAAAGATTGAAGAACGGGATAAACTTATCTCGTTCTTTTTATGCCAACGGGGACGGACCTTATTGCCACTGGGGACGTATCTTATTGCCACTGGGGACGGACCTTTTTGGCAATTTTTTGCCAAAAAGGTCCGTCCCCAGTGGCAATAAGATACGTCCCCAGTGGCAGAATTGGTAATTTTAAAAGTTTCGACATTTGTGTTGCAATTTTTGACAATATGTAATAAAATAAAAATCACAAAATAAGATAAGAAATAAAAACAAAAATAAATAAATCAAAAAAAGTAGAAAACTTTTTTAAACAAGAAGACCAAAAAAGACAAAAACCACAAAGGACAAGTAGTAAAATAAGCCTATAAATAAAAAGAGGTGGTAAGGATGTTTCAAAATATAAATGAAGACACAATAGAAATAGATAGCAAAAATACAAGAGAAGCAAAACACAAAATAAACTTATTCTCAAAGGTATTCACAAAAGAGAATATTGCAATATATCTTGTATCATTTATGCTGTCATTAGTTAGTTTAAACGGAGAATTTTCAATATTTAGCATAAGTATGTTAGGAGCATGCTTTGCTTCTTCTGTGCCATTATTAGGAGTAATAATAGTATCAATTGTAGGGAATGCAATAAAGTTCGGCATAGGTGGAGCATTGGGATATTTCTTAACAGCACTTGTTGTAATAGCAAGCTTTTTCATAATAAAGCCATATTACAATGAAAAAGAGAGAAACGAAAAAATAAAAATTGGCAAAAACATATTTATATCAACAATACTAGTGCAAGTAGTGCAATTTGCTATGAGCACATTTACATTATATGATGTATTATCAGCAATAACAGTATCAATAATAGCATTAGTGTTTTACAAAATATTTGTAAATTCAGTAATATTAGTACAAGAATTTTACAAGCAAAGAGCTTTTTCAATTGAAGAGGTGATAGGTGCAAGTTTATTGCTTTCAATTGCTGTATGTGGATTTGGAGATTTAAGTCTATTTGGGCTTAACATTTGTAACATATTAAGCATATTGATTGTAATGATTTTAGGTTGGAAAAACGGAGTTTTAGTAGGTGCAACTTCAGGTGTGACAATAGGTGTAACCTTAGGGATTATTACAGGTACTGAGCCAATTATGATAGCAGCATATGCAATTTCAGGATTAATTGCAGGGCTATTAAATAGATTTGGAAAAGTGGGAGTAGTTGCAGGTTTTGCTGTTGGAAATATCGTATTAGCTTACGCATCTAATGGTTACACAGTTGAGCTAATTCATTTTAAAGAGATATTAGTCGCATCGATTGGATTACTAGCAGTTCCAAAAACTTTCAACATAGACTTAGAAGAATTCATAGGAAATGGAAGATTTTTGCCAGTAGTACCAAGTAGAGCACTAAACAAAAGTAAAGAGGTAGCAACAAGCCTAAACAATGTATCAGAAGCAATTCAGGAAATGGCAACAACATATAAAGTTGAAGAAAACAAACCACAAGAAGAACTAATGGCTAAAAATAAGCAAATATTCATATCAGAAATGTTAAACAACCTAGACAATCATAAAGAAAATATACTATTTGAAGATTTATCAAACTCCGAAGGAGAGATAGTTGATAGCATATTCAAATATATGATAGAAAAACAAGAAATAGATAGAGCAAATTTATTAAAAATATTTGCAGACAATAATAGCTACATAATAGGGTTTGACGACGAAGATATCAGCCCAAAACTAGAAAATGACATTTTGCAAATAGTTAGAATTATAAACTTATCATACAAAGTAAGTAAATCGGACTTCATTTGGCAAAAGAAAGTAGAACAAAATCAGAAAAATATCAAAAAACAGCTAAACGAAGTTTCAAAAGCAATAGGAAGTATGGCAGAAGGAATAGAAAAAGACATACAGGCAGAAGAAAAATACGAAAAAGAAAAAGCACAAATAATAGAACTAATAAAACAAAAAAATATAGAAATAGAAGATGTGGTAATAAAACACAAAACAAGATATATGGTAGAAATATACAGCGCAAACAGCTTAGAAACAACAGAGATAAACACACTTGAACAAATACTAACAAAAGTATTAAAAGAAAAAATTGCACTAAATTATGACGCAAGCACAGAAAAAATCCTAAACTTCCTATCAGACGATAAATACAAAATGGCACTTGGAATGACATCTGCAACCAAAAGCAAAAGTGAGCAATCTGGAGACAGCATATTAAACATCAGACTAAAAGACGGAAAATACCTAATTGCCATAAGTGACGGAATGGGAACAGGAAAAGAAGCCAAAAAAAGTAGTAAACAAGCATTAAAAATGTTAGAAAACCTACTACTATCAGGATTTGACAAAGAAACATCATTAAAACTAATAAACACATCATTAATAAACAAAAATATCGAAACATTTGCAACACTAGACATTGCAATAGTAGACCTATACAAAGGAAACATCGAATTCATCAAAAGCGGAGCTTGCCCAACATACATAAAAAACAAAAAAAGAGTACAACTAATAAAATCAAGCTCACTACCAACAGGAATAGTAGAAAACAGTGAAGTAGAAACATTTGATAGAGACATAAAAACAGGAGACATCGTATTAATGTGCTCAGACGGAATTTTAGACTCAAACATAGAATACAAAAACAAAGAACTTTGGGTTAAATATATGTTAGAAGACATAGAAACAACAAACACACAAAAAATATCAGACTTAATTTTGAACGAAGCAATAGACAATAACTTTGGAGTTGCCAAAGACGATATGAGCATTATAACATTTAGAATAATTGAAAAATAAAAAGATTGCCAATGGGGACGGACCTTTTTGGCAATTTTTTGCCATTGGGGACAGACCTTGTTGGCACGCTTTTGCTATCAAAGCACAGTATTTATTTGAAAATGGGTGTTTTTAAGGTCTGTCCCCAAAAACACCCAAAAACATCAAAAATCAATTGCAATTAATAGCGAAATATGATATAGTGTAAGCGTAAAAAGGAGTGAATTAAATGCCAAGGTCAAACAAGGGAAGAAGATACGAAGAACCTAAACTAAATATAAAAAAAGTAATAGCGGTAATACTAGCAATAGTAGTGCTAATAATGTCAATTTTTGTAATAAAAGGCATAATAGATAAAAGTAAAGAAGAAGGAAGAATAACAAGCAAAAGTTACTTCGCCGCATTCAAAGACAACAAATGGGGAGTAATAGACGAAGCTGGAAACTATGTAATAGACCCATCATATGCAGAGATGATAGTAGTTCCAAACAGTAAGAATGATGTGTTTATTTGTACATATGATGTAGATTACACAGCTGGAACATACAAAACAAAAGCGCTAAACAGCAAAAATGAAGAGGTATTTACAAATTATGAGCAAATAGAAACAATTCAAAATATGGACAAAAACAACAATGCATGGTATGAGGAAAATGTACTAAGAGTAAAAAAAGGCGAAAAGTATGGGATAATCAACCTAGATGGAACAGAATTATTACCATGTGAATATGACGAAATAGTGGCACAACCAGAAGTGAAAAATTCACTAAAAATATCAAAAGAAGGTAAAGTTGGAATAGCAGATAACGAAGGAAAAATCATAATTCAGCCACAATATCAAGATATTCAAAACTTAGGGAAAGACAACAAAGACGGATTTATAGTAAAAAATGAAAATGGAAAATCTGGAATAGTAGATTTTTCGAACAATAAAATTTTAGAAGCAAAATATGACGGAATAACAAAGGTACATGGAAATGACTTATATGTTGTAATGCAAGGTAAAAATCAGATTTTAGTAAAAAAAGATGGAACAGAAGTGTTAAGCAAAGGATATGACGAAATAACGGAAATATTAAAAAATGCAGAAAACGGAATAATATATAAAAGTAAAAACAAATATGGTGTAATGAAGCAAACAGGCGAAAATACAATAGAAGCAACATATGATGATTTAAAAGAAGCAAAAACAGGAATATTAATTGCAAAAAAAGGCGACAAATATGGAATAATAGACTTAGAAAATAGTACAAAAGTAGAATTTAAATATACATCAATAGCATATAACGAAAAAGCAGATTTATATATTGCTCAAGACGAAGAATATAATGACGAAATTTTAAATAGTGAATTTCAAGTAAAACAAACAGGAATATTGACAGATTTAAATGAAGAAAAAGGCTATATTGAGTTGAGACAAAATGACGAATATAAATATTACAATTTCAGATTTGAAGAGAAAAAAGAGGCAGACATATTTGCAACAACCACTTTATTTGTAAGCAAAAAAGACGGAAAATATGGCTTTGTAGATAAAGACGGAAAAGTTGTAGTAGATTACAAATATGATGACGCAGGAAATCAAAATGTATATGGATATGCAGCAGTAAAGAAAGACGGAAAATGGGGAGCAATAAACGCAAAAGGAGAACTTATACAAGAACCAACATACAATTTAGACGATTATTTAAAAGTTGATTTTGTTGGAAGATGGCACTTAGGAAAAGACCTTAATATGAACTATTATAATCAATTATAGTATTTATAATAAGAAAGGTGATAAAAAATGGAACTAAAGACGAATTACCAATACACATACTTTATACATCCCTTTATAATAAAAGAAGGGAAATACCAAAAATACATACAAAAAATGTTAAAAGACAAAAACTTTGAATTAAAAGTATTTCAAAGAGAAAAAGACCTAAAAATGTACCAATACTTTTTACCCAAAGCTAGAGAATTCTTATTTTCAAGCTTTGGACTAAACAGCGAAAAAATAAAAAAACTTGAAGAATTGCCAATAGAAACGCGGAGCAGCGCTACTTAGCAAATATTCGTGTAACATATTCGAATATAATTTGAAAAAGGATATCCAAGGAAAAGTTGATGACAGTAAAGGAATATTTTTTAACATACAAAAAATAGAAGTTATATGTTTCAAAACAGGAATAGGATTTGTTTTGATAAAAACAAATGTGGAAGAAGAGACAAGCTTTGCAAACATATTAAACTTCAATTACAAATTCAGAGACATAAATCAAGAAGGGAATATGCTAAATTCCTATGATAATATTCGTTTGCAAACTGGGGATTTTGCAGATGTAAAGACTTTTAGAGATTTGCTAAAAAGCATTACAGATTCAAATGCTGATGCAATGGAACTAGATATAAATGTAGAAAGATTTTTGACATTTTCGTATTTGTGTGTAGACCAAGAAGCTTGGAATTCTGCAAATGAATTTGACAAAATAAAGCATCACTTTGTAAAATATGCTAATATTTTGCCAGCTGACAAAGATGTAAATTCAGAAGCAATTGAAGCAAAAAAAATGGTAACATTATCAAAATGGAAATATGCAAAACTGGCACTAACAAAACAATCAGTGGCATTACTATCATCAAGTGCAGAAATGAATAATTACACAATACTTCCAGCAGAATACGAAAATCAATATCTTTATACATACATATTAAATTTGTATAAAAAAATATATCTAAAAAAATTACAAGCAGAATTCAAAAATCCTAGAAAAGTAAATTCTGCAAGAAAGCAATTTGCTAATTTTACAAAAAAACTTTGGGTTCAAGAAGTAACGGAAGATGACACTGGTACAGAATTAGACTTAAAAATGAGAGACGTTTTGGAATTAGAAAAATTGTATGCAGAAGTGAAAAGCAAGTATGATGTTTTGTATAAAGATATGAATGTTGAGAAAAACAGAAAATTAATAATTTTTATTGCAATAATGCTAGGTGCTTCATTAGCTTTAAATATAATAAATTTTATTGTTTTAATGAAAAAATAAATAATCTATAAAAGATAAGGAGAGGCAGTGATTTTATCATAATGCTTCTTTTTTTATTCACCACATTGACGTTATGCGTCAGTTTATATATAATATAAATGTGTATAACAAAATAAAAAATGCAAATACTTAAAAAGAAAAACAAAGAGATACTTATTGACATAAAACTTGTTAAAAAATACAATAAAATAAACAAAAGAAAGGACGATGAAAATGAAGAAAAATTATGGAATAACCCTGATATCTCTAGTAATAACAATAATAGTTTTATTGATTTTGGCACGGAATAACAATAGCAACACTAACAGGAGATAATGGAACAATAACCAAGGCACGGAGAAGCAAAATTCAAAACAGAACTATCAGCGGTGGCAGAAGAATATGAATTGTATTTAGCACAAAGACTTTTAGAAGATAGAACTTTTGAAGAAGGCGCATTATATGCTGGAAGAAATGCGTTAATATATAACTCTGTGCAAGAAGAAGGGAATATATATACAGTATTAAAAAACTCAAGCAAAAAATATGTTGATAATTTTGAAGTAATAAAAGGAGAATTATATTATTTTGCCCAAAACGACCAAGAGGGAAAATGGGCACAAGAAATAGGAATAAAAGTAAGTCCATATATAATAATAGACGGAGAATTAATGTCAGCAAAAGACAATTTAGGTTTAAAAGATGAAGCAACAGGCTCAATAATAATACCACAAAATGTAACTAAAATAGGAAAAGGTGCTTTTTCACAGTTGCAAGGACTAAAGAAAATAGTAATACCAGGAACAGTAAAAATAATTGATGTTGATGCATTTAGAGGAAATACTACATTAGAAGAAGTTATTATACAAGAAGGTGTTGAAGTAATTGAACAAGAAGCGTTTAGAGCTTGCCCAGTGTTGAAAAACGTTGAATTGCCAACCACAATAACAAAATTAGGAAATTTGCTTTTCTGTGGTTGCCATAGTATAACAAGTGTTAATATTCCACCCAATGTTTCGTCGATAGGAAGTGGTTTGTTCTATGAGTGTGGTGGACTTGAAAGTGTAGTTATTTCCAATGGTATAACATATATTTCAGGTAGTATGTTTTATAATTGTAGTAAATTGAAGCAAGTTGAAATACCTTCAACTGTGCAACAAATAAATGGAGGAGAAGCATTTTCAGGATGTGTAAGTCTAACAGAAATAGACTTAATTAATAATGAGCATTTTGTATATCAAAATGGAATATTAAGTGATGTGGGAGGAACTACAATTTATTTTGCTTCTGATAAAATATTAAAAAGTAATACAACATTTACTATTCCAGAAGGAATAAAAACTTTTAACTATAATATTTCAGGCTATAATAACATAAAAAAGATAGTTATTCCTAGCAGTGTTAACAAAATTATAAATAGCGCATCATTTCCAACTAGTTTAGAAGAAATTGAAGTAAAACAGGGAAATGAAACTTATATTAGTGAAAATAGTTGTCTAATGAGTAAAGACAGAAAAGACTTGATATGTTGTTTTTCTAAAGAAAAAGAGATAACTTTAAGTGAAGAAATTGTAAATATCGGAAGAGCGGCATTTAGAACAGCACAAAATTTAGAAAATATAGTATTGCCAGAAGCTGTAGAAACAATTGGTTTGGAAGCATTTGCACCGCTAAGTAAGTTAAAGACATTATATTTAGGTAAAAATGTGAAAAACTTAAGTCCAATGTTTATGGCAGAGAATAGTAGTGGAAATAGAACTATGGCAGATATTACAATATCTCCTCAAAATCCTAATTATATGATAAATGATAATATAATATATAGTAAAGACGGGAAAAAGATAATCATAGTTTTAAAGTATATTACAGGAAGTTATACAGTAGAAGATAATGTAGAAGTGATAGGAGAGAGAGCATTTGCAAATCAACGTAATTTGACAGAAGTTATATTAAAAAACAATGTAAAGGAAATAAATGATCTTTCATTTTCCTATTCTAAAAATTTGAAAAGAGTAGAAATAGGAAATGGGATTGAAAGAATAAGTGCTAGTGCTTTTACCAGCTCTAACAATTTGGGTGAAATTATCATTCATAAACCCAAAAATTCAATTGCTAATTCACCATTTGGATGCATGTTTGGAGAAAGAGCAATAACTTGGGATAGTAATTAATTATAATAAAGTATAAACAAGTGGGCCTTTGTACCCACTTGATTTAATTTTATAAAAATGATAGTATTATTAGTAGATACAAAAACAAGGAGGCCTTTTATGAAAATAGCCTGTGGAACAGATATAATAGAAATAGAAAGAATAAAAGAAAATATAGAAAACTTAGGAGAAAAGTTCTTAAACAAAATATACACAGAACAAGAAATACAATACTGCGAAAGCAAAAAAGTACAAAAATATCAAAGTTATGCAGCAAGATTTGCAGTAAAAGAAGCAGCATTTAAGGCCATATCTTTTAAGCTAAAAGACAAATATCAAATATGCTGGAAAGACATAGAAACAATTGTAAATACTCAAGGCAAACCTGAACTTAAAATAATAGGCTTAGACTTAAATGACATAGAAAGTATGGACGTGAGTATATCACATTGCCAAGCTTATGCAACAGCAAATGTAACAATTTTGATTAAATAAAAAATATTGCCATTGGGGACGGACCTTTTTGGCAATTTATTGCCACTGGGGACAGACCTTTTTGGCATGGGAAAAGAATAATTAGAGATAGAAGGAGAAAAAATGAAATTTTTTGATAGCCATGCACATTTAAATGACGAGAAGTTTGACGAAGACAGAGAGGAACTAATAGAAAAAATCCACAACGACGAAATAGAAAAATTTATAACAGCAGGATACAGCATAGAGAGTTCAAAAAAAGCAATAGAACTATGTAAAAAATATAAATTTATGTACCCAATATGTGGAATATCACCAAACGACATTCCACAAACTGAAGACCAATTGTGGAAAGACTTAGCTGAAATTGAACAAATAATAAAAACAAATAATCTTACTGTTGCAGTTGGCGAAATCGGTTTAGACTATTATTGGAACAAAGAGAATAAAGATTTACAAAAGCTAGCTTTCAGTGAACAAATAAAAATGTCAAATAAATTAGGGCTTCCAATAGTTATACACACAAGGGAAGCTGTAATGGACACAATAGAAATTTTAAAACAAAACGAAGTTATCAAAAAGGGAATTTTTCATTGCTGTCCACTAAACAGAGAGCTGGTCAAAGAGGCTTTAAAATTAGGATTTTACATTTCCTTTGCAGGTCCAGTCACATTTAAGAATTCAAAAAACGCAGATGAGATTATAAATCTTGTGCCAAATGATAAAATGTTAATTGAGACAGATAGCCCATATCTTTCTCCAGAGCCATTAAGGGGAAGAAGGAATGACCCAAGAAATGTTAAGTTGACAGCTCAAAAAATTGCAGATGTTAAGGGACTTACTTTGGAAGAAGTTGCTAACATTACTTACGAAAATGCTATGAGGATTTTTGAAATATAATATTAAGTTAAAAGTCATTTATTAAAAGAAGAAATTGAAAAACTAGAAAAAGAAGAATAACAAATACAAGAAAGCTAGAGTACACTATATACTCTAGCTTAAATATTTAATACAATTTATCTCAAATTCCTTAAAGCCTCAATTCTGTCTTCTGTACTAGGGTGAGTAGACCAAATATTAGAAGACTTCTTCTTTTTACCCTCCTTAGTATCACTCCTAAAAGGATTAACAATATACATACTAGCAGTAGCACTATTAGCAGTACCTAACTGATTAGGGTCACTTTCCAACTTTTGTAAAGCAGAAATAAGACCATCAGGATTACGAGTAAACTCAATAGCAGTACTATCAGCCAAAAATTCTCTCTTTCTTGACAAAGCAAGTTGCATCAAAGAACCAAAAATAGGAGAAAGAATTAAGCAAACTAATCCGATTAACATCAAAATTCCATTTCCACTATTATTATCACTGTCGCTATCTTTGCCACCGCCCCAGAAAAGAGTTCTAGAAACAATATCAGAAAGCATTACAATAAAACCAACCATAACAGAAACTACACAACTAAGCAAGATATCGTAATTTTTGATATGGCTCATTTCGTGGGCAATTACACCTTCCAATTCATAATAATCTAACTTTTCTAAAAGACCAGTAGTAACACAAACAACAGCATTCTCAGGATTTCTACCAGTAGCAAATGCGTTTGGTTGAGCATCATCTACCACATAAAGCCTAGGCTTTGTAGTCAAGCCAGAAGAAATCATCAAAGCATCTAAAATATTTACTAGCTTTAAATCTTCCTCTTTAGTTGCAGGTCTTGCCCTATTAAGAGACAAAACAATTTTATCACTATAATAGTAAGAACCCCAAGCAGATGCGATAGACACAGTAAGTGCAATTACAATTGAAAGCACTCCCAAATCTAAAGCATTACATACATAATATATTATTAAAGTAATAACTAATATAAATATACTAACAATTATTCCAGATTGTATTTTATTTCTTTTAACATTTTCAAACATAAAAATTATTCCTTTCTATTATTGCCATTGGGGACGGACCTTTTTGGCAATTTATTGCCATTTACCTCCGTCCCTGTTGGCAATTTTTTGCCAAAGGGGACACTCCTTCATTTTGGAAACGTCCCCGACGGACATGTTTATCCATCGGGGACATATCTATTAGAATTTAGTTCCCAAAGTCAACTTTAACATTTTTTCTAGCTTCATCACTTTCTGCTTTAAATAAATCACGTGCTGTGAAATTAAACATTCCAGCGATAATGTTAGAAGGAAATACTTGTAATTTTGTATTGTACATAGTTACAGCATCATTGTAAAATTGTCTTGAAAAAGAAATTTTATTTTCTGTATTTCTTAATTCTTCAGATAAATCTGAGAAATTTTGATTTGCTTTTAGTTCAGGGTAGCTTTCAGAAACAGCCATTATTGTTTTTAATGATGTTGATAGTTCGTTATCTAATTTTGCTTTTTCAGAAATGCTATTTGTATTAGCCCAAGAAGTTCTAAGTGCAGCAATTTTTTCGAAAGTTTCTTTTTCATGTGCCATGTAACCTTTTACAGTTTCAACAAAGTTTGGAATTAAATCAAATCTTCTTTGTAGTTGAACGTCAATTTGACTCCAAGCGTTGTCAACTTTTATTCTAGATTGTACTAAACCATTATACATTCCTATAACAGCTATGATAAGTACAGCTAAAATAGCTAATATAATCCATAACATAATAATAAATCCTCCTATTCTTATAATATACAAATAGATAATAACATATTCTGATTTTTAATACAAGAAAAATGTAAAAAAATAAAATTAAAAAAGTAATATTTTAAAAATTGGAACATATAATAATAGTAAGTGCCTACGGAAATAAGCAATTCGAACAAAAAGGACAAATTATTTTGGGAAAATGATATGTTTCTAAGTCCTGAAAGCGTAGGGAAACGGCAAAATTTGACAAATTAGAAAAAATATAGTATAATGAATATGTTGCCAAAAGGAGGTAATAGAAAATATGAAAAGAGAAGAAAAAGCTTCAATTTCCATTATGAAAATAATATGTGTAACCATAATAATGATTTTAATATCAGGAATCGGAGTTATGGCAGTAAACACAAACTTGAAAGACGTAAAAATCATTCTTCAAAACGGATACGAAATGTCAACACTAACAGGAAAAGCAACAGTATCAGAAATACTAGAAGAAAACAATATAGTACTAGAAGAAAATCAAAAAACAATACCAGACCTAAACCAAGAAATAATAACAGGTCAAAGTATACAAATAACAGACAAAACATACAACGAAGTTCAAATTGCAAAAATATCAGAAGAAGGTGTACAAACAACACTAGAACAAATACTAGAAAATTATGCACCAATCACTGAAAAAATAGTAACAGAACAAGTTGAAATACCATATGAAACAGTTACAAAAAATGCAACAACATCAGAACAAGGAACAACAAGCAGAGTACTAAAACAAGGAAAAAATGGATTAAAAGAAGTAACATACAAAGTAAAAATCCAAAACAACGTGGAAATTGAAAGAACAGTACTATCAGAAAAAGTAATAACAGAACCAGTAAACAAAATAGTACAAGTACAAAAAACGGTACAAACAACATCAAGAGCTAGCACAACACCAAGAACAGCAGCAGTTCCAACAAACGGAACAACATATAAAATAACAGCATACTGCTCATGTGCAAAATGTTGTGGAAAATCAACAGGAAGAACAGCATCAGGAACACAAGCAACAGCGGGAAGAACAGTAGCAGCACCAGCGAACTTCGCATTTGGAACAAAGTTAAACATTGGTGGACAAATCTACACAGTAGAAGACAGAGGCGGAGCAATAAAAGGTAACAAAATAGATATATACGTAAATTCACACGCAGCAGCACTACAATGGGGAGTAAGATACTTGCCAGTAAGTGTGGTTCAATAAAATAAATAATAAAAAACTCTCAAGCAGTCAAGCGAGAGAGTTTTTTTGTGCCTAGAATGGGGAAGACTTAAAAAATTTTGGCTAGACATTGACGTAAAAATGTAGTAAAATAGGAACGTGCCAATGGGGACGGTTCTTTTTGGCAGATTTCTGCCAAAAAGGTCCGTCCCCGTTGGCAGGAAAAAAGAAAGGACGAATGCAAATGAAATTAATATCATGGAATGTAAATGGCATAAGAGCTTGTTTAGAAAAAGGTTTTGCAGATTTTTTTAAACAAGTAAATGCAGATATATTTTGCATACAAGAAACTAAATGCCAACCAGAACAAGTAGATTTACAATTTGAAGGATACAAAAGCTATTGGAATAGTGCTGAAAAGAAAGGCTATTCAGGAACAGCAATATTTACAAAAAAAGAGCCAATAAATGTAACATATGGAATAGGAATAGAAGAACACGACAAAGAAGGAAGAGTAATAACACTAGAATTCGAAAAATTCTATATGGTAACAATATATACACCAAATTCAAAAAGAGAGCTAGAGAGACTAGAATATAGGCAAATATGGGAAGATGAAATAAGAAGATACTTATTAAAATTGAACGAAACAAAACCAGTAATAATGTGTGGAGATTTAAATGTAGCACATAAAGAAATCGACCTAAAAAATCCAAAAACAAATAGGAGAAGTGCAGGATTTACAGACGAAGAAAGAAACAAAATGACAGAACTGCTAGATGCAGGATTTACAGATACATTCAGGCACTTATACCCAAACAAAGAAGAAATTTACAGCTGGTGGTCATATATGAGAAAAGCAAGAGAGAAAAACGTAGGCTGGAGAATAGACTACTTTATAACATCAAAACAAATAGAAAACAAAATAAAAGAAGCAAAGATACACACAGAAGTGCTGGGAAGTGATCATTGCCCAGTAGAATTGGACATAGAATTATAAGTAGATGTGTCCCAAAATGGACAAAATGTCCATCTGGGACGTTTCCTAATGGACATTTTGTCCAAAAAGAAACGTCCCCAAATGTCCCAAAGGAGGTAGAAAAGTGAAAGAAGTAAAAAATCATTGGAAAAAATGGGTATATTGGTTTTTGCTAGGAGCAGCAATAATTGTGTTATACAAGGCATTAGATAATTTTGGAGATATATTGGACGGTCTTCACAAATTTTTTGCTATTTTAAGTCCGTTTCTAGCAGGAATTTTTATAGCATATTTGTTGTATATGCCATGCAGAAATATAGAAAGTACATATAAAAAATCGAAATCAAAGTTTATTAAGAAAAAATCGAGAATTTTAAGTGTAGCAACAGTTTATATAATAGCAGCATTATTACTAATAATTTTAGTAAATGTTATTTTACCAGTAGTTGTGGAAAGTGTTGTTGACCTAATAAATAATATACAGGGCTATTTTGAAACGGCAATTAATAAATATAACGAACTTCCAGAAAACTCAATATTAAAGGGAGATATAGTAAAAGAGGCTATTTCAAATGTACAAAATGTTGATATTAAACAATATTTCAAACTAGACAAAATTTTAGAATATGTTATGGGGGCTGTAAATGCGGTAACAAGCATATTTAATGTATTTGTTGCAGTAATTGTATCTATTTACATATTAATGGAAAGAACACAAATAATAGAATTTTTAAAGAAATGTGCCAATGCAATGTTTGAAGATAAAACATATAAAAATATAGACAAATATTTTAATCATTCAAATGAAATATTTTTCAAGTTTATAGCAAGTCAATTTTTAGATGCGATTGTTGTTGGTATAATGGTAACAATTGCAATGACTATAATGAATGTTAAATTTGCACCATTACTAGGATTTATGATAGGACTATTTAATATGATACCATATTTTGGAGCGATTATTGCAGTTGCAATTGCGGTGATTATTACTCTAATTACAGGTGGTGTTTCACAAACTATCTGGATGCTTATAGTTGTGACTATTTTACAACAAATTGATGCCAATATTATTAATCCAAAAATTGTTGGAAAATCACTAAAAATTAGTCCACTACTTGTAATTTTTGCAGTAACAGTTGGTGGTGCGTATTTTGGAGTGCTTGGTATGTTCTTAGCTGTGCCAGTTATTGCTGTTGTGAAAATTGTTGTTGAAGATTATATTGAATTAAAATTAGCTGCGAAAAAATAAAAAAATTGCCAAAGGGGACGGACCTTTTTGGCAATTTTTGGCCATTGAGCTGGGCTTTTTAGTTGGCAAAATTTAAAAATTAATTGCATAAGAAGATTGGGTATGATACAATATAAATAGAAATTAAGAAATTAAAAGGAGAACGATGTATGAGTGAAAAAACATACACAATAGAAGAGATAAAAGAAAAGTTGGAAAAAATATTAAAAGAACAACCAGTATATCAAGTTATATTATTTGGTTCTTATGCAAAGAAACAAGCAACACCTGCAAGCGACATTGATTTAATAATAGATACTAGATCAGAGTTAAAGGGGTTTGCTTTGTTGAAGCTAATTTGTCAAATACAAGAAGAACTAAAAAAGGATATAGATGGATTTGAAAAATATGAAATTATTACTAATTCTCCAATAGATAAGGAGATAAAAGAAACAGGAGTTGTTGTATATGAAAAATAAGGAATATATGTCAATAAGAAAGATGATAGATTATATTGATAAAGCGTTAAGATATACAAAAGGATGTAATTTTGAGGATTTTATAATAAATGAAGAAAAAGTAGATGCCACGGTATTTGCTATCAGTCAAATAGGTGAATTGGTAAAGAATATTAGTAAAGAAACAATGCAAAGGTATCCACAAATAGAATGGGTTATTATTAAAAATCTGAGAAATAAAATAGTACATGATTATGAAGGAATAAAACTTAATTTTATTTGGGACATTATAACAGAAGATATTGTTTTGCTTAAAAGTGATTTAGAACAAATAATAAAAGAAAATACAAAATAAAAACCAGCTCTTAATTGAGTTGGTTTTTTATGTATAAAATAATTATCCATTAAGTAAATATTGAACTCCACCATTGGCGAAAGCCATAATAAGGCCAGCAACAATAACACCAGCGATAATAGGTGGAACAGCCTTTTTAGGTGGTATCTCTAAAAAGTTAGCAATCAAAGAACCAACCCAAGCACCTGTTGTAGGGATAGGAACAGCGACAAACAAGAACAATGCTAGAGCTGTGTAAGTTTGAAGCTTTTCGTTCTCTGCGATTTTTTTTGTGGCTTTTTCAGAAGCCCAATCAATAATAATTTTGAAAGGCTTGAATTTTCCGAAAAAATCAAATAATGGTCTGATATATTTAACTATAAAATATACTGGTATGATATTTCCTATTAGTCCACAAATAAATGCTGGAAGTACAGGCAAGCTAAATAGGTATTGAGCAATTACAACAGAGTATCTTAATTCGATTATTGGAAATGCTCCTAAAAGTCCTGTAAGTATGTATTTTAGTATAATTGGTATTCCTGATAACATTGTTTATTTCCTCCATAATTTGAAATCTTTTTGTATTGTACTATAAAAATGAAAATACGTCAAATCTTGCCAAAGAATTCAAAAGATACATAAAATATATTGAAACTTTAATTATTGTGTTATAATTAGAATGAAAAAAATATTTATTGACAGGAGAAGACTAATGATAAATGATAATTATGCAAGAGCATATAAAGAAGTAATAGAAATATTAAAATTTGTTCCAGCAGAAAGTGTGAATAAAATTCCAAAAACAATAATAAAAGGGCTACAAGGAGGAATGGATAAAAATTACGATTTTGAGATAGATATAAATAAAAGTTTTGAAGAACAAGAGTTATTGAAAGAAACCAAAGCTATATTAGCAAATATATTTAGGGACTATTGGGCTACACCATATCAAAAAGAAAGAATTAGCACAAAGGAACAGGAAGATAGGCAAAAGTCAGAAGAAGAGAAAAAGAGTAAATATAATTCGAAAGACATATTTGATATAAAAACTAGTAAAGGCAATGTTAAAAAAGTTGAAAGCAGTTTACCAATAGAAATAAAAAGAGAAAAGTTCTTTGATAAATTAGTTAGCTTTATAAAAAAATTATTAAAAAATAGAAAAGGATAAAAATATGAAAAAGGTAAAGTTAAAAAATATAGATGCAAATAATTCGTACTTTCATTTCACGAAAGAAGAAAGTATAGCTGATATTAAAGAAAATGGATTAACATCTGAGCCACCAGAAAGAGAAAATGCAGTTGCAAAAGACAGGGAAAAACCTTGTATATATTTTTCAGTAGGGACAAAAGGTTTACTTGAAACAATAGATGTTTGGATTCGTTGGGAATACAATAATATGGCAAGAAAAGAAAAAATGCCAGCAGGATATATTGAAATGGATGTAAAAATACTAAAAAAAGTTTATGAAAAAGTTTATAAAGATTTTAAAAAAAGAAAATACTTGAAATTAGATTTGGAAGAGGGAGAAGATGTAGAAACAAGTGATTTTTCTTTTTTAGGAATTGACTACAAAAAAGAAATGGCTTTAAAAACACGGTGTGGTTCCACAAGCAGTTAAATGGATGTATGGTGAATATAGCAATTTTGATTCTTTGATTATGGAAGATTGGAATATGAACACACATATTGGTAAGAAGATAATTTCACCAGATAGAATAGAAATGTTAACTGATAGTAAAGGAAAAGATGATGCATTATCTGTAATTCAAGAAATGTATCAAAATTATAAAAGTTCCAAAATAAATTTAAAGGAGTTAGATGGATTTATGAATTATGTAAAAGAACAATATTATTATCACCATACTGAACTATCAAAATTGCAATCAATATTGAAAACTGGATTAGAACCGAGAAATGGAGAATTGAGTAAAGTGATAAAAGACAAAAAGACAAAAGTGTTTTTCACAGAAGGAATGGAAGGTACTATAGCATTAACTTCAACTTTTCAACAAAAATTTGATTATATGAAAAGAATTCCCGAGTGGAAGGATAAGGCATTAGATGATTTATTAGGTGAAAGAGTATTCTTAAGGTTTTTATCAGAAGGAATTGATAATGAAAGTGATAAAGGTGAGTTTGCATTTGCTGATGGCTGGACATCAAAAGCAGTTGAACCTGAAAAATTAAAGGTATGTTTATTAAGAAATATCAAAACAGGAGAAGTATCATATAAAAGAGATGATATAATAAAATATATGTTAAAAACTAATCCAATAGAGAATTTCAAAAATATTGAGGGAAGACATAAGGAATGTTTGATAAAATATTATGAAATGAGAAGTGAGGAATTATCAAATTTTAATTTAGAAGATTATGAACTAGAAGATATGGACTTAGAAAGATTCTGTAGGAAGTATATTGAAAAAAACGAAAAGAAGGGTGAGAGATCTAATAAGCAAAATCTCTTTTCTCCGCAAGAAATAGGAAAAGCTACAATAAATGTACCGACGAAAGAAAAAAATGAGGCACAAAAGAACATCGAAAAGTTGCAAATAGATGAAAAAGATGTGGAACGTTAATATTTTCTTCTTCAATAAGATAATCGAAAAAATTGCCCAAAACCCTTGACTTTTACGTAAAAAAGTGATATCATTATGTATGTTTAAATCAAAATTTTAAAAATCAAAAGTTATCAATTAAAAAAAGAAGAATTAAATGCAAGGAGAGACTAAGCGAAACCGGCTTGTAAGAGCAGACAAGGCGAATAGTTTAGACAAGCGAATTGCAATTTAAGAAGAACTTTTTTTAAAAGTATAAATTTTTTCTGCTTAATATTTTATAGGAGTGATTTTTTTGAAAATTAAAGAAGTTAACTACGAGAAAGCATCTCGTAAAGATTTCGCAAAAGTAGGCGACTATGTAGAAATGCCAAATCTAATCAAAGTTCAAAAAGATTCATATGACTGGTTTATAGAAGAAGGATTAGGAGAAGTATTAAAAGATATTTCCCCAATTGAAGACTACTCTGGAAACCTAGTACTTGAATTTTTCGACTACTACATGGAAGAAAAGACAAAATACACAGTAGAAGAAGCAAAAGAAAGAGACGCAACATACTCAACAAGACTACACGTAAAAGTAAGATTAATCAACAGAGAAACAGGAGAAATCAAAGAGCAAGAAATCTATTTAGGCGACTTCCCACTAATGACAGACAGTGGAACATTCGTAATAAATGGAGCAGAGAGAGTTGTAGTAAGCCAATTAGTACGTTCACCAGGATGTTACTATGGACAAGAATTCGACACAAAAACAGGTAAAAGAACATACAACTCAACAGTAATGCCACTACGTGGAGCATGGTTAGAATATGAAACAGACGGAAACGACATATTCTGGGTAAGAGTAGATAGAACAAGAAAAGTACCAGTGACAACACTATTAAGAGCAATTGGTCTAACAACAGATTCACAAATATTAGACTTATTTGGAGAAGAAGAATTATTAAAAGCAACAATTAACAAAGACACAATAAAAGACCAAGACGAAGCATTAATAGAAATCTATAAAAAGCTAAGACCAGGAGAACTACCAACAGCTGAAGCTGCAAGAAACTTATTTAATGGATTATTCTTTGATAACAAGAGATATGACCTAGCAAAAGTTGGAAGATACAAATTCAACCAAAAACTAGCTCTATCAACAAGAATAAAAGATAAAGTTTCTGCAAAAGACATAATAGACTCAGAAACAGGAGAAGTCTTAGTACAAGCAGGAGAAGTAATATCAGAAGAAGTAGCAGAACAAATCCAAAATGCAGGAATAAATGTAGTTGATATAACAGTAGCAGACAAAACAGTAAGAATAATAGGAAATGGAACTGTAAATATCCACAAAGTATTACCAAATGTGGATTTAAGCAAACTACATATAAAAGAATTAGTAAATTACAATGTGTTAAAAAATATAGTTGACAACACAGACGAAAAAGATTTAGCAAAAGCATTAGAAGAAAGAAAAGATGAACTAGTACCAAAATGTATAACAACAGAAGATATGCTAGCATCTGTAAACTTCTTACTAAATCTGTCACATGGACTAGGTGGACCAGATGATATTGACCACTTAGCAAATCGTAGAATTCGTTGTGTTGGTGAATTATTACAAAACCAATTCAGAATTGGTCTAACAAGACTTGAAAGAGTAGTTCGTGAAAGAATGACAATACAAGACTTAGATGTAGTAACACCACAAACATTAATAAACACAAAACCAATAACATCAGCAATACGTGAATTCTTTGGAAGCTCACAATTATCACAATTCATGGATCAAACAAACCCACTATCTGAGCTAACACATAAAAGAAGAATTTCAGCATTAGGACCTGGTGGATTAACAAGAGAAAGAGCTGGTTTCGAGGTACGTGACGTTCACTATACACACTATGGTAGACTATGTCCAATAGAATCACCAGAAGGACCAAACATCGGTCTAATCTCAGCACTATCATCATTTGCAAGCATCAACGAATATGGATTTATTGAAACACCATACAGAAAAGTAGACCCAGAAACACACGCATTAACAGATATCGTGGAATATATGAGTGCAGATGTTGAAGATAACTACATAATAGCTCAAGCAGCTGAGCCAGTTGATGAAGAAGGAAAATTCATCCACCCAAGAGTAAGAGTAAGATTTAAAAACGAAGTAATAGAAGTTGAAAGAGAAAAAGTACAATATGTAGACGTTTCTCCAAAACAATTAGTATCAATAGCAGCGGCGATGATACCATTCTTAGAGCACGATGACGCAAAAAGAGCGCTAATGGGTGCAAACATGCAACGTCAAGCAGTGCCACTAATGATTACAGAAAGCCCAATAATCGGAACTGGAATTGAATACAGAGCAGCAAAAGACTCTGGAATATTAATTTTAGCAGAAGATGACGGAGTAATCGAAAAAGTTACAGGAAGTGCAATTACAGTAAAATATAAAAATGGAAAAACAGTAGTACATAAACTACGTAAATTCAAAAGAACAAATGGTGGAACATGTATCAACCAAAAACCAATTGTTAAAAAAGGTGAAAAAGTTAAAAAAGGTGATGCAATAGCAGACGGACCATCAACACAAAACGGAGAAATGGCGCTAGGTAAAAACGTATTAGTAGCATTCTCAACTTGGGAAGGTTACAACTACGAGGACGCTATATTATTAAATGAAAGACTAGTTAAAGAAGATGTATTTACATCAATTCATATTGAAGAATATGACTGCGAATGCCGTGATACAAAACTAGGTGCAGAAGAAATTACAAGAGATATTCCAAACATTGGAGATGACTCTTTAAAAGACCTAGATGAAAACGGAATAATTAGAATTGGTGCAGAAGTTAGACCAGGAGATATCTTAGTTGGTAAAGTAACACCAAAAGGAGAAACTGAACTAACAGCAGAAGAAAGATTATTAAGAGCAATCTTTGGAGAAAAAGCTAGAGAAGTAAGAGATACATCATTAAGAGTACCACACGGAGAAGCTGGAACAATAGTTGATGTAAAAGTATTCACTAGAGAAAATTCAGACGAATTAGGACCTGGTGTAAACCAAATAATCAGATGTTACATAGCAACAAAAAGAAAAATATCAGTAGGAGATAAAATGGCTGGACGTCATGGTAACAAAGGTGTAATTTCAAGAGTATTACCAGAAGAAGATATGCCATTTATGCCAGACGGAACACCAATCGACATCTTATTAAACCCACTAGGTGTGCCTTCACGTATGAACTTAGGTCAAGTTTTAGAAGTACACTTAGGAGGAGCAGCAAAAGCCCTAGGCTGGAAAATATCAACACCAGTATTTGACGGTGCAACAGAAGAAGACGTAAGAGAATTATTAGCGAAAGCAGGAATGAGCGAAGACGGAAAAACTGTACTATATGACGGAAGAACAGGAGATCCATTTGACAAACCAATCACAGTTGGTGTTATGTATATGTTAAAACTACACCACTTAGTAGATGACAAAATCCACGCTCGTTCAACTGGACCATACTCACTAGTAACACAACAACCACTAGGTGGTAAAGCACAATTCGGTGGACAACGTTTCGGAGAAATGGAAGTTTGGGCATTAGAAGCATATGGAGCAGCATACACACTACAAGAAATGTTAACAGTAAAATCAGATGACGTAGTTGGACGTGTTAAAACATATGAAGCAATCGTTAAAGGTGAAAATGTACCAGAACCAGGAGTTCCAGAAAGCTTCAAGGTATTAGTAAAAGAATTACAATCATTAGGATTAGACGTACGTCTATATTCAGAAGACAACCAAGAATTAGAGCTAAAAGAAAACATTGAAGAAGGAATAGAATATGACCCAAGTCAAGAAACAAAAATCTCTGAAGAATTAATTGCAGACGGAGATTTAGACGGATTTGGAGAAGAAACAGAAGACGATATGCTAATGGAAGATGATACAACAGACGACGAAGATGATGAGTTATTCGGAGACCTAGGAGACGAAGGCGACGAAATGATATTTGACAGTGATTTAGCAAATGACAATTTAGATAATGATGAAGACAATATATAAATAATTGAATATGTTTCAAAAAGGAAAGAGGCGACAAGAAGGAATTGCAAGAGCGGTGGCTAGCCCTCTTATCCTATTTTGAAATAACCATAAAAACCAAATGAAAGGTGGAAAATCGTGGACGAATTAGATGTTTTTAACAAATTAAAAATTGGTGTAGCATCAGATGAAAAAATAAGAGAATGGTCAAAAGGAGAAGTAAAAAAACCTGAGACTATCAATTACAGAACATTAAAACCAGAAAAAGATGGACTATTCTGTGAAAGAATATTTGGTCCAACAAAAGACTGGGAATGTCACTGTGGAAAATATAAGAGAGTAAGATACAAAGGTATCGTATGTGACAGATGTGGGGTAGAAGTAACAAAATCAAAAGTAAGACGTGAAAGAATGGGACATATTGAACTTGCAGCTCCAGTAGCACATATTTGGTACTTTAAAGGAATTCCAAGTAGAATTGCCTTAATACTAGATATCTCTCCAAGAAACTTGGAAAGAATAATATACTTTGCATCATATGTAGTAGTAGACAAAGGAACATCAGGACTAGAAAAATGCCAAGTATTAAATGAAAAAGAATACCATGAAGCAGAAGAAAGATTTGGAAAAGGTTCTTTCAAAGCAAGAATGGGAGCAGAAGCAATAAGAGAACTACTAGAACAAGTAGACTTAGAAAAACTATCTGCTGAAATCAAAAAAGAATTAGAACAAGCTAGTGAACAAAAAAGAGTAAAACTAGTAAAAAGACTAGACACAGTAGAATCATTCAGAATATCAGGAAACAAACCTGAATGGATGATAATGAACGTTGTGCCAGTAATACCACCAGAACTAAGACCAATGGTACAATTAGACGGTGGAAGATTTGCAACATCAGACTTAAATGACTTATATAGAAGAGTAATAAACAGAAATAACAGATTAAAAAGATTACTAGAATTAGGAGCACCTGAAATAATTGTAAGAAATGAAAAAAGAATGTTACAAGAGTCAGTAGATGCCCTAATAGACAATGGAAGACGTGGAAGAGCCGTAACAGGAGCTGGAAACAGAGCATTAAAATCTTTATCTGATATGTTAAAAGGAAAACAAGGAAGATTCCGTCAAAACTTACTAGGAAAACGTGTTGACTACTCTGGACGTTCTGTTATCGTAGTAGGACCAGAACTACAAATATATCAATGCGGATTACCAAAAGAAATGGCAGTTGAATTATTCAAACCATTTGTAATGAGAGAATTAGTAGGTAGAGGAATAGCACAAAATATCAAAAATGCAAAAAGAATGGTAGAAAGACTAAGACCAGAAGTATGGGAAATATTAGAGGACGTTATAAAAGACCACCCTGTAATGTTAAACCGTGCTCCAACACTACACAGACTAGGAATTCAATCTTTTGAACCAGTATTAGTAGAAGGAAGAGCAATAAAACTTCACCCATTAGTTTGTGAAGCCTTCAATGCTGACTTCGACGGTGACCAAATGGCAGTGCATTTACCACTATCACCAGAAGCACAAGCAGAATCTAGATACTTAATGTTATCAACAAACAACTTATTAAAACCACAAGATGGTAAACCAGTTGCAGTACCAAGACTAGATATGATTTTAGGAAGTTACTACTTAACAATGGTACTAGACGGAGAAAAGGGAGAAGGAACATATTATAAAGACCCTGAAGAAGCAATAATGGCTTTTGAAAACCATGATGTTGGTATCCACGCAAAAATCTTTGTTAGAGTAGCAAAGGAAATTGACGGAGAAATAAAAACTCAAAAAATAGAAACAAGTGTTGGAAGAATAATATTCAACCAAGGAATACCACAAGATTTAGGATTTATCGATAGAAATGAAGATCCATTCCAATACGAAATAAGTTTCCCAGTTATGAAAAAATCAATGGGACAAATAATTGAAAGGGTAATAAGCAAACACGGACTAACAGAATCAGCAGAAGTAATAGACTATATCAAAGCTTTAGGATTCAAATATTCTACACTAGCTGGAATTACATTCTCAATGGACGACGTTAAAGTGCCAGCAGCTAAAAAAGGACTATTATCAGAAGCTGACGACCAAGTAGAAACAATCAGAAAACAATATGCAAGAGGTTTAATTACAAACGAAGAAAGATATAACGCAGTAATCAATGTATGGGAAGCAACAACTAAAAAAGTAAGTAACGCAATGGAAGAAAACTTTGACGAGTTAAACCCAATATATATGATGGTTAAATCAGGAGCCCGTGGTAATATGAACCAATTAAGACAAATTGCAGGTATCCGTGGACTTATGGCAAGTACAACAGGTAAAGCGGTAGAAATACCAATTAAATCATCATTTGCAGAAGGACTAGATGCCCTAGAATACTTCATATCTGCCCACGGTGCACGTAAAGGACTTTCAGATACAGCGTTAAGAACAGCTGACTCTGGATACCTAACAAGAAGATTAGTTGACGTATCACAAGATATCATAGTTAGAGAACACGACTGTGGAACAGAAGAAGGAATTATGATTTATGACATCAAAGACGGTCAACAAATAATCGAAAAAATGCAAGAAAGACTTGTAGGAAGATATGCAGTACATAATGTAATGCACCCAGAAACAAACGAGTTAATCGTAGACACAGATACAATGATAAACGAAGAAATAGCAGAAAAAATAGTATCTGCTGGAATAGAAAAACTAGAAGTACGTTCAGTACTAGGATGTCACTCTAAACAAGGTGTATGTCAAAAATGTTACGGAATGGGTCTAGCAAGAAGAGACTTAGTATCAATAGGAGAATCAGTAGGAATTATAGCTGCGCAATCAATTGGAGAGCCAGGAACACAGCTAACAATGAGAACAATTCACTCTGGTGGTGTAGCAGGTGTAGCAGACATCACACAAGGTCTTCCAAGGGTTGAAGAATTATTCGAAGCTAGAAAACCAAAGGGATTAGCAATAATTTCTGAAATAGACGGAAAAGTAAAAATCAAAGAAACTAAGAAGAAAAAAGAAGTAATAGTTACAGGAAAAGATGATTCAAGAACATATACAATACCATTTGGTTCAAAAATGAAAGTAAAAGACGGAGATATGGTAGAGGCCGCACAACCACTTATAGAAGGATCAATCAACCCAGGCGAAATCTTAGAAATCAAAGGACCAGAAGGAGTATACGAATACTTAATCTCAGAAGTACAAAAAGTATACAGAAACCAAGGTGTTGACATCAACGACAAACACATCGAAGTAATAGGAAGACAAATGCTTAAAAAAGTTAGAGTTGAAGACAACGCGGATACAGATATGTTCCCAGGTTCACTAATAGATATGTATGAATTTGCAGACAAAAACAAAGAAGCAGTAGAAGCAGGAAAACGTCCAGCAACAGGAAAACGTGTATTATTAGGAATAACAAAAGCATCACTTGCAACAGACAGCTTCTTATCAGCAGCGTCATTCCAAGAAACAACTAGAGTATTAACAGAAGCAGCTGTTAAAGGTAAAGTTGATGACTTAGTAGGTCTAAAAGAAAACGTAATTATTGGTAAACTAATACCAGCAGGAACAGGTATGAAGAAATACCAAGATATTCATATTAGCACAGAAAAAGAAGAACCAGAAGAAGAAACAACAGAGACAAAAGCTGAATAAGAATTAAAATTGCCAGAAGGGACGGACCTTTTTGGCAATTTTTTGCCATTTAGGACCGTCCCCGTTGGCAATTTATTGCCAAAAAGGTCCGTCCCTCTTGGCAATTTCTTGACAAAAGGGCAAAATGCTAGTAAAATATAATAGGAAGAAAATATAAGGGAGAAAATGTATGCAAAAAAGCAACAGAAAAATCTTTGATACATTAATATCAAGGACAAAAATATACCTAGCGATAATATTTGTATTGTTAGTAATAGTATGTATAGAAAATCAGAAAATGATAATTCCATCAATACTATTATACTTAGCAATAGGAACATACAGCTATTACACAAATACAAAAAAGAAAACTGAGATATCAGAAACACTTCAAGACCTAACACTTACAGTAGACTCAGCGGCAAAAACAACGTTGATAAACTCGCCATTTCCACTAATAATATTAGAGGCGGACGGTAATGTAATATGGAAAAGTGCAAAGTTTATAACAGAGTTTGCTAATGTAGATATAAACACATATGTAACGGATATAAATACAGATATCAAAAATGAAATAAAAAACAATACGAATAATGACAACAAGCAAAAAGACAAAAAGGACATAGTTAAACAAGTAAAGATAGGAAATAAAGATTATCAAGTAGTTGGAAGATATATAAAGCTTAAAAACAGAGACAAAAAATATAAGCAAGATTATATGGTAATAATGTACTTTATTGACAACACTGAAAACATCAAATTGCAAAGTGAGTATAAGGATTCTAAATCATGTTTTGGAATAATAATGGTAGATAATTATGAAGATACAATGCAAAGGCTAGATGCAAGCGAAAAACCAATTGTAACAGCAGAAATAGATAAAAAAATGTATGATTGGGCAAACAAGACAAATGGTGTATTGATAAAATCAGATCGTGATAGATATGTATATTTATTTGAACAAAGATATTTAGAAGCGGTTAAAGAAGACAAATTTAGTATATTGGATCAAATAAAGGAAATTGACAATAAAGAAAAATTACAATTTACATTAAGTATTGCAGTATCAAACGAAGGTGTAACAGATAAAGAAAAATATAAAGCTGCACAAGATGCAATGGACGTTGTACTAGGACGTGGTGGAGACCAAGCAGTTATAAGGGAAAACGAAATATACAAATTCTTTGGTGGAAGAGCACAAGAATTAGAAAAAAGAACAAAGGTCAAGGCTAGAGTAGTAGCACATGCATTAGAAAACCTAATAAAAGAATCAAAAAAAGTAATGATAATGGGGCATACAAACCCAGATATGGACGCAATTGGTTCAAGTATGGGAATTTATAGACTAGCAAAAACATTAAATAGAAATGCATATATAGTAAATAGTGAAGTTACATCATCAGCAATAAGTGCGTTCAAACAAACACTAGACAAAGACCCTGAATATGAAGATACAATAATAAACAAAGAAATAGCATTGGAAAACATTGATGAAGACACATTGCTAGTTGTAGTAGACACAAATAAAGTGAACTATGTAGATGCGCCTGAATTATTAGAAAAAGCCAAAAAAATAGTAGTAATAGACCACCATAGAAGAAGTACAAACTATATAGAAGATGCAACATTAGTATTCCAAGAAGTATACGCTTCTTCTGCGGCAGAGCTAGTTACAGAGCTTTTACAATATGCAGAAGCAAAAATAGATTTAAAAACAATAGAAGCGGAAAGCTTATATGCAGGAATAATGATGGACACAAAAAACTTCACATTTAAAACAGGAGTAAGAACATTTGAAGCAGCTGCATACTTACGCAGGTGCGGAGTTGACATCATAAGAGTAAAAAAATGGTTCCAAAGTGATTTGGCAAGTTTCAACCTAATTGCAGGAATAGTAAAAAATGCAGAACTAGTAGCAGAAGGAATTGCAGTATCAATATATGAAGAAAAAACAAAAGACGCAAGTCTAATATGTGCAAAAGCAGCAGACGAACTACTTACAATAAGCGACATTACAGCATCATTTGTACTAGGAAATACAGGCGACAAAATCTGCATAAGTGGACGTTCAATTGGAGACATAAACGTACAACTAATCCTAGAAAAACTAGGCGGTGGCGGACACATAACACTTGCAGGAGCACAGGTTGAAGGAATGACAATGGAAGAAACAAAGCAAGAATTAATAAACCGAATTCATGAATATTTTTCAGAAATAGAGTAATGTTTTTGGGGACACTCCTAAAAAACACCTATCAATTAAAAAACAGAAAAGACTAGGGAAATAAGCAAAACCTAGTCTTTTTTGTGCGGATTTTTTGGGATAGGCCAAAAAAGTTTCACTCGCAGACGTTTTGGGACAGGCCAAAAAAGTTTCATTCGCAGACGTTTTGGGACTGTCTCAAAAAGTTTTGAAAAGAAGATGTGTCCCAGAATGGACAAAATGTCCAAAAAGAAACGTCCCCAAATGTCCTATGTCCCCAAATTGTAACATAAAAATAATAATTGTAACAAAAGTTACCAAAATGACGAGCCGTAAGCTGGAAAGCGACATAAAAATGTATGGCAAAAATAACCTGTTGAAAACTTTAAAATAATTAGTTAAGATTAAAAGGAAGAATTATTTTATTTAAGTAGGAGAAAAACTATGGGACAAAAGATTAAAAAACTATTAACTTCAGAGAAAGGGTCAATTACAGTACTTGTTGTTGCTGCAATGCTTTTTATGATTGTTATTTTAGTGCTGTCATTTATGGGAATGTCAAATAAGACATCAACACAAATGAGCAATATTAAACAAATAGAAAAAGAATATGCGTCAGAAGAAGATATTGGGCAAGTGTACAAGGAAACTATTGAGACAATTGATAGGGTTGGGGATATAAAGATAACTCCAAGTACAACTGAATGGACAAATGGTGATGTAACTGTAACTATTGAATATCAAAAGCAATTGACTGAAAATAGAAAAGCGGGAATAGGTAGTGCAGATACGCCAAATGCAACTTCTTTGACGTTAACAGAGAATGGAACTGTATATGCTGAGGCTTATACAAAAGACGGTCATAGGAGAAAAGCAAGCCTACAAATAAATAATATAGATAAAGTTAAACCAACAGCGATAATTAGAACAAATGGTGGTTCTTATGTAATGCCAACTAAAAGTGACAAAGCTACTATTAAGACAAGAGTTAATGTAAATGATTTAGGTGGAAGTGAGCTAAAAGATATAAAATATGCTTGGTCACAGTCAAAAGACGTAGAGCCTACTAGCTGGCAAACATTTGCAGATGGCGACACAGTTACAAAAAATGATTGCACAATTGGTACATATTATTTATGGTTAAATGTAACTGATAATGCTGGAAATAGAGCAGATACAAAAGTAAGTAATGCTTTTATAGTAAGAGATTCTAGCAATGCAATGGATAATATAACATTTAAAATTGAACCAGATGGCTGGACAAATAAAGATGTGAAAGTTACAGTAATATATGGAGATAATTTAACAGAAAATAGAAAAGCTGGACCTGAAGGAGAAGATCCAAAGCCAAATGCAACAATTGTAACTATGACAGAAAATGGTAAGGTAGTAGCAGAAGCAGAAGACCCAGCAGGAAATAAAGTGGTAGCAAGTATAGATGTAGGCAAGATAGATAAAGTGGCACCAGTGATAAAAACAATAACAAATCCAAGTAATGGGAACTGGACAAACCAAGATGTAACAGTAACCTTAGTAGCAGAAGATAATTTATCTGGAATAAAAGAATTCCAATGGTTTGAAAATGGAGAATGGACAACAAGAGCATTAGAAACAAGTGGAAATACAGGAACAATAACATATACAGCTGATAGAGACACAACTATAAGATATAGAGTAATAGATAATGCAGGAAATATATCAGAAGAAAAAACAACAGTGTTAAAAATAGATAAAACGGCACCAACACATACAAGAGCAGAAGTAAAGAATATTACAACAACAGGATATGATGTATATATTTATGGAGTAACAGACGGAACAGGTTCAGGAGTAAACAGGGTACAATTCCCAACATGGACAAATGAGAACTGGCAAGATGACATTCAAAGCAATTGGCAAACAAATGAAATAGCAACAGGTGTTAAACAAGCAGATGGAACAACATGGGTATATCGCGTAAATGTAGTAGACCATAAAAATGAATATGGACAATATCTAACAGATATATATCCATATGATAATATTGGAAATGTATATTGTAAAGAAAGTTTAAGAGTAAATGTTCCAGGAGTTGTAATAACATTTAATGCAAATGGAGGAACAGTAACAGAAGGAACAAGAACTAAAGGGTATGGTAGCCAAATGGGAACGCTACCAACACCAACAAGAGCAGGATATACATTTACAGGTTGGTATACAGCAGCAACAGGAGGAACAAGAATAACAGAAACAACAACAGTGCCTGCAAACAATGTGACATATTATGCACAATGGACAGTTAACAATTACACAGTAACATACAATGCGAATGGCGGAACAGGCTCAATGGCAACAGATACAGTGACATTTGACCAAAACTACACAACAAAAGCAAATGCTTTCACAAGAACAGGATATACATTTAAGGGCTGGAATGAAAAAGCAGACGGAACAGGAACAGACTGGACAAATTGGATAGGCAAACCATGGAAATGGACATATGCTAGAAATGTAACATTATATGCACAATGGACAAGAGATAACTATACAATAACATATAACTTAAACGGTGGGGCAATTACAGGACAACCAACAAGTTATAATGTAGAGTCAAATAATATAACATTACCAACACCAACGAAAACAGGATACACATTTACAGGTTGGACAGGAAGTAATGGAACAACACCACAAACAACAGTAACAATACCAAAAGGATCAACAGGAAACAAATCTTATACTGCTAATTGGACAGTAACAAATTACACAATAACATATAACTTAAATGGTGGAACAATTACAGGACAACCAACAAGTTATAATATAGAATCAAATGAAATAACATTACCAACACCAACAAAGACAGGGTATACATTTACAGGTTGGACAGGAAGTAATGGAACAACAGCACAAACAACAGTAAAAATAGCAAAAGGTTCAACAGGAAACAAGAGTTATACAGCAAACTGGAGTATAAATAGTTACTATATAGATATAAATATGAATGTTGATGGAACTACTCATGGTTCGGGATATGATTCAAGAGTAACAGCAGGATTCAAAGTAGGTGGAGTAGACAAAGGATATGTACAAGATTACTATACACAACATCCATATGGTACAACTTGGGAAATATATGGATTAAAAATAGACGGACAAGACGTGGCATATACAGCAAGTGGAACATTAGGAGCTGCAAATGCAGATATAAAAATATATTTAAATACAGTAAACTTTGTAGCAAACAATAGTAGCTATGGAACAGTTTCAGTAGCTAATAGACTAGTAGTAAGAGGAACAAATTACACTACAAGTGGAGCAACTGTAACATTGGCAGGAGGAAGAACAGTAACAGCTACTAAAACAGATGCAGCAGGATATACAACAACTTTCTCAAACTGGACACCAGCAAGTGGAACAGTAAATGCAGCAACAACAATAACTGCAAACTTTACGAGAACAGCTAATAAGTACACAATATCATACAATGCAAATGGTGGAACAGGCTCAATGGCAACAGATACAGTAACATACAATACAAACTATACAACAAAAGCAAATGCTTTCACAAGAACTGGATATACATTTAAAGGCTGGAACGAAAAAGCAGACGGAACAGGAACAGATTGGACAAGTTGGATAGGAAAACCATGGCAATGGACATATGCTAGAAATGTAACTTTATATGCACAATGGGCAGACACAACAGCTCCAACAATAGAAGCATATGCAGGAACAATGATGTATACTGACCCAAGTTTTGCAAGTGGAACGAATAGCATAAGAGTATATAACAATTCAGCTAATGGAACAGTAACACATACTAGAAAAGCAATGTCAGATAATCCAGCAGGGTCAGGATATGGAATAGAAATTAAAACAACAGGAGCAGCCAACCCTGGACATGGAGGATTCTACTTTGGACATGCAACAGCAGCGAATAAAGAGTATATAGCTAGAATTATAGCAAAAATACCAACAGGATATGAAATAGAATGGGCTTCAAATTCATATGGTACAGGTGGTTCTATAACAGCTTTAACTTCAAAAGCAGGAACAGGAAAGTGGCAAGAATACTTATTTAGAGTAAAATGTGGAACAACTGGAACATTTAGCACAACAAACTTTTTCTATGTAAAAGGCGGAAGTACAGCAACAGCAAGTGCGCCAGTAGTATGGCAAGTAGGATATGCAACAATATTTGATACAACAGCTTGGGGAAAAAGCAACTATATTATATATACAGGAGCTGATGATGGAAGTGGAGTTGTTGGATATGGTGTAAACCAAAGTGATACAACAGAGCCAACATACACAACATGTACAGCAACAAGTAAAATTTCAAGCATATCTGATGCAAAAACAGCAAATGGAAAATATTATGTATGGGTAAAAGATGCAGCAGGTAATAAAGCGAAAAAAGAAGTATCAGTAAATTATGTAGATACAGTAGCACCAACATTTACAAAAGTTGAAGTAAAAAATCTTTCAACAACAGGATATGATGTATATGTTTATGGAGTGACAGATGGAACTGGTTCAGGAGTAAACAGGGTACAATTCCCAACTTGGACAACAGCTAATAGTCAAGATGATATTCAAAGTAATTGGAGAACAAATGCTAGTGCAACAGGAGTAAAACAATCAGACGGAACAACATGGGTATATCGTGTAAATGTAACAGACCATAAAAATGAATATGGTGAATATAATACACATATATATCTATTTGATAATTTAGGAAATGAAAGAGCTGCAACCGCGCCAAAACAAAATGTTCCAGGAGTTACAATAACATTTAATGCAAATGGAGGAACAGTAACAGAAGGAACAAGAACAAAAGGATATGCAAGTCAAATTGGAACATTACCAACACCAACTAGAACAGGCTATACATTCAATGGTTGGTATACAGCAGCAACTGGTGGAACAAAAATAGAGACAACAACACAAGTTCCAGCAAGTAATGTTACGTATTATGCACACTGGACAGTAAATTCATATACAGTAACATATAATTATGCAGAAAACGGTGGAAAATCAGCAACAAAAACAACAGCAACAGTAAATTATGGCAGTGCAATAGATTTATCACCAACAGCAGCAAAAGATGGATATAACTTCGTTGGCTGGAATACAAATAAAGATGCAACATCAAAACTAAACTCATTAAATATGAGTACAGGAAATGTAACACTATATGCGATTTATAGTAAAACTATAACAGGAACATTTAATTACTTTAATGGAACGGCTGCAACGAGTACACCAGTTTCACAAACTATTTATAATAAAACAACACAAGTAACACTTAAAGCACCAACATTGGCAAATGCTTCAAAAGATAGTATTACATACACAGCAAGAGGTTGGTCAACAAGCAATGCAGCGAATGCAACAGTAAATGTGGCTAGTGGAGCAAATGTGACATTATCTTCAAGTGCAACATATTATGCATCATATGAAGCAACGATAACGGCAACATTCTATTATCATACAGGTGATAGTTGGACAACTACACAATCAAGTGCAACAGCAAGTGCAAAAAGATTTATGAATTATGCAGGTGCATATACACAAAGTAATATAGCTGTACCAAGTGCAGTTAGCTCAAGTGCAGGATATGTATCAACAACATATAAGGGTGTTTCAAATGCAAAAAGCTCAGCAACATTAGTAACACCAACAACAGCAAATACTACATATTATGCAGTATATAATGTAGAAATAACATACTATTATTATAATGGTTCAGCTCATACATCAAGCACAGGAATAAGAACATCAACTACAAATGGAAGTGCTTATGGAGCTTCTGTAAATACAGAACCAAAACCAACAGCTTATGACGGAGCAAACTTTAAATGGTGGTCATATAGCCCAACTCAAATAAGTGAAGATTATAGAAGAACACCAGCAGGAACAGCTGAAAAATCATTATATGCAGTATATGAAAAATCTGTAACAGCAACATTTTACTATCACACAGGAGATAACATTACAAATACACAAGCTAGTACAACAGCAAGTGGAATAAGAAATTATATTTCGAAGAGTGGAGGAGTTAATACATATAATGGTAATATTTCAATACCAGCGGCTGTAACAGGAAGTTCAACATATTACACAACAGCTTATAAAGGGGTAGCAACAGCAGTGAACTCTTCAACAGGCGTAACGCCAACAACAGCAAATACTAAATATTATGCATTTTATGATTGTAGCTTAACATATTACTATTATAATGGTTCAGCACATACATCAAGTACAACAACAAGAAGAGCAAGATCAAATGGAACAAATTATGTTTGTACAGTTGATAGTACACCAACACCAAGTGCATACGACGGAGCGGCATTTAAATGGTGGTCATATGATGCAAACCAAGCAGGTTCAGATTATCAAAGAGCACCAAATGCAACAGGAGTACAAGCATTGTATGCAATGTATCAAAAAAGTATAACAGCAACATTTAATTATTATAATGGAACAAAAGCAGCAACAACAACAGCAAGTGCTACAAGAAGCTATATTTCTAAGAGTGGTGGAATAAATACATTACAAGCTAATATAGGAATACCAGCAGCAGTAAGTGGAAGTAAAGGTGTAGATAGTACAACATATTCACACGTTTCTACAAGTAAGACAGGAAGTGCTACAACACCAAATACAGCAACTACAACATATTATGCGGTTTATAAGAAAACTGTAACAGCAACAAAATATGTATATAACAATTCAAGTTCAACAGCGACAGGAACAGCATATGCATATTATGACGGTACAAAAACAAATGCAAGTATTAACTTGGGAACAACAACATTAAGTGGATATACGCCAAGAGGCTGGTCAACAAGTAATGCAGCAAATGCAACAGTAAATGTAGCGTTAAATGGAAATGCATCAATAATGAATAATACAACATATTATATGTCATATACGTATGGTGTAACACTAACATATAATGCAAATAATGGAACAGGAGCACCAGCAGCACAATCAGGAACAGCATATATGAACTATAAGGGAGATAAAGTTGGAGCAACAATTACATTATCAACAACAAAACCAACAAGACAATATTATACATTTAACGGTTGGTATACAGCGACAAGTGGAGGAACGAAATTAGGAACTACACATACAATAACAGGAAATACTACAATATATGCACAATGGTCAGGAAATGTATATACTGTAACATTAAATAACCAAAGTGCTACAAGTGCAGGAAGTACAGCTGTATATGAGAAATATGGAACAGGTATATATAAAGAAACAGCTTGTACAAATCAAATGACAACTTCTGCAAATGCGATAACAAAACCAAGCAGGTCATATACATTAACATATAATGCAAATGGTGGAACTGTAAGTGGAACAAGCACTACGGCAAGTTATACATTTGGTGGATATTATACAGCAACTGGCGGTGGCGGAGACCAATTGATAAATGCTAATGGTAACATAACAACAGCATTTACTACTACAAAATATGGCGCAAATGCCACATTATACGCAAAGTGGACAAGAAACGACATCTCTTTAGCTACGCCGACAAGAGCTGGGTACACTTTTAAAGGTTGGTTTACAGCTACTAGTGGAGGAACTCAAATAACTAGTGCAACATCCATAACAGCAAATCAAACAATTTATGCACAATGGGCAGCAAATACATACACTGTAAACTATAATGCAAATGGTGGTACAGGAACAATGGCATCAGATACAGCAACATATGAAGCAAACTACACTACAAAAGCAAATGCGTTTACAAGGACAGGATATACATTTAAAGGGTGGAACGAAAAGGCAGATGGAACTGGAACAGACTGGACAAATTGGATAGGAAAACCATGGAAATGGGCATATACAAATAATATAACATTATATGCGCAATGGACAGTAAATACATACACCGTAAGCTATAATGCAAATGGTGGTACAGGAACAATGGCATCAGATACAATAACATATGGTCAAAACTACACAGCAAAAGCAAATGCATTTACAAGGACAGGATATACATTTAAAGGATGGAACGAAAAGGCAGATGGAACTGGAACAGACTGGACAAATTGGATAGGAAAACCATGGCAATGGACTTATACAAATAACATTACATTATATGCGCAATGGACAGTAAATACATATACACAAAAAGTACAAGTACGTTATGAAAATGTAGACGGAACATTTACAGGATATTCAGACGCAATAAATAAAAATTATGCATATGGTTCAACAGTATCTTGGTCAAGAGCAGCAGATTCTACTTATCAAGCAGCAAGTATCACCTCCTATACGGTTACAGGAGCTAAAACTACACAGGTAACAGTATATCGTCAAAAATATACTTTAGATTTAAATGGATATCTAGACGGTACAAGTAGTGGAAATTTAGGCGCTTATGGAAAAGCTGATGTATATATAAATGGTTCAAGAGTAAGTGCAGGAGTAACCGATTTTTGTAAAGAATATCGAGCAGGGACAACATATGAAATAAAAAATATTGTTGCAAATAATGGTTATGTTTATGAAGGACTACATTCAGGTACTTTAACAGGAACACTTACAAAAACAACAGGTGTATGGCTAAAATTTGTAAAACGTGACACATTAAAATTCACAAATATAACAAGAGATGGATTTACAGTAGAGTACTATTCAGCTAATGACATTACAGCAGCTAGACAAGTAGCTATTTGGACAAGTAAAAATGGTCAAGATGATATTGTTTGGCATGCTTTAGATAATAATGGTGGCGGAAAATGGTCAAAGAGAATTTATGTATCTAGTCATAATTATGAATATGGGGAATATAATGCACACGTATATGATAATCCAGCAACATCATGTAAAGTAACAGGAACAGTAAATGTCCCATATGAAGAAAGATGTTATATATATGGAGTAAGTTCTACAGGATATAAAGTAAGGGTATATACTAATAGAAGTGGTGTAACAAAAGTAGAAGTTCCTACTTGGACAAGTAAAAATGGCCAAGATGATATTGAATGGATAAATGCAACATCACAAGGATATGGTGCATATGTTGCAACTGTAAAAGTAAGCAACCATAATTATGAAAGTGGTGAATACAATTCACATGTATATTTAACTATAAATGGTTCAAGAGTAGGAATAGCAAACCTTACAGCAAACGTAACAGCTACAGCTCCACCAGCCCATAGCTGTAATGATGCAGATTATTGTAATGTAGTTCATAGTTATCCATATGCACAATACAATTATTACTGGAGTTCTTGTGGAGAGTGGCATAATACTTGTAGACACGCAATTTGCTCAGTCTGTGGTGCTAAAATTACAACAGGAAACTTAGCAAAATGTCCAAATAATCCAGCAGGAAATTCACGAGCTTGTCCAACACCAGGAGGATATTAGAAATGAAAGAGGAGAAAAAAACAGTGAAAAATAAGAAAGTTTTAATAATAGCATCAATTTCATTAGTGATTATTATATGTAGTTTAAGTTGTTTCATATTCTTTAATAGAACAGATGCAGATAAAACTACAGAAAGTGAAGACAATAGCAATGTAAATGAAAGTAGTCAAACAGAATGGGAAAAACATTGTCTAAGCAAAATGGATGATATTATGGCAAATAATGAATTCATAAGGCCTGGATTAGAGCTTATAGAAACATCTAGAGAAGAAGCAACTGAGATTTGTGATGCTGAAAATGTGATAAATAATAAAAATGTAGATGGACTTATTTATAGAAATACACTATTATGCAGATTAGGTGACGAAGTCTTATTTATAGCAGAAGTGTATAATTATACATATGAAGATGTTGAGGCAAAGGTAAATGAAATAGTACTTTTGGATAAAGATAAAAACGAATTGACATCAATTGAAGTTCATATGAACCCTATAAAAAGTGCAGAATCAGGAATTGCATTAAAGTTTACAAAAGATGTAGATTTTAGCTTAGACATAGTTCAAGACTATGAAGTAAGAGAGAAATAAGGATAGTAAATATCCTCAGCTTAGCTGGAAGCTTACAAACAGAAAAAGACCTTAGAAATTTAGTTTTCTAAGGTCTTTTTCTATTATATTAAAAACTATTTAAAAATGGCTTGAAAAATTTAATAAAATCATATAAGATAAATAAAAACGTTAGTTTATGTAAGGAGTTTGCTTATGAAATTAAAAGAAAACCATGGATCAATTACAGTATTAGCTGTAGCTGCAATGATTTTTATACTTATTATTTTAGGAATAATTTTTATGGGAATTTCTAATAAAAGTGCATCTCAAACTAGAAATATTAATCAAATAGAAACAGAATATGATGCAAATATGGATAAAACCTATAAAGATACAGTAGAAAAGCTTAATGAGGTTTAAAATAAAATATTGAAACTAAATGAAAATTTAGCAAAGGGGGCAAAATTTAGCCCCCTCGCAATATGTCTTATATATTTGCTGTGTATATTGTTTTTTAAGTTTTTTTAATTAGTTTATATATTTCTTCTTTTGTTAAACCTGTAACTTTTGCTATTATTTGAATATCAACTTTTTCTTCTAACATATTTTTAGCAATTTCTAACTTCTCCAGTTTTGCACCTTCTTCTCTAGCTGTTCTCATACCTGTATTATAATCCCAAATCGCTCTCTGTCTCGATATGTACAAATTCCATTCCTTTTCGTCCATACTCATTTGGTTTATTATGTCTATGGCTTTATCAATTTCCTTATTCTTCTTTCTAGCCATCTCTAACTTTTCCTCCCTTCCTGCTAACAACCAAAGCCACTGTTCTAACTTTGTATTAGCTCCTGGATTTTTCTTCTCAAATTTTGGTATTTCTATAAAGTGCATTTCCAAGTCATTTGTTGCTAGTTCTTCTTCATCACTATAACCCATATCTACATATTCGTTTTCCTTTGTCTTTTCAAATTTCATATGTGCTATGTTATGATAGCTGTTTCTTTTATAATATTCAAAGTTTAATAGGTTTATTGCTATGACTTTTTTAGCTTGTTTATAGTCTTCGCCTTTTTTTATTCCTTCTGTCTCTAATGTAGCCATATAAACTGTACTTCTTTTGTCTATATTTCCAAAATCTTGCACTTGCATTTCGACGTCACATATTATGTTTTTGTCTATTTCTACTTTAACATCTAATACTCCTGCTTTACTGTCATATAGATTTTTTGGTAATTCTGGATTTTTTACTATTACTTCTTGTATAGGTTTATCCAATATTGCTTCTAGTAGAGCTTTTAATATGTCTTCGTTTCCCTCTCTTGAAAATACTCTTTTAAAAACTATGTCACTTGTTAGTGGTAATTTTTTTCTTTCTTCTTGGTTTTTATTCAATAATGTTCATTCCTTTCTTATTATACACCAATATTTTGCTTTTGACAATACTTTGGTGTAAATTTTTATTTATTAGTAAGAATGTTGCTGCTTTTATTGCGGTTTTAATTGTGTACACGTTTTTTATTTTGATTAATAATTTTGGGTTTTAATTTCGATTTAGTTTTGATGTTTAGTTTTAAAAATAACTTATATCAAAACTTATTTGATTTTAAATTGTAATCTTCTCAAAGTTGATTTTAATTTGTTTGATTTAATTTGTTTTTCTAATTAGAATTTTATTGCAACATTAGTAGCAATATTATTACTTTCCATATAATACCAAAATTCTCTCTCTTTTGCAATATTTTTATCAAAATTTATCAAAAAACTCATCGCAAAATTCGACTTTTTTCGACATTATATGTTAGCCGACTTTTATAAGCTGATGCCTAAACAGTTAATTATTATCTATTTAGAACTTTGGTATCATATAAGCATAGAATTTTTATATTTTATAAGATATATCTGTATACTTTTACATATATCAGACTTTTCTATAATATTAAAGAGACCTTAAATTCAAGGTCTCTGAGAGTATCGATAGTAGCGGAAAGTTTTCCGCCAAGAGACCAAAGGCCTCTTATGGCGGGATAATATAATTTTAATATTGGGTTATTGTATGTGGAGTTCCTGTACTACTTGCTGCAGACGAACTTTTTGTTATTTTCACATTCGGACCTAAAGTCACTACAGGAGTAGCAAATCCATGTATTGTGCCACCTCTACCTGTACTTTCAAACAGTGTGTTATTAGAGTTTGGTCCTCCAGAAGATGTATAATAAATTCCAAAGTAAGCATATTTTTCCTTATTTGCATTATTGACAGTTACAAATCGAGATGCTAGCAAATTATACTGTATTAAGCTTGAAAGAACTCTTTCACCTATACCAAAGTTTGCACTCGTAATAGATATACTATCAAAACCATAATAACCTAGTTCATTAGTTTCTGTTATTGTTAGTTTATTTGCTTTTTTATATGCGTTACTTCCTATACTTTTATCTAGTATAGATTTATCTGAAACATTAATTCCATTTGTATTTACATTTGTTGTCTCTATACCTGCACCTTTTTCGTTTATATATAAATTTGGATAATATGTATTCTTTTTGAATGCTACTGTTCTTTTATTTACGTTGATACTTTCAATTTCATTTCCTATTACTAATGCAGACATATTTGCATTATTTATTTTGTCATTTTGTTCTTTTCCCTCAGCTGTTAACCATTTTGTATAATCTTCTATTGCAAGACTTCTGGCTTTTATGTTTTGTCTACTATATAATTTCTCACAAATATCATTCAATACATATACTGCATTATTATATCCAGTTGCACCTTTCAAATATATTTGATTTTCCGTATTAGTAGCCCATGCTCCATTAAATCCCACAATATCCATACTTCCATCATCATATATCCTTAATACTCTCCATTTTAATCTTTCTCTAGCAATATTTGCTGTATTTTCTGTTGATCCAGTTATGCTTTCTACTAAGTTATTTTTTGAATATGTTGCTTGTGACGTATCATCAGGGTTATAACCGATATAATCTCCTACTGCTATCATTCGTTCCCACTGTGCATAAATAGTTTGATTTTTAGTTATAGCAGTAGAACTTGTAATTTGATCTCCACCACTTGATTTTGTGAACCAACCTTTAAATTCGTATCCTTCTCTTGTAGGAGTAGCAAGGGTTACATTGTTTCTTGTCCACTTTGCGTATAATGTGGCTTTTGTGTCAAAAAAGGCAAAAATTAGAATATATGAGTTTATAAATTGCATCATTTTTAAAGTATGGGATTGAAAGCAAAAATTAGTATTGAGAGTATTATTAAACAAACGTAAGGTTCTTTGCAAATTTACATTTCTTGATAACTTTAAAAGGACTAGGTCTGGTACACCTAGTCTTTTTTAGTTAAAATATATAATTTAGTATATGTCAAAATTTCCACTTCTATTACTATTGACTATTGTTTCTTCTTTTTAACTCTTCTACTATTTTGTATACACTTGTATGAGGATTAGCATCTTCTCTATCTATTGATTGTCCATTGCTTATTTGATATTTTTCAACCTTTTTTGCATTGGCAATTGCTATATCTGTCTTATCCGATATATTATTATAGATATCCATACCTTCAAAATAATCAGGAATTTTCATTTTGAGTTCATCTTTAGCTTGTCTACTGCTTTTATAAACTTTGGCAGTATATCCGTAATGTAATATATACCAATACTCAAATGTTGGCGTAGAAGTAATTAATTCAATTCCATTTTTTTCACAAATAGATTTAGCTTTATCAATTTGCTCTTGTTTTTTCTTATTTATATCTGTATCTATTAAAAGATAAATTTTATCGCCATATTCTGTTTTTATATCTTCTTCATTTATATAATTTATTAGTTCTTTTGCCATTCCAACAGGGTCAGTATGATTTCCAGTAGAGAATTTTATAATACATTCTCTACTAGAAAAATTTTTTAAGTAATTTGTCTCTGTTTTATTTTTTCCTTCACATCCTATTGCGACAATTGATTTCCTTTGCCTTTGATTACAATTTCGCTTTCTTTGCTCTAGTCGTCCCACAGGCATCCCTCCCTTACAATGAAAGGAATTGCCCCATATCTTCCATTTAAATATCCTTTTTGAATATTTTCAGTTTTTCTTACAGCAAAGTCGTCTAGTGGGTATAAATCCGTAGTACCCTTGGCAGGCTCTTTTTCAGCAAACCATATTTGATCTCTTCTAAATGTATTTAAAGATAATAAATTTGTATCATGGGTATTGAATATTAATTGAGCATTATTTTTGTTTATTTTGTTATTATGGAATAAATCTACTATAAATTTTACCAATAATGGATGTAAGCTTTTATCTATTTCGTCTACAATTATCACTTTTCCTTTTTCAAAAGCTTCTTTCAGAATAGGACTAAAGAAAAATAGGCTTTGTGTTCCAAGAGATTCATCACCTAAATCTAATTCATAATTCTCTAAATTGCCATTATCGTTTTGTATTTCGTGTATTGTAGATATTTTTACTTCTTTTTGAATAATATTGTCGCCTTGAGAAGTATTTATATTATTTAATGATATTACATTACTTACCTTTATTTTTTCAATTTCAAAATTATAATCTTTTATGAGAATATCAGCTCTTTTTAATAAATTTATTGTAAATCTTTTCAGCGTTCCTTCTTTATCATTTTCAAATTTTGAGAATGCAAAATTTCCTGGATACGTACAATCATTGTATGTATCTATATCTTCTGAAAACCATATATAAGCATTTTTTGTTTTTTCATAATTCCATTCAGTAGCAGTAGATAAAAACAACTTTTTTTCAGTATTTTTAGTTGCTAATTCTTCTAGTTTCTTTTGTTCATTTTGTGTAAATTTATATTCATTTACATTTTTTCTATCGAAAATTAAGCTTGGTTTTGCTGACAAATATTGATATAAATATTCTGTGTAAATCTTGTTTATATCTGCTGAAAAGCCATAGATGTATTTTATATTATTTTTTACAAATACAAATTTAAACTCACAAGGTTTATTTATAGTTTCTTTGTCAAATTTGAATGGTACCATTTCTGTTAATGGCTCATTAATACTTCTTAGGTTTGATTTTCTAACCATTAGAATAGCTGCTGTTACAGCTTTCATAAAATTACTTTTTCCTGAAGCATTTGCACCATAAATTGCAGTAGATTTTAGGCATTTTTCTTTTGTAGTATTATTTTCAAATACATTTTTTACATTTTCGTCGCCATTACCCGCTAACATACTGAATGTGGTTTCATTTTTTATTGACATAAAATTTTTTACACTAAATTCTATTAACATATAATCCTCCTTGTATCCTATATTATATTACAGATTTTATAAAATGTAAACACATTTCAGTATTATTTTCTATGTTTTTGCAACTTTTATTCATTTATTCCATAAATAATATCAAAATCCAACTTATATCTGTATATATTGCAATCATAATAAAATGAAAATAAGATTAATTTTTCAAATTACCTATTGATACAACATAAACTCCATCTTCTCTTTTATAAGAATATGGTGTAGCTGTTAAAACCATTAGGAAAGAAGGTTCACCGCTCTTTTTAGTATCAACTTTATCTTTAAATTTTAATAAATTCTGTGCAGCCTCTTCTATAAACCCTGAACCTAATTTTATTTCTATTGCACCCCATTTTCCTTTTCCAGTTTTCAAAATCGCATCTACTTCAAACTCAGATTTGTCTCTATAATAAGTCAGTTCGCCATCCAATAATTGTGAATATATTTTTAAGTCTCTTATACAAAGACTTTCAAATAGAAAACCAAAATAGTTAAGGTCATGGATTAAGTCGCTTGGACTTAAATCAAGTATGGCTGTTGCAATCGATGGATCTACTAATTCTAATTTTGATTTAGTTCTTATTGCTGTTTTCGACCTAATATTTAAATTTGTTGCTTTTACACTTTCAATAACAAATAATTTTTCTAAAGTATTTAAATAATCATCTAATGTTGGTCTTGAAACTTCGTTAGCAAATTCGTTTCGTACATCTTCCATTATTGTGGCATTTGAAACTGGTGTAGATATATTCCTTGCTAGGCTTCTTAAAACTGCTTTCATTTTTTCCGGATTTCTTTTCACTCCGTCAATAGTAGTTACATCTTCTCGTACTAAACTTTCTACATAATCTTTTGCTATTTGATACTTATTTTCTTCATCTATATCTAATGTTGCTGGCCAGCCACCCCTTACAATGCAACTAGCAATATCTTCTAGGGATAAATTCGATACTCCTTCTATATCTTTGCCATTAATAACATCTTCTAAGGATACTTTTCCGTTTGAATCTTTTGATTCATAAAGTGACATTGGTCTCATTAATATTCTTGCAAATCTTCCTGTTCCTGTATGCATAGTGCTTCCTTCGGCTGGTTTTGCAGAACCTGTTAATATATATTGTCCTTTTAGCCCTGTATTATCCACATCCATTCTGATAGAGTCCCAAACAACAGGATACATTTGCCACTCATCAAAAAGCCTTGGTTTTTCTCCTTCTAAAAATAGTGATGGTTTTGTTTTGTTTATGAAATCAAAGTTTTGTTTATTATCAGGATTTTGAAATTCTACTATACTTTTAGTATGTTGTTTGGCTGTTGTAGATTTTCCACACCATTTACACCCTTCTATTAATAGTGCTCCCATATATTTTAATTTTCTTTCTACTGTTTCGTCTATAATTCTTGGTAAATATTTATCCATACAATACCTCCATTCATAATAATATTATACGCCTTTTTTATAAATTTGTAAACATCTATTTTACATTTTGGCATGTTTTCATTTTACACTTTGTCCGTAATTCATTTTACATTTTGGCAAAACTAATTTCAATAACAATTTATCTTTTAAATCTATGCTACAAATATAATACATTTTATAAACTCATACATTCTGATTTCGACGTTTTTTGACACAAAAGCCACATTATACGCAAAGTGGACAAGGAACGCTATAACCCTTGCTACGCCGACAAGGGCTGGGTACATTTTTAAAGGTTGGTTTACAGCTACTAGTGGAGGAACTCAAATAACCAGTGCAACATCTATAACAGCAAATCAAACAATTTATGCACAATGGATAGTACCACAAATAACATTTAGTTATTCAACAACAGCAATAACAAATAAAGATGTAGATGTAACAATAACAACTACAGGAGGAAAACTAGAATACTCAAAAGATGGAACAAATTGGAGTACATACACGGGGCCTGTAAAAATGACAGCCAATGGACCAATTTATGCTAGAGTAAAAGATGCAGCAGGAACAGTAGTTAAGACAGCAGAAGGAAAGGTAAGTAATATAGATAAAACAGCACCACTTGCATCTATATACGAAGACTACCAAACAAGTACAGGAAAAGCTAGAATATCTGTAGATGTAGCAGATTATGAAACTGAAATAGACTATGTAGAATTACCAGATGGAACTAAAAAATATATAGAAGACGAGAAAAAGGATAATATAAAAATAGTCGTAATTGAAGATAAAAGAACAAACGAATCTGTAAACGGATGGCAAATTAATGTTGCAGAAGCATTAAAAGATTTTACAAATGTAACATTTAAAACTGATATAACACAAAGTGAATTAGTAAATTCAGATTATGACATAGTAATAAGTAATATGGGTGTATGGGCAAGTGAAAAAACAGCAATGCTAGAAGCAGCATTCAAAGCAGGAAAAGATGTTATTACGATAGGAAATGATGCAAGCAATGCTTATTATGTAATAGATACATGTACAGCATTTTCAGCAACTCCAGACAACACAAAAAATAAAAAAGTTGCATCAAATGAAATCACAGAGAAAATCAATTTTAACGCAAGTGCTTATGACACTATAAATCTTATAAATCAACCAATTGAAGGTTTTGAAGATTGGTCTAGATATGAAACAGGAGGACAAGAATATACATCAACGGGAATGTATGAAGAAAACGGAACAAGATGGTTTCATTCATCTGCACCAGAAGTAAACTTACAAAGCGTATTTCCTTATTTGATTAGAAAATTAACAAGAGTAACTACTGCAACATATGAAATACCAAAATCAGGTACATATACATTTAAAGTATATGATAAAGCTGGAAACTGTACAACAAAAACAATAACAACAGGAAATTATAAAATAACATATGACTTTAACGAAAATATTATACAAAATGGTGATTTCCAAAGTGGTTTATCAAATTGGGTAAAAAGTAATAATGATATTACAGCAACAGCAGATACAGGAATTAAATATAAAAACAAACAAACAATGAGATTAACAACAACCGCAAATGGAACTTGGAATGCAATTACAAATGGAACAATAGCTAGTAAATATAGTTCTAATACCTTATATAAGCTTTCAGCAACAGCGTATAAAGATGACACATCTACTTATGGGGCATATAAGAATAACTATAACATCTATATTCCACATTATAATGGAGAAACAAGACAAGACCTTGGTTTAGGATATTTGACCTTAAATAAGAACAAATCTTGGACCAAGTTCGAAACGGAATTCACGACTAATGGAACAAAATGGATTGGAATTTATGCAGCATATTCTAGACCAAATGGAGGAAGTACAGTAGCAGCATCTAATTTATGGCTTGCTGATGTAAGACTAGAGAGAATTCAAAATGCAACTATAGGATATGGAAATACATTAGGAACTTTACCAACGCCAACAAGATATGGATATATATTTAATGGCTGGTATACAGAACCAACAGGTGGTAAACAAATTAAATCAACAGATAAGATATTGCCACAAAATACGACTTACTATGCACACTGGACACAAGCTAACTATGTTGTTAATACAAGTCCATTTAAGAATACAATGACATTAGCAGAAGCAGTAACAGCTGCTAATAATGGTTCAACAATAACAGTATTAAAAGATTGTACAGATACTTCTACAGTTAATATTAATAAGAATATAACTTTAAATACAAATGGACATACAATAACTAGAAGTGCTCAAATAGCTGCAAGTGCAAATTTAACTTTTACCGGTTCAGGTGGAATTGCATCAACAGACAATGCAGTAGTTAATAATGGAACAGGAACTATAATAGTAAATGGAAGTCAGATAAAAACAACAGGAAATGGAAAAAATGCGATAGTTAATAAATCAACTGGAAAAATAGAATTAAGAAGTGGAAAAATAGTTTCAGAATTATGGCGTGGTATTAGCAATGATGCTAATGGAAGTGTCAACGTAACTGGTGGAACAATACAGACCCAATGGGAAGGAATATATAATCCTGCAAAAGGAAAAGTAACAATTTCAAATGTAACTATAAACTCTTTCGGTTCTTGCATATTCAATCTTGGTGGAGGAACAGTAACAGTAACTGGAGGAACACTTACATCAACTGGACATCAGGGAATACACAATGAAACAGGAACACTAACTGTAGGTAATGCTTCTTCAGCAATAAGTACAAGTAGTCCAAACTTAACAGGTAAGCAACGTGGTGTATGGCACTGGTCAGGAACATTTAATTTCTATAATGGAATATTAAAAGGAGAGACTGAAGCTTATGGTCAATCAATTACAAACAAACGAAGTGGAGCGACGTTAACAACTGGAACTAGTGGAAGTTATAAAACAGCATATTACAGATAATATTGATTGTTAATAATATTAAAGTGTTTGACAAAACCATATTTTAAAGTTTTAAAAACATTATAAAGAGACCTTGAACTTAAGGTCTCTTTATAATATTTTTCTATTATTTAGTTCCTAATGTAGCTTCTACTATTTTTAACGAATGTATATATAGTTCATCGTTATTACTCCATTGAGCATCGTTAAGTGTATATATAATAAATGAATAATTTCCATAAGGATTTTCTACAGCCTTAAATGCTAGATCTACTTTTTGCCAATCTCCTGTACCCTCAATCCACATTTGTGATGTTTGTTCTGGCCCAACTGTGAGCGCACGGCCTTTAGGAGCTTTTAGATAGAAACTACATATATATGTTTTTCCATTTGTTAGTTTTGCAGATGGAGTATAATATACACCACCACCTCCTGCTGATAATACTAATTTTACAATTTGTCCGTTTTTTACACCTGAGTTTGCTATATTACTTCTTGATTTTACTGTAACTTTGAATGCTGTATATTTATTTGGGTTCGAAGTATCGCTCCATAAATCTGTTGTAGAACGTTTATAACCATATTTAGTAGTTGCGGTCCAGTGTGCATAATAAGTTGTATTCCCTGCTGGAACAGGAGTCGAAGCAGTTACTTGAGTTCCACCTTGTGGTGCAGTATACCATCCTTTAAATGTATGTCCTGTTCTTGACGGTGTTGATAATTTTCCTAAAGTTGAGCCATATGGCAAGTTAACAGTAGTAACACTTGGTGTTCCTTCCATTATTTCTAATGAATGTACATATAATTCATCGCCATCATTCCAAACTTCTCCGTCACGTAAGTAGAATATAAACGCATAACTACCATTGTTATTAGCCGTAAAAGTATGAGTTATCTTTTTCCATTGAGTAGTTGTTTCTATGTTTAAATATCCATTTTGTTCTTGACCAGTTAGAATTTTTTTAGGTTTGCTAGTCTTTATATACATACTCCATGTATATGTTTTTCCACTTGTTAGTTTAGTATCTACTGGATAATATACACCACCATTAGTTCCAGCTCCCATCGTAAATTTTGCAATTTCGCCATATTTTACACTTGAATCCGCAATAGTTGTTTTAGATTTTGTAATAGTTCTATGGTCAATATATTTTTCTGCAACAGAAGTATATTGCCATAAGTCTTTTGGGAAGAAGTTAACATCATATGAAATTTTATAAGTATTTGGTTTCCATTGTGCATATAATGTTATATTATTTGTATATATCCATTTCCATGGTTTTCCTATCCAATCTGTCCAATTTGTTCCTGTTCCGTCTGCTTTTTCGTTCCAACCTGCAAAAGTATATCCTGTTTTTGAAAAAGCATTAGATTTAGTAGTATAGTTTGCATTGTATGTAGCCGTATCCGATGTCATTGTTCCAGTACCACCATTTGCATTATAGTTTACGGTGTATGTATTTGCTGTCCATTGAGCATATAATGTAATGTTATTTGTATAAGTCCATTGCCATGGTTTTCCTATCCAATTTGTCCAGTCTGTTCCTGTTCCGTCTGCTTTTTCGTTCCAACCTGCAAAGGTATATCCTGTTTTTGAAAAAGCATTAGATTTAGTAGTATAGTTTGCGTTATATGTAGCCGTATCCGATGTCATTGTTCCAGTACCACCATTTGCATTATAGTTTACGGTGTATGTATTTGCTGTCCATTGAGCATATAATGTAATGTTATTTGTATAAGTCCATTGCCATGGTTTTCCTATCCAATTTGTCCAGTCTGTTCCTGTTCCGTCTGCTTTTTCGTTCCAACCTGCAAAGGTATATCCTGTTTTTGAAAAAGCATTAGATTTAGTAGTATAGTTTGCGTTATATGTAGCTGTATCCGATGTCATTGTTCCAGTACCACCATTTGCATTATAGTTTACGGTGTATGTATTTGCTATCCATTGTGCATAAATAGTTTGATTTTTATCTATTGTAGTTGAACTTGTGATCTGAGTTCCACCACTTGCTGCCGTGAACCATCCCTTAAAGGTGTATCCTGCTCTTGTAGGAGTAGCAAGGGTTACATCGTTTCTTGTCCACTTTGCGTATAATGTGGCATTTGCGCTATATTTTTGTTGATTTTATAAATATTTACAAATGAATTACAAAATCAAAATTAAATGCTAATAAGCATTGAAAAAAAGCAAAAAATAGTGTAAAATAAAGCAGATAAAAGAAAGGCGAGTGATAAAATGAAAGTAATACTAAAAGCAGACATAAAAGGAGTAGGAAAAAAAGACCAAATAATAAACGCATCAGACGGATATGCAAGAAACTTCTTACTACCAAAAAACCTAGCAGTAGAAGCAAATAATGACAACATGACAAAACTAAAATCAAAACAAGACGCAAATGCATATAAAAAATCACAAGAAAAAGAAGAAGCCAAAAAAACTGCAGAAAAACTATCAAAAATTCAACTAAAAATACCAGTAAAAGCAGGAGAGAACGGAAAAATATTTGGCGGAGTATCTGCAAAAGAAATTGCAGAACAGCTAAAAGCGAATTATAAAATAGAAGTTGATAAAAAGAAAATAGATTTAAAGGAAACAATAAAAACCTTAGGAGCTAGAACTGTCACAATCAAATTATATGAAGGTGTTATAGGAGAACTAAAGATAGATATAATAAGTAAATAAATACCCATTATATATGGCGATGTTTTTAAAATTGAAGGGAGAAAAAAATGGAATTAGGAAAAGTACCACCACACGATTTAGAAGCAGAACAAGCAATCATTGGAAGTATGCTAACAGATAAAGATGCTGTTATATCTGCAATAGAAGTACTAAGAGAAGAAGATTTTTATAGACAAGATAATAAAGCAATATTTGAAGCAATATTCAATTTATATAATAGAGCAGAGCCAATAGACATCATAACAGTAAAATCAGAACTAGAAACAATGGGAAAATTCGAACAAGTAGGGGGATTAGAATACCTAGCAGAATTACCAGAAAAAGTTCCAACAACAGCAAATGCAGCCAAATACATAAAAATAGTCGAAGAAAAATCAACATTAAGAAGACTAATAAAAACAGCAAATGAAATAATAGAACTAGGATATGACCCACTACAAGATGTAGAAGATATAATGGAAGGTGCAGAAAAAAGAATTTTTAACATAATGCAAGAAAAAAATCAAAAAGGATATGCACCTATAAAAGACGTTTTAGTAGAAAGCTTTACAAAGCTAGAAGAACTATATAACAGAAAACAACACATCACAGGAGTTCCATCAGGATTTTCAGAATTAGATTACAGAACAGCAGGTTTCCATGGTTCAGAACTAATACTAATTGCCGCAAGACCTGCAATGGGAAAAACAGCATTTGCACTTAATATAGCAGTAAATGCAGCAGTAAGAGCAAACACCCCAGTAGCAGTATTCAGCTTAGAAATGTCAAAAGACCAATTAGTAAACAGAATAATGTGTAGCGAGGCAATGGTAGATAGCAACAAAGTAAGAACAGGAAAACTAGAGGAAAACGACTGGACAAAACTTGCAGAATCCATAGGACCGCTATCAGAAGCAAACATATTTATAGACGACACACCAGGAATAAACATAACAGAAATTAGAGCAAAATGCAGAAAACTAAAACTAGAAAAAAACATAGGAATGGTAGTAATAGACTATTTACAACTAATACAAGGAAGTAGTAAACGCGCGTCAGGAAGTCGTGAACAAGAAATATCAGAAATAAGTAGGTCACTAAAAATACTTGCAAAAGAGCTAGACGTACCAGTAATAGCACTATCACAGCTATCAAGAGCGGCAGAACAAAGACCAGACCATAGACCAATGCTATCAGACTTGAGAGAATCAGGAGCAATAGAACAAGACGCCGACATAGTAATGTTCCTATATAGAGACGACTACTATAACAAAGAAAGCGAGAAAAAAGACATAGCAGAAGTAATACTTGCAAAACATAGGGGCGGATCAACAGGAACAGTAGAACTGCTATGGCTAGGCAGTTACACAAAATTTGTCAACCTAGAAAGAAGGTATGATGACTAAAAATTGCCACTGGGGACGGACCTTTTTGGCAATAAATTGCCATTAGGGACACTCCTTAAGCTAGGCATTTTAAATACAGGGGATAAAAGAATGGATACATAATATGTTTTTTGTAGGGAGAAACATAGTAAAGGGGCAAAAATTTATAACAAAAAGGAGAGATTTATTATGAGTAGAACTACAAGAAATAATATGAAGGATTCATCTTTTTTTCATATTATCACACAAGGAATTAACAAAGAAAAGATATTTGATACAGATGAGAACAAGGAAAGATATTTAAAATTGATTTATAGAAACAATGAAGGAATAGACATTATAGCATATTGCATTATGAGTAACCATGCCCATATATTGGTGAAAATAGATAGTATTGATAATATGCAACAATGGATGAAAAAGGTAAATACAGGTTATGCTATGTATTACAACAAAAGAAATGATAGAGTTGGATATGTTTTCAGAGACCGCTATAAGTCTCAGGTTATAAGAAATGAAAAACATTTATATACATGTATAGATTATATTCACGAAAATCCTGTAAAAGCTCATATTTGTGGCAAAAAGGAAGAATATGATTTTTCTAGTTATATTTCGAAATATAAGGGGAATCAAAATGAAGTAAAAATGCAAATAGCTCAAATGTTCAATAATATCGAAGAAAATTCCAAAAAAGAGAAATTTGAGTTTATAGAAAGTGAAGAAGAGAGTAAAGAAGAAAACTGTCAAAATATTATCAACGATTTTTTAAATGAAAAAGGAATATATGTTGAACAATTAATTAAGAGAGAAAAAATTCTAATAGAATTAATTAAAATTTTAAAATTTCAAAATAATATATCATATAGGATAATGGAAAAGATTTTAGGAATAAGTAGAGAAAAATTGAGATTGCTAAGTAAACGTTAAGTTCATTGAGTAAGTAATGGAAGGGAAATTAAAAAATGAGACAGGAAAATAGTTTAGAAGAAAAGGTTTTAAAAACCATACAAAAATCTAATTTAATAGAAGAAGGCGATAAGATAGTTTTAGGAGTATCAGGTGGACCAGACTCAATGTGCATGTTAAATGCACTAATTAATATATATAAAAATTGCCAAAAAGGACCGTCCCTAGTGGCAAAAAATTGCCAAAAAGGTCCGTCCCCAGTGGCAATAATAGTTGCGCATGTAAATCATATGATTAGGGAAGAGGCGACAGATGATGAGAACTATGTTAGGGCGTTTTGTGCTGAAAAAAATATAGATTTTTATTCAAAGAGTATAGATATTCAAAAAATTGCCAATAATAGTAAAATAGGAGTGGAAGAGGCAGGAAGAAATGCAAGATATGAGTTTTTTGATGAGATTCTAAGGCAGACTGGTGCTAATAAGATTGCGATAGCTCACAATAAGAATGATAAAGTTGAGACTATGATTATGAATGCGATGCGTGGGTCAGGTATTTCAGGGTTAAAGGGGATTGAAGCTAAAAGGGGCAAATATATTAGACCTTTAATTGATTGTGAAAGAAGTGAAATCGAAGAGTATTGTGAGCGATATAAGCTTAATCCTAGAATTGACAAGACTAATTTTGAAAATGATTATACTAGAAATAAAATAAGAAATATAGTTATTCCATATATCAAAAAAGAATTTAATCCAAATATAATTGAGACATTAAATAGGTTATCAGAACTTGTTTTTGAAGAAGAAGAGTATATAGATAAACAAGTGGCAAAAGCCTACGGCGATTTGGTTTTGGAAGAAAATAGTAATCAAATTGTACTAGATTTGAGAAAATTTAATTGCCAAGAAAAAGTCATAAAATCAAGACTTGTGTTATATAATATAACAAGGCTTTTTGGAACTTCAAAAGGAATTGAGAAAATACATATAGAAGATATCATAAAACTTTGTGGAAATAACGTAGGAAATAAATATTTAACTCCAAATAAAAAAATAAAAGTGCTAGTAAAAAATCATAAAATTTATTTTACAAAGCAAATATAAGTAGCCGTAGCAAGTGCTGTTAGGACACGCATTTGTCACAAAAAAGACACATAAAAATTGTTTACAAACTGAAACTTATGTGTTATAAATTCAAATGAAAATGAAAGAAAGCAAAAGAAAACATAAGGAGGAATTATTTTGAAAAATGGAATTAAAACATTAGCAATGTGGCTAATAATAGGAGTTATATTTTTAGTGTTATTGACAACAATAGTTGAAAATAGTGATTCAAAATTGAAGTATTCAGAATTAGTTTCAGAAATAAATGCGTCAAATGTGGAGGCAATACAAGTTGAAGCAAATGGGAAAACTGCAACAGTAACATTAAAAGATGATAAAATAAAGAAAGAAGTTAATATACCAAATATTGAAAGCTTTATGGCATATACAGAAGACTACCTAAAAGAAGGGGCTTTCACATTAGAAGAAAAATCAGAATCAATATTTGTAACAGTAATTAGTTTATTAACACCATTTGGATTATTAATAATATTCTTCATATTCTGGTTCTTTATGATGGGTGGAGTAGCAGGAAATGGCGCACCAGGTGGAAAAAATGTGGCATTTGGAAAAAGTAAAGCAAGAATGATGACACCAGCAGAAAAGAATAGAATTACATTTGAAGATGTTGCAGGTGTAGATGAAGAAAAAGAAGAATTAGAAGAAATTGTACAATTCTTAAAAAATCCAAAGAAATTTACAGATATGGGAGCAAGAATACCAAAAGGAGTATTACTTGTAGGACAACCAGGAACAGGTAAAACACTACTTGCAAAAGCAGTAGCAGGAGAAGCAGGAGTACCATTTTTTATAATAAGTGGATCTGATTTCGTAGAAATGTTCGTAGGTGTCGGAGCTTCAAGAGTTAGAGACTTATTTGATCAGGCTAAGAAAAACGCGCCATGTATCATATTCATAGACGAAATTGACGCAGTAGGACGTCAAAGAGGTGCAGGACTTGGCGGTGGACATGATGAAAGAGAACAAACATTAAATCAATTGTTAGTAGAAATGGACGGTTTTGCAGAAAACGAAGGAGTTATCGTATTAGCTGCAACAAACAGACCAGATGTATTAGATAAAGCATTATTAAGAGCAGGAAGATTTGACAGACAAATAGTAGTAGGATTACCAGATGTAAAAGCAAGAGAGCAAATCTTAGAAGTTCATTCAAGAAAGAAAAGATTTGCAGATGATGTTGACCTAAAAGTAATAGCAAAAAACACATCAGGATTTGCAGGAGCAGACCTTGAAAATGTGCTAAATGAAGCGGCACTTTTAGCAGCAAGAAGAAATATGAATGAAATTGGAATGAAAGAAATAGAAGATGCCATGGTAAAAGTAACTATGGGACCAGAAAAGAAAACAAGAGTAAGAAGCGAAAAAGAAAATAGACTAGTAGCATACCACGAAGCAGGTCATGCAGTAGTAAGCCACTACTTAGAAACACAAGACCCAGTACATCAAATATCAATAGTACCAAGGGGAATGGCTGGCGGATATACAATGTATAGACCAACAGAAGACAAATCATTTATGTCAAAAACAGAAATGGAAGAAAATATAGTATCATTATTAGGCGGAAGAGTTGCAGAAGCGCTAATATTAAACGATATTTCAACAGGAGCAAGCAACGACATCGAAAGAGCAACAAAAATAGCAAGAAGTATGGTAACAAAATACGGAATGAGCGAAAGAATTGGAGCATTAATGCTAGGTTCAGCTAATGAAGAAGTATTTATCGGAAGAGATTTTGCTCAAACTAAAGAATACTCAGAAGAAACAGCAGCCATAATTGACGAAGAAACAAAGAGAATAGTTGATACAGGCTATAACAGAGCAAAACAAATATTATCAGACAATATTGAAAAACTACACCAAGTAGCTGGAATATTGCTTGAAAAGGAAAAAATCGAAGCAGACGAATTTGAAGCGATTTTTGGAAATTAAAACTTTTTGGGACAGGGCAAAAAAGTTTTGCTCGCGGACGTTTTGGGACAGGCCAAAAAAGTTTCGTTCGCAGACATTTTGGGACAGGGCAAAAAAGTTTAGACTTTTAACCCTGTCCTATTGATATTCTTGTCTTTTTGATATAAAATAAAAACATAAACAAAAGAGATAATAAATAAAGAGGTAGAAAATGAAAAATTATTATGAAATACTAGAAGTAAGCCCAAAAGCTTCAAATGAAATAATTGAAAATGCATATAAACTACTACAAAACAAGTATCAGCCAGACCAATACATTGGTGAAGAAAAAGCAGAAGTAGAAAACAAATTAAGAGATATAAACGAAGCATATAAGATATTAACAGATAGCTTTTTAAGAGAGCAATATAATGCAGAATTAGAAAGAGAACAAGCAAACAATAAAAAAAGATATGCACAATCAGAAGTTGAAAAGCCAAAAAAACAACGAGAAGTAAGACAAAAAGCAAGACGACAAGTAAAACAAAATGTAATACAGGAAGAAGTACAAGAAGAACAACAAATTCCAGCAGTTGGTAGCTTTGGAGCTATTGTTAATATAGTAAAAAATCTTTTTAGAAGAAGAGATAGAGAAAAATTCGATATTAGAAAAATAAAACGTGAGGACTACATTGCAGCAGGATTAACGGCAGTTATCATTATAACATTAGGTGTTATACTATGGTTTATTCCTGCAACACAAGGATTTATAAGAAGTTTAGTACCATTTTAAAATTTACTATTGACAAGTTATGCCAAGTTAATGTATAATATAGACTGTTATAAGGGTAATCCCACATACATATTTGTATGAGCCGGAAGGAGGGGAATAAAATGTCAGAAATAAAAGTTAATAATGGTAATATAGAAGATGCTTTAAAAAGATTTAAAAGACAATGCGCAAGAAACGGAGTTCTACAAGAAGTTCGTAAAAGAGAGCATTATGAAAAACCTAGTGTAAGGAGAAAGAAAAAATCAGAAGCAGCAAGAAAAAGAAAATTTAACTAAACAAAGTAAATAAATTGGAAGTAAAAGGGGAGAAGTATGCCACCTAGACTTCCAATTTTTATGTCTAAAATCACCAAGGAGTGTCCCCTTTGGCAAAAAATTGCCAACAGGGACGGAGGTAAATGGCAATAAATTGCCAAAAAGGACCGTCCCCAATGGCAATTTGGTTGGCATAAAATTGATAAAATTGGAAATACTATGGAAAAGAGAAGGAGGAGAGATAATGCAATATAATGAGCAAGAGTTAAAGAAGGGAATAAAATTGCATACAATTAAAACAGATAAGTTTAAGACTAATTTGATAGCTGTGTTTTTAACAGCAAAGTTAAATAGAGAGAATGTGACTAAAAATGCACTGATATCAACATTATTGAGACGTGGAAGTAAAACTATGGATACACAAGAAGCTATAAGTAAGCAAATGGAAGAGATGTATGGTGCGAGCTTTGATTGTGGTCTAGATAAAACGGGAGATAATCAAGTTATCAAATTTTATATTGAGACTATAAACGATAACTTTATTCCACAACAAGGGGAAGAGTTGTTGAAAACTAGTATTGAAAATATACTTGAAATAGCGTTTAATCCATATATAGAGAATGGTGGATTTAAACAAGAGTATCTTGATCAAGAAATGAATAACATAAAACAGAGAATTGATGGCAAGATAGATAATAAGGCGAGGTTTGCTGTTGATAGATGTATTGAGGAGATGTATAAGGACAAGCCATTTGGATTGTTTAAATTTGGATATAAAGAGGATTTAGACCAAATTAATGCAGTGGACCTATATAATTACTATAAACAATTAATAAATACCTGTAAAATTGATATATTTGTTTCTGGTATTATAAATGACGATACTAAAACTATAATAGAGCAAAATGAGAATATTCAGAATTTACAAGAAAGAGAGCCTGATTATGTTGTGCCTAAAATTGAGGCGAAAGAGCCTAAACAAGAGGATGTTGTAACAGAGTCGATGGATGTAACGCAAGGAAAGTTAATTTTAGGGTTAGATGTTGAGTTAGATGATGATGAACAAAAATATACTACACTTATTTATAATAGTTTATTAGGTGGAGATGCTAATTCTAAAATGTTCCAAAATGTTAGAGAAAAAGCTCACTTGGCATATGTTGCAAGTTCAAGTTATTTAAGGTATAAAAACAATATATTTGTAAATTGCGGAATAGAAATTTCGAATTATGAAAAAGCATTAGAATTAATCAGACAGCAAATTGAAGATATGAAAAAAGGTGATTTTACAGATGAAGAGCTAGAAAACAGCAAACAAGGAGTTATAGCAAGTATAAATACAATATATGATGAGCAAGATACACAAATAATGTATTATTTTGGGCAAGAGCTAACAAAGGCAAAAACTACATTAGAGCAATACAGCGAGAAAGTCCAAAATGTGACAAGACAGGGTGTTATAGATATTGCAAATAAAGTAAATGTAAACACAATTTATTTTTTAAGAGACTAAAAGAAAGGAGAGATTATAGCGGTAAATTAAAGTAAAACTGCTATACAGAAAAATATGCAAGTTATTGAAAATTTAAAAGTTAAGGAGAAATTATATATTGAAAAGCTAGAAAATGGCTTAACAGTAATGATTATACCTAAAACAGGAATTCAAAAGAAATACATCATTTGGGGAACAAATTATGGTTCAAATGATAGTGAATTTGTAGTGCCAGGAGAAGAACAAATTACAAAAGTGCCAAATGGTGTAGCTCATTTCTTAGAACATAAATTATTTGAACAAGAAAATGGGACAAACAGCTTAGACACGCTAACAGCGCTGGGAGTAAATGCAAACGCATATACAACAAATGACCACACAGCATATTTATATGAATGTACAGACAACTTCTACGAAGCATTAGATGAATTTATGGACTATGTTCAACATCCATATTTTACTGACGAAAATGTGGAAAAGGAAAAAGGGATAATTGGACAAGAAATAATGATGTATGATGATTATCCAGACTGGCGAGTATATTTAAACACAATGCAAGCAATGTATCATAATAATCCAATAAAAATCGACATAACAGGAACAATAGAGACAATTAGCAAAATAGACAAAGAGATTTTATATAAATGTTACAACACATTTTATAATCCAGCAAATATGGCATTAGTAGTCGCAGGGGATTTCAAGCCAGAGGAAATAGTAGAAGAAATCAAAAAAAGACTTGTAGACAAAAAAAGCTCTGCAAGTATAAAAAGAATTTATCCAGAAGAGCCAGAAAGCATTGTGCAAGAAAAGATAGAACAGAAATTAGAAGTAAGCCAACCACTTTATACAATAGGAATTAAAGAAGTAAAAGAAAAAAACGCAATAGAAAGCAAAAATGAAGCAGTAAGAAAATGTATAGCAATGGAAATACTTCTAACACTGCTATTTGGAAGAAGTTCAGAATTATACCAAGAACTATACAAAGAAGGAATTCTATTTGGAGCGCCAAGCCTAGACTATGAATATGGAAAAAACTATGCACATGTACTAATTACTGGGCAATCACCAAACCCTGAAAAGCTATATGAAAGATTTAGACAAGAAGTAAGAAAATTCAAACAAAATGGAATAAACGAAAATGACTTTGAGAGAATAAAAAAGACAATTTATGGTAGATATGTCAAAGAATACAACGATGTTCAAGATATTGCAAGAATGTTTTTAGCAGATTATTTTAAGGGAATAAATAGTTTTGACTATTTAGAAGAAATTGACGGAGTAAATGTAGAATATTTGAACCAAGTGTTAAATTTTGTTTTTAAAGAAGATAAAATGGTGATTTCTATTGTGAAAAATTAAAATAAAATGTATAAAAATGGTTTTATAAAAAATGTAAGAAAAACGGTAAAAGTTTGGAAAAGAAAACAATACCGTTTTTTACTGTTTTTATATGTCGAAAAAGGTCGAATAAACACGCACGAAAGTTGCTAAAAACCCTTGAAAATACTTGACTACGGGGGAATTATGTGTTAATTTATAAATGTACAAAAGATAATTAACAAAAAAGGAGAGATTAAAATGTTAAATGATGAAATTTGTAAATTAAGAGATAAATTAAATAAAAGTATAGAACAGGGTGACGATTATAGTGTCACATATAAATTGAGCGTTGAATTGGATGAATTAATAGCGAAATATTATAAAAAATCGAAAAAGAAAGATTGAAACTTTTTGGGACAGTCTAAAAAAGTTTCGGTTTTGGATTTTCTGGGACAGGCCAAAAAAGTTTCGGTTTTGGATTTTTTGGGACAGGTCAAAAAAGTTTTGTGTTTAGACTTTTTTTGCCTGTCCCAAAAAGTTTTTCAAATTGTGTACTTGAAAGAATTGGAAAAATATAATATAATATCAAAGATAAAAATAGCATCGTTTATAATTAGACGGAGCTTGCAAAATTAAAAGGTGTGACCAGAATGGAAACAATAATATTAAAATTTGGAGGGAGTTCTGTAGCAGACAATATACGATTAAACATTGTCGCAGAAAAAATAATAAGTTTGAAAAGTCAAGTGAAAAACGTGGTAGCAGTAGTATCGGCACAAGGTAAAACGACAGATAGGCTAATAAAAGAAGCACAAGAGCTATCAGCGATACCACAAGAAAGAGAAGTAGATATGCTGCTATCTACTGGGGAACAAATAACAGCAGCAAAATTAAGTATATTACTAAATAGAAAAGGGCAAAAAGCAATATCACTAACAGGGTGGCAAGCAGGAATTAGAACAAGTAATATACACAAAAGTGCAAAAATTGAAGAAATCAACACAACAAGGATTGAAAAAGAATTGTCACAAGGAAATGTTGTAATAATAGCAGGATTTCAAGGACTTGACGAAACACAAGACATAACAACATTAGGGAGAGGCGGTTCAGACACAACAGCAGTAGCTTTACAGGCTGCATTAAAAGCGGATAGATGTTACATATTTTCAGATGTAGACGGAATCTACTCAGCTGACCCAAATATGATAACAGTGGCAAAAAGATTGGACGAAATATCATTTGATGAAATGCAAGAAATTGCAGATGCAGGGGCAAAAGTATTACATAATAGATGTATACAGATAGGAAAAAAATTTGATTGCGACATCATAGCGAAATCAACATTTGCAGAAACAGGCGAAACAAAGGTATGTCAGGCAATTGAAAGCGCGGAAGTAAAAAGTATTGTTAAAAACGAAAAGTTAATCGAAATCGAAATGGTAAAAGATACCGAAATAAGCAATTTAGAGTTTTTAAATATATATCAGACATTACTTACTCAAAATGTAATTTTAGAAAATTGCAAAAAAGAAGATATCAACACAATAAGTTTTAGAATTCCAAAAGTAGAGCAGAACAAAGTACACAAGATATTAGAAAGTGAATATCCTGAATATAATACGAAACAAAGGAATATCGTAAAATTAACAATTGTAGGTTATGGCATTACGCAAGATAATACAGTGTTAAATCAGGTAGTTGGAATTTTAAGGAAATATAATCTTAAAATTGAAGATATAAATTTAACACAAGCTAAAATTGAAATTTTAGTAAACAGTGATGTTGAAAATAGTATTCTAGAGAAATTACATAAAAAATTGATTAAATAGAAATGTAAGGACGAATAACACTCAGAAAAGGCAAATTAGTTATTTAAATTTATGCCTTTAAGAAAGGAATGATATAAAAAATGAAAGATATAATATTTAAAGGTTGTGGAACAGCAATAGTAACACCATTTACAGAAGACGGAGTAAACTTTGAAGAATTTGGAAAATTAATAGAAAATCAAATAGAAAATAATATAGATGCAATAATAGTATGTGGGACAACAGGAGAATCTGCCACAATGACTGAACAAGAAAAGAAAGAGACCATAAAACATGCAATTGAAAAAGTAGCAAAAAGGACAAAAGTAGTTGTAGGAACAGGAAGCAACAACACAAAATCAGCAATAGAAATGTCAAAATTTGCAGAGCAAGCAGGAGCAGACGCTCTTTTAGTAGTAACACCATATTACAACAAAACAACTCAAAAAGGACTAGTTATGCATTATACAGCAATTGCAAATGAAGTAAAATTGCCAATAATAATGTATAGTGTACCTAGCAGAACAGGTGTGAATATATTGCCAGAAACTTGTAAAGAACTATCAAAAATCGAAAACATAGTAGCAATAAAAGAAGCAAGTGGAAACATATCACAAGTAGCAAAAATAGCAAGTTTATGTGGAGACAACTTAGCAATTTACTCAGGAAATGATGACCAAATAATACCAGTACTTTCACTAGGCGGAAAAGGTGTAATATCAGTATTATCAAACATTATGCCAAAATACACACATGAAATGTGCTACAAATATTTTGAAGGTAACACATGTGAAGCAGCAAAAATGCAATTAGAAGTTATTGATTTATGTGATGCATTATTCTCAGAAGTTAACCCAATTCCAGCAAAATATGCATTAAATTTACTGGGATATAACTTTGGAAAGCCAAGAATGCCTTTAATAGAGCTATCTGATGCTAATAAAGAAGTACTTAAAAATGTTATGAAAAAACATAATTTAATTTAATTGCCACTAGGGACGGACCTTTTTGGCAATAAATTGCCATTGGGGACGGACCTTCTTGGCAGATTTCTGCCAAAGAGAACCGTCCCTGTTGGCACGAGAAAAGGAGAGATTTTTATGATAAAAGTATTATTAAATGGTGCTAATGGCAGAATGGGAAGCGAAGTAATAGATGCCATAAGCAAAACAGATGGAATGGAAATCATTTGCGGATTTGACAGAGAAGAAACAAATCAAAATGGATTTCCAGTATATAATTCAATTGAGAATATAAAGGAAAAAGTAGATGTGATTATCGACTTTTCTGTACCAGTAGCGACGTTCGAGATTTTAAAATATGCTAGAAATAATAAAACACCAATCGTAATTGCAACAACAGGATTTAATAAAGAGCAATTAAGCGAAATACAAGATATATCAAAAGAAATTCCTATTTTCAGAAGTAGTAATATGTCATTAGACATAAATTTAATGGCAAGTTTGATACAGAAAGTTGCAGAAGTGCTAACAGATGCAGATATTGAAATAGTAGAGACACATCACAATAGAAAAGTTGATAGTCCAAGTGGAACTGCAATTCTTTTAGCCGATGCGATTAATGAAGTGTTAGAAAATAAGAAAGATTATGCTTTTGATAGAATGCAAAAAAGAGAAAAAAGAAATAAAAATGAAATTGGATTCTCATCTATCAGGGGTGGAAATGTTGTGGGAGAGCACGAGGTTAAGTTTTTTGGAGAAAATGAAACTTTGGAAATTAAACATATATCATATTCTAGACAAGTTTTTGCAAAAGGGGCAATTGATGCCGCTAAGTTTATTGTGGCTCAACAATCAGGATTATATGATATGAAAGATTTAGTGAAATAATATATAAAAAATTTAAGAGGTGTTTTTAGGGACTGTCCCCAAAAACACCTCAAACACTATAAAATATTTTTTAATAATTCATCTCTTGACTTATTAGAAAGAGAGGCAATAGGTACATCAAGAACAGTAACAGCGCCAGTAGTACCGCTTTTTCTCATTTTAGCAATTGCACGAGCATAAGCAACCAAAACACTTGCAGTAAATTCAGGATTAGAGTCTAATTTTAAAGAAAACTCTGCAACTTGATTTACATTTTCGCTAGTGTTACCACTTCTCAAAACAAATCCGCCATGTGGCATTCCAAAGTGATTTTCTTTAAGTTCAGCTTCGGAAATGAAGTGTACAACTGTATTATAAGGTTCAAAGTAATTTGGCATTTCTTTAATATCTTTCTCAACTTTTTCAGGGTCAGCCCCATCTTCTAAAACAACAAAGCATTCTCTCCACATAACTTCACGAACAGATGCAAATTCTGGGTTTTCGCCATTTCTTACTTTCCTAACAGCTTCGTCATAAGGAACAGTATATTGAACAGCATTTTTAACTCCATTTAATCTTCTTATAGCATCTGAATGTCCTTGGCTTAAGCCCCTTCCATAAAATACATAGTTTTCTCCACTAGGCAAAATAGCCTCAAATAAAGCACGGTTTACAGAAAATAGTCCTGGGTCCCAACCGCAAGAAATAAGTGCCAATGTATTAGCTTTTTTAGCAGTTTCATCCATAGAAGCAAAGTATTCAGGAACTTTTGCGTGTGTGTCAAAACTATCAACTGTATTAAACATTGAACAAACTTCTGGACCTTGAACAGGTAGGTCTGTTGCAGAACCACCACACAAAATCATAACATCTATTTCTTCCTTCATTTTTGGAGCATCTACAACATTATAAACAGGAGAATCACTGTATACAGTTTTTAAACTTGTAGGTTCACGTCTTGTAAAAATACCTTTAAGTTCCATATCTGGATTGCTTTTAACTGCAATTTCTACACCCTTTCCTAAATTTCCATAACCATAAATTCCAATTCTAATTTTTTCCATAATATTTATCCTTTCTATTTTAACTAACAAAATATCAGAGAAGTATCCCAAATGGACAAAAATGTCCAAAAGGAAACGTCCCTAATGGACAGTGGAAATTAACTTTTCCACAATTTGCACTGCATTGCTAGCAGCACCTTTACGAATATTATCAGCAACAACCCAAAGATTAACGCCAAAAGGAACACTTTCGTCACGGCGAATTCTTCCAACAAAAACTTCATCGTGTCCACTAGCGTTGATAGCCATAGGATATAAGTTAGAAGCTGGGTCATCTACTAAAATTAAATTAGGAAAACTTTTTAAAGTTTCCAACAATTCATTCATTTCAAAATCATTTTCAAATTCAACATTGATAGATTCTGAATGTGAATTTCTGACAGGAACTCTAACAGTAGTTGCTGTAATCTTTAAGTCAGGTCTATGTAAGATTTTCCTGGTCTCGTTAATCATTTTCATTTCTTCTTTTGTATATCCATTTTCCAAAAACACATCAATATGTGGCAAGCAATTGTTACATATTGGATGTGGGAATTTTTGTAAAGGCTTAGAATTGTCAGTGTTTTCTAGGTCGTATAAACCTTCTCTTCCAGCACCTGAAACAGCTTGATATGTTGAATATACAATTCTTTTGATTTTGTATTTGTCGTCCAAAGCTTTTAAAGGTAGCATTGCTTGGATTGTAGAGCAATTTGGATTTGCAATAATTCCGTGATTGGAAAAAGCATCTTCAAAATTAACTTCTGGAACTACCAATGGAACATCGTTATCCATACGAAAATAGCTACTGTTGTCTACAACAATACATCCCTTGCTAGATGCAATTGGAGCATATTTTTTAGCAGTGTCTCCACCTGCTGCAAAAATTGCAAAATCAAATCCTTCATCAAAAGAAGCTTCATTTAATTCTTCAACTATATAATCTTTATCAAAGAATTTGATTGTTTTCCCAGCAGAATTTTTGCTTGCAAGCAATGTGTATTTTTCTACTGGTAAATTTTTTTCTTCAAGGACTTTTAGAACTGTTCTTCCAACAAGCCCTGTTGCGCCGACTACGGCAATTTTATAATTTTTCAAATTTATTACCCCCATTTAGGTATTAATAGTAAGAAATGTTTTAGTTAAAACTTTTCTGGAAATATTGTACCACGTATTTGTTATTTTTGAAATAGTTTTTTTGAATTTTAACAGCAAGGTCTGTCCCCAGTGGCAATAAATTGCCAAAAAGGTCCGTCCCCAATGGCAATATGGTAGGGTTGCAATTTTTGAAAAAGTGTTATATAATACTATGCCAGGTGAGATAGAGAGATGCAAGAGAAATATAGAAATTTTAAACAAATAGTGAACATCTTCTATAACGAAGAGATAAATGAAATAAAGGCAAATGATGATAATATAAAAAAGCTAGGAGATATAAGGATAGAGCCACAAATTTATTATGATAAGTTTGCTGGGGATATGAAAATTGAGTTTAAAATAGGCAACAAGAAGATGTACAAAATTAAAAATCTAGCGGAATTTTATACGAGGATAATAAATAGAGAGTTTTATCGTTATGGTGAGAGATTGCAATTTGTGCATAGTGAAGCGGAGTTTGATAAAGATAGTCAAGAGTTGTTAAGTTTTATTATGAAATATGCTGAGATTATAAAATATGCAAATTCTAATTCAAATAGTAATTTTAAATATTATGGGAAAGCTCTTAATGAGACAAATATAATCGTTGGCAATAGTGCAATAGACGATTTATTTGATGTGCTTGAAGGTAAGGCTATTGATTTTCAAAAAGATGCTAGTCAAGAGAAAATTGAGTTTACAAAAGAGCAGCCAAAGATTGAGTTTAAGTTGAAAAAGGTAGAGGATAATCAATATATAATAGAACCTAATATTGAAATTTACAAAGTAAATATTATAAAAGGCAAAAATTATAAATACATATTGGACGATAAAAAGCTGTACCGTTGTACTAGAGAATTTGAGAATACAACTCTTAAGTTGTTAGAGTTATTTAGGCAGAATTATATGACAGAAGTAAAACTTGGGGAGAATGAGCTTACTGATTTATTTTCAGTGATTGTGCCAAAAGTTAAAGATGCAATTATATTTGAAAATATAAGCAAAGAAGAAATAGAAAAATATCAACCAAAAGAGTTGGTAATAAAGGTATTTTTAGATTTTGATGCCAAAGACTATTTAATTGCAGATGTGAAATTTTGTTACGAAGAAAATGAATTTAATCCATTAGACGAAAAAACAAAATTGAACTTTCCAAGAAATATGCTAAAAGAGACAAAAGCACTAAATATACTAAGACAGACAGGGTTTATGCTTGATGTAAAAAATTTAAGATTTATATTGCCAGATAATGATAAAATTTATGAGTTTTTGACACAAGAAATTGATTATTATATGCAACAATTTGATGTTCTAGTAACAGATAATTTCAAAAGAAAGCAAATTAGAACCACAAAAATAGGCAGTATTGGGGTCAAGGTAGAAAATAATTTACTAGAAATTGATTTAAATAATTTGGATATAGACCCAGAAGAACTAGAACAAATAATGGAAAGATATACTCTAAAAAAGAAATATCATAGACTAAAAGACGGAAGTTTTATCGATTTAGAGAATAGCAAAGAAATAGAGTTTTTAGATAAGTTAGTTACAGGAATGGACATAAGTTACAAAGAGATAGAAAATGGGGAGATAAACTTACCAGTTTATAGAAGCTTATATTTAAATCAATTATTAAAAGGAATAAAAGGTACTGAAATTCTAAAAAATTCAGAATATAAAAATATTGTAAATGGTTTAAATAAGGAACAATTAGAAGAAAGTATGGAAGTTCCAGAACAGTTAAATGAAATATTAAGGTATTATCAAAAAACTGGGTATAAATGGCTAAAAACTTTGGATAATTACAGGTTTGGTGGAATTTTAGCAGATGATATGGGTCTTCGGAAAGACAATTCAAATTTTATCTGTTATAGTAGATTATGTACAAAAAAATAGAGAAAACAGAAAAGCAAGTTTAGTAGTATCACCAAGTTCACTAAGCTTGAACTGGCAAAATGAAGCTACCAAATTTGCAGACGGATTAAAAACACTTGTAATACGTGGGACTTTGGCAGAGAGAAAAGAAAAAATAAAAGACATAGAAAAATATGACTTAGTAATCACATCATATGACTTATTAAAAAGAGACATTGAGTTATACAAGGAAAAAGACTATCAATTTAAATATGTAATAGCAGACGAAGCTCAATATCTAAAAAACAGCAATACACAAAACGCAAAAGCAATAAAACAAATAAAATCAGAAACAAGATATGCACTAACAGGAACACCAATAGAAAACTCGCTAGCAGAATTGTGGTCAATATTTGACTTTATAATGCCAGGATATTTATTTGGATATAGAAAATTCAAAAACACATATGAAACACCAATAATAAAAGGTGAAGATGAAGCAGCAATGTCAAAATTAAAGATGTTAATAGAACCATTTGTACTAAGAAGAAACAAAAAAGAAGTATTAAAAGAATTGCCTGAAAAAACAGTAACTGTACTAGACAACGAAATGGGAGAAGAACAAAGAAATATTTATTTGAACTATTTATTAAGAGCAAAACAAGAAATATCAGAACAAATCGACTTAAATGGATATGAAAGTAGTAGAATGCAAATACTTGCAGCGCTTACAAGATTAAGACAAATATGTTGTCACCCAAGCCTATTCATAAAAGACTACAACGAAGGCAGCAGTAAATTGGAACAATGTATGGAGATAGTGCAAGAAGCGGTAAATGGCGGACACAAAATACTATTATTTTCAGGATATACATCAATGTTTGAAATAATAGAAAAAGAACTAAAACAAAGCAATATCAAGTATTTCAAACTAACAGGGTCAACAAAAGTAGAAGAAAGAATGAAACTAGTAGACGAATTTAATGAAAACCCAGAAATACAAGTATTTCTAATATCGCTAAAAGCAGGAGGAACAGGATTAAACCTAACAGGAGCAGACATGGTAATACACTACGACCCATGGTGGAATGTATCAACAGAAAATCAAGCAACAGACAGAGCTTATAGAATAGGCCAAAGAAACAATGTACAGGTGTATAAATTAATAACAAAAAACTCAATAGAAGAAAAAATATATAAACTGCAAGAGAAAAAAGCTAAGCTAGCAGACGAAATGTTAGACACAAAAACAAAATTTGTCAGCAAGCTTTCAAAAGAAGAAATAATGGAATTATTTAATTAGAATTGCCACTGGGGACGGACCTTTTTGGCAAAAAATTGCCAACAGGGACGGACCTAAATGGCAAAAAATTGCCAAAAAGGTCCGTCCCTAGTGGCAATTTTGAAGGAGTAAAAAATGGTAGATTATATTACAGTAATTGGTGGTGGTTTGGCTGGAAGCGAGGCTGCGTACCAAATTGCAAGACGTGGAATTAAAGTAAAATTATATGAGATGAAGCCAGCCAAATTTTCGCCAGCTCATTCAAATAAGGATTTAGCGGAAATTGTTTGTAGCAATTCGTTTAAGTCTAATTTGTTGACAAATGCGTGTGGCTTATTAAAAGAAGAACTTAGAAAGTTGGATTCTTTGTTAATAAAAATTGCTGACAATACGAGTGTGCCTGCTGGACAGGCTCTGGCTGTTGATAGAGATGAGTTTTCAAGGCGAGTTACACAGATATTAACTAGCAATTCGTTGATAGAAATTATAAATGAAGAAGTGACTGATATTGAAGAAATGGCGAAAAACGGAATTGTTATAATTGCAACAGGTCCACTTACATCTGAGAGATTGGCTGAGCAAATAGGAAAGCTTACAGGTGAGGATAAGTTGTATTTTTATGATGCAGCTGCACCTATTGTGAATAAGGATAGCATTGATTTTGATATAGCTTTTTATGGCGATAGATATAGTCAAGAAAAGAAAAAAGACGAGAGTATGGAAGAATGGAAAGAGAGACTAGCAAACACAAATAGCGAAGAGCAAAGTTATATTAATTTGCCAATGAATCAAGAAGAGTATGAATCTTTTTGTAAAGAGCTAGTAGAAGCTGAAATTGTAACACTTCACGATTTTGAGAAAAAGGAAATTTTTGAAGGTTGTATGCCTATTGAGATAATGGCTAATCGTGGAATTGATACATTAAGATTTGGTCCATTGAAACCGGTTGGGTTTGATGACCCTAGGACAGGAAGAAGACCATATGCGTTAGTCCAATTAAGGCAAGACGATAAGCAAGCGAGTATATACAATTTAGTAGGGTTTCAGACAAATTTGAAGTTTGGCGAGCAAAAAAGAGTGTTTAGTATGATACCAGGATTGCAGAATGCAGAATTTGTTAAATATGGTGTTATGCATAGAAATACATATATTAATTCAACTAAATTGTTAGATGAAACATATAATTTGAAGGCAAATAATAATATTTATTTTGCTGGCCAAATTACAGGAGTTGAAGGATATGTTGAGTCTATATCTTCTGGAATGGTTGCAGCTTTAAACGCAGTAGAACAATTTAAAACTTTTTTGGCCTGTCCCAAAACGTCTACGAATGAAACTTTTTTGACCTGTCCCAAAAAGTTTTGCTTTTCAGAAAATACTGTTATTGGGGCTTTGGCGAGATATATTTCTACACCAAATGAAAAGTTTCAGCCTATGAATGCGAATTTTGGAATTTTGCCACCTTTGGAAGGAAAGAAGATAAAAGATAAGAAACAAAGATATCAAATGCTTGCGGATAGAAGCTTAATAGAGTTTGAATAGTAAAATAAAAGGTCAACATAGTGTTGACTTTTTATTTTACAAATTTTACGAAAATATTACAATTATATTAAAAATGCGACAAATTTACATAAAAGCATTGTAGAAGTTAGCAAAAAATGGTATAATGAAAAAAGATAGTGTTGCGTTACATAACGCAAGGGAGGTATATATGGAAGAAAGAAAAGAGTTAAAAAATAAAATGGAACAATTTCTAAATAATGTAGAGCAAATGAGAGACTCTATAGGTAGTAAAAATGCAGAAATTGAGATGTTTGAAAATGAACTAGGAAAACTAGAAAGTGAAAAGAAAACTCTTGAAGTGTATAGCTATAATCAACCAGAATTAGCTGAAGAAAAGCAAGAAGAAATAGAAAAAACAGAGAAAGAATTAGAAAATTTAAAGAAAGAAAAAGAGAAAGAAGACGAAAAGACAAAAGCTGAATTGGAAAAAGTAGAAGGTCCAGCAGCAGAGATTACTGAAATTTTAGCAGAGATTGAAATGTTTGAAGATGAAATAGCGAATTTGAAACAGGAAAAACTACAACTTGAAACATACAACCATGACTGGCCAGAATTAGCTGAAGAAAAACAAGAAGAAATAGAAAAGACAGAGAAACAAATAGACGAATTATATGAACAACTAGGAAAATATAAAGATGTAAAAATTAATGTTAAAAATGCTCAAATTAAGAAAGAAGAAAAAACAGAAGAAACAAAAAGCGAAGTAGAACAAAAAGAACCTGAAAAAGAAGAAAAGGCTGAAGTAGAACAAAAAGAACCTGAAAAAGAAGAAAAGCCTGAAGTAGAGTCAAAAGCAATTAATGAAGATAAAAAACTTGAAGAAAATATAGGTAAAGCAGGAACAATAAATCCAAACAAAATGGCAGAACTTAATAATAAAGAAGAAATGCCAGAATCTAATGATAAGGCTCTAAAAAAAGTGTCAAGATGGGATAAATTTAGAGAAAGCTGTAAGAATGTTTGGAATAAAGTGAAAAAGAACTTTACAAAAGTTGCGTTAGCATTAGGAGTTGCAACATCTGCAGTTGGGCCAGCTGTAATAGAAAATAAAACAGAGGCAGATAAGACAGAAGAAAAAGCTGTAACACATAAAGAAACAAGAACAGTACCAGTTAATGTTGAAGAACTACAAGTAGGTGATGCAATAACAGTAGACGGTGATTTAACATATTATCATACATCTGATATGGTTCAACCAGTAGGAGTTACAGGAAATAGAACAGAAAATGGAGATAATTTAGATGTTATTATTACATATACTATGCCAGGAAATGCAGCACCAATACATATTTCGTTAAATCCAAATGGAAATGAAAATCTTGATTTAGATGTAGACCAAAATAGCGATTTGGGTTGGGTAATGTCTAATGAATTACAAGACCATGTTTTAGATAAAGTAGAAGAATATGAAGTAACAGAAACAGTGGAAAATAAAACAACAAAAACAGAAAATACATTTAACCCAGTTGTTAGAGAAGACGCAAAAGCAGTAGGTGAAACAGCAGACAAAAAGGCGACAAAAGATGCTGAATCAATAGCAAGAAGTAATATCAATAAATCAACAGAGCCAAAAGACAAACCAAATTCTAAAGTTGCTAGTGCTAGAGATAAATTTAAAGAAAGTCTACGTGTAGATAATTCGGAAGGCATAGATAAATTATTAGAACAATTTGATACTAAAGCACTTGAAGAAAAAATGGAAAAATTCAAAATGAACAAAGCAAATAAAACTAATAATGACAAAGAAAAAGATAGTGAAGAAGAAAGATAAAATAGAATTAAGAAAAACTTGGAGAAAATTCCAAGTTTTTCTTGACTTTAAAAGTAGAACGTGATAAAATATTAACGTTATTGTAAATTGCCCGTAATAGGCAAATCCGTAACAAATTATTTATATAAAAAACAAAAAAATAGGAGGTGAAATTTAAGTGCCAACAATTAATCAATTAGTAAGAAAAGGAAGACAAACAGGAGTAACAAAATCAACAGCGCCAGCTCTTCAACATGGATGGAACTCAAAAAACAAAAAATTAACAAATAACAGAGCTCCACAAAAAAGAGGTGTTTGTACAGTTGTTAAAACAGTTACACCTAAAAAGCCAAACTCAGCTTTGAGAAAAGTTGCCAGAGTTAGACTTTCTAATGGTTATGAAGTTACATCTTATATCCCAGGTATAGGACATAACTTACAAGAACACAGTGTTGTGTTAATTAGAGGTGGTAGGGTAAAAGACCTTCCAGGTGTTAGATACCATATCATCAGAGGAACATTAGATACAGCAGGTGTTAAAGATAGAATGCAAGCGCGTTCTAAGTATGGAGCTAAGCGCCCTAAGAAATAAAAAAATCGATTAAATCAGGCATCTTGCACATTTTCGGCATTCCTTTCAAGTTTCGACGTACCAATGTACGCCTTCAACTTTAAATGAATTCCAAAAATGCACAATATACCTAATTTACTCAATTTTAAAAAAAATTATGGAGTTTAGCAAATTTAAAAGCGAGTGCTTGTTATTTTATCGAAAATTTAAGGTACTTAAATTTAAAATAGATAAATAAGCATTATGCGCAAGAAAGAAATTTCTTGAGAGTACCGAAGATACTTTCAAAAATAAAGTATCAAAAAGACAAAAAGTCTTACAAATTTTATAAGGAGGGAAGAATAGTGCCAAGAAAAGGATATGTAGCAAAAAGAGAAGTATTACCAGATCCAATGTATAATAGCAAAGTTGTAACAAAATTAATCAACAATATTATGCTAGACGGTAAAAAATCAGTGGCTCAAAAAATAGTATATGATGCATTTGATATCATAAAAGAAAAAGAAGGAAAAAATCCTTTAGAAGTTTTTGAAGCTGCTTTAGAAAATATTATGCCAGTTCTTGAAGTTAAAGCAAGAAGAGTAGGTGGAGCAACTTACCAAGTTCCACTAGAAATTAGACCAGAAAGAAGACAAACTTTAGGTTTAAGATGGCTAGTAACATATGCTAGAAATAGACATGAAAAAACAATGGCTCAAAAGTTAGCCGGAGAAATTATGGATGCAGTAGCTGGAAACGGTGGAGCATTTAAGAAAAAAGAAGATACACATAGAATGGCAGAAGCTAATAAGGCATTTGCTCATTACAAATGGTAGAATTTGAAAGGGGGAAGAATAAGAAATGGCAGGAAGAGCATACCCACTAGAAAGAACAAGAAATATAGGAATAATGGCACACATTGATGCCGGAAAAACAACAACCACAGAAAGAATCTTATTCTATACAGGTAAAACACACAAAATAGGAGAAGTTCACGACGGTGGAGCTACTATGGACTGGATGGAGCAAGAACAAGAAAGAGGTATAACAATTACATCTGCTTGTACAACATGTTTCTGGGATAACAATAGAATTAACATTATTGATACACCAGGTCACGTTGACTTTACAGTAGAAGTTCAAAGATCTCTAAAAGTACTTGACGGAGCTGTAACAGTTCTAGCAGCAAAAGGTGGAGTTCAACCACAAACAGAAACAGTTTGGAGACAAGCTGACAAATACAATGTACCAAGAATGGTATATGTAAACAAAATGGATATAACAGGAGCAAACTTTATGCTTTGTGTTGATCAATTGAAAAATAGATTAAAAGCAAACGCAGTTCCAATCCAATTACCAATTGGTGCAGAAGACCAATTCAAAGGAATAGTTGATTTAATTAAAATGAGAGCGTTCATCCACAAAGATGACCTTGGAAAAGAAATTGAAGAAACAGACATTCCAGAAGATATGAAAGCAGATGCTGAAAAATTCAGAGCAGAAATGATTGAAGCAGTTGCTGACCAAGATGAAGAATTAATGATGAAATACTTAGAAGGTGAAGAACTAACAGAAGAAGAAATCAAAAAAGGTTTAAGAACAGGAACAATAGCAAATAAAATAGTTCCAGTTACATGTGGTTCTTCATATAAAAACAAAGGTGTTCAAGAATTATTAGATGCAATAATCGCATATATGCCATCACCATTAGATATTGACCATATCAAAGGTGAAACATTAGACGGAGAAGAAACAGAAGCTAAAACTTCAGATTCAGAACCATTTGCAGCATTAGCATTTAAAATTGCAACAGACCCATTTGTTGGAAAATTATGTTTCTTTAGAGTATACTCAGGAACACTAGAATCAGGTTCAACAGTATTAAACTCTAGCAAAGACAAAAAAGAAAGAATCGGAAGAATTCTTCAAATGCACTCTAATCACAGAGAAGACATTGACAAAGTATATGCAGGAGATATTGCTGCAGCAGTAGGAATGAAAGATGTTACAACAGGAAACACACTATGTGATCCAGACCATCCAATCATTCTAGAATCAATGGAATTCCCAGAGCCAGTTATCGATATAGCTATCGAGCCAAAAGATAAAGCAGCTCAAGAAAAAATGGGAATTGCATTAGCAAAACTAGCTGAAGAAGATCCAACATTCAAAGCATATACAAACCAAGAAACAGGACAAACAATTATCGCTGGTATGGGTGAATTACACTTAGATATCATCGTTGATCGTTTAAAAAGAGAATTCAAAGTTGAATGTAATGTAGGTAAACCACAAGTTGCTTACAAAGAAACAATTAGAAATAAAGTAAAAGTTCAAGGTAAATTTATTCGTCAATCAGGTGGTAAAGGACAATACGGTGATGTATGGTTTGAAATGGAACCACTTGAACCAGGAAAAGGAATTGAATTCGAAAGCAAAATTGTTGGTGGAGCAGTTCCTAAAGAATATATTAAACCAATTGAACAAGGTATGAGAGAAGCAGCTGAAAGCGGTATCTTAGCTGGTTACCCAGTTACAGACTTTAAAGCAACTTTAGTTGACGGTTCATACCACGAAGTTGACTCTTCAGAAATGGCGTTCAAAATCGCTGCTTCTATGGCTTTCAAAGAAGGTATGAGACAAGCTAAATCAGTTATCTTAGAACCAATTATGAAAGTTGATATAACAGTGCCAGAAGAATATATGGGAGATGTTATTGGAGACGTTAACTCTAGACGTGGAAGAATGGAAGGTATGGATGGTGCAGATGGAATGCAAGAAATTCACTCATTTATCCCACTTTCAGAAATGTTCGGTTATGCAACTGAATTACGTTCTAGAACTCAAGGTAGAGGTACTTACTCTATGGAACCTTCTCATTATGAAGAAGTTCCAAAATCAGTTTTTGAGGCGATTGTGTCTTCAAGAAAGAAAGATTAAAAAATACTTGCAATTTTAACAAAAATGTTATAAAATGCGGGTAGCAATAAAAAGTCATTAAATTTAAAAAATAAAAAAGGGAGAAATCCCAAAAAATTAAGGAGGAATTTTAAAATGGCAAAAGCTAAATTTGAAAGAACAAAACCACACGTTAACATCGGAACAATCGGTCACGTTGACCACGGTAAAACAACAACAACAGCAGCTATTACAAAATATTTATCATTATTAGGAAAAGCTCAATACGAAGCTTATGATCAAATCGACGGAGCTCCAGAAGAAAAAGCAAGAGGAATCACAATCAACACAGCTCACGTAGAATATGAAACAGACAACAGACACTATGCACACGTTGACTGTCCAGGACACGCTGACTATGTTAAAAACATGATCACAGGTGCTGCACAAATGGACGGAGCTGTATTAGTAGTTTCAGCAGCTGATGGACCAATGCCTCAAACAAGAGAGCACATCCTACTTGCAAGACAAGTTGGTGTTAAATACATCGTTGTATACCTAAACAAATGTGATATGGTTGACGATCCAGAATTATTAGAATTAGTTGAAATGGAAGTTAGAGACCTATTATCAGAATATGGTTTCCCAGGAGATGATATTCCAATCGTAAAAGGATCTTCATTACAAGTATTAGAAAGTTCTTCAACAAATCCAGAAGACGAAGTATACAAACCAATGAAAGAATTAATGGATGCAATCGACAGCTACATCCCAACACCAGAAAGACCAATCGACCAACCATTCTTAATGCCAGTAGAAGACGTATTCACAATTACAGGACGTGGAACAGTTGCTACAGGTAGAGTAGAAAGAGGTCAAGTAAAACTACAAGACGAAATCGAAATCGTTGGATTATCAGCTGAAAGAAGAAAAACAGTTGTAACAGGTGTAGAAATGTTTAGAAAACTATTAGACCAAGCAGAAGCTGGAGATAACATCGGTGTTCTATTAAGAGGTATTGATAGAAAAGACATCGAAAGAGGTCAAGTTTTAAGTAAACCAGGATCAATCAATCCACACACAAAATTCACATCAGAAGTATACGTTCTAACAAAAGAAGAAGGTGGAAGACATACACCATTCTTCAATGGATATAGACCACAATTCTATTTCAGAACAACAGACGTTACAGGTGTTATCGAATTACCTGCTGGAACAGAAATGGTTATGCCAGGTGATAACGTATCAATGACAATCGAATTAATCACACCTATCGCTATCGAAAAAGGATTAAGATTCGCTATTCGTGAAGGTGGTAGAACAGTTGGTTCAGGAGTTGTTGCTGATATATTAGCATAATTCAAATTTTGAATAAACTTTTTGGGACAGGGCAAAAAAGTTTTATCCCAAATTAATATATAAAAGAGACATCTATTTAGATGTCTTTTTTTGCTTATACTATAAATTCCGAAAAAAATCAATAATTACTTGATTTTTTTGCTAAACAATAATAAAATATATATGTTAAAAATATAATCAAATAAAAGGGGAATTTAAACTCTTCAATTGGAGGAAACAAAATGAAAATCATATTAGACGCAATGGGTGGAGACAATGCACCAGATGCCAACATAAAAGGAGCAGTAAACGCAATAAACAAAGTAAAAGCAGAAGTAGTATTAGTAGGAAAAGAAGAAGTAATCAGAAGCAAAGTAAAAGAATTCTATGGCAAAGAAATAGAAGAAATATCAGATAGACTAAAAATTAGAAACGCTACAGAAACAATAGAAATGGAAGACACACCAACACTTGCAATAAAGCACAAAAAAGATTCATCAATGGTAGTAGGATTTAGAATGCTAAAAGAAGACGAAGGGGATGTTTTCATATCAGCAGGAAACTCAGGAGCGCTATTAACAGGAGCAACTCTGATAGTAGGAAGAATAAAAGGGATAGACAGACCAGCACTAGCAGGAATATTACCAGCATATAAAAGCCAATTACTATTAATAGATGCAGGTTCAAATACAAACTGCAAGCCTATCAACCTTTTACAATTTGCGCAAATGTCAACAATATATTTAAGAAACACATTTGGAATTGAAAAGCCAGCTATTGGACTATTAAATATTGGAACAGAAGAAACAAAAGGAAATGAACTAGTACGTGAAAGCTATAAACTACTAAAAGAAAAATCAGAAGAACTAGGAATAAACTTTGTAGGAAATGTAGAAGGAAGAGATGCTTTTTCAGGAAAGATAGATGCAATAGTAACAGACGGATTTACAGGAAATGTGTTTCTAAAAACAACGGAAGGTTTAGGAAAGTTTGTTAAAAGAACATTAACAGAAAGCTTTACATCAAACTTATTATCAAAGATATCTTATTTAATAGCACATAAGCCAATAAAAAGACTCTCAAAAGCAATGGACTACAAATCATATGGTGGAGCACTGTTCCTAGGAGTAAAAAAACCAGTGGTAAAGGCACATGGAAGTAGTGACGAAATATTATTTGAATATACAATAATACAAGCGGAAAAATTTGTAGAAAATAAAGCAGTGGATAAGATGAAAGAACAGTTTGAAACCAAAAAAGAAGAAGATATTCATGAATAGAAATGTTTGTAAGTCAAGAATGGCAGGTCTTTTACTGACCCAGTAGTATAAATTTTAAAAAAATATCGATTTTACTTGACAAATATACAAACATATAATATAAATGGAATATAAATATAATAGTAAACTTGAGAGGAGGTGGACTCGAAGTTATGAGTTCAGAAGAAGTATTAGAAAAAGTAAAAGGGATAATTGTAGAACAATTAGGAGTAGCAGAAAACTCAGTTACATTAGAAGCATCTTTTATAGATGATTTAGGTGCTGATTCATTAGATATAGTAGAATTAGTAATGGCATTAGAAGAAGAATTCAATATTGAAATTCCAGATGCTGATGCAGAAAAAGTTGTAACAGTAGGAGATGTAGTTGACTACATAAAAGAAAATGTTGAATAAATAGAAATATTTTATAAAATAAGAAGAAGCGATGATTACATATCATAAAGCTTCTTCTATTTGCTTTCCAACTCTTTTTTTATCTACCATATTGACGTTGTACGTCAACTGATATACAATATAAATGTGAATAACAAAATGAGAAAAGTAAATACTAAAAAATAGAGATAAGGTATACTTGTTGACGTAATTCACATATAAATTATAAAATGTCAATAAACAAAAGAAAGGGGTTTTTAAATGAAACAAAACAAAGAAAAGGGGATAACGCTAATAGCACTAGTAATAACAATTATAGTATTACTAATATTAGCAGGAGTAGCAATTGCAACACTAACAGGAGACAATGGAATACTAACAAAAGCAGTAAGTGCAAAAGATAAGACAGGAAGAGCAGAAGTAATCGAAAATGCAAAATTGGACATTTTAGCAATTCAGTCAGATAAAGAAGGAAAACTAACAACAGGAGATTTAAAAGGAGTATTAGATAAATACTTTAAAGATGTACCTGAAGAGATAACAGCAGAAGATATTGCAACTTTGGAATTAAAAACAAAAGACGATAAGCATACAATAAAAGTATCTGAAATTTATAATGGTAAATTAGAAGGTATAAAAGGCTCAATGTCAGTAGCAGAATTAAAAGTTGGAGATTACGTAAATTATGGAGACAAATTAACAGTTCAAACTTATAGAACAAAAGAAGACGGAGAACCAGATACAGGATATGAAACGTCACAAACATTTAATACAAATACAACTACATTGTGGAGAGTTATAAATAAAAAAGCAAATGGAGATGTAGAAATAGTAGCAGTTAATAATACTTTATCAAATGATGGAACTACTGGTTTATATTTAAAATCACAAAATGGATTTTTAAATTCTGAAACAATACTAGATAATTTGTGTTCAAAGTTATATGCAAATCCAACATATGGAACAGCAAGAAGTATAAATGTTGATGATATAAATAACTTAACAGGATTTAATCCTGAAACAAGTGATTGGGAGGATAAAGATTACTATTTAAATAATAGAACTAAAACATACACGTCAGGTGGACCGTTTTGGGATAAAGATACAAATACTTTTAGAAATGCAACAACAGAAAATCCTGTAACAGTAGATAATACGCACTACTATTATACAGTTAATGAAAAAATACCACTATATGACACACTAATCGAAGAATCAAAAACTTATACAGGAGATTATAGTGAAGAAAATTACCCAATATTCTATTGGCTTGCTTCTCGCAGCGTGGATGCGAGCATTGACAACTCGTACTTCCGTGTGCGCCTTGTGGACAGCGGAGATGTTCGTAACTGGTGTTTGTTCTATGCTTATACCAGCGGTTATTCCCGCGAGAGTGCGTATGCGTGTGCCGTCCGTCCGATTGTAACTCTAAGATCTAGTGTCCAAATAGACACAAGTGATACAACAAAAGATGGAAGTGAACAAGGAAAGGCTTGGATATTAAAATAAGAAGTAATCGCCTATGGTGGGTCGTTGGTCCACCTAGGCGAAAATTTTAAAAAGAAAAGTGAAAATACTTGAAACTTTTATAAAAATGTAGTAATATAATCTCAAATTAGTTAGCATAAAAGGTGCTAATTCAAGAGTTTTAAAACCCAAAGTCATAATTCCACTATATAAAAATTTATTTATATTTATGACAATTCAAGAGCTCAAGCTTAGGGCAAATAAAATATTAATTCTAATTAAATCTAAAAAATTCCAAGATAATATAAAATTATAATTTGTGTCAACACGACTTTTTTATAAAAAGTTTATAATTCCAAATACTAGTTAATAAAACAAGATATTTATATCAAAATTAAATCAAAGTAGCAAAATTTATGTCTAATTAATAATTCACAAAAAATTTACCATAAAACACAAATTAACTCTTGAATAAACATATGCTTTGTGGTAAAATAAGAAAGGAAGATACATGAAGGGAAAAGTATACGAAAAAGACAAATATGGGATAACTTATGAAAATGGCAAAATAGTAAGAATTCCAGCAAAGAATGATTATATGTTTAAAAATCTATTTGGAGTAAATGGAAAAGAAGAAAATTTAAAAGGACTATTGCAAGCAATTTTAAAAATAAAAATAGATAGCTTAGAAATAGAAAATTCGGAATTACCAAGAGATAATAAAGAGGCAAAATTGGGAGTGGTAGATGTTAAAGCGAAACTATCAGACGGAACAATAGCAACAATTGAGATGCAAGTGAAGAATGAAAAAAACATAGGAGAAAGAATAACATTTTATATATGTAAAATATATTTTAATGATATAAAAAAGAAACAAGATTACAAGCAAATTAATAAAGTTATAGCAATAGCAATAATAGATTTTAGTTACTTTAACAGGAAAGAATATCACCAAATAGCACATCTAAAATTTGAAGAGTGCAAAGATGAAAATGAAATAGTAAGTTCAATATTAAAAGGAAAAGAAGACGAATATATAACAGATAAAATAGAAGTACATATAATTGATTTAAAAAAGTTTAAAAAAATGAAAAATCCAAAAGGAGAATTAGCAGATTGGCTAAATCTAATTTTGGGGAATGAGGGGGCGATTGAAATGGCGATTCAAAGAAATGTAGATATAGCTAGAGTAAATGAAGAGAATAAAGAGTTAAGCGAAGCAGAGGACTGGGCACAATTTTTAAGAGATGTCGCTAGATATGATGAAAATACTAGAATAAGTTATGCGATTGAAGAAAAGGAAAAAGACATTGCTAAAAAGATGTTAAAGGAAAATGTAGATATAGAAACAATAAGAAGAGTTACTGAACTAACTAAAAAAGAAATAGAAAAACTAATGGAAAATAGATAAAATATTTTATAAATAAGAAGAAGCAATGTGATTACATATCATAAAGCTTCTTTTATTTGTTTTAATTCTTTATAAAAAGGGAGTCTGTTGGCATGTTGATAGATTTCTGCCCAAAAGGACCGTCCCCAATGGCAATTTATTGCCAAAAAGGTCCGTCCCTATTGGCAATTTTGCAAAAAATCAAACTTCATCAAATCAACAAAATATTCATAAACACTCTTCTTAGGAACTTCATTAGTAGTAAAAACATTACAATAATCAATAAAACCACTATCAGACGATATCGTAATCCCACCAATAACATTATCACTCAAAACAGGAGCCTCAAAAGACTTAGCCATTTCAATATCAACTTTGATAGAAGGAATATCACTTTTCAAAACAGGAATAACAGATTGTGACAAAGCAGAATAATTTATTTCCAATTTTGCGGAGTTACTAGCCTTATATATGTTAAAGTAATTCTTATCTTGACTATGATTTTCCGCTTTCCATTCTTCAAATTTATCATCTACAAGTTTTCCTATATTTACATATTCAAAGTTTTTAAAAGCATATTCAATAAGTTTTACACTATCAGATGTTCTAAATTTTTTAGTATCACAGCCAAGTACAATGCAGATTATATCCATATCACCACGTTTGCAAGCTGTTACTAGACAGCGGTTAGCGCCATTGGTAAATCCTGTTTTTACACCATATACACCATTTAAAATGCCTAGTAATTCGTTGGTATTGTTTAAGCTTTTTGGATATCCATTAATTGTAACAGTATAGTTTTTTGTTCCCACAATGTTTGCAAATGTTTCGTTTTTTAGTGCGTAATCTGTAAGTAATGCAAGTTCATATGCTGTTGTATAATGTCCATTAGAATCTAGGCCATGTGGAGATTCAAAGTGGCTATTATAAAGTCCAAGTTCTTTTGCCTTGTTGTTCATCATTTCTGAAAATCCAGCAACAGAACCACCAGCTGTTTCAGCTAATGCTACGGCAGCGTCATTTCCAGAGCATAGCATTAGTCCATAAAGTAAATCTCGAATTGTTATTTTGTCACCTGTTTTTAGTCCTAATCTTGAGCCACCTGTGCCAGCTGCTTTTTTAGATACTTCTATGGTTTGGTTTAAATCGCAATTTTCTATTATAACTGTTGCTGTCATAATTTTTGTGGTTGATGCCATTTTTACTTTATTGTCTTCGTTTTTTCCATAAATTATAGTTTTGCTCAATCTGTCTAAAACAATGCAAGAGCGAGCGTTTAATTCTAGTGGAGATGTGCTGTTACTTGATGTTGTGATTGTTTCATTTATTATAGATAGTGTTTCTTCGTCATCTTCTTCATCATCTGCAAAAGAACAATTAATATTTAATAGTGTTAAAAAGATTAGAGAAAAACAAATTGCTTTCAAATAAAAGTTTTTTAAATTCATAATATCACCAATAAAATATATGAAAATAAAAAAATAAATATGCAAAATATTAAAATGGCAAAAACACTACGGAAATAAGCAAAAAAGCATCAAAACACCCCAAAAATATTGATTTTATTACAAAAATGTAATATAATTGTAATAAGTGGGGTTATTTTTAAACAGACTACCACAAACCAATCTCCGTAGGCATAAAAAAGACATAAAAATAGGGGGAAATTTATTGGAAAAAAAGCCCCTTGACTATTGTCAAAAAGAGAGTAAAATTGTAATAGGAGATAATATAAAAGTAAGGGAGAAGAAAAGATGAGCTCAAAAGTAAAAAAAATAGCACTAATAGGAATTATGATGGTAATAATGTTAGCAGTGTTGGCAATGGCAATGCCTAATACAGTAAATGCGGTAACATTACCAATGTATCTAGGAATAACAGAAATAAGAACAAATGATACGCCAAATTTAGGATATGCAATAGGTGATCCAAATACAAATGGAGAAACAGGAGAAAGTAACAAAATTTGGAATATTGTAGAATATACAGGCTTAGGATCAGATGCTAGTTTAAAAGCAGATGGTGCAAAAAATATATATTGTCTAAAAGCAGGAATAGGTTTTACAAACACACATAAGCGTGATGAATATACAATGTCATTTAACATGAAGACTCAAAGAGGCACAATAGCAGAAACAAGTGATGTGTTAAGATCAATAGTAGAAGGAACAGTACCATACAAAGCTTCTTCAACTGCAACAGAAGTTCAAGTTAGTAAATATAATTCAATATTAGCATTAGGAGATATGTTATATTTAATAAGTGATGACGAAAATCAAAAAGCAGAATATTTAAAGGCAGCTGGAATTAATGCAGAAGAATGGGATACAGTTTTAACAAGAGATGAAATAGCAGCAGTTCAACAGGCAGCATTTTGGTATTTCACAAACTATGAAGAAGGAAAAACAACTTTTGACAAAACAGGAGCAGACACAACAGGGTGGTTATGGTACACAGAAAACGGAACTACTTACCAAAATTTAATACAACATAATCCAACAGGTGTAGCAATAAATAATTCTTATGGAGCTCAAAGACAACAACAAGCAGAAATATTATATAGATATTTAATACAAACAGCAAAGAAAAATTCAACAAATTATGCAAATCCAGAAACTACAACAGTGCCAGCATCACTTACAACAACGAGCTTAGGATATAAAGAAGTTGGAAATAATTATGTATTAGGACCAATAAATATAACAGAAACAGAAGGAAACACAATACCATATGATATAGAGTTTGCATTTAAAGCAAATGGAAGTACAATAGATGAAGATGAATATACTTTATTAAATGCAAGTGAACAACCAGTAGCAGAAGGAACAACAATAAAAGATTTAGTAGGAGAAAACTTCTATATTTCAGTTCCAAAAACTAAAGGAAAAACATTCTCAGTAGCAACAAAAATAAAATATTCAAATTCAGTATTAAACTTATATACAGCACCAGGAAACACAACACAACCAGTATTAATACCAGAAAAAGAACCAGAAGAAGTGCCAGCAGAAATCTCAGTAGAAATAGAAGTTGAAGAGGCATTTGACTTAAAATTAATAAAAAGAATATTTGAAGTAAATGATAAAAAAGTACCAGAAAGAATAGAAAAAGTTGATGTTAGCAAACTAAACACAACAGACGAAAATGGTAACAAAATAACAACAGGTGATTATACATTAAATAAAAAACCATATGGAGTAAAAAAAGGTGATATAGTAACATATGCACTTAGAGTTTATAACGAAGGAACAATAGACGGATATGCTTCAGAAATAACAGAAGATATTCCAGAAGGATTAGAATTTTTATGGATGTCTCCAGAAGATTTAGAAAAAGATACAACATTAACAGCAGCCGAAAAAGAAGCAATTGAATTTAACCAAAAATATTTATGGGGAAAATTTGTATATGATGAAGAAACAAAAGATAGAATAGTTCAAATTTCAACAGACTATCTATCAAAGGAAAATGAAACAACAACAAATGGAAACTTAATAAAAGCATTTGGAGAAAATGACGGAACAAAAACAGAAAAAGATATTTCATATAAAGAAGTATATGTAAAAATGAAAGTTGTTTCAGAAAACACAACTGGAACAATAATAAGAAACGAAGCAGCAATAACAGAAGACACTGACAGCGAAAATAATCCAGTAAATGATAGAGACTCAGATACAGAAGTATGGAAAAAATACGAAGATGACGAAGATTACGATAATATCACATTAGAAGTATTTGACCTAGCATTAAGGAAATTCATAATAGCAGTAAGCAAAGATGAAACAATAGAAAATAGTGAATATTTAAGAAACGAAGACGGTTCATATAAAAGAGCGCCAATAGTAGATACATCAAAATTAAATACAATAGGTGAAGACGAAAAAAGAATTACAACAGCTACATATAATCACACAAAAGAACCAGTGTTAGTACAAAGAAATGACATAGTTGTATATATGTTAAGAGTTTACAACGAAGGTGACATCGACGGATATGCAGCAGAAATAAAAGACCACTTACCACCACATTTAGAATTTGTAGATAGCGAATTTAATAAACAATATGGTTGGGATGTATCAGAAGACGGAAGAACAGTAACTACAACATATTTAAGTTCTGAAGATAGTTTGATAAAAAAAGCTGTAAAAGATGATAATGATGAATATGTACTATCATATAAAGAAGTGCCAATTATGTGTAAAGTAGTTGGAGACGCACCAACAAACCAAAATATCACAAATATTGCTGATATAACAAAATATGAAGATTATAATAAAGAACCAGTAGCAGATAGAGATTCTCAAGAAAACAATGTGGAATTACCAAAAGACGAAAACTTACCAACATATAAAGATAATGAAAAGGGAGAATATGTGCCTGGTCAACAAGATGATGACGACTTTGAAAAAGTAATAGTAAAAGAATTTGACTTAGCATTAAGAAAATGGGTAACACAAGCAATAGTAACAGACAAAAAAGGAACAGTAATAACAAACACAGGACATCAACCATATGATGACCCAGAAGATATAGTTAAAGTAGAATTAGACAGAAAAAAATTAAATGAAGTAACAGTTAAATTTAGATATTCAATAAGAGTAATAAACGAAGGTGACCTAGAAGGTTATGCAAAAGAAGTAACAGACTATATCCCAGAAGGACTAAAATTTGTTGCAGCAGATAACCCAGGTTGGACAGATGAAGGAAATAATGTAATATCAACAAGATTACTAGAAAACACATTATTAAAACCAGGAGAATATGCTGATGTAGAAGTATTACTTACATGGGAAAATAATCAAAATAATATGGGACTAAAAGTAAACACAGCAGAAATATCAGAAGACTATAACGAATATGATGTTCCAGATAAAGATTCAACACCTGATAACAAAAAACCAGGAGAAGACGATATAGATGATGCACCAGTAATGTTATCAATAAAAACAGGTCAAACAAGAATTTACTTTACATTAGGATTTACAATATTAATTACAATAGCAGGTGGAATAGTACTAATTAAAAAATACGTATTATAAACTTTTTGGGACAGGCCAAAAAAGTTTGGAAAAAAGACGTTTTGGGACAGCCCAAAAAAGTTTAAAAAAGGATATTGAAAGGAGAGGGCAAATGAAAATAAAAAGTAAGATAATTTTTATGATTATTTGTGTAACCTTAATATTACTAACTTTTATGCAAACAGTAGCTTATGCTACACTTGTAACAGATAATAGCAAAAAAATGTATATAGGAATAGAAGAGTTAAGAAGGAATGACGAGCCTAATCTTGGATATTCAGTAGGAGACCCAAATACAAATGGAGCAACAGGAGAGAGTAACAAAATTTGGAGTTTAGTTGAATTTACAGGACCAAGTGATACTGATAACTTAAAAGCAAATGGAAATAAAAATATTTACTGTTTAAAAGCTGGGGTTGGTTTCAGTAATACTAATAAACGTGCAACATATGATGTTTTCTTTAATATGAAGACTGAAAGAACCCAAATTGAAGCTCAAAATGATATTTTAGAAGAACTAGTAGGTGGAACAGTTCCATACAAAGCTTCTTCAACAGCTTCAGTAGTGCAAATTAGCAGATATAATGCATTATTAGCATTAGGGGATATGCTATATTTAATGGAAGATTCTGAACAAGAAAAAGAAAAATATTTAAATGCAGCAGGAATTTACTCTGAGTATTGGGATTCAACTCTTACAAGAGATGAGATATCAGCAGTACAACAGATGGCAATTTGGTATTTTACAAACTATGAAGCAGGAAAAACTACTTTTGACAAAACAGGTGATGATACAACGGGTTGGCTTTGGTACACAGAAGATGGAAAAACTTACAGGAATTTTGCACAATATAATCCAAGCAATGTAGATATAAATTCTTCTCATGGTGCTCAAAGACAACAACAAGCAGAAATGCTATATAGATACTTAATACAAACAGCAAAATCAAAAGCAAGTGAATATGATGCAAGTAAGCTAAATCAAGAAGCACCAGTTTCACTGGATACAGCATATCTAGATTATGGAGAAGTGGGAACTAATTATATAATGGGACCAATTCATATGTCAGCAAATGCAAATAATCCAGTAAATTACGAAATGGATTTTGTTGTAAAAAATAATGGAACTGCAACAACAGGATATCAATTATTAAATAGTAGTAAACAACCAGTAGCTGCAGGAACAACAGTAAAAAGCTTAGTAGGTCAAGATTTCTATATTTCTATGCCAGTAGCAACAACAGGATATGTAGAAGTAGAAGCAAATGTTAGATACACTAATAGAAATCAAACATTATGGACAGCTGACGGAATAGACGGCGACAGTACTCAACCAGTATTAATACCTTCAAAGAAGGCAGAAAATTTATCATTAACTTTGGATGTAATGCCAAGTGCAAAAGAATTTGACTTGTCTTTAAGAAAATACATAACAAAAGTAGGAGATGAAGTCTTATCAGGTGCAAAATCTAGGGTGCCAGTAATAGATGTAAGCCAATTACTACCAGTAGAAGAAATGTCAATAAAACCAAGGACAACGGAAGCAATAACAACAGCTATATATCAACATAGAAAAGACCCAATAGTTGTAAGAACAAACGAAAAAATTATATATAATATTACAATATATAATGAAGGAGAAAAAGCAGGAAGAGCTACAAAAATAGTAGACCAATTACCACAAGGGTTAAGATATGATAGAGTAGTAAGTGGAAACTTTGTATTAGACTCATACAATGAAACAACAAATACATTAAACTTAAAAAGAGCAGCTGGTAATAATACAAATTTAGCACCATTTGTTGATAGAGATGAATTAGACACTGAAACAATACAAATTGAGTGTACAGTAACTGCTTATGCAGCAGCCAATAAGCAGGTTTTAACAAACTTAGCTTGGATATCAGAAGAAATTGATGGAGAATCAGGAGTAACAATAACAACTCAAAGAAGATTGGATAGGGACTCTGAACCAGCAACAATAACAAAATATAATAAGGCTGAATTAGTAACAGCAGACAATGGTTATACAGGAAATACTTCAAATGAAGGGCAAGATTTAGCAAGTCCAGATAGCTATTTTGAAGGTCAACAAGATGATGACGATTTTGAGAAAGTAGTAATAAATCCAGCAACAGGAAGTTATAATATACAACTTATCAAAGTTGCTGAAAATGATCTTACAAAGAAATTACAAGGTGCACAATTTGAAATAACATTGGCAAATGGAACTAAAAATACATATACAACAGATGCAAATGGTTCATTAAATATTAATGACATTAACATTACAGCAGCTGGAGTAGAAAATATAACAATAAAAGAAACAGTAGCGCCAAAAGGATATTCAAAAATAATAGATACTATTATTTTAAAAGTAAAAAAAGAGATTGCAAATGGTGAATATAAAGGAACAGTAGAAGCATTAACAAAAGAAGACGGAACAGCTGTACCAACAGGTACAACACACACTGTTGATGGAAATACAATAAAAGTAACAGTTCCAAATAGAGAAAAAACATTTGACTTAGCTTTAAGAAAATATATAACAAAAGCAGGAGAAAAAGAATTAAATGGTGCAGATACCAGAGCTCCATCAATAGATAGAACAACATTAGATAATGGAACAACTGCAACATACAAACACAGAAAAGACCCTGTACCTGTAAAAACAGGAGAAAAAGTAATATATAATCTTGCAATTTACAATGAAGGTGAAAAATCTGGTAGAGCAACAAAAGTTGTAGATCAATTACCAACAGGCTTACAATTTAATAGAGTAATAACATCAAACTTTGTAGTAGACTCATATAATGAAACTACAAATACTCTAAATTTAAAAAGAGCAGACGGAAATAATACAAACTTAGGACCATACACAGGAAATGCAAATCCAGCATCAGAAGTAATTCAAATTGAATGTACAGTAACAGCAAAAGCATCAAGAACAGATGCTCAAATTCTAACAAACCTAGCTTGGATTTCAGAAGAATTTGACGAAGATGCAAATAGAACAATAACAAATGTACCAGGTCAAGATAGAGACTCTGAACCTTCAACAATAACAACAAAGACAAAAGATGAGTTGGTAACAACAGATAATGGTTATATAGGAAATACTTCAAATAATGGCAAAGACTTAGCAGATAGAAATAATTATTTTGAAGGTCAACAAGATGATGACGACTTTGAAAAAATAATTATACCTGCAAAAGATAAAGCAGACTTGAAATTGGTAAAAAGAATTGTTAAAGTAAATGACAAAGAAGTACCAGAAAGAATAGAAAGTGTTGATGTAAGTAAACTAAACATAGCAGGTACAGATAGCAAAACAACAGCAGATTATCAATTAAATAAAAAAGCAGTTGAAGTAAAAAAAGGCGATATTGTAACATATACACTAAGGGTATATAATGAAGGATTAATAGATGCTTATGCAGCTGAAATAACAGAAGATGTACCAGAAGGATTAGAGTATTTATGTGATGAAACAGCATCTGAAAATCCAACAGATGAAGAAAAAGAAGCAATTGCATTTAACAAAGCTCAATTATGGGGAAAAGAAGTAAAAGATGCAAGTGGCAAAATAACACAAATTTCAACAGGATACTTATCAAAAGACAATGAAAAAACACCAGGAGAGAACTTGATTAAGGCATTTGGTCAAAATGACGGAACTAAGACAGAAGAAGACCTTGATTATAGAGAAGTATCAGTTAAATTTAAAGTAATTTCTGAAAATGTTAGTGGAACAATAATTAGAAACGAAGCAGCAGTTACAGAAGATACTGACGAAGATGGTGAACCAGTAGATGATAGAGACTCTAAACCAGAAGAGTGGAAAAAATATGAAGATGACGAAGATTACGACAATATCATATTAAAAGAATTTGACTTAGCATTAAGAAAATTCATTGTAGCAGTAAGTAAAGACGAAAACATAGAAGATAGTGAATATCTAAAAAATGAAGACGGCTCATATAAAAGAGCACCAGTAGTAGATTCATCAAAATTAAATACAAAAGATGATGAAGGAAATTTAATTACAACAGCAATATATAATCATACAAAAGAGCCAGTATTAGTACAAAGAAATGATATAGTTGTATATATGTTAAGAGTTTACAACGAAGGTGACATTGACGGATATGCAGCTGAAATAAAAGATCACTTACCACCACATTTAGAATTTGTAGATAGCGAATTTAATAAACAATATGGTTGGGAAGTTTCAGAAGATGGTAGAACAGTAACTACAACATACTTAAAAGACAGCCTAGTAAAAAAACCAGAACAAGTAGGCGAGAGTAAAACAACAGGTTTTGTTCCAACATATGACGAAGATGGAAATCTAGTAGGTGGAAAATCAGCTTTATGGTATGAATATAGTTATAAACTAGACTATAAAGAAGTTCCAATTATGTGTAAAGTAAAAGACACAGCACCAAGAAATGAAAACATCACAAACATTGCAGACATAACAAAATATGAAGACGAAGAACATAAACCAGTAGAAGACAGAGACTCTCAAGAAGACAATGTCGACTTACCAGAAGACAAAGACCTACCAGGATACAAAGACGACGAAAAAGGAGACTATGTACCTGGACAACAAGATGATGACGACTTCGAAAAAGTAATAGTAAAGAAATTTGACTTAGCATTAAGAAAATGGGTAACACAAGCGATAGTAACAGATAAAAATGGTACAACAGTAACAAATACAGGACATCAACCATATGATGACCCAGAAGGAATAGTAAAAGTAGAATTAGACAAAAAGAATTTAAGCCAAGTAACAGTTAAATTCAGATATTCAATCAGGGTAATAAATGAAGGAGATATAGAAGGATACGCAAAAGAAGTAACAGACTATATCCCAGAAGGACTAAGATTTATTGCAGCAGATAACCCAGGTTGGACAGATGAAGGAAATAACGTAATATCAACAAGATTGTTAGAAAATACTTTGTTAAAACCAGGAGAATATGCTGATGTAGAAGTATTACTTACATGGATAAACAACTCAAATAATATGGGATTAAAAGTAAACACAGCAGAAATATCAGAAGACTATAACGACTATGACGTACCAGACGAAGATTCAACACCAGACAATGAAAAACCAGGTGAAGATGACATCGACGATGCACCAGTAATGCTATCAGTAAAAACTGGTAAAGCAGTAACTTACATCGGATTAGGATTAGCAGTTCTAGTAATAATGGCTTCAGGAGTAACACTAATTAAGAAATATGTAATGTAATTTAAGTATGAAACATTAGGAAATGTCCATTGAGGACGTTTCCTTTTGGATATTTGAGACATTTTGGGACAGGCCAAAAATGTCCATGAGTAAGATTTTTTGGGACAGGCCCAAAACGTCTGTGAGTGAAACTTTTTTGGCCTGTCCCAAAAAGTTTCAGAAAAGGAGAAGAAATGAAAGAATTAGCAAAACAAGTAGAACAAGAGATAAAACCAATATTTGAAGAAATAGATAAAATATGTGAGCTAAATAGCCAAAAAGTATTAGAAGCATTTCAAAAATGTGACTTGCAAGAAGCACACCTAAATTCATCAACAGGATATGGAATAGATGAACCAGGAAGAAACAAAATAGAAGAAATTTATAGCCACGTGTTTAAAGCAGAAGACGCACTAGTAAGAACACAAATGATTTCTGGAACACATGCATTAGCAGTAACATTATTTGCGCTATTAAGACCAGGAGATACAATGGTGAGCTTAACAGGTGCGCCTTATGATACATTGCAAACAGTTATAGGGAATTCAGGAAATAGCAAAAGTTCTCTAAAATCATTTGGTATAAAATATGAACAAATTGAGCTTGTAGACAATGAATTCGATATAAATGCCATAAAAGAAAGATTGTCAAAAAAAGACGTCAAACTAGTAGAAATACAAAGATCTAGGGGATATTCAACTAGAAAAAGCCTTACAATTGAAAAAATTGAAAATGCGATAAAGGCAATAAGAGAAGTAAACAAAGATGTAATAATAATGGTAGACAACTGCTATGGAGAATTTGTGGAAGATAGAGAGCCAATTGAAATTGGAGCAGATATTGCAGTAGGTTCTTTAATGAAGAATTTAGGAGCAGGAATTGCAAATACAGGCTCATATATAGTAGGTAAAAAAGATTTGATAGAATTATGTGCAGAAAGACTAACATCACCTGGAGTAGGAAAAGAAATAGGACCTTCATTAAATCAGAATCCACTACTATTAAAAGGACTATTCTTTGCACCGTCAGTAGTAGCAAGTGCAGTAAAAACAATGGTATTTGCAAGCAGAATGCTAGAAAAATTGGGATATAATGTAGAACCAATGTATAACGAAAAAAGAGCAGACATTGTGCAAACAATACATTTAGGAACAGAAGAAAAACTAGTAAAATTCTGCCAAGGAATACAAATGGGGTCACCAATAGACTCAAATGTATTACCATATCCAGGAGATATGGGCGGATATGAAGACAAAGTCATAATGGCAGCAGGAACTTTTACACAAGGCTCAACAATTGAGCTTAGTTGTGATGGGCCATTAAGAGAGCCATACATTGCTTATATGCAAGGTGGACTTACATACCAATATGGAAAATTAGGAATAATGAAAGCAATTGAATTTATGTCAAAATAAAAATTGCCAACAGGGACGGTCCTTAATGGCAATAAATTGCCAAAAAGGTCCGTCCCCAGTGGCAAAAAATTGTCAAAAAGGTCCGTCCCTGTTGGCAATTTTTTAGAAAGGTGAGAGAATGAATGTTGTTGTAATAGGTGGTGGCCCAGCAGGTATGATGGCTGCGATAGCGTCTGCTGAGCATGGAAACCACGTGGTTTTAATTGAGAAGATGAGCTCTTTGGGAAGAAAGTTACTAATTACAGGTAAGGGAAGGTGTAATATTACTTCTTCTTTGGATATGGATGAGTTTATAAAGAATACTCCTGGAAATGGTAGGTTTTTATATAGTTGTTTTCAGGAGTTTACAAATCAGGATATAATTGATTTTTTGAAGAGACAAGGTCTAGATGTAAAGGAAGAAAGGGGAAATAGGGTTTTCCCTGTGACTGATAAGTCTTTGGATGTCTTGAAGGCCTTTACTAAAAGGCTAAAAGAGCTAAATATAAGTATTAGATATAATACTTCGGTAGAAGAAGTTTTGGTAGAAGATAACAAAGTTATTGGAGTAAAAATAAATGACAAAGAACTAAGCAAAGATGCCAGAAATGCAGAGAATAAAATAATAAAAGCTGATAAGGTTATTTTGGCAACAGGTGGAAAGAGTTATCCATTAACTGGCTCTACTGGCGATGGATATGAACTTGCTAAAAAGTTGGGTCATACAATAACTGCTATAAAGCCGTCTCTTGTGCCATTAGAGACACATAATAAAAAGGTGTGTCAAGAGATGCAAGGACTAAGTTTGAGAAATGTTAAAATTCAACTAAAAGATGTAGAGAAAAATAAGGTTATTTATGAAGAACAAGGGGAAATGCTATTTACTCATTTTGGAGTTTCTGGTCCAACAATATTAAGTTCTTCTGCTCATTTAGTTAGATATAAAAATATTGAAGAGAAGTTTGCAGAGAAAAAGATTGTTTTATCAATAGATTTTAAGCCTGCTTTGACAGAAGAAAAGCTAGATGCAAGATTATTAAGAGATTTTGATAAGCAAAAGAACAAACAATATAAAAATAGTTTAGATGAGTTATTACCACAAAAGCTAATTCCAATAGTTGTGGAAAGAAGTAAAATAAATTCGAATAAAAAAGTAAATGAGATTACTAAGGAAGAAAGAAGAAACTTAGTAAAATTGTTAAAGCATTTTGAACTAGAGATTAAGCAGTTTAGACCTATTGATGAGGCTATTATTACAAGTGGAGGTGTTTCTATTAAAGAGATAAATCCGAAAACTATGGCGTCTAAATTGGTTGAAGGCTTGTATTTTGCAGGTGAAATTATTGATGTGGATAGCTATACTGGTGGTTTTAATTTGCAAATAGCATATTCTACTGGTTATGTGGCTGGGAAAAATTAGGCTAGAAAGGGATAAAATGAAAGATTTTATAACAATAAAGGAAAATGTAAGTAGTGAGATTGTAGAAAAGAAGTCAAAATTTATAGCTAACTTATTTTACGTTGAAAGTGTAAAAGAAGCGGAAGAGATAATCAAGCAAACTAATAAGAAATATTTTGATGCAAGACATAATTGCATAGCATACCGTATTGTAGAAGATGAACAGATTGTAGAAAAGTCAAGTGATAATGGAGAGCCTTCTGGAACTGCTGGTGCGCCAATGCTAAATATTTTGCAGAAAAATAATTTAGCAAATGTTTTGGTAATTGTAACTAGATATTTTGGCGGAATATTACTAGGTACAGGTGGTTTGGTTAGAGCGTATTCTAACAGCTTACTTCAAGCAATTGAAAATAGTACAATAGTAGAAAAATGTATTGGGCAAGAGCTGAAAGTTGTTTTAGAGTATAGTGAATTTGAAAATTTTAAGTATTATTGTAAAAATAACGATATAAATATTGTTAACTCGCAATATTCAGAGAATATTGTTTGTAAAATAGAAGCACAAGAGGCTCAAAAACAGAGATTGCTGGAAGATTTTCAGTCAAAAAACATAAAATTAATTGATATTTGTGAATTATCTAAAAAATATATAACGAAAAGTAAAGAAAAATAGGACTTTTGTAAAAATATGGAAAAAATTTCCAAAAACTTATTGCGTCTCCACGAATAAAGTATTATAATCAAAATTGTAAAATATTTACAGTAGATAATTTTAGGAGGGAGAAACAAATGAGTGAAAAAGTTTCTGTTTTAATAGCAGACGATAATCAAGATTTTAGTCATACATTATCAAGTTATATTAATATGCAAGATGATATGGAAGTAATAGGTATGGCGAAAGATGGAAATGAAGCGGTAGATATGATTGTAAATATGTCGCCAGATGTAGTTTTGTTAGATGTAATTATGCCACATCTTGACGGATTAGGAGTACTAGAGAAAATTAATGGAATGAATATTAAAAAACCAATATCTATTATGCTATCAGCAGTTGGTCAAGACAAAATAACTCAAAAGGCGGTAATGCTTGGTGCAGATTATTATGTAATAAAGCCTTTTGACATAGAATTGGTGATAAAAAGAATTAGGGAAATTAAGTTCTTTAAACCAGCTCAAGTTACTAACAATTTTATTTCAAGCCAAACAAGGGGCAAATACATAGAGATATCAAAGGATAGCGGTAAAAAAGAAGAAAATTTGGAAGCATTGGTTACTAATGTTATTCATGAAGTTGGTGTTCCTGCTCATATTAAAGGATATCAATATTTGAGGGAAGCAATTATGATGGTGATTAATGATATTGATGTTATTAATCAAATTACTAAAAGTTTGTATCCACAAATTGCTTATAAGTATAACACTACTCCATCTCGTGTTGAACGTGCTATTCGCCACGCAATTGAAGTTGCTTGGGGTCGTGGTCAACAAGAAGCTGTTGAGAATATTTTTGGTTATACAATCTCAGCATCTAAGGGTAAACCAACGAATTCAGAGTTTATAGCAATGATTGCTGATAAATTGAGATTAGAATTAAAGAGTGCATAATTGAATAAGAAGATAAACTTTCAAAGTTTACTGATTAATATTTAGAGATGTTAATAGGTAAATTTGAAGGTTTTTTATTTTTGATATAAATATAAGAAATTTTTCTATTTGCTAGGCAAATGAACAATTAAACTTGATAATATTTATTGACAAGTAAGTAAAACAACGATATAATTGGAACATAGGAAATGAGAATAAGCGGAGTGCGTTGCCACCTTTGACATCTTGTAAATACATAAACCTCTACGACTTTTAGTTGTAAGACTGATATATGGGGGTGGTGCTATATGATAGAAACAGTATTATTAGAAATTATTAAATTACTTTTCTTCGGATTAGTAAGTGTAGCTATCATAAACATTGTTTTGTTAGGCATCATTTGTTGGTTACTACATAAACAATAAAAAATAACCATTCTGCTTTTGACAGAGTGAATGGTTATTACAATACATTTAAGGCAACCACTTTTGTGATTTCTCATTTTCTACTTATATTATACACAGATTATTTGATTTTGTCAATCACATTTTAAACTAACAATTATAATAAACTTATTTTGCCAACTCATCAAACTTATGATAAACAGCCAAAACAATATCCTTAAGAACAGAAAGTTGGTCTGCATTACACTTATCAAAAACATTTTGAACAATCTGCAAATCAGAAAAATTATCAGACTTAACCTCATCGCCAAAAAGCAAGAAATCAGCAGAAACATTCAAAGCATTGCAAAACTGAAACAAAGTATGAATACTACAACTCTTCTGACCATTTTCAATTCTATTAATAAAATTCTCAGTTCTATCAACCTTATCAGCCAACTTCTCAACCGTCATACCAATACTCTTTCTAGAATACTTTAATCTATCTCCAAAACCCTTCCAATCAGTATACTCTTTACCATTCATAATTATTCCTCCGATACCATTAGGATTTACCAAAATTCCTAATAGTATTATTTCATAATTATAGTAAATTTATTATTGTCTAGTAGTTACAAAATATAACTCCTAGTAGGAACAAGTTAAGGAAATAAAAATACAATTAAAAATCGCTTAATTGCATACTGTTTCTAATTATTCTAACATACTTATTTTTTAACTTTGTATAAACTTCTATTTCAACATTATAATTATCGTCACTTATGCTAATACCTTTAGTTTGCATATCAGATACAAATAATGAATTTCTAATCATTAACTGATTAATAATAGTTTGATTATCAACATGTTCAGCCTTTAAAGAACATAACAAAAACAAATTATTACAAAAATGATACATTTCTTCTGTACTAATGTTTTTAAAGTTGTCAAGAATATCTTTTTCCATTAAATTAAGTATATCTTTTTTTGCTGTTTTGTTCATATCATATCACCTCTTAAAAATTTAGTTAATAGAGTACACTAATAGTACAACTAGTTAATAATAACATAATTAGTTGCAAAAATCAAGTATTATTTACAAATTCTTGATAAAATTGCTAATATATGCCAACCTGCCAACGGGGACGGATCTTCGTGGCAGAAATCTGCCAAAAAGGTCCGTCCCCATTGGCAGGATAGATGTATAAAAAAGAAAAATTTGGAAAAAATATAATAAATAATAAAATTAGGAGGTAGAGATGGAGCAAAATAACTTAAAAAATATAATAGTATTGAAGGATTTACCGTCAAACATAGTAGAAGAGGCAATAGTAATATTAAAAACAAATAAGAAAGCAAAAAAAGTTCAAAAAATAGAGAAAAGAAAAAAGGCAAATGAACAAGAGAAGAAACCAAAGCAAAGTGATTATATATTAAAAGAGGCAGAGTTGTTGGTATCAGATTATATTACAGGAATTGAAGAAAAAAAGGAAGCGAAAAAAGAAAATAGAAAACAAAGTGAAATAAAATATAGAAGATTAAAAAATTACGCATATATTGCGAGTTTTATACTGCTAATAGAAAGCATATATTTATTTATAAAATAAGTTATAAAACACTTTTTCCAGACATATAGTTTACAAAGAAACTAAGGAAGAGGTGCTTTTTTTATGGAAAGAACTATATCAACAGAAGAAAGAATAAGACGAGCTGAAGAAATCTATGCAAAAAGACGACAAGGTGTTGCAAGGCCAATAGCAATGGTAAATGTGAACGATGGTGAAAAGAAAGATATAAAATTATTAAAAAAGATGATTATTCAAATTCTAATTTGTGTAGCAATATATTTAATAATATATGCAATTCAAAATAATGAATATGTATTCTCAAAAGATTTTACAAATAAGCTAAATGAAGTGCTTTCATATGACACTAATTTTACAGAGATATATAATAATGTAAAAAGTAAAGTACAGGGGATAATTCCAAATAACGAAACAAATCAAAATCAAGACCAAACACAAGAAGAGCAAAATAATAACGAAGGGCAAGAAAGCTCAAATGCAGATGTTAATGGCGAGGTAGCAATAGGCGGCTCAGATGAAGCGGCACAAAATGCGGAAGCTTCAGAAGAAAAAAGAGAATTAACGCCAGAAGAACAAGAAATAGCTACAATAAAAAGTACAGCAAATTTCATTAAGCCAGTAGAAGGAACTATCAGCTCAGGATTTGGACAAAGAGAAAGTACAAATGAAAATATTCCAAAAAATCATACAGGAACAGATATTGCTGCAAATTTAGGAACGAAAATAAAATCTGCAACTGACGGAGAAGTTGTTTTAGTATCTGAAGAAGGGGCTTATGGAAAACATATAAAAGTACAAATTGGTGAAGTAAGTATCATTTATGCACATTGCAACGCAATATATGTGAAACAAGGGGATAAAATAACTCAAGGGCAAGAAATTGCAGAAGTAGGAAGTACAGGCAATTCGACTCGGACCGCATTTACATTTTGAAGTTAGACTTTCAGAAAAGCCAATAAATCCTCAAAATATTTTAGAGCTATAGGGTGTTTTTGGGTGTTTTTGGGGACAGTCCTTAAAAACACCCAAAATCTGGATTTTTTGGGACAGTCCCAAAACGTCCGTGAGTGAAACTTTTTTGGCCTGTCCCAAAACGTCCGTGGGCGAAACTTTTTTGGCCTGTCCCAAAAAGTTTTAAATAAAATTGAGGAGGAACAGTATGCGTTTTAGAGTTGATTTGAAAATATTTTTATTTTTGATTTTGTTTTATTTTACCAAGCAAATAGAGACATATGTATTAATAATTATATTTGCAATAATCCACGAATTAGGACATTTGGCAGCAGGATTATTAATGGGAATGAAACCTGAAAAACTAGAATTAAAGCCATATGGGGTAAGTATTTCTTTTAAAGTAATTCCAAGTGATTATAACAAAAAGATAGCAAGTGGAAACAAGTTAGAGATAAAGAAAATAATTGTGGCAATAGCAGGGCCTTTAACAAATTTACTTATGATTATTATTTTTAATAATATAGAGCTAGGGTTGTTTTCTAATTTGATGATTATTTATGCAAATATTTTGTTAATAATATTTAATTTAATTCCAATATATCCACTAGACGGAGGAAGAATTTTGAAGGGATTTTTACATATTTGCTATGGAAAGAGAAAGGCAGAGAGATATACAAATAATATTTCATTTGTTATATTGGTTTTAATGACAGCTATTAGCAGTATTGCAGTGTTTTATATGAAAAATATTTCGATTTTTATTATTATAATTTTTCTTTGGGGGCTATATATTAAGCAAGATATTGTAGAAAAAAGAAGAAATAAAATTCAAGATTTAATTCAAAAAACTATTGAAATTGATAACAATTAATAGTAAACTAATACTAAAGATAAAAAAGGAGAAATAGCAAATGATAAAAAAATTTTTGAAAGGTCAAAAAGGTATAAACCTAATTTCGTTAACAGTAGCGGTGTTGGTAATATTGGTATTAACAAATGTTATAATATTTAATGTAAGGGACAATTTAAAAATTGAGAAGTTGAAAGCACTACAAACAGACGTGGCTAATCTAAGAGATAAAGTTTCAAATTATTATGCGAAGTTTGGAACAATACCTATTGTTGATATTGAGTATAAAAATGTTGATAAAATCAAAGCTGCTGGGCTGATAAGTGAGGTAAATGATAGTGGCAGATTTTATGTAATAGATTTAGACAAAATAGAAAACTTAACACTGAACTATGGACGAGATTACAACAAAATTACTGCAACGTCAACAGACACGGAAATAAATAGTTATACAGATATATATATAATAAACTCAGCAAGTCACAATATATTTTATGTGAAAGGTGTAAAGGTTGACGACGATTGGTATTATACAGATTATTTAGCAGAAGATATAGATATAGCACCAATTAATTTAAGATATATAGATAATGTAAAGATACCAAGTGGATTTTACTATGTAGACGGTAAAAAAGATACTGGAATAATTATATCTGATGTTGAAGGCGATGATATAGACAATAGCAAAAAGGGAAATCAATATGTATGGGTTCCAGTTGAAAATTTTGACGAATTTGTAAGAAAAGATTATGGAAGGCAAAATATAGCAGATGCAAATTTTGTAAGTACAGGAAAGACTGCATCAAAATATTATGAAGCAGTAGGAGACGGTGTGTCTGCTGGAAGTGAAGTTGAACAGATATATAGGAGTGTAAAGCAGAATAAAGGATTTTTTATTTCAAGGTTTGAAGCTGGAAGAGCAACAAATGGACAAGTTGTAAGTAAAAAAGGAGAAGCGGTATATAATTCTATAAAATGGGGAAATGCTGACGAGACAGGTGGAGCAGTAGCCTTGGCAAGAAATGTATATCCAAAAGATTCTGAAAATGAGGTCGCTTCTACTTTGTGCTATGGCGTTCAATGGGATGCTATTATGAATTGGATTAGCAAAGATAATAACTTATCTAAATATTTAACAGATAGTAGTCAGATTGGAAATTATTCAAATAGTGGTTCGCCAGCTAAAACTGGTGCAAATGATAATTATCAAACAAAAAATATTTATGATTTAGCTGGTAATGTTGGCGAGTGGACTATGGAAAATTACAACCTAAATAACTATGTTATAAGGGGTGGAGATTTCTCAAAAACAGATTCTAATTATAAAACATTGGCTAGTCGTGCAGGTGGTATGTTGGATTATACTAATGCAAATACAGGTTTTAGAATTGCGTTGTATTTGAAGGCCGATGCACCAGGTGTAAAAATGCCAAAAGAAGATAGTGTGGCTAATGCTGAAACGACATTGTTTGCCACAGATTATGGAAAAATTGACGTTGTATGGATAGATAAAGATAATAATGTAAGAGAGACACCTGAACCACCAGTACTAGGTAGTTCAATGGTACCAGTAACTTGGACAGAAACAACAGATAGTGAAGGGAAAATTACATCATGGACAGAAGATACAAATGCAAAATCTTCTTGGTATGGATATATACCAGCGATTGGAACAGAAGATAACTTATCTAGTAGGTGGGCAAATGCTAAAAGTACAAAAGACGGAAGTTACTTTGTATGGATACCACGTTATGCATATAGAATTACATATTGCCAGAGTGAAACAAATACAGAACCAATAGGTTATTATGATGGTTGGGGAATGTGGAAAGCATCAGATGGTACAGTAAAATATAAGCTAGATGAAGGGATAGAAACAGTAGTATATAATGATACAAAATATATAGTACATCCAGCATTTGAGACTAATATCGATAATGGAGGTTGGGACAAAGATTTAACAGGATTTTGGTTTGCAAAATATGAGATGAGTAGAGAAAATAGTAGCAATAATGGAGTTACTTGGACAGCTGATAATAGTGGTAGTGATAATACTCAAATTACAGATGCAAATAAGAATTCAGTAAGAGCAGTAAGTAAACCATCCATGAGATCTTGGAATAATGTACAGACTGGAAATTGTTATGCGAATGCATATAATTATGATAGAGCAAAAGAAAGTCATTTAGTGAAAAATAGTGAGTGGGGAGCAACAGTATATTTAGCACATAGTCAGTATGGAAGAAATGGATATGAGTTAGATGTAAATAACAATGGGCAATATATAACTGGAAATGGTGGTGGAGTTGTTGGTTCAAAATCCTCAGCTCCCACGAATGTAATAAATAGATATGACACAGCAATAGGAGCAAAAGCGAGTACAACAGGTAATATATATGGTATATATGATATGTCTGGTTGTGCTTCAGAACCAAGTGCAGCATTTAACAAATTTGGTTTACAAAGTGTCTTAACAGCTACTAATAATGTATATATGACAGAGGCTGCAAAAAATGCAAGTGGAAATTATGTAAGTACCAAATATATAACAGTATATAGCAATGATCAAGATTCATTTGTAGGAAATGCAACAATACATAAAACAGGAAAGATAGGAGACAATACAAAAGAAGTAAATCAAGGTGGTATAATGCCAGGAAGTTCTACTGAATTATATTGGAGTTGGTTTCATAATTCTCCTAGTAATGTGTCTACAAGCCTTCCTTTTCCAGTTTGTGGAGGTTCTTGCAGTAGTAAGAGTGGAGCAGGAATATTCTATTATGGTGTTGGCACTTCATCAGTTGGAGCAATGCGTGTAGTACTTTGTCCATAAAATTATAGAAATAAGAGTTTACTAATAATAGAATGGTAAGCTCTTTATTTATGTATTAAAAACAATAAAGTAAGAAAAAAGAAGAAAATAAGAAATAAATAAAGAAAACAATGAGCAAAGTATAGAACTAAATTTACATTAAATTATGAAGACAGAAAGAATAAATGAAAATGTATTTAATATAGAATTTGATTATCTGCAAAGTGTGACAATTAGGATAAAAGAGTAATGCAACTTTTGAATATAGCAATGTCGAAATTTGTCGTATTTTGCGATGAGTTTTTTTGCAAATTTTAATAAAAATCTTGCAAAAGAGAAAGAATTTTGGTATTATATGGAAAGTAATAATATTGCTACTTATGTTGCAATAAAATTCTAATTAGAAAAAAATAAAATTTAAATTAAATCAAACAAATTAAAATCAACTTTAAGAAAATTACAATTTAAAATCAAATGAGTTTTGATATAAGTTATTTTGTAAAACTAAAAAATCAAAACTAATCGAAATTAAAACCCAAAATTATTAACCAAAATAAAAAATGTGTACACAAATAAAACTGCAATAAAAGTAGTAACATTCTTACTAATAAATAAAAATTTACATCAAAGTATTGATAAACACAAAATATTGATGTATAATAAGAAAGGAATGAACACTATTGAATAAAAATCAACAAGAAAGAAGAAAATTGCCACTAACAAGTGACATAGTTTTTAAAAGAGTATTTTCAAGAGAAGGAAGCGAAGATATATTAAAAGCTCTGCTAGAAGCAATATTAGACAAACCTATACAAGAAGTAATAGTCAAAAATCCAGAATTACCAAAAAATTTATATGACAGCAAAGCAGGTGTATTAGATGTCAAAGTAGAAATAGATAAAAATATATTGTGTGATGTTGAAATGCAGGTGCAAGATTTTGGAAATATAGACAAAAGAAGTTCAGTTTATATGGCTACATTAGAGACAGAAGGAATAAAAAAAGGTGAAGATTATAAACAAGCTAAAAAAGTCATAGCAATAAACTTATTAAACTTCGAATATTATAAAAGAAATAGCTATCATAACATAGCACATATGAAATTCGAAAAAACAAAAGAGAATGAATATGTAGATATGGGGTATAGTAATGAAGAAGAACTAGCAACAAATGACTTGGAAATGCACTTTATAGAAATACCAAAATTCGAAAAGAAAAATCCAGAAGCTAATACAAAGTTAGAACAATGGCTTTGGTTGTTAGCAGGAAGGGAGGAAAAATTAGAAATGGCTAGAAAGAAGAATAAAGAAATTGATAAAGCCATAGATATAATAGACCAAATGAGTATGGATGAAAAAGAATGGAATTTGTACATATCAAGACAAAGAGCGATTTGGGATTATAATACAGGTATGAGAACAGCTAGAGAAGAAGGCATGAAAAAAGGAGTAGAAGAAGGTGCAAAACTAGAAAAGTTAGAGATTGCTAGAAATATGTTAAAAGAAAAAGTTGATATTCAAATAATAGCAAAAGTTACAGGATTAACAAAAGAAGAAATTGAAAAATTAGAAGAAAATAAATAGAACAAGAAATTATCTTAGAAAATATAAATTCTAAGGTAATTTTTTTATGTTACAATTGCCATTGCCTTTAATATTTTCTTGTATTTAAATAGGAGAGAAGAAAAGAGACTTTATCACTTTTTTATAAAAACTTTAAAAAAATAATAAAGTAAGAAAAAATAAGAAAATATAAAATAAAGAAAGAAAAAGAAAAGAAACATCTGATTTTACTATATAATAAATATTGCCAATATAGGAAATATAAAATATAATTAAATGTATGATAATACAAAAAAAGCAAATACTAACAAAAGAAGGAGAAAAACTATGTTGATAAAAATAGAAAAATTGAAAGAAGAAATATTAAAAAAACACACAAATAAATTGCAAATAGAACTTAAAGGAATGATAAAAACGCAGTTAAGTATAGAAAATCCGGAAATTCAAATTGCTAAAAGTGCAGTTATAATATTTAACAAAAAAGATAGTAAACAAAAGATAGAGTTAAATTTACATCAAATTATGAAAATAGAAAAAATGAATGAAAATGTGTTTAATATAGAGTTTGATTATCTACAAAATGTAACAATTACAGTAATAAATCTCGTACAAAATGTAGATAATGAAAAAAATTCTAGATTTATCTAGAATTTTACAATAATTTATTTTAAGCTGTTAGCGATATTTTCGCACAAACTAATATATAAGATACGATTTTTTTGTGGTATAGTTTGTATTAATTCTGAAAAGGTATAATCAGAATTATTAGGAATAATTCCAAATACTAAGAAATCTAAACTAGTATTTAATGTGTTTGCGATTTTACTGATTGTATATAAACTACAAATGCTACCGCCTCTCTCAATCTCACTAATATATGTAGGAGATACATCTATAATTTCAGATAGTTTTTCTTGTGTTAATTTCAATTCTAATCTTTTTGATTTAATTCTTTTTCCAATTTCTTTATAATTTAATTCATTCATAAAATTTATCCTTTCTATGTTTTCAAACCACATTTAAAATTACATTTTATTTTATATTATTGTATACTGTCGAAAAAACAAATAAAACAAAATAAAAATGTTGAACTTAAACCAAAACTGTGATATTATTTGCGTATAAAAGCAGTACAAATGTTAAAAATATATTATAGGTATTGCAACTTAAACGAAAGAGGGGATTAAAAAGGATGAAACAAAGTAAAACGAAGACAAACAACAGAGGAATTACATTAATAGCCTTAATTATCACAATAGTGATTTTACTAATACTAGCGGGAATTGTATTAGGTACATTAAAAGGAAAAAACGGAATAATAAAAAAAGCAGATGAAGCAGATTTAAAAACTACTCATTTAGGAGTGAAAGAAAAAATGGAATTTCTAGCACTTCAAAAAGAATCATATAGAGATGAAACAGATTTTATAGAATATTTGAAATCAAAAGGATATATTGATGATGACGGAATAATAGATATGAAAAAAGTTTTTGACAAGGGAACGAATTATGGAAATGGCACTAATGAAAAGGATGTATATAAAATTGTTAAAGATAATAAATATGTATTAAATTATTATGATAAAAGTGGTGCTGCAACTGAAGTTTGGTCGCTTAAAGATGATACTATTTCTGTTGGGGATAATAACGACCCAGAAGAAGGAGAAAAAATCGCTGAGGTATCTTGGATTTATCATGAAAATTCTAATGGAGATTTAATAATTACAGGTTTATCTCAGGATAATTCTGATTGGAAGTGGAACGATTTTGAAAACTACGAACAAATTTCAATTTTTGTAAATGGGGATATATTAGAGTTTCCCTCATATATAGATGGGAAAAAAGTGGTCGGAGTTCACTTCTGCCTTCCTTGGGGTAGCATAACAGTTAAAGGTCCGAAAAAGTTAGTTTTTGGGGATACGATAGAATTTATAGACGGTGCTATAGATGATCGTCGGATGGGAATGTGTCTTCTTCGAAGGATTTGAAAGTGTTAAGTTATCTAAAAATTTAAAAGAATTACACTATGTATTTTTGTCATCAACATTATTAACAAGTATAACAATACCAAAAAGTGTTACGAAGCTTACAGATAGGACATTTAGAGATTGCTCAAATTTAACAATAACTCTTGAAAAAGGAAGCACACTAGAAATACCAGCAAATAAATGGGGAGCAAAAGATGTTATCAGAGAACAATAAAATTATAATCTATATAATTTTACTAACATATATAACAATAAAACTAACACAAAAAAAGCCAATAAAAATAATAAAAAACAAGCTAGACATATGCATAATACTACTAGTAGCATCAACAGCAATTCCAATAATAGCAAACACATATGTATCCTTATTTGGAGCAGTACAAACAGTACTGCAATACATATGTGTATTAGGCATATATATAATAATTAGAGAAATCTTCTCAAAAGACAAACAAATACCAAAAACAATGATAACCAGAACAATAATAATTGTTACGGTTATCATTGTCATAATTGGGCTAGACGGAATAACTAGCAATGTATTTGCAGATATTTTGAAAAATATAGGAATTAACAATATAGAAAATGGCGAAAATAGAATGGTATCATTATTAGGAAACTCAAATGTATTAGGAGTTTTCTTAGCAAGTGTGCTATTCATAAATATAAATGAGTATCTAAAGCAAAGTAAAAAAGAAATAAAATCAATATACAAAACAATAACGCAAATAATAATAACAGGAATTATTCTAACATATAGCAAAGGTGTATTTTTAGTAACAGTAGTCATTTTACCAATTTATATATTATGTATAAAAGACAAAAAGTACAAACAAGAAATCGTACAAAACATAGTAATATCAACAATAATATCAATAATGTATGTAATACTATTCGAAAAACTACAAAGTGATAAAGATTATGTATCAATATGGGTAATGTTTGCAGTTACAAATATAATAACCTATATAATTAACATATTAATGGAAAACCTACAAATAACAGAACAAGAGACAAAAGGCATAAAATTAATAGCAGGAGTAATTGTAATAGGTTTAATTATATATATAATAATTGGATTAAATATTTATGATCAATATGAGGTCTTTAAAAAAGATGTAGAAGGTGACTATGGTGCAAAAGTTATAGATAATGTAAAATCTAATACACAATATACATTTGAATTTGAAATAGAAGCTAAATCCCCAGATGACATAGAAGGAAATTACAGCATAAACTTAATACAAAGAAATAACAGAAACCAAGAAATTGATAATACGCAAATAGAATTTGGGACATATAATGGAACTAAAAAAATAGAAATAGTAACGAAGGAGACAACCACAGAGATAAAGATAGAATTTAGGTCTAAATATTCATATTCGCAAAAAAGTTTAACTATAAAAAAACTAAAAATTAATGAAAAAGAGATACCACTAGAATATAAATTGTTGCCAACAAAGTTAGTAAAAAAAATAGCCAATATAAATATAAACTACAAAACAGCACAAGAACGAATAGAAATGATAAAAGATGCCATAAAATTAACAAAAGAGCATCCATTAATAGGTCAAGGTGGAGATGCGTGGAAATGCAAGTACATTGAAGTACAAAATTACGATTATATATCTGCAAAATTGCACAGCTATCCGGCAAAAGTGGTGTTGGAATTTGGCACAATAGGAGCAATAAGCTATATAGGAATAATGGCAATAACAATATTAACATTGGCAAAACTATGTAAAGAAAAAGAAACAAATGAAATAGCGGTGTTATTTGCATTTTTAATATTAAATATTCATAGCATAATAGATATGAGTATGGATTATATGGCAATATTGGTGTACGATTTTATATTGCTTGGAATGATATCAAGTAAAATGCATAATAATGAAAAGAAAAAGAAGACATTATATTTTTCAAATTTAGTACTAATAATAGTGCTATGTGGAAGTATATATTTAACTGCGAATTCAAAGATATATAATATAAACACTCAAATAGATAAATTAAGATTAGAATATAATGGATTAGTTAATGTGTCACAGGAATATAAAGATAGCAAGGAGAGAATTGCTGATAAATATGAAGAATTACTGAAATATGAAAGATATAATCATCTAATAATATATAATGAGATTATAGAAAACTACTTAAAATCTAATTGCAAAATAGAAAAAATTGAAAAATATTATGAAAAAGTTGAGCAATATGACAAGGTAAATGAGAACATTCCACAAAGTATACTACAAAAAATTAGAGTTTCTGAAAATATTGTACAAGCAATGGAGAAACAAGAAAAATATGATAAACTAATATATAAATTTAATAATATCATATTAGGCGAATATGAAGAAACAAAGAAAAAATTAGAAAAATGCATAGAAAATCAGAAGCTAGATGGACAAGAATATATTGATGAGTTAAATAAAATTTATGAACGAGCTAAACAAATAGACCAAAAATATCTATCAGGAGTAAGAATTTATAATAGTTCAGAAATTTTAATAGATAAACAAGAGTTAGAGAATATTCAAATAGAACCAGCTGACCAAATATTATTATACCATACACATGGAACAGAAAGTTATAAATCAGATAAAAATTATGAAACATATGAATTTTACAAAAGCACAGATGAAAATTATAATGTGATAAAAGTGGGAGATTATTTAAAAGAATTATTGTTAGAAAAGGGAATTACAACAACTCATAATAAGGAATATCATAATTATCCAATAAAGACAGGAACATATGCAAAATCAAGAGAATGTGTACAAAAAATATTAGATAATAATAAAAATATTAATAGAATAGTTGATATTCATAGAGATGCATATTCCGAAACAGAGCATACAGCTAAAACAATAGAAATTGAAGGGAAAAAAGTAGCTCCTTTAAGATTTGTTATAGGAATTAATAAAGAGGACAAACAGTGGATTTATGATTTAAAATGGGCTGTTGAGATGCAAAAGAAGGCGGATGAAAAATATCCAGGATTATTTGAGCCAATTTTAATTAGGGAAGAACAGTATAACCAGGATTTATCCAAGTATTCAGTACTAATTGAAGTTGGAGAAAATTGTAATTATATAGAAGAATCCATAAATAGTATGCAATATTTTGCTGAAATAGTAAGTCAATAAATTTTAATGACAATTATTTTGTAAACAAATTGTAACATTTTAGAAATATTTTTGTCATTTTCACACAAAATTTATTGACTTTTTCGCGTTTTCGTTATATCATAAAGCTATTAAAAAATGTGTTTTTAAAATCCTGAAGGAGGAAAATTATGGGAGAAGTAATAGTAATAACATCAGGCAAAGGCGGAGTAGGTAAAACAACAACAACAGCAAACTTAGGGTCAAGCTTAGCACTAGAAGGAAAAAAAGTAGCACTAATCGATACAGACATAGGGCTACGCAACTTAGACGTAGTTATGGGGTTAGAAAACAGAATAGTATATGACATAGTAGACGTAGTAGAAGAAAAATGCAAACTAAGACAAGCACTAATAAAAGACAAAAGATTTAAAGAACTATACCTATTACCAGCAGCACAAACAAGAGATAAAAGCGCAGTAAATGAAGAACAAATGAGAAATTTAGTAGGAAAATTAAAAGAAGAATTTGACTACATACTAATAGACTGTCCAGCTGGAATAGAGCAAGGATTCAAAAACGCAATAGCAGGAGCAGACAGAGCCATAGTGGTAACAACAGCAGAAATATCAGCAATAAGAGACGCAGACAGAATAATAGGATTATTAGAATCATCAGAAATCAAAAATCCAGAATTAGTAATAAACAGAATAAGACCAAATATGGTAAGAAAAGGCGAAATGATGGACGTAGACGATATTGTTGATCTTTTATCAATAGACCTAGTAGGAGTAGTACCAGATGACGAATACATAATTACACAAACAAACAAAGGTGAACCAGTAATACAAAATAAAAAAGCACCTTCTGGAAAAGCATATATAGAAATAGCAAAAAGAGTACTAGGAGAAAAAATAGAAGTGACAATTCCTGGCAGAGAAAAAGGTTTCTTTGCAAAATTAAAAAGACTATTCAGTAAATAATAAACAATTTGGGGGTAAATAGGAATATGTTTGAAAACATAACAAAATTTTTTAAGAAGTTCAACAAAAATGAAAATAAAAGTGCAACTAACTCAAGAGATGCAGCCAAAGAAAGACTACACTTAGTACTAATGCAAGACAGAGCAAATGTATCAGCAGACTTTTTAGAGCTAATGAAACAAGAAATAATAGAAGTAATAAAAAAATATATAGATGTAGATGAAACAGCAATAGATGTAAGATTAACAAACAAAGAAAACGGAGACGGAACAAATGGAGCACCAGCACTATATGCAAATATTCCAATAATAAATATAAAAAATGAAGCGAGAAAAGTAGATACCAAAAAAGCCAAAGAAGCAAAAAAGGCAGAAGTAAAAGAAGAAAAAGAGTTGAAAAAAGAAAACGAAAATAAAGGAAGACAAGAAGATAAGAAAAGTCAACCTAAAAAAGAAAAAGTGAAAACAGAAAAGGCTAAAAATCAAGAGCAAGTAGACGAGAAGATTGAATTAAATGAAGAAAAATCTCAAAATGAAGTTAAAATTGAAAAAGAAGACAAAAAAGAAATAAATGAGCAAGAAGAAATAAAAACAGAAAATCAAGAAGTAAATGAGCAAGAAATACAAGAACAAAAAACAAATGAACACGAAGAAGAAAATAAAAGCGAAACAAAAGAAGCGATTAAATCAAAAAATTAATTAAGAAAAAGAGTGGTTTAATGAGAAAAAGAGAATTAAAAAATATAGAATGGGGGCTACTAGTAGCAGTTATAATACTATGCATCATAGGATTAGTAGCGTTATTTTCTGCAACACAGGAAACAGAATATGGCGATTTTAATAAACAATGTATATGGCTAGTAGTAAGCTTAGTAATAATGGTAGCATTTATGCTAATAGACTATGAAATGTTGGTGAAAATATCGCCAATTTTATATGGAATTTTCATATTACTGCTAATAGTTGTATTATTTACGACGCCTATAAATGGGGCAAGCAGTTGGTTTAACATAGGATTTTTTTCGTTCCAACCAGGTGAATTTGCAAAAATATTTGTAATACTATTTTTAGCATTAGCAATGTCAAAAATAAAAGAAAGAGGCACAACAGAAATTAACAAACCAACAAGATTACTAATAATATTAGCAATTATAGGGTTACCAGTACTATTAATAGTAAAACAGCCAGACTATGGCACTGCGGCAGCATTTTTAGTGGCATTAGCATTAATGTTAATAACAGCAGGAATAGATAAAAAATATATAATAGTTACAGTATTAATAATGGCAATATCAATACCTTTACTATACAATTTTGTATTACCAGACCATGCTAAGAAAAGAATAGACATATTCTTAAATCCGGAATCAGACCCAAGAGGAGCAGGATATAACATAATACAATCAAAATTAGCAATAGGAGCAGGTGGACTTACAGGAATGGGATTGTTCAAAGGAAATCAAACACAATTAGGTTTTCTTTATCCAAAAACAACAGACTTCATATATTCCGTAATAGGCGAAGAAATGGGGTTTATAGCAGCAGGAGCGATTATAATATTATATGTATTTTTGGTGACCAAATGTATATATGTAGCTAAAACTGCCAAAGACGAAGTGGGAGCATTAATAGCATCTGGGATAGCAGGAATATTCTTATTCCATATGGTAGAAAATATAGGAATGGTAATGGGATTATTGCCAATAACAGGTGTGCCACTTCCATTTATAAGCTATGGTGGTAGCTCATTAATAACAAATTTTATATGTATAGGAATATTATTAAATATAAGCAGTAAAAGACAAAAAACAATATTTGTATCAAGATAAGAAAGGTCAAATGATGTATTTAAAAGAATTAAAAATAGGAAATGTAACATTAAAAAATAACTTAATATTAGCTCCTATGGCAGGTGTAACAAACCTGCCTTTTAGAATTATATGCGAAAAATTCGAGCCAGGAATGGTATGTACAGAAATGGCAAGCTCAAAAGCGATGTTCCATAATGACCAAAAAACAAAAAGGTTATTAAATACAGAAGGAGAAAAAAGACCAATAAGCTTTCAGATTTTTGGAAGTGACGAAGAGACAATGGGATATAGTGCAAAAGTTTTAAGCAAATCGGCAGATATAATAGACATCAATATGGGTTGTCCAGCTCCAAAAGTAGTAAAAAATGGAGACGGAAGTAAATTGCTTTTAGATTTAGAACAAGCAAAAAAAGTAATGGAAGCAGTAGTAAGAAATTCAGAAGTACCAGTTACAGTCAAGATAAGAAAAGGTTGGGACAAAGAGCATGTTGTTGCAAAAGAAGTTGCAAAAATAGCAGAAGAAGTTGGTATATCTGCAATAACAATTCATGGTAGAACAAGAAGTGAATTTTATTCTGGAAAAGCAGATTGGGAAATAATAAAAGAAATAAAACAAAGTGTGAATATACCAGTTATAGGAAATGGTGATGTAGTAGACGAAGAAACAGCATACCAAATGTTTGAGCAAACAGGTGTAGACGGAATAATGATTGGAAGGGGAGCATTTGGAAACCCTTGGATTTTTAGAAATATTAAACATTTCCTAGAAACAGGAGAAAAATTGCCACAGCCAACAAATGAAGAAAAGTTGGAGATAATGAAACAGCATATAGAATTAGCTGTACAAGAAAAAGGTGATATAGCAGTCAAAGAGCTTAGAAAACATATTGCGTGGTATACAAAAAATTTAAAAAATTCTAGTGAATTTAGAAATAGCATAAATGTAATAGAAGACAAGCAAGAGTTGATAAATAGGCTAGAAGAATATTTTAAAACTTTATAGAATAAAAATGTAGTGAGTTAAAAGAAACTCACTATATTTTTTTGAATAGAAAAAAAGAAATATCTTATTTTTCTAGGTAGGAGGGAAAGTTTTGAAAAACAAAAAAATTATTATAATTGTGATAATTGCTGTAATTTTAATAGGAGTTTTAAGTTATGTAATATTTTTTAGAAATAATACGGCTAAAAATTTGAAAATTGGAAATAATACTACTAGTCAAGAAATTGTAGATTTTATTTTAAATATGACTTCATATGAAGCAAAAATAGAAGTAGATGTACAAAGTAATAAAAATGAAAGTAAATATATATTAAAACAAAATTATAATGGAGAAGAAGATAATTGCCAAGAAGTGCTAGAACCAAGCAATATTGCGGGCGTAAAATTGATAAGAAATGGAAACGTATTAAAGTTAGAAAATACTGAATTGAACTTAACATCAATATTCGAGAATTATCAATATGTTGCAGACAGTTGCTTAGATTTAAGTAGTTTTGTAAAAGATTATAAGCAAGACCAAAAAGCAAGCTGGGAAGAAAAAAATGAAAAAATAATAATGCAGGCTGAAAGTCAGGGAACAAGCAAAAAGCAAAAGAAATTGTACATAGACAAAAAGACGGGAAAGCCTGAAAAAATGGAGTTGCAAGAAACTAACAAAAAAACAGTTATTTACATATTATATAATGAGATAACTGTAAATAGTTAAATATTAAACAGCACATCTCTTATAAAATTTCTAAAACCAGTTGAACCATATTTAGAAATAATACAAAATATACTTGACAATCTAGTAATATTAGGAGTGAATAATATGCAAATAAAAAGAGGAGATATGTTTTATGCAGATTTAAGCCCAGTAGTTGGTTCAGAACAAGGCGGAATTAGACCAGTATTGATTATCCAAAACGACTTAGGAAATAAATATAGCCCAACAGTTATTGCAGCAGCGATAACATCTCAAACTAGTAAAACAAAATTACCAACTCATATAGAAATAAACTCTTCTTCTAGTGGATTAAAAAGCAATTCTGTGGTTTTAGCTGAACAGATTAGAACTATTGATAAAAGCAGATTAAAGGAAAGAATAGGTCACATAGATGATGAAAAAATAATAGATAAAGTAAATAATGCCTTAGGTGTTAGTTTTGGATTAGGAGAATAATGTGTATAAAATAAAAAAGTTAAAAGTGCTTAAACTTTTAACTTTTTTATAATTTTAATTTCATTGTATAAAGTTTCAATAGCAGCTTTTTTATTTTTGTAAGCTTCTTCATATTGTCCAATAAAAGAACGATAATTTTCAGGAGTTTCTCCAGCTCTTAGCAAAACCTTCATACCTTCAGAATAATATTCTTTATTATGTTTTGATTTAGCTTTATTCATAGCATGTTCATATTTCTCAACTTGTTTAAGCCTTTTTATCTCTTCAGCAAGATTACTTACATAACTTTGAGTTAAGAAAATTTCATACTCAATATCTTCAATAACAACTTTGCACAATTTGCGAACAATAAGTGGATTATTCTTACCATTTTGTGCATTTTCAATAAGAATTTTTAAAGTATCAGAAATACCAATATGTGTTTTATACTGTCTCTTACTAACAATAGCATCATATTCATCAGCAACACGAATAATTTGCCCTTCATAAGGAATATCCTTTTTAGTCAATCCATTAGGATATCCAGTCCCATTTAATGCCTCATGATGATATAATGCACCAGCTGCATAAGGTCTTAATTTTAAATCATCCATACACATTTTATGTCCCAAAGTAGTATGAGTTTTCATAACTGCATATTCTTCATCTGTCAACTTTCCAGGCTTTTGTAAAATTTCAGAAGGAATAAACAATTTTCCAATGTCATGTAAATATGCACATATGGTACAATACTCTGTAAAACTTTTCGTACAATGTAATTTTTGACATAATCTACAAGTTACACTCGCAACATTTTCACAATGTTTTAAAGTAAAAACATCAAGAGTGCTTAACATATTTAGCTGATATCGCATCGATTCGTCTAAATTGTAAGATTTTAAAGTAGTTCTATCATAAAAATCAAAAGTTTCATTATACATATAATTTTCTCCTTAGAATAATTTAAAATCATCATAACATTAAAAAATAAAAAATACAATACCTTTGGAGTGTTTTTGGGTGTTTTTGGGGACAGACCTTAAAAACACCCTTTTGGAAATATTGAAATAAAATAGTGAACTATAAATAGTTATGGGTGTTTTTAAGGTCTGTCCCCAAAAACACCCAAAAACATTGAAATTTACTGAAAGTTGTGGTAATATATATGAGTACAAAAAATGAAAGGGAGATAAATATGTATAGAACGAAAAATTGTGGGGAATTAAATATAAATAACATAAATGAAAATGTAGAGCTTAGTGGATGGATACAAAAGATTAGAAATTTAGGTGGAATGATATTTATAGACCTAAGAGACGAGTTTGGAATTACGCAAATAGTAATAAATGATGAGAAATTACAAGAACAAGCAAAAGACTTTACAACAGAAAGCTGTATCCACATAGAAGGAAAAGTTGTGGAAAGAAGTAATAAAAACAGTAAAATTCCAACAGGAGAAATAGAAGTTATAGCAAACAAGCTAGAAGTTTTAGGAAAATGTAAAAATGTACTTCCATTTGAAGTTAATACAGATCAAGAAGTTAGAGAAGATTTAAGATTAGAGTATAGATTTTTAGATTTGAGAAACGAAAAATTACATAACAATATTTTACTTCGTTCAAAAATCCTAAAAACATTAAGAGATAAAATGGATGAATTAGGTTTTTGTGAAATTCAAACACCTATCTTGGCAAATTCTTCACCAGAAGGAGCAAGAGATTATCTAGTTCCAAGTAGATTAAATCCAGGTGAATTTTATGCTTTACCACAAGCTCCACAACAATTTAAACAATTGTTAATGGTTTCAGGGTTTAATAAATATTTTCAAATTGCGCCATGTTTTAGAGATGAAGACCCAAGAGCTGATAGAGCACCAGGAGAGTTCTATCAATTAGATTATGAAATGAGTTTTGCTACACAAGATGATGTGCTTGCAGTAATGGAAAATGTTATGCCATATACATTTAAAAAATTCACAAATTGGAAAGTTGATGAAGGGCCATTTTTACGTATTCCATATAGAGAAGCTATGGAGAAATACGGTATTGACAAACCAGACCTACGTAATCCATTAATAATTCAAGATGTAACTGAATTGTTTAAGAATTCAGATTTCAACGCATTTAAAGATAAAACAATAAAAGCAATAATAGTACCAAATGGAGCTGAACAAGGAAGAAAATTCTTCGACAAAATGGGTGATTTTGCACAAACAGAAGAAGTTGGAGCAAAAGGTTTAGCTTGGACAAAATTTGAACAAGACGGAAGCATTGCAGGGGGAATTGCAAAATTTATAACAGATGATATAAAAGAAAAATTGGAAAGTCAATTTGGATTAGAAAAGAATTCAAGTATATTCTTCATAGCAGACGAGTTTGCAAAAGCTCAAAAAATTGCAGGTCTAGTTAGAATTGAACTAGGAAAAAGATTAGACTTAATAGAAAAAAATGTGTATAAATTCTGTTTCATAGTAGACTTCCCAATGTACGAACTATCAGATGAAGGAACAATAGATTTTAGCCATAATCCATTTTCAATGCCACAAGGTGGGTTAGAAGCATTGGAGACAAAAGATCCATTAGATATACTTGCGTATCAATTTGACTTAGTATGTAATGGATATGAAATGGCATCAGGAGCAGTAAGAAACCACAGTCCAGAAACAATGATAAAAGCCTTTGAAATAGCAGGATATACAGAAGATGATGTAAAAAACAGATTTGGAGCATTATATAATGCGTTCCAATATGGAACACCACCACACGCAGGAGCAGCTCCAGGAGTAGATAGAATGGTGATGTTGATTGCAAATTCTCAAAATATAAGAGAAATAATTGCATTCCCTAAAAATAAAAAAGCAAGAGACTTACTTATGAGAGCACCATCAGTTGTATCAGAAGAACAACTAAAAGATGTTCACATTCAATTAAGGGAAGAAAAATAAAAAGTATATAAAAATTCTTAGTGTTTAGTATTAACAATAAAAAGCGAAAAATAAAGAATAAAAAGCTTGTAAAAACAAACTAAGTATGATATAAATATACTATAAAAATAAAGCTAAATCAGAAAGGCGGAATTTTTGTGGACGAAAAAATCGAAAATAATGTAAAAACTATACTAATAGTAGACGACGAAGAACCAATAGTAGACATATTGGCACACAATTTAAAAAAAGAAGGATATAACACAATATCAGCAAGTGATGGATTAACAGCAGTAGACGTTGCCCTAGAACAAAAGCCAGACTTGATATTGTTAGACATAATGCTACCAAAACTAGACGGATTATCTGTATGCAAAAGAATAAAAAATTCATTAAATGTACCAATACTTATGCTAACAGCAAAAGACGCAGAAATAGACAAAATACTAGGACTAGAATTGGGAGCAGACGACTATATTACAAAACCATTTAGTGTAAGAGAACTAATGGCAAGAGTAAAAGCAAATTTGAGAAAAGTAGATGCAGTTTCTAATAACCAAATGCAAAATGCAAAAGTAGAAAACAAGAAAAAAGAAAGCAAAATAATCGTTGGAGACTTAGAATTAGACTTAGACAAATTTGAAGTAAAAGTTAGGGGAGAAATAATGGACTTAACTTTAAGAGAATTTGAAGTTCTAAAATTCTTAGCATCACAACCAGAACAAGTAGTAACAAGAGAAACTTTACTTGAAAAAGTATGGGGATATGAATACTATGGAGATATAAGAACAGTAGATGTTACAGTAAGAAGAATAAGAGAAAAAATAGAAAAAGATACATCAGCTCCAAAGATTTTAATCACAAAAAGGGGAGTAGGGTATTACATAGCCAATTAATAAAAAGGTGTTTTTGGGGACAGTCCTTAAAAACACCTTTCATTTTTTGCCATTGGGGACGGTCCTTTTTGGCAATTTTCTGCCACGGGGGACAGACCTTGGTATTGGTGATGGAAGATGTGTACAATTTTATTCTGTTGTTTGCTTGAATGGAGTGAAATTTAGAATTTGTAAATTCATATAAAAAGTAATGTTCACGGGCAAATTCTTATTTTTATTTTTCATAAATTCTTTGGTTCCTTACATAAAAAAAGAAAGTCTAAAATCTTTTTCTGGCACCCTTCCACAGCAAGTGTGAACTCTTTCCAGAAAAAGATTAAAGAATTTCTATTTTTTATTTCACTCACACTCATCATTTATTCAAAATATAAAATAAGAATTTGAGCCTGAGTGAAAAATCCGTTTTATATAAATATACAAATTATTATTGAACGAAGTGAACAAAAACAATAAAATAAAATTGTACACATCTTCCAGCAATTATCGATACCAAGGTCTGTCCCCTGTGGCAGAAAATTGCCAAAAAGGACCGTCCCCAATGGCAAAAAATTGCCAAAAAGGTCCGTCCCCTTTGGCAATTTTTTTATTGAGTATAAACTAAATTTTGTTTCAAAGTAACTTTTACAATAGTATCTTCCTGAACCTGTTCATCCTTAATATAATCTTGAGAAATAACATTTCCAGAACCTTCAATACTAATATTCAAATTCTTATCTCTCAAAGCACTAGCAGCAGCTGAAGCAGATAAACCTTTTAAATCAGGAACAGTAACAGAAGTTGAAACTTCGCTACCTTGGCCATAAAGAACAATAATAGAGTTCTTAGCCAAATAAGCACCTGGCTTTGGAGTTTGATCAGCAACTAATAAACTATTAGGGTCACCATTAACATATGTTTTAACTGTAAATCCAGCATTTTTTAAAACTTTTTCAGCTTCCGTTACAGTTTTATTTCTCACGTCTGGTACAATAATTAAATTATCTGTTGAATTATCAGTTTCAGTATTACTAGAAGGAATGCCTAAATATGGTAGTATTTCTGTCAACATTTGATTAACAACAGGTCCTGCAAGGCTTCCACCTTGGAAGTTAGTTTTTGGTGGGTCATATAATGTTAATAGAAGTACTAATTGAGTGTCTTCAACAGGTGAGATTGCTACATAAGAAGCAACATATCCTTCTTCTGGTTTATTGTAAGGTGGTTCAGATGTACCTGTTTTTCCACCAATAGAATATCCAGAGACTGCTCCATGTCTACCAGAACCGTCTGTTACAACAGATTCCATCATAGATCTTATTTTTTGAGCATTTGATTTTGAAATTACTTGTCTTACTTCTGTTACAGGAACTTCTGTTACAGAGCCAGTATCTGTATTTTTAATTTCTTTTACAATTCGTGGTTGTAATAATTTACCGTCATTAGCTATACAAGAGATAGCTGTAATCATTTGTAATGGAGTAACATTTAATCTTTGTCCAAAAGACATGGTAGCAAGTTCAACAGGTCCAACTTTGTTCAATTGTGTGAATATACTACTTTGTTCTCCATATAGTCCAGAATTAGTTGATTTAAACAGTCCAAAAGCTTCGTAATATCTGTATAAAGTTTGTATTCCAATACGTTTTCCTAATTGCATAAATGAAGGGTTACAAGATTTTGCCAAAGCCCCCCTTAAAGATAATTCTCCATGTGGAGTTTTAGACCAACAATTAATTCTAATTGGTTGAGTTTGTGATGCATCGGCAAATTCTTCATAGCCTTTACAAATGAAGTCTCCTGCAACATCAGTTGAAGTAATATTTTCTTCTAATGCAATAGCAGAAGTAATTACTTTAAAAACTGACCCAGGCTCATATGTGTCTGCAACTGATTTATTTGACCACATCTTATAAAGTGCTTCACTCTTTTCTTCACTAGAAAGAGAATCATAAGTTTTTGCCAAAGTTGCATTTGGTGTATAAGGTGAGTTTAAGTCATAATCTGGATATGAAGCCATTGCCAAAATATCACCATTTTTAGGGTTCATAACAATAGCATTTCCACCACGATTACAATTATTATCATCAACTACTTGTTTTAAATACTTTTCTACAATAGTTTGAATATTTAGGTCAATTGTAAGTGTTAAATCGCTACCATTTTCAGCTGATATGTAAGATTCGCCAGCATTTGGAATTTCCTTTTGGTCACCACCTTTGGAACTAACGATTTTTCCAGGAGTACCAGTTAAAACAGAATTCCATTTCGACTCAATTCCACTTAAACCTTGGTTATCACTACCACAAAAACCTAAAAGACTTGAAGCAACTGTGCCATAAGGGTAATATCTATTTGTGTCAGCATCTATATTAATTCCAACTGATATTTTATTTTCTTTCATCCAATCTTTTAATTTAGAAACCTTATCTTGTTCAACTTTTTTTATTATTGTTTCAACTTTAGCCTCAGAAGAAACTTTTTGAAGAGTTTCATTATAATCAAGTTCGAAAATTTCTGACAATCCTTTTGCAACTTTTTCTTTATAATCTTTTGTATCTTGTTCAGAATTTTTTACAATTTTTGAAGGATTAATTGTAATTGTATCAACTTGAGCACCAATAGCTAAAGCCTTTCCAGTAGAATCGTATATGTTTCCACGTTTAGGACTAATAATTTGATTTATTGCTTGTTGATTATATGCACTTTCTTTTAAAGAACTACCTTGAACAAATTGCAAAAATCCAATTCTAATAAGTAAAGCAATAAAAATTATAATAGTTATAATTAATGATAGTCTAAGCTTTTTTGTATGAACTAGATTTTTGGATTCAAATGATGTTTTCATTTTTACTATATTTGTTTTTTTATTATCTTTCATATATACGCCTCTTTAGTTCAAAATTTATAATTCAATTTTATATTAAAAAGGGACAAAAATCAATAAAAACTTGAAAAATTCACACATTTATAATAAAATATTATAGGGACATTTGGGGACGTTTCCTTTTGGACATTTTGTCCAATTTGGGACACATCTTGACAATTGAAGTTATTCCTTTTTGTCCAAAGATAAAAAATGGAGAGAATTTAATGGGAAATATATTAGAAGAAACAAGATATATTATGAAAAAATATAACATAAAAGCAAACAAGTCATTAGGACAGAACTTTTTAATAAGTCAAAATGTTGTAGAAAATATAGTAGAAAGCAGTAATATAGGAGAAAATGACTTAGTAATTGAAGTTGGACCAGGACTAGGAACACTTACAAAATACTTATTAGAAAAAGCAAAAAAAGTAATATGTGTAGAACTAGATAAAAAAATGATAAAAATTTTAGATGATAGGTTTAAATTATACGAAAACTTTGAATTAATAAACCAAGATATTCTAAAAGTGGATTTAAAAAATATAATAAAAGAAGAAAAAGAAAAGAACAATATTGAAAATGTAAAAATAGTAGCAAATCTGCCATATTATATAACAACCCCAATAATAATGAAATTATTGGAAGAAGAGTTGGATTTAGAAAGCATAACAGTTATGATACAAAAAGAAGTAGCAGATAGATTAATTGCAGTGCCAGGAGAGAAGAACACAGGAGCAATAACATATACAGTATATTATTATGCAACATCAGAAGCAATAATGGAAGTGCCAAACGATTCTTTTATTCCAGAGCCAGAAGTTACATCAAAAGTAATAAAGCTAAACGTAAGAAATAATCCACCAATAGAAGTGAAAAACAAAGAAGTAATGTTTAGAATAATAAAAAGTGCATTTATGCAAAGAAGAAAAACACTGTTAAATGCACTAACAAATACAAAAGTATTTTTAAATAAAGAAGAAGGAATAAAAATATTAAAAGAATTAAATTTGAGTGAGAATGTAAGGGCGGAAATGCTTAGTTTACAAGACTTTGCAAATATTGCTAATAAGATTTTATAAAAACTATTCAAAAAAAGTCATAGATATGTTATAATAAAGTAGAGTATAAAGAAGGAGAGAAAGATGAATCAGATTTTGGTTACAAAAAAATTGTATATAACACCTGAACTGAAAAGAAAAAAGAAAGTCTATAAATTTGACTTCTTTTTATCGATTTTTGTAATATGTATTCTAATTTCTGTCGCAATTTATGCTGAATATGACAAAAACAAAAGTGAAGAAACATCACAAGCAATATTAAGTGATTTTAACACTGAAATACCACAAGAAGATGACGCAACAATAGCAAAAAATAATATATTGTTAGTAGTTATAGATGAAAACAAACAAGAGCAAGCAACAGCAAATGAACAAAGTTCAGTACAACAGCCAATTACAACAAAGAAAAAAATAACAGATTTAGAAGTGGAAACAACAAAAGATGGATTTAAATATACAAAAATAGCTTCAATAAATATACCAAAAATAAATGTAAATTATGCAATTACAGACGGTCAAACACATTCAGAAGAAGAAACAGAAGCATTACTTAAAAATTCACCAACAAAATTCTGGGGACCAAACCCAAACAAAATAGGAAATTTCTGCATAGTAGGTCACAATTATAAGAATTCAAAATTTTTTAGTAAAGTCCCAACTTTAGTTGAAGGAGATATTATAGAAATAACAGACTATACAGGAAAAACTATGAAATACTCAGTATATAAAAAATATCAAGTAATACCTGAGGATTTAAGTTGTACATCTCAACGTACAGAAGGAAAAAGAGAAATAACATTAATAACTTGTACAGATGATAGTAAAGAAAGAATAATAGTAAAGGCTAGAGCAATCTAGCCTTTTAGTTTATAGTGGTACTAGTTGGACCAGTACCAACAACAGCTTCTTGAAGTGAACGCCAAGTATTGCAACCAACAATACCATCAGCAGCCAAACCACGAGAACGTTGATATGCAATTACAGCTTCTCTTGTTGCAGAACCAAAAATACCATCTAAACCACCAGTTCTGAAACCTAAAGTATTTAAATCATCTTGTGCAATCAAAACATAAGTACTTATGCTGCCTCTTTTGATTTGTGGAAATCCACCTGTTGAGCAAGCTGGCTTTCCGAAATCTCTTATCAAAATGTACCCACGTTGGGGTCAAAGAATATGGTTCTACATAGCTCCAAATATTTGAGTTATTTGCGCTATTCCATAAAGCAGTTCTTCTAGCAGGAGTTAAAGTCTGACCAACATCAAAAGAAACACCTGCATAATGTTGACTTTGGTTTCCGATGTCCACCTTCATATGGTCTTTTAAATGCAAAACCTACTGGAATTGGTCCACCAAAAACATATCTCTGACTATTCCAGCTCTGCATAGTTCTTTTAGTGGTCCATAAAATATTACTATTACTTGAACCTCTAAATTCTCGAACTTTTAGAGTTCCATTTGTATTATATGGCATAGGCTCACTTTCGCCTCTATAATAAGTTTCCATTCTATCGGTATCATTATTAAAAATAAGTATTTTTGCCACAATGAAAACCTCCTCATACTTTTTATATATTATATGAGGAGATTTGTGTTTTGGTTAATCTATTTTGATTTAATATTTTCTTCTTCTTTTTGTATTCTAACTAATTCGTGTGCAATTGCATTTATAATAATTCTATTATGAGATGTCAATTTTATATAGTCCTCTAAAAAGCTTTGGTCAACAAAATCTATATCATTAGAATCACATTGTATTAAATCTCTAAACAAGAAGTCAGAATTAATGTTAAGAGCTTTACACATATTTATTATAGTTGACGCACTTCCAAAAGCTATTCCACGTTCTAGTTGGCTTATGTATCTTGGAGATAATGAAAGTTTTTCTGCTAATTGTTCTTGTGTGTATTCTGATTTTGTTCGTGCTAATTTAATTTTTTTCCCTATACTTTTTCTCAAATTTTTTTCAGCTGTATTCATATATTTCCTCCCGTACTTTTTAATAAAAGTATAGCAAGTAGGCAAACAAAAAAGAACGAACTGTCAATGAGAAAAAATAGGGATAATGACATTAAAAGTTCTAATAAAGGTACAAAAATTGATTATGAAATGAATTTTTTTAAGTTTTGTTAATAAAAAAACAGGTTTAAAATTAGAAATCTGAGTTGTGTAAAAATCGAATAGGTTATGAATAATTTAGATAAAAATTTGAAAAAAATAAAAAAATTTCAAAAAAGGCTTGCAAAATATAAAAAGTTATATTAGAATTTAATTGAAGTGGAGAGAAGTGGCACAAAGTGGTAGAAAAGTGGAGAGAGGTGAAAAACAATTGCTAATTGGTGAATACGAGCATTCTCTAGATGCAAAAGGCAGATTAATAATGCCAGCAAAACTAAGACAAGACATGGGAGAAAAGTTCATCGTAACAAAAGGATTAGATGGATGTTTATTTGCGTTTTCACAAAATGAGTGGTTGAATTTCGAAACAAAACTAAAATCACTACCATTATCAGATAAAAACGCTAGAAACTTCGTTAGATTTTTCCTATCAGGAGCAACAGAATGTGAAATAGACAAGCAAGGTAGATTTTTAATACCAGCAAACCTAAGAACAGCAGCAGAGTTAGAAAAAGAAGCGGTAATAATAGGAGTAGGAACAAGACTAGAAATATGGAATAAAGAAACATGGGAAAAATGTGATGAAAATATTTCTGCAGATGAAATTGCAGCAAATATGACAATGTTAGGTATATAACTTGCAAAAGTTTATATAAAAAACCAAAGAAAAAAATACAAATGAAAACAGTACAAAAGAAAACACAAAAGACAAAATTCAAAAGATAAAAATACAAAAGAAGAAAACACAAAAGATAAAATTACAAAAGAAAAAGCAACAAAAGATAAAAATTGCAAAAGAAGAAATTTACAAATGAAGGTAAAGCAAAAGAAAAACACACAAAAGAAATTAAATGTACAAAAGACAAATGTACAAAAGATTTTTTTGACTTAAGAGGTGTTAAATTGAAATTTGAGCATAAACCAGTAATGTTAGAGGAATGCATACAAGGTCTAGAGATAAAAGCAGACGGGATTTATGTAGATGGAACTTTAGGAGGAGCAGGTCACAGCAAAGAAATAGCAAAAAGATTATCTGAAAAAGGACTATTAATTGGAATTGATAGAGACGAAGAAGCATTAAAAGCAGCAAAAGAAAACTTAAAAGAATTCCAAAACATAAAATTTGTGCATAATAATCACGATAACATAAAAGAAATAATAAAAGAACTAAACATAGAAAAAGTAGATGGAATTTTATTAGATTTGGGAGTTTCTTCATATCAATTGGACGAAAAGAACAGAGGATTTAGTTACTTGGGAGAAAATGAACTAGATATGAGAATGGACAAAACACAAGAGCTAACTGCGAAAATCGTTGTAAACACATATGAAGAAGAACAACTTGCAAATCTTATTTACGAATATGGAGAAGAAAAATTTTCAAGAAGAATCGCAAAAAATATTTGTGAATATAGAAAACAAAAACAAATAGAAACAACAAAAGAATTAGTAGAAATAATAGAAAAGTCAATACCAAAAGCAAAACAAAAAGACGGACACCCAGCAAAAAGAACTTTTCAAGCAATCAGGATAGAAGTTAATGATGAAATAAAACCATTATACAAAACAGTTCAAAACTGCATATCAATATTAAAACCACAAGGAAGGCTATGTATAATAACATTCCATTCATTAGAAGATAGAGCAGTAAAAAAAGCATACATAGAGGCAAAAGGCAAATGTACTTGCCCAAAAGATTTGCCATATTGTGTATGTGGAGCAAAAACAGAAGGAAAAATAATTACAAAAAAACCAATTGTAGCAACAAAAGAAGAACAAGAAGAAAATTCTAGAAGCAAAAGCGCAAAACTAAGAATTTTTGAAAAGGAATAAACCAAAGAGGAGGTGAGTAACTTATGGCAAGAAGCAGATATGAATATGGTACAAACCCAAGAAAATTAGAACCAAATTATGAACCACAAAAGAGAACTAAAAATAGAAACTTAAAATTAGTAGAAGATTTACCAAGACAAGATGTAAAAATATCAAAAATGCAAAAAAAGAAACAATTGAAATTAACAATGCTAGTACTATTTATATTTGCGATACTACTGACTATAAGTTATAGAAACTCTAAAATAAGTGAAAAATTTAGTGAAATACAAAACCAAAAGAAACAATTAGCAACAATACAAAAAGAAAATGAACAGCTAAAAGTTGTAATAGAAAATGGCGAAACATTAAACAATGTAGAGAAAATTGCAAAAGAAAAGCTTGGTATGCAAAAATTGACAAATAAACAAACAGTATATGTTAATTTGCCAAAAGAAGATTATGTTGAATCAGCATCAGAAGAAGTTGTTGTTCAAGAAGAAAAAAATTGGTTTGAACAAATATTAGATAAAATTTTTAAATAAAAGGTAACAAAATAAACGAATAAAGAAAAATCTTCCTAATAAAATTGATTAGGAGGATTTTTTATGTATGAAATAAAATTATCAAGTAAAAGAAAAATGAGAAACACGTTATTTATAACTTTTTTAATAATCCTATGCTTAATAGGCAGAATAGGATTTATACAGTTTGTGCAAGGAGGAGAGTTAACAACACTAGCATATGAACAGCAAACCTTAGACAGAAAAGTAAACCCTAAAAGAGGAACAATATATGACGCAACAGGAAAAAAAGAATTAGCAGTAAGTAGTACAGTAGAAACAGTAACAGTAAACCCAGGAAACATACCAAAAGAAGACAAAGAAAAAGTAGCACAAAAATTATCAGAACTATTTGAATTAGATTATGAAAAAACTCTAAAAAAGGTAACCAAAAGAAGTTCAATAGAAACAATTGCAAAAAAAGTTGAAAAAGAAGAAACAGACAACCTAAGACAATGGATGGAACAAAACAATATGACAACAGGAATAAATATAGATGAAGATACAAAAAGATATTATCCATATAGTAACTTTGCCTCACAAATAATAGGATTTTGTGGAAGTGATAATCAAGGGTTAGACGGAATAGAAGCAAAATATGATAAAGAACTAAAAGGAAAACAAGGAAGTATACAAAGACACACAGACGCCAAAGGTGGAGAAATTGGAACAGAAGGAGAAAACTATGTTCCAGCGATTGACGGAAATGATTTAGTATTAACAATTGATTACACAATACAATCAATAGCAGAAAAATATTTAGAAGAAGCTTGTATAGACAATGTGTGTACAGACGGTGGGAATATAGTTATTATGAATCCGCAAAATGGTGATGTATTAGCAATGGCAACATATCCAACATATAATTTAAACCAACCATATGAACCATATACAGAAGAGTTGAAACAAAATTGGGAGCAAATGGAACAAGCAGAAAAGACGAAAAACTTGCAAGCTGTATGGAGAAATAAGGCAATAGCAGATACATATGAACCTGGTTCAGTATTTAAATTAGTAACAGCCTCTGCGGCACTAGAAGAAGGCTTTACAGATACAGATCATAAAGGCGAGTTTTGTTGTACTGGTGGAATAGAAGTAGCAGGTGTTAGAATTAAGTGTTGGAGATATTATAGACCACATGGACCAGAAAGTTTAAGGGAAGCGTTAATGAATTCTTGTAACCCAGTATTTATAGGGCTAGGACAAAAAATGGGAGTAGCAAAATATTACAGTTACTTAAATAAATTTAAGCTATTAAATACAACAAAAATAGATTTACCAGGTGAGGCAAACAGTATATTTTTAGCAGAAAATAAGGCCGGGCCAGTAGAGCTTGCAACTATTAGTTTTGGGCAAAGGTTTGAGATAACACCAATTCAATTAGTTACAGCAGTATCAGCAATATCAAATGGTGGTATGAGTGTAAAACCAAGAGTTGTAAAACAAATTATAAATAGTCAAACAAAAGAAGTAACAGATGTGCCTGTTCAAAAAGATGAAAGGGTAATATCAGCTGAGACCTCAGAAAAAGTTTTAAGTATGATGGAATCTGTTGTGGCAGAAGGAACTGGAAAAAATGCAAAAGTTGCAGGTTATAGAATTGGTGGAAAAACTGGAACTTCTGAAGATGGCGTAAATACAAATAAATATGTTACATCTTTTTGCGGTGTTGCACCTATTGATAATCCTCAAGTTGTAGTTTTGGTTACTTTGTATAATCCAACTGGAGAAGGGGGACATCAAGGAGGTGGTGTTGCGGCACCAGTAGGTGGTCAAATTTTTAGTGAGATTTTACCATATTTAGAAGTTAATCAAGGAAATGTTGAAGAAATAGAACCAGTTGAAACAATAGAAACACCAGATGTTTTAGGAAAAAGTATAAAAGAAGTGGAAAAACTTTTGAAAGAAAGTGGTTTGGAATTAGTAATTGAAAATGAAACAGAAGGATTAGATAAAGAAAATACACATGTAAAAGAGCAAATTCCAAATGCTGGAATTGTTGTAAATAAAGGAAGCAAGGTACATATTAAGTATGAATAATAGAAAAGTGTAATATTAATGTAATAAAACTGTAATGAAAAAGTAATGCTTATATTGGGGGAAAATGTAGATATTTTCTCCTTTTTGTCTTATAATGTATATGAGATACAATTGTGTACATAACACAAAAATAAATAATGGGGTTGAAAATATGAGCAACAATCAAAAAAAGAAAATAAGCATATCATACATTATAAAAGCAATATTCTTTATAATATGTATAATCTTACTATTAATGGGAATGTCAATAATTTATAAAGCAAATAAATATCCAGACAAAGTACCAGATGTATTTGGCATAAAACCATTTATTGTATTATCTGGTTCGATGGAAACAGAAATATACACAGGAGATTTAGCATTTGTAAAAGTTATAGAACCTGAAGAACTAAAACAAAACGATATAATAGCTTTTAGAAATGAAGAAAATACAGTAACAACACACAGAATAATAGAAATCATAAAAGAAAATGGACAAACCTTCTACAAAACAAAAGGTGACGCAAACAATACAGAAGATGCATCACTTGTAAGCACAGACACAGTAGAAGGAATATACATAGGTAAAATATCAAAACTTGGTAATATGCTAATGTTTTTGCAAGAACCTATTGGTCTAGTAATAGTACTATTAGTAATACTAGTAATAGGAATGATATGGTTATATGCTACTAACAAATCAGATATGAAAAAAGCAATAGCAGAAGATGAAAAATATAGAAAAGAATTTGAAGAATTTAAAAGAAAAAAACAAATAGAAGAACAAGCAGATGCACCTAAGGAAAAAGTACATAAATAAAATGTTTTGATTATAATTTAATATTATAATAGATATTCGGTTAACTAACTGAAACAAAAGAAAGGGGGGAAACAAATGAAAAAATCAAACAAAGCAACAACAAGAAAAATCGTGATAATTACATTAATGTTATTAGTAGTATGTTTATACTTCGTTGCTGGTACATATGCTAAATATACTTGGAAAGGTACAGCTACAGGAAATGTAGCAGTTGCAAAATGGCAAGTAGGTTTAGGTAAAGAACAAACAGCAACAACAAATGTTACATTTAATGTTAAAGACAATGCAAATGTAGCAACAGGAAAAATAGCACCTGGATGTACAGCAACAGGTACTATAGATATAAATCCAGAAGGATCAGAAGTATCAGTAGATTATAAATTTAAAATTGACGATACAAAACTTCCACAAGGTATAGATATGAAAGTATCTTCTGTAAAAGTTGGTAACACAACAATAACAAGAGGTGCAGATGGATATTATTCTGGAACAATAGAATTAGCAGGTAAAGAAGCTTTAACTGTTGAAGATTCAAAAACAGTAACAATAGAAGCAACTTGGACTGATGATGGTACAACATTAGGTAGTGTAAATGAAGATGGATATGGATCAAATTCAGATACACAAGAAGGAATAAAAGCAGATTCAGAAAGAGAAATAACAATACCAGTAACAGTATTAATGGAACAACATGTATAAAACAAATGAGAGTTTTTATAACTCTCAGCTAAGCAAATTATATAAATATTTGTTTAGCTGAAAGTTATAAAATAAAAGGAGAATTGTAATAATGCAAGAAAATGAACTAAAGCAAAAGAAAGATAGAAATATCATTGAGACTTTTTTTATTATTATGGTAATAATTCTAATATTATTTTTAATAATAGAAAAAATGGGGAAATTAAATAACTTTATACCAACTGGATATGTTGATATTTTTGACTTGCATTTTGGATATGACAACAATAATGACAATAATAGTGAGACAAATAATAACATAGCAAATGATATAAACGAAAAATTTGTAAACAATTTTAAAGAAAATCAGAAAATGGAAACAAATCAAGTTGTAATATATGATGATGACATTGTGTATAAAAACAATGAAGCGAAAATATTTAAACACTCATCATTTCATATTGCAGACAACAAAATAGCACCAACGAGCCAAAATTCATATAAGTTTATTGTAAGAAACGGAAATGAATTCAATATAAAATACAATTTAGTAATGAGTGAAGAAAATAATTACAATATAAATATGCGTTACAGATTAAAATTAAGAGGAAAATATATTATAGGAGATAGCGACAATTGGGTTAAAGCAGAAGAATTACAAAGAATAGGAATATTACTTGCAAATAATTCTTATGATACATATACTCTAGATTGGCGTTGGTTTGAAGGCGATAATGATACAGAAGTTGGCGAAAACATAGAAGTAAATTATAAACTATTTATAGGAATGTATGCAGAACAATACTAAAGAAAGGAGGATTATAAATGTTAGATAACAAGCAATATAAGAAAATTAGAAAAAAAAGGCTAAGCAACTTTTTGTTATTTTATACATTTATAATTCTCTTTTTATGTTTTAATATGACACTATCAAAATATGGTTCAATAGGAACAACAAAAGCGAATATATCAATAGCAGCATGGGAAATAAAAATTAACAATGAAAATATAGAAACGAGCAATACATTTTTACTAAACAATAATCAACAAACTGTAGGAGCACAAACTGAAAATAATAAAATTGCACCAGATAGTAATCGGATATTTTGAAATAATATTAGACTTAAGTAATACAGAAGTTTCAATAGACTACAAATTAGAAATAGATACAAGCATCTTGGAAAAAAATGGAATAAACTTGCAAATAACAGGATATTCAATAAATGATGGAGCAATAAACACTATAGAAAATAATACAATTAGCGGAGAAAAAATTTTAAAGGAAGTAAATGGAGAGACAACAAAATTTACAGCAGAAGATAATTGCAATATAAAAATATATTGGAGTTGGACAGCAGAAATAGAAAATCCAGAGTTTACTGCAGAAAGTTTAAAAATTACTGTGAATGCAATAGTAAAACAAAAGTTAGGAGATGAATAGATGCAAAAAGAGAAAATCAAATTTAATAAATTACGATTTGTAATTATTAGCTTAATCTTTCTAATAATAATCTTTTCAATAGGTAAAACGAATTCAAGATATTTAAGTGGTGCATCTTCTGATACAGATGTAATTGCAAAAACAGTATTAACACTAAACAATAACAAAGCAACATATACAGAAGCAAACTTGTTGCCACGGAGATATAAAAACATATGATTTTAGTGTAGCGAATTATGATGAAATAAATACAAATGAAGTGTTAATGAAATATTATTTAGAAATAAAGACAACAGCTACAAACTCTCCATTAGTAGTGGAACTTCAAAATGTAACAACAGGGGAAAAAATCGATTTAACAAATGGAAAAACATCAGAAATTGAATTACCATATGAAAGTCAAGTAATAACTAATTATAGATTAACATTAAAATGGGATAAAAGTAATAATGACCCTAAATTTGCAGGAATGAATTTAAAATACACAATTAATTTAGTGGCAACACAAAAACGGATAAAGGTATAGTAAATTATGAAAAATAAATTACAAGAATTTACAAATGATAATATTAATAAAAAAATAAAAAAGAAAAATAGGAGAAGTCTTTTAAAAAGTATTGTTATATATTTTTTATTAGCAATATTATCTATCTATTTTCTAATAGTAATATGGGGAACCTTTTCAGAGAGAAACTCAGGTTTTCAAATAAACAGTTTTATTGTAATTTCTGGAAGTATGATGCCAACATTAGATATAAATGATTTAATATTTAGTGTAAAAGTAGAACAAAGCGAACTAAAACAAGGGGACATCATATCATTTTATAAAGAAAATCAAGTTATAACACATAGAATAGAAGAAATAGTAGAACAAAATGGACAAACATTATATAAAACCAAAGGTGATAACAATAATAGCTCTGATGAAGAGTTAGTTAAATATGAAGAGATAATGGGAAGATACTTATTTAAAATTCCGAAAGTAGGATATGTAGTTAGAAATTTACAAACACGAATTGGAATAATTGTTGTAATTTTACTATTGTTCATAAGGGAAATTCAAATAAGAAATAAGGAAAATAAAGAAATGATAAGACATCAAAAAAGAATAGAAATGGAGGAAAGCAAAGATAAAAGTGATACATAAAAAGAATATGTTGAAAAGAATTTTATATATTAGTTTATTAGTATTGCTAATACTTACAGCGCAAGAATTGTATGCACAGTATATACTTACTAGAAACTTTGAAACTAATTTGTCAACTGCTCCATTTAGTGTAGAGATTACTGGGCAATCTGTTGATGTATATGATATAGATGTTGATAAAGTATCAGCAACTGTGAAAAACAATAATAGCTATGCAATATCAGGAAATATAACTTTTAATAATAAACAAGTAACAACATTTGAAATTCCAGCAGGAGAAACAAAGGCTTTATCAAATTTAGCTTTAACAAAAGCAATGGTATCTGGCCTTACAGCCGGTCAATATGATTTGGTTGTAAATATCACAGCACCATATGCTACCACAAATAATAGTATAAAGGTAAATCTAAAAGGAACAATTACTAATGTTGTGAAAAATGGAATAAGTAGGTCTGGATTAGGTACAGCAGGAAATCCATATTTAGTATATAAAATAGAGGATTTAGTAAGATTTGCACAAGAAGTTTCAAACCAAGGAGATAGTACAACTAAAGTAGTAAAACAAATTGATGATTTAGATTTTAGTCTTTCAACTTCATATTATAATTCAAATGATACAAGTTTGGGAAATCTAAATGAAAATGCAAATGACGGAAATAAAATTTTGCAAGAAACTACAACTGGCACAGGATTTATAGGGATAGGGACGTTTACAGGAGCAAGTAATTATAAGCCATTTAAAGGAACTTATGAAGGTAATGGAAAAGCGATTAGAAATTTATATATTAATACTACTACAGGTTCTAGAGTTGGAAAGCCAGTAGCATTATTCAATAGCCTAGAAGGTGCAACTATAAAAGGATTAAAAATGAATGGAACAATTAAGTCAGCAGGAGATTCATCAAGTATAGCTGGTTGGGTGTATGGAGTATGTAAAATTATAAACTGCCAAAATTGGGCAACAGTAGAATGTACAGTTAATGACTTTTCTAACGGTGGAATAGTTGGAACTGCATGGCAGAATGCAAATCTTACACTTACAGATTGCTGGAATGGAGCAAGTATTACTGGTGGGTCTGCAACAGCGGGAATGATTGGTTTAGTATATAGATCAACAGTAACTATGGAAAGATGTCGTAACACAGCAAATATAACATCATTAACAACTGTATCTAGTGATTCAAATAATGGTACAGCAGGACTTGCAGTAAAGAATAGTAGTTCAACAGGAACTGTAAATATAATTCAATGTTTTAATAGTGGTACAATTAAGGGAAATCAAAATGTAGGTGGACTTATAAGTTCTACAAATGGAGCACTTAACATTACTTCTAGTTATAATGTAGGAACTGTAAATGCAACAGCGACAGGAACTTATGCGGGAGGACTTTTAGCACGTCACAGATCAGGAACAACAACTATTACAAATTCATATTCAGCTGGAACAATATCGTCAGGAACAGCGGCAAATAAAGGTGGTTTAGTTGGATATACAGCAGCATCATTAAAATATAATAATTCATATTATTTGAGTACAACAGCTAGTTCAGCTACATCAAATGTTGCAAATACTACTATTTCAAGAACAAAGGCACAAATGCAACAGCAATCATTTGCGACTACATTAGGAACAGTGTTTAAATGGACAAGTGGTGTAAATAATAGCTATCCACAATTAACATGGCAATAATAAAAGGGGACTGATAAATCAGTCCTCTATTTTGTTGGTAACATTTCATATTTAATATCAAAAATTTTAAACTTATCAAGCTCATTTGAACTCAAATAATCAAGATAAATATCAAGCTCATCTAAGTTCTTGCAAGCAGTAATAATTGCAGGATTAAGCAAGTTGTTAAAAGTAAGCTCTAAAGCTAAATCTAAGCTACTAGTAATAGAAGCATTTTCTCTTTTTCTCATCAAATTATAAGCTTCTTTAAACCTTGCAAGTGCTGCATTTTTGTATTTATCTAAAGGAATTGTATATTTTTTATTTATAATATCTTGTAAATCTGTGTAATTTGTATTTTCTTCTAACTCTTTTTCTAGTTCGGAAACAGAATAGGGAAGTACAACCTTATTTTGAATTTCAGAAATTAAAAGAGTATTATTATCGCAAATTTCTGTTTTTAAATTAGAGTTTAAACCATTATCTTCAGGTCTATATGAATTTTGCTCAAAAAGTTTTATAACTTGATTTTCTTGAGTTTCAACAACTAGTTCATCATTTGAATTTACAATATTAGTTTCGATTGTTTCAGAAGTCATTGCTGCAGTGTCAGGCTCAATACTTATTTCATTGCTTGATTGCTCAATTTCAGAAATAGTTTCTTCTTTGTTTGATTTTAAAAGAGAAGTATCTATGTTTTGAATGACACTTTCAAAAGTTGAGATGTTACTTCGTGAATTGTCTAAATTTGATTTGATATTGCTTAATAAATCTATTAATTCAGTAGGATTATCAAAATTGTCTTCTTCTTGGATAATAGTATTCAAGCTGTTTAAGCATTTTAATAAAATTTCTATTTTTTCTTTTTCACTACTAATTAAAGTGTTTAAATTGCTTTTTAAGTTTTCCGTTTGTTTTTTTAATTCATTATCTGACATCATTTGTATCATCTCATTTCTTTTATTTGATACTTATATAATAATATTTTTTTGCCTTTTTTTCAAGGGATTTTATAGGAAAAGTAATTTTTTAATTAATATGTGCATATAATATTCCGGAAAAGTGTTAAATAAAAAGTGTTAATTATATATTGACTATTTGTTGAAAAAATATTATATTTAATGGAGAACGAAAGCATAGGCAAAAACAATAACGAAAGGAAGAATAGAAATGCAAATAACAGACAAAATAAAATATATAGGAGTAAATGACAAAACACTAGACTTATTTGAAAGTCAATATATAATACCAAACGGAGTATCATACAATTCATATATAATACAAGACGAAAAAACAACAATAATGGACACGGTAGACAAAAGAGCTGTAAGTGAATGGATAAACAATATGGAAAAAGAATTAGGAGAAACAGAACCAGCATATCTTGTAGTGTCACACTTAGAACCAGACCACTCAGCAGGAATAAACATACTTGTAGAAAAATATCCAAAAATGAAAATAATATTAAGCAAAAAAGCAGCAGACATGTTGCCACAATTCATAAATAAAGACCTATCAGAAAAACTAATAATAGTAAAAGAAGGCGACGAAATCAGCTTAGGGGAGCATAAACTAACATTTGTGATGGCACCAATGGTACACTGGCCAGAAGTAATGTTCACATATGAACAAGCAGAAAAAGTATTATTTTCAGCAGACGGATTTGGAAAATTTGGAGCATTAGACGCAGAAGAAGACTGGGCTTGTGAAGCAAGAAGATATTATTTCAACATAGTAGGAAAATACGGAATGCAAGTACAAGCAGTATTGAAAAAAGCTGCAAACTTAGAAATAAAAACAATATGCCCATTACATGGTCCAATATTAACAGAAAATTTAGAGTACTATATCAATAAATATGATATTTGGAGTAGTTATAAGCCAGAAGATGAAGGAGTACTTATTGCGTATAATTCAATACATGGAAACACAGGGAAAGCAGTAGAAAAGTTGGCTGAGATATTGAGAAAAAAAGGTGTAGAAAACGTAGTTGTAAGTGATTTGTCAAGGTCAGATATGGCAGAAGTTATAGAAGATGCGTTTAGATATGATAAAATGATAATTGCGTCTCCAACATATGATGCTGGATTATTTCCAACAACAGAGAAATTTTTGAGACATCTAAAAGCTAAAAACTATCAAAATAGAAAAGTAGGATTAATTGAAAATGGTTCTTGGGCACCAATGGCAGGAAAGCATATGAAGGATATTTTAAAAGATATGAAAGATATATCAATTTGTGAACCAATGGTTACAATTAAAACTACTATGAATGATGAAACAGTAAGTAAAATTGAAGAACTAGCAGAAAATTTTGTGTAGATTGAGGAGGTGAGTAGAATGAAATATGTATGTACAGCTTGCGGATATATTTATGATGAAGAAGTTGAAGGTGTTAAGTTTGAAGATTTACCAGATGATTGGACTTGCCCTTTATGCGGTGTAGGTAAAGATTTATTTGAAAAAGTTGAAGAATGATTTTTATAATATGTAAGCAAAAAATGTCAGAGATGACATTTTTTTGCGTATATAATAAACTAAAATAGTAATAAATCCCACAACACCTAATAAACTATAATAAATAAAAAAACTTACAAAGAAAACCTATACAAAACAAGAAAATAGTTATATAATATGAAATGTCGAATAGCAAAAATTTGCAATTCAACAATTATTAATAATCGAAAGGAAGAGATTAAAAATGAAACTAAAAGAAATATTAGTAGGGTTAGAAGGGTTAAAAGCAAAAGGAAACCTAGACACCGAAATAAAAGGAATAAGCAGTAACTCAAAAGAGATAAAAGAAGGATACGTATTTGTTGCAATAAAAGGATATAAAGCAGACGGACACAAATACATAGAAAGTGCAATAGAATTAGGAGCAACAGCAATAATAATACAAGAAGGATGCAACCTAAAAGAAATAAAAGTACCAGCAGAAACAACAATAGTAATGGCAAAAGACACAAGAGAAGCACTAGCAATATGTTCAAGTAACTTCTACGGAAACCCATCAAGAAAATTTAAACTAATAGGAGTAACAGGAACAAAAGGAAAAACAACAACAACATTTATGATAAAAGAAATACTAGAAAAAGCAGGAAAAAAAGTAGGACTAATAGGAACAATAGCAACATACATAAATGGCAAAAAGCTAAAAGACAGTGACAGAACAACACCAGAAAGCTGTGAACTACAACAAATATTTAGCCAAATGGTAGAAGAAGGTGTAGAGGTTGTAGTAATGGAAGTATCATCACAAAGTTTAAAACTACACAGAGTAGATGGCTGTGAATTTGACATAGTACTATTCACAAACTTCTCAGAAGATCACATCAGCCCAAACGAACACCCAGATATGGAAGATTATTTCAATTCAAAAGCAAAATTGTTTGAAATGTGCAAAACAGGAATAGTAAATACAGATGACCTAAAAGGTGTAAAAATGGTAAAATTATTTCCAGACAACAATATAACAACATATGGAATTGACAATTTTGCAAATGTTGTTGCAAGAGATATAACAATAACAAATTCATATGTAGACTTTAAAGTAAAACTAACAGACAGAAATGAAAGAGTAAAAACAGGAATACCAGGAAGATTTAGTGTTTACAATTCATTAGCAGCAATATGTGTAGCACAAAAACTAGGAATACCAGCAGAAAAAATAAAAGAAGCATTACTTGAAGTAAGAGTACCAGGAAGATCAGAATTAGTAGACAACAAGCTAGAAATACCAATAATGATAGATTATGCACACTCACCAGAAAGTTTACAAAACATATTACAAGCAGTAAAAAGCTACACAAGGGGAAGAGTAATAAGTGTATTCGGATGTGGTGGAGATAGGGACACATCAAAAAGAGCAATAATGGGAGAAATATCAGGAAGAATTGCAGACTACACATTTATAACATCAGATAATCCAAGAACAGAAGACCCACAAGCAATTGTAAATGAAATAGAAGAAGGAATAAAGAAAACAAAAGGAAAATACAGTGTAGTTGTAGACAGAACAGAAGCAATAAAAGAAGCAATTAAAATGGCAACAAAGCGTGACATTGTAGTACTTGCAGGAAAAGGACATGAGCCATATCAAGAAATAAATGGAGAAAAACATCCATTTGATGAAAGAATAATAGTTAGAAAATTGATAGAAGAAATGAAATAAACAAAGGAAAGGTTTGGTAAATTTGAAAACAGAAACAACAACATTAATAATATCGTTTATAACATCAGTTATCTTAGGAATTATTATAATACCAATACTTAAAAAATTAAAAGTAGGACAAATAGAAAGAGATGACGGACCACAATCTCACTTAAAAAAACAAGGAACACCTACAATGGGTGGAATAATAATGATAATAACAATGCTTTTAATAGTTACAGGAACATACATATTTTTAAGCGCTAATGGTCAAAGTGAAATAGCAAATAAATTATTACCAATATTGCTATTAACAATAGGATTTGGATTAATAGGATTTATAGATGACTTTAAAAAACTAGTATTAAAAAACACAGAAGGTTTAAAACCAAGCTATAAAATGCTAGGACTACTAATAATATCAGTAGCATATGTAATTTATTTAATTTATGGATTACACATTGGAACAGAAACGTATATACCAATTGTAAAAGAATATATTACAATGCCAATATTTATCTATATACCATTTGCAATAGTAGTAATACTTGCAGCAACAAATGCAATAAACTTAACAGACGGAATTGACGGATTAGCATCAAGTGTTAGTGCAATTATAATTACATGTTTAACAATAATAGGAATAAGATTTGGAATGCCAGAAGTATCAATGTTTGGAAGTATTGTGATAGGAGCAACATTAGGATTTTTGATGTTCAATTTACACCCAGCAAAAGTATTTATGGGAGATACAGGTTCACTACTATTAGGTGGAGTAATTTCAGCTATTGCACTATACTTAAAACTTCCTATATTATTAATAGTAATAGCATTAATACCAGTACTAGAAACATTATCAGTTATTATACAAGTTGCATATTTCAAAAAAACAGGAAAAAGAGTTTTCAAAATGGCACCATTACATCATCACTTTGAATTATCAGGTTGGAAAGAAAGCAAAGTTGTAATTGTATTTAGCATTATTACATTAATATTGTGCATAATTGGATTAGCAATTATATAGAATTATAGTAGAAACAAAAGTTAAGGAGAGAAAAAATAAATGGCAAAAACCAAAAAAGAAAAGACTTTTTCAAAGTTTTTAAATAATCCATTTGATTTTACATTATTAATTACAATATTGTTATTGCTTGGAATTGGCCTAGTAATGGTGTTATCAGCAAGTTCACCATCTGCACTTTCACAATTTGGAGATAGCTATTCATTCTTTTCAAAACAATTATTGTTTGCAATACTAGGAATAATAGCAATGTTATTTATCTCAAAAATAGATTATAGATTTTACCAAAAATTTTATAAACACGCATGGTGGATATCATTAATTTTACTAGCAGCAGTACTAGTTATAGGAACTGAAACAAATGGAGCTAAAAGGTGGATTTCTATAACAAGAACATTAACAATTCAACCTTCAGAAATGGTAAAAATGTTAATGATAATTTTCTATGCTGGAATATTAGTAAAAAATAGAGATGATTTACCAAAGTACGGAAAAGGATTTTTAAAACATATTGTGCTAGTTTTACCTATAATAGGATTACTTATATTAGAGCCACATTTAAGTTCATCAGTAGTAATTATAGGAATTTGCTCAATAATGATGATAATGGCAGGATGTAAATTTACACATTTTGCGGCAACAGGAGCAACAGCAGGAGTACCAATACTTACAGCATTAATAATAGCAGCACCATATAGGTTGCAAAGGGTTATAACATTTTTAGACCCATGGAAAGATGCAACAGGAGACGGGTGGCAAGTTATACAAAGTTTGTATGCAATAGGTTCAGGTGGATTATTTGGAGTAGGATTAGGAGATAGTAAACAAAAATATCTATACATACCAGAGCCACACAATGATTTCATATTTTCAATATTAGGAGAAGAGCTAGGATTTATTGGATGTGCAGTAGTATTAATCTTATTTGCAATTTTTATATGGAGAGGTATTTTAATAGCAATGAGAGCACCAGATATGTTTGGTAGCTTAGTAGCTGTTGGAATAACTGCATTAGTTGGAATACAAGTTATTATAAACATAGCAGTTGTTACATCATCTATGCCAGCAACAGGAATGCCATTACCATTTTTCAGTTACCGGAGGTACAGCATTATTTATTTTACTTTGCGAAATGGGAGTATTACTAAATATTTCAAGGGCAGCAGCAAAACAATAGAAAGTATAAATAATGAAGTAGAGATTGCAAAACAGCACAAATTACGAATAATAAGATAAAGACAGCAAAACAATAAAGAAAAGGAGAAACTAAATGAGAGTTATTATAGCAGCAGCAGGAACGGCAGGCCATATAAATCCAGGGCTTGCCATTGCTAACAAAATAAAAGCTGAACAAAAAGATTCAAAAATAATATTCATAGGAACAACAAGGGGATTAGAAAATGACCTAGTTCCAAGAGCAGGATATGAATTAAAAACAATAGATGCTTATGGATTAAGTAAAAAAATATCAATAGAAAATATACAAAAAATGTACAAAACATTAAAAGGATATGGAGAAGCAAAAGAAATAATAAAAGAATTTAAACCAGACATAGTAATAGGAACAGGTGGTTATATTTGTGGAGCAACAATATCAGCAGCACACAGCTTAAAGATACCAACACTATTACATGAAAGCAATGCATTCCCAGGAAAAGCCATAAAAATGTTAGCAAAAAAGACAGACACAATTTTGGTATCATTTAAAGATGCAATACCAAGAATAAAAAAAGCTAAAAACGTAGTATTTACAGGAACACCTGTAAAAATAACTAAAAAAGATTACTCAAAAGAGCAAAAAACAAAAATAATAAAAGAAATTGGTTTAAATGAAGAAGAACCAATAGTATTAGTTTTTGGTGGAAGTCAAGGGGCAAAAAGAATAAATGACGCAATGCTTGAACTTGTAAGAAAAAAACAAAATTCTAACTATCAAGTTATTTGGGCAACAGGTCCAAAACAATATGATATTATAAAAGAAGAAATGGAAACACTACATATTAATATAAATAACATACCAAAAACGAAGGTAATTCCATACATATATAATATGGAAGAACTAATGAATGTTGTAGATGTAATAGTTGCAAGAAGTGGAGCAATGACAATTACAGAAATATCTAATTTAGGAAAACCAGCAATTTTAGTACCATTACCAAATGTAAGCCATGACCATCAACTATACAATGCAAAAGCTTTAGAAAGTGTAGGAGCAGCTAAAATCATTTTAAATGATAATATGTGTGGAGACACTCTAAGCAGAGAAATACAAGAGATTATATCAGATAAAGAACATATGAAAAAAATGGGTCAAAATGCACTAAAAATTTCAACAACAAATGCAGAAGAGACAATTTATAAAGAAATCAAAAAATTAGTAAAATAGAGGTAAAAAATGTTAAAAAACATACAAGGAAAAGTAATACTAATATTCTTTTTAGTAGGAATAACACTAATTGGTGGATTAGGAGCATTTTATATTTGTTCATTAAGCAATATAGTTTCTAAAATTGATAGTGAACAAATAGTAAATGTAGGACAAGCTTTAGAGCAAATAAATAACTTGCAATTAAATGCCAAAATATCATTAGGAATTTCGATTGCAATATTTATAATAGCAGGAATAATAATCTCTGCATTTTTATCAAAATACATAATATATCCACGAAACAAAATGATAGAAAGTGAAGAAACTACACAAAAAAATCAATTAGAAACAATACTTTTACATATGACAGATGGAATTATTGCATTTAATAGAGAAGGGGAAATAATACTAATAAACCCAGCAGCAAAGAAACTTTTGAGCATCAGACCAGAAGACAACACATTTAATGATATATTTAGTAAGTTTAATTTAAATATAAATATGGAAAAAATTATTTACCTAGAAAACTGGACATCAACAGAACAAAGAATAGAAGTTGATGACAAATATGTAAATGTATTTTTTGCACCATTTAGAGACGCAGATGACAGACCAGATGGCGTAATAGCAGTAATTCAAGATATAACAGAACACGTCAAATTAGACAATATGCAAAAAGAATTAGTAGCAGACGTATCACATGAACTAAAAACACCAATAACATCAATAATGGGATATGCAGACACATTGCTAGAAGGAGAATATGACAAAGAGACACAAGACAAATTCCTAAATGTAATAGCAACAGAAGCAAGAAGAATGGCAAAACTAGTAACAGATTTATTAACATTATCACGTTACGATAACAACAAAAAATCAACACAAAAAGAGCTATTTGACTTAGGAGACTTAGTAAAAAAATGTCAAGACAAGCTAGCAATAGAAATAAAGAAAAAAGAACATATAGTAAATAGCTTTGTAACAGCAGACGTACCACCAGTATATGCTGACAAATATGACATTGAAAGAGTTGTATTAAACATATTAACAAACAGCATAAAATACACACCAAATGGTGGAGAAATAAAAATCTATGTAGGATTTGTCTATAATGACGCATATATAAAAATATTTGACAACGGAATAGGAATACCAGAAGAAGACTTAACTAGAATATTTGAAAGATTTTACCGTGTAGACAAAGCACGTACAAGAGAAATGGGTGGAACAGGACTAGGACTTTCAATAGCAAAAGAAATCTTAGACAAAAACGGTGGAAGTATAGACATTAAAAGTGTTGTAGGACAAGGAACAGAAGTAGTTATAAAAATTCCTACAAAAGTAGAAGAATACTAATTGAAAAAAATAAAAAATTAATGTATAATAAAAATTAGTGTATAACATAAGACAATCTATAAAAATAAAAAAACGAAAGGAAATCATATTATGAGCGATTCATTAAAAGAAATTTTAGAATGGGCATATTGCATAATAATAGCATTAGCATTAGCAATGATATTTAGATATTTTATAGGAACACCTACAATAGTAAAAATGGAATCTATGAAACCAACACTAATAGAAGGCCAAAGACTATGGCTAAACAGGTGGGGAAGAACAACAAAAACACTACCAAAAAAAGGTCAAATAATAACATTTGAAGAACCAGAAAAAACAAGCTTCACAAGAGCAGAAATAGAAAACGCAGAACCAATAGCACAATACAAAAAAATAAGTGGAATGGAATGGTTTGTTAAAAACTTCTTAGAAATAGGAAAAAGAAGCTTTATAAAAAGAGTAATAGCATTGCCAGGAGAACATGTACAAATAAAAGACGGAAAAGTATATATAAACGAGCAAGAGCTAGACGAACCATACTTACAACCAGGAATAGTAACAGACCTAATTGGAAACGGAGTTGGATTTGACGACTTTATAGTACCAGAAAATTGCGTATTTGCAATGGGAGACAACCGTAACCACAGCACAGACTGCCGTGCATTTGGATGTGTACCACTAGAAAAAATCGAAAGCACAGTAGCAATGAGAATATGGCCGCTAGACAAATGGGGAAAAGTCCAATAGTGTCCATTGGGGACGTTTCCTTTTGGACATTTTGTCCATTTTGGGACATATCTATCCTAAAGCAAGGAGAATATTAAATGTTTGAAAATATAATTGGAAATGAGCCAATAAAAAAAATACTAGAACAAGCAATAACTAATAACAAAATATCACACAGCTATATGTTTTTAGGAATTTCAGGGATAGGTAAAAAAATGATTGCAAGAGAATTTGCAATAAAGATACTAGAAGTTGAAGACACTGAAAATATACCAGATTTATTATATATAGAACCAGATGGGAACAGTATCAAAATAGAGCAAATAAGAGAAATGCAAAAAAAGGTGCAAGAAAAACCAATTGGTGCAAAAAGAAAGGTGTATATAATAGACCAAGCAGATAAAATGACAAGTGAAGCTCAAAATTGCTTATTAAAAACACTTGAAGAACCACCTGAATTTGTGACGATAATATTAATTGGTGTAAATGAAAACGCATTTTTAACAACTATAAAATCAAGATGTATGATATTACATTTTAACAAAATAGATGATGAGCAATTAAAAAAATATTTACAAGTGAATTATGGAATGCAAAATATTACACAAAATATGTTACAAATGTATCAAGGTAGTATAGGAAAAGCGTTAAACCTAAAAGACAAAGAAGACATATATCAGGCATTAGAAAGTTTAGTAAATAAAATAGCAACAAAAGATTTAATAGAAATAACGAAATCAGCAGAAATCTTATATAAGGAAAAAGATGAGATTTTTGAAATGCTAGATTATATCAACATACTATTACTAAAGAAAGCAAAAGAAGCATATGAGTACACAAATTGTATACAAATTGTGGAAAATACGAAAAAAAGATTGAAACAAAACGCAAATTATGATATGAGTATAGATAATATGTTATTTAACATATGTGAAGAAATAGCTTGAAAATTAAAAGTCCAAGCAAAAATCAAAATATAACATACTCAAATAAAATGCAAACAAAGGGGAGAATTTATTTGAAAAATATAATAGGAGTAAGATTTAAAAAATTAGGAAAAATATATTTCTTCAATCCAAGATACTTAAAAGTAAGAAAAGGCGACAAAGTAATAGTAGAAACAGCACAAGGTGAGGAATATGGAGAAGTAGCGATACCAAACAGATATGTAGAAGACGAAAAAATAATAGAACCACTGAAAAAAGTAGTAAGGCTAGCAAATAATAGAGACAACAAACGTTATGATGAATGTAGAAGAATGGAAAAAGATGCATATAGAATGTGCCAAAAGAAGATAAAAGAACACAAATTAGATATGCAATTAACAGATGTTGAATGCAAATTTGACGACAGTAAAATGCTATTTTTCTTTATAGCAGACGGAAGAGTAGATTTTAGAGATTTAGTAAAAGACCTAGCATCAATATATAAAACAAGAATAGAACTACGTCAAATAGGAGTAAGAGACGAAGTAAAAAGAATAGGTGGAAACGGAGTTTGCGGTAGAGAACTTTGCTGTTGCACATTCCTAAGTGACTTTGACGCAGTAACAATAAAAATGGCAAAAGAACAAAACATATCTCTAAATCCTTCGAAAATCTCAGGAAACTGTGGTAGACTAATGTGTTGCTTAAAATACGAAAATGAAGTATATGAAGAAAAACTATCAAGATTACCTGAAGTTGGCGAAAGGGTAAAAACACCAGACGGAGTAGGAGAAGTAGATGGTGTAGAAACCTTAAAAGAAATAGTAAGGGTAAAAATAAAAGATGACGATGGCTATTTTTACAAAAAATATAAAGCAAATGAAATAGTTAGAAATGAGAAGGCTAATAAAGAGAAAACCAGTAAGGAATAGTAGATAGAAAATAAGAGAATTATGGGAGGTGAAAAAAATGGCATATAAAATTACAGATAAATGTATATCTTGTGGAGCTTGTGCAGCAGAATGTCCAGTAGGTTGCATATCACAAGGTGATGATAAATTCGTGATAGACCAATCAGCTTGCATTAGCTGTGGTACTTGCGCAGGTGTTTGTCCAGTAGAAGCACCAGTTGAGGAATAATGTCCCATTGGGGACGTTTCCAAATGGACATTTTGTCCACTTTGGGACACATCTTTCTAAAAGAATTATCAGACAAGCTAAATTTTTAGCTTGTTTTTCTGTTTTTTCTATGTGAGTTGTGATATAATTGGAAAAAATAAAAGGAGAAATAGTATGAATAAAATAGAAAAAGAATTAAAAGAATTTAAAAAGTTCAAAGAAAATTATCAATACGAATTAAAAGAAGTAGAAGAAAGAGAAGATGGCAATTATTATGAAGGAGAGCCATTAGTTAATGAAGAAGGAAAAGAAGTTGGAGAGTGTGAAAAATGGATAAATGCAGGTTTCAAACATAGTGGACCATATGCAAAAGTATTGTCGAACTTATTTCCATATGAATTTGAATTTAAAGGAAAGAAACTACAAAGCATAGAATCATTTTTCCAAGGAATAAAATTTAGAGATGTCGAAATGCAAAATTTAGTATTTAATTATAGTGGATTAACATCAAATCATATAAAGATTTGTAGTGACTGGGATTGGAAAGGTACAGGAATAATTTATTGGCAAGGTGAAGCAATAGATAGATTTAGTGAACAGTATGATGATTTAGTGGATGAACTATATATATCTGCAATTCAAAATCCATTATATAGAAATGTTTTACTAAAATGTGATAAGCTGATTATACATACGATGGGAACAAGGGAAAAGAGCGAAACAGTATTTACAAGATATGAGTTTGAAAAAGAATTGAATTGTTTAAAAGACTTTTTAAAGGAAGAAGAGGAATAATGGAAGAAAAATTGGAATTAAAAGACTTTGATATTGTAGGTATAATAAATTTAAAGGATGTAAAAGGGATAGAAAAATATGTAACACCAATTATCGAGAAAAATGAAAATGATAGAGAGTACCTATCAAGATCAAAAGAATATTATAATGTAAAAAGTATGACTGAATTATCACAGGAAAGAGAAGAATTAAAAAAACTACTCACAAGAAGGCTAAACAAAAAGAATTTTGTTATATTGGAAAATATGCTAAATTGCTCAGCAAAAGTTTATTTTAGAGAATTTGAAGAATATATAAAAAACAACAAAAATGACGAATTTATAAATAAACTAACAAAAGCAGAGAAATGCTTAATGGAAGATGTCAAAAATATTTTAGTGCTTTTAGAAGGAAAAGGTTTAATAAAGGTAGAAAAAGAAAACATTTTACCACAAGGAGAAGAAAACTCAGAAAGAAGAGCTATTGAAATGGACAACAAAGCTATGCTATATACGTTTCTGAAATCATTAAATTTGAAAAAAGGTTTAGACAATATAGAAGTTTTAACACCTGGTTATGGAAGTGTATATATAGGACCATTTATAAAAGAAATGTATGGATATGATTTTACGAATTTGTTAAAAAGCAAATATATTGAAGAAACAACCCATACTGATACAAAAACTATAAGGTCATTAATGTCTTCAAATAGAATTTTTGAAAAGGGAAAAACAGTACTGTTGCTAGATGACAATATAGGAACAGGAAATACAATGGCGGAAATAAAAAACAGATTTAATAGAGAAAACGTGGACAAAATAGTATCAGGAGCAATTCAATACAATTGGAGAAACTACTTAAGAATATCAATAGGGGATAAAAAAGATATTAATAGATTTGAAGTAAATGATTTTGACTTTGTAAGTCCACTAAATTATGCAGGGCATAAACTATATTCACGTGCTATTAACACATTGCATTCATCAGGTAAAGAATATATTCAGTATCTAAATTCAAAGAGTTATAGGCAAAAGGGTTATTCGGATTTACAAGGAGCTTTAGACCGTGGGATATTTTATGCAAGAAATGCAGGTTTGGAGATGGCAGAAGGACGAACAGTACCAAAAAGAACAATAGAAGGTACAGAAGTGTTAAAACAATATAAGGAAGGACCTACAGAAATTACCAAGATTCGTTCGAAGCAAATAATTAGTAATACAATAGAAGATGTTGATAATATTTGTAACAAAAGAAAGACAAAAGAGAATGTTGATAAAGATTTATATATTGACTAATAACTAACTAATAATAAAAAAATAACTAGGGAGAGTGACAAATTGGAAGAACAAAAAATAGAAAACGAGCAAGTGCAAGAAAAAAAGCCAGTCAACAAAAAAATGACAATAATAAATTTCGCATTAATATTAGTAATATTTATAGGATTACTAATATATATGTTCAGTGTTGATGGAATAGACAACATAATACAAGTGCTAAAAAGCGTTGATTACAAATGGGTAATGCTAGGAATAGTATGTCTAGGAATAAATTGGATTTGTGATGCAATTACACTATACATTCCGCTAAAAAGAATGTATGAAAAGCAAACATTTAAAAATGCATTCAAAGTAACAATGATTGGGCAATTGTTTAATAATATAACGCCATTCGCATCAGGTGGACAGCCAATGCAAGCATATGAGCTAAGCAAAACAGGGAAAAGGGTAAGTGATTCATTATCAGCAATGGCAATGAAATTCATAATTACGCAAACAGCACTAGTGGTAAGTACAATAGTTGTAGTATTATTTGAATTTCAATTTTTTGCTGGATTAATGCAACAATACATTTGGGTGGCAGTTGCTGGATTTAGTGTGAACATATTAGCTATAATAGGAGTAATTTTGGTAGGAATTAAGAAAAGAATAATAACATTTTTTACAACACCAATAATAAAATTTCTAGGAAAAATACATATATTAAAACATCCAGAACAAACAATAGAAAAGTTAGACAAAAGTATAGATAATTTTAGAGAACAATTTTTATATATGAAGCAAGAGAAAAAAATGGTTTTGAAAATGTTTATTTCTGCTACAATTCAAAGCTTTGCATATTATTCAATAACATATATGGTGTATAAAGCATTTGGAAATAGTGGAGTAACATTTTGGCAAATCATCCCAACACAAGCAGTATTGCTACTAATAATGATGTTTATTCCAACACCTGGTTCAGGTCTTGGTGCAGAAGGTGGATTTTATTTGTTGTTCCAATCAATTTTTAAAGAAGGTACAATTAATATGTCTATTTTATTTTGGAGAATGTATACTTTCTATTTGCCAATAATAGTTGGAGCTTTGTTTTTAATTCCAATTAAAACCTTTCGTGACAGACCGAAAAAGTTTCAACCTAGGCGGTCAGGTTTGACAAAATTCGCTTGACATTAAACAGATTTAGTCATATACTAAACTCGTAAAAAATAAAAAAGGAGGCAACAAAAACAATGGAAAACTTAATAGAAATAAGATGGCATGGAAGAGGCGGTCAAGGAGCAAAAACAGCATCATTATTACTAGCAGACGCAGCATTCAACACAGGAAAATACATCCAAGGTTTCCCAGAATATGGGCCAGAAAGAATGGGAGCGCCAATAACAGCCTACAACAGAATTAGCAGTAGCCCTATTACAATTCACAGCAACATATACGAACCAGACTATGTAGTAGTTGTAGACGATTCACTTTTAGAATCAGTTGATGTAACAGCTGGATTAAAGGAAACAGGAGCAATTGTAATAAACACAACAAAATCAGCAGAATATTTAAAAGAAGTTTTAAAAGGATATAAAGGAGAAGTTTACACAATTGATGCAAGAAAGATATCAGAAGAAGCACTTGGAAAATATTTTCCAAATACACCAATGCTTGCAGCAATTGTAAAAGTAAGCAAAATTATGACAGATGAAGAACTATTAGAAGATATGAAAGGTTCATTCAAGCATAAATTTGCTAAAAAACCAGAAGTTATAGAAGGAAATATGAAAGCTTTAGAAATGGCATTAAAGGAGGTTAAAAAGATATGACAACTATAAATGCAAACACACCAATGGAAAAAATGACATCAGGTGGAGATATATACGAAGCTGGAAATGCTAGAGAATTTAAAACAGGAGATTGGAGAAGCGTAAAACCTATATTTTTAAGCGAAAAGTGTAAACAATGTGGACTATGTTTCCCAGTTTGCCCAGATGATGCAATTCCAGTAAATAAAGATTGTAAAAGAGAAGATTTTAATTATGATTATTGCAAAGGATGTGGCGTTTGTGCAAAAGTGTGCCCATTTGGAGCAATTGAAATGAAATAGAAAGGAAGAAAAATTATGAGTATAAGAGAAAGATTAAGTGGTAACGAAGCAGCAGCAATAGCCATGAAACAAATCAATCCAGACGTAGTAGCTGCATTTCCTATCACACCTTCAACAGAAATACCACAATACTTTTCAACATTTGTAGCAAACGGGACAGTAGACACAGAATTTGTTGCAGTTGAAAGTGAACACAGTGCAATGTCAGCATGTATTGGGGCTCAAGCAGCAGGAGCAAGAGCAATGACAGCAACATCAGCAAACGGATTATCACTAATGTGGGAAATGATTTACATAGCTTCAAGTTTAAGATTACCAATAGTGCTATCATTAGTAAACAGAGCAGTATCAGGACCACTAAATATACACAATGACCATTCAGATGCAATGGGAGTAAGAGACGCTGGCTGGATTATGCTATTTTCAGAAAACAACCAAGAAGCATATGACAACACACTTATGGCACATAGAATAGCAGAACACAAAGATGTTATGCTACCATTAATGATATGTCAAGACGGATTTATAACATCACACTCTATTGAAAATATAGAATTAGAAGAAGACGAAAAAGTAAAAGAATTCGTTGGGAAATATCAACCAGAACATTACCTATTAAATAGAGAAGAACCAATAGCAGTAGGACCATTAGACCTACAAGCATACTTATTTGAGCATAAAGCACAACAAGCAGAAGCAATGAAAAATGCTAAAAAAGTAATATTAGAAGTATCAGAAGAATTTGAAAAAATGACAGGTAGAAAATACGGTCTATTTGAAGAATACAAATTAGATGATGCCGAAGTTGCAATTGTTTGTATGAACTCAACAGCAGGAACTACAAAATATGTAGTTGATAAATTAAGAAAACAAGGAATAAAAGCAGGACTTTTAAAAGTTCGTGTATATAGACCTTTCCCAGTAGATGAAATTGCAGACGCTTTATCACATTTAAAAGCTGTTGCAATACTAGACAAAGCAGACTCTCTAAATGCAGCAGGTGGAGCATTATTTGAAGATGTAACATCAGCAATGTATGTAAATGAAAAACACGTACCAGCAGTAAACTATGTATATGGAATTGGTGGTAGAGATACAAAAGCAGACGACATCGAAGGAGTTTACAACGATTTAATCGAAATTGCAAAAACAGGAAAAGTAGAAAATCCTTATCGCTATTTCGGACTAAGAAAGGAGGCTAAATAATATGCCTTATAATGTAAAAGAAGTAGTAGCAAATAAACCATCAAGATTTACATCAGGACATAGAATGTGTGCAGGATGTGGAGCACCACCAGCAGCTAGAATGATAATGAGAGCCTTAAAACCAGAAGACCACGCAGTAGTTGCAGGAGCAACAGGATGTATGGAAGTATCAACATTTATATATCCATACACAGCTTGGACTGACTCATTTATACACACAGCATTTGAATGTGCAGGAGCAACACTATCAGGAGCAGAAGCAGCATATCAATCAATGAAAAAACAAGGAAAACTACCAAAAGACGGAGAAACAAAATTCATCGCATTTGGTGGAGACGGTGGAACATATGACATCGGACTACAAAGCTTATCAGGAGCAATGGAACGTGGACATGACATGGTGTACGTATGTTACGATAATGGAGCATATATGAACACAGGAATACAACGTTCATCAGCAACACCAAAATTTGCAGACACAACAACATCACCAGCAGGAACAGTAATACCAGGAAAAATGCAATCAAGAAAAGACCTAGCAAAAATAATGGTAGGACATCATATCCCATATGTCGCTCAAACAGTTGGATATATGAACTTCAAAGACTTATACGAAAAAGCAGAAAAAGCAATATATACAGAAGGACCAGCATTCCTAAACGTAATGGCACCATGCCCAAGAGGCTGGGGATACCCAACAGATATGTTGATGCAAATTAACAAATTGGCAGTAGAAACATGTTACTGGCCTTTATATGAAGTAATAGACGGAAAATACAAAATAAATTATAAACCAGCTAAAAAGCTACCAGTAGAAGAATTTTTAAAACCACAAAAGAGATTTAGACATATGTTTAAACCAGGTAATGAGTGGATGATAGAAGAATTCCAAAAAGAAGTTGACGCTAGGTGGCAAGAACTTTTAGACTTAGAAGAAATTACAAATAAATAACATTTGGGTGTTTTGGGTGTTTTTGGGGACAGTCCTTAAAAACACCCTTTTAAATGTATTTTTATATTAAAGTTTTTTTACTTAGCTTTTGGGTGTTTTTAAGGACTGTCCCCAAAAACACCCATTTTAAAAAATAGTGAAAATAAGTCACAAATAGACAAAAAAAGTCATAATATATATTATAGTATCAAGTAAGGTGCTATATTGGAGGTGACTTATATGGAGCCACAAGAAACAATTTATTGCTATGAAAACAAAAAAGATAGAGAACCAAAGAAAAGAAATTGCTTAGGCATTGTAGCGGTTATACTACTTGTAGCATTTACTTTTGTCATTGGATTATTAATAGGTGCTGCACTTGCAGTAGTAGTACTTCTAGCATTACCAGCTATCATTGTTTTAGCAGTAATATTAGGTCTATTGTTATTATTAACAGTAATCTTAATGTTCTGTAACAGAAGAAAAGATAGAAAAAATAAATGTTGTTGCTAATAAGAAGCAAAATAAAAATAGTTAATATAATCGAAAAGTAAGTTTTCGAAAAAATAAAGAGAGCAATTACCGTAAAAAGTAATGCTCTCTTTTTGAATATGAATTATCTATTAATGATAACAGATGGTTTGATTTATAGCTATTTAATAAATTCATCAATAATATTCCAAACATCATCCTTATAAATCTTTCTCTCAGAAGAAAAAGGAAGAGTTGTAATATCTCCAATAGGATTAATAGCATTTTGTAAATCTGAAACAGCGCCATCAACCTTAGTAATAGCAATCTTATCAGCCTTGTTAGCAAGAATAATAAAAGGCAATCCAGAAGAAATAATATAATTGTACATAAGCCTATCATTATCAGTTGGTTTATGCCTAATATCAACTAAGAAAATAATAAGTGCAATTTCCTTTCTATTAAACAAGTACTCCTCGATAAACTTACCAACCTGTTCTTGCTCCTTCTTAGACATCTTGCTATAACCATAACCAGGTAAATCAACAAAATAAAAAGTTTCATCAATATTATAAAAATTAATCTGTCTAGTCTTTCCAGGTTCGCTACTAGTTCTAGCCAATTTCTTTCTATTTATCATAGTATTTACAAAACTTGACTTTCCAACATTAGACTTACCAACTAAAACAATTTCCGGCAATCCTTGTTTAGGATATTGCTTAGGGTTAACTGCTGAAATTTCAAACTTAGGATTTTTAACTAACATTTTTTCTCTCCTTTATTGCCACTGGGGACGGACCTTTTTGGCAATTTATTGCCAACGGGGACGGTCCTTAAAGAATACGCTTTTTTTAAATCGATGTTTTTTTGCTTCGTCCCCAAATACATTATTTTTTAGGCATAATTTTTTCAAGTCCACCCATATATGGTCTTAAAACTTCTGGAATAACAACACTTCCGTCAGGTTGATAATTGTTTTCCATAATTGAAATAAGCATACGAGGTGGGGCAACAACTGTATTATTCAAAGTATGTGCAAAATAGTTTCCATTCTCGCCCTTAATTCTAATTCCAAGTCTACGAGCTTGTGCATCTGTTAAATTTGAACAGCTACCAACTTCAAAATATTTCTTTTGGCGTGGGCTCCAAGCTTCTACATCACATGATTTTGCTTTTAAGTCTGCTAAATCACCACTGCAACATTCAAGAGTTCTTACAGGAATGTTCATACTTCTGAAAAATTCAACTGTATATGACCACATTTTATCATACCAATTCCAGCTATCTTCTGGTTCACAAACTACAATCATCTCTTGTTTTTCAAATTGATGTATTCTATAAACACCACGTTCTTCAATTCCGTGTGCACCTTTTTCTTTTCTAAAACAAGGTGAATATGATGTCATAGTGTAAGGCATTTCAGCCTTATTTAAAATTTGACCTTTAAACTTACCAATCATAGAATGCTCACTTGTACCAATCAAATACAAATCTTCACCTTCGATTTTGTACATCATAGCATCCATTTCTTCAAAACTCATAACACCTGTAACAACGTCACTTCTAATCATATAAGGTGGAATACAATAAGTAAACCCTTTGTCAATCATAAAATCTCTTGCATAAGAAAGAACAGCTGAATGTAATCTTGCAACATCACCTAACATATAATAAAAACCATTTCCAGCAACTCTTCTTGCACTATCTAAATCAAGTCCACCTAAAGCTTCCATAATTTCACCATGATAAGGTATTTCATAATCTGGAACAACAGGTTCTCCAAACCTTTCAATTTCAACATTTTCGTTGTCATCTTTACCAATAGGAACAGATTCGTGCATAATATTTGGAATTTTCATCATTCTAGACTTTATAGCCTCAGAATATTCATTTTCCAACTTTTCATTTTCATCTAACTTAGCATTTATCTCATTAACTTGTAATTTGATTTTTTCAGCCTCGTCTTTATTACCAGCCTTCATAAGACTACCAATTTGATTACTTAAAGACTTTCTTTCAGCTCTTAAATTATCACCATTAAGCTTAGCCTCTCTATTTTTTACGTCTAAATCAAGAACTTCATCAACTAAAACAAGCTTATGATCTTGAAACTTTCTTTTAATATTCTCTTTTACAACATCTGTGTGTTCTCTTAAAAATTTAATGTCTATCATATTTACCTCCTTGTCATGTCCAATGGGGACATTTCTCTTTTGGACATTTTGTGATTAATTATGCCAATTATACTATATTTTCTAATAATTGGCAACAAATTGGGCAAAATAATAAAAAAGAAACTTTTTGGGACAGGGCAAAAAAGTTTCACTCGCAGCCGTTTTGGGACAGTCCAAAAAAAGTTTCACTTGCAGCCGTTTTGGGACAGGCCAAAAAAGTTTTGCTCACAGACGTTTTGGGACTGTCCCAAAAAATTTCAAAAATTTCAAGGGGTGTTAAAATTTGAATGGGTTAATTATTGAATTTTTAAAATTTATTGTATATTCAGCACTAATAGTTGTAATAGCAAAATATATTCTAGTTACAACTTTAAGAAAGCTAGCAGAAGCACTAAACTTAAAGCCAAAAACAGTTGGGGACATTGCAGGATACGCAACATCTGCACCAGAATTGCTAACAATAACAACAGCAAGTTTTAGCGGGCTTATGTCTGCTAGCAGTATAAATGTACTTAGTTCTAACATAATAAATCTAATTCAATATATATTCGCAATATTTTTAAACAAGAATCAAAAAACACTTAGAAATAAAGCAATAAAAGTTGACTTAATTTTAGTTTTACTAACTATAATTTTGCCAATTATCTTATTAAAATTTAATATAGAAATGAATATTGCAATTGTTCCGATGTTTATCATACTCTACACATTATTTAGATTTTTAAATAATAATGTGCATAAGCTTTATCTAAAAAACGAAGATGAAAAATTGGAAACAAAAATAGAAAAGGAAGCTAAGTGGGAAAGGGGAAACAAAAAGAAAATAACAAAATATATAATATATTTGTTTATTACAGGAATTTTGCTCTTTATTGTAAGTGAGCTCCTAGGAAATAATTTAGAATTACTTTGTAATAGTTTTGGAATATCGCAAGGAATTATAGGAATTTTACTTGGATTTATTACAAGTATTCCAGAGTTGATTACTTTTTTTGAATCGCAGAAACATTATAAAAGGCAGAAGAGTAGTGAACTTTTGGGAGTTGTTGAGGCTACTAACAACTTATTCACTTCTAATATTTTGAATTTGTTTGTTATTCAGACTATTGGAATTTTAATATTTCAGATTATCCAATAAGGAGTGTCCCCTTTGGCAAAAAAATGCCAACAGGGACGGACCTAAATGGCAATAAATTGCCAAAAAGGACCGTCCCTAGTGGCAATTTTGAAAAAATACTTGACAAACCTTTGTCAGATAGTGTATAATAATATTCGTTACAAGAAGAAGTCAAACTTCTCACCTTATCCAAACAAGGAAAAAGGTTGGAAATTAAATAATTTTGACAAACCTTTGTCAGTGTTATTTTTGAATTTGGCTTGTAACAAAAGTCAAATTTTTTTATTATTGGAGGTGTTTTTTATAAAACAAGAATTACCAATCAACAGACAAATCAGAGCAAAAGAAGTACAACTAATAGGAGAAAATGGAGAAAAATTAGGAGTTATTTCAATAAACGAAGCTTTAGAGAAAGCGGAAGAAAAAAACTTAGACCTAGTATTAGTTGCGCCAAATGCAAATCCGGTAGTTTGTAAAATAATGAACTATGGAAAATACAAATTTGAGCAAGCTAAAAAAGAGAAAGAAGCTAAGAAAAAGCAAAAAGTTTTAGAAGTAAAAGAACTAAGAGTTACTCCAAACATCGAAGAACATGACTTTGGTTTCAAATCTAAAAATGCAAGAAAATTTTTAAATGACGGAAACAAAGTTAAAATCACTGTTAGATTTAGGGGAAGAGAAGTAAACAACTCAAAAGCAGGAGAAGCAGTTCTAAACAAATTTATTGAAGAATTGGAAGATATATCAACTGTTGAAAAGAAACCTAAATTAGAAGGTAGAAATATGTTTACAATTTTAGCTAAAAAAGCAGACAAATAAAACTGCGAAGCAAAAATATAAAATTTAAAAGGGATAAATCAAGATGTGTCCCAAAATGGACAAAATGTCCAAAAGGAAACGTCCCCAATGGGACAAAAAACGAAAGGAGTTCATAGTTATGCCAAAATTAAAAACAAACAAAGCTGCAAAGAAAAGATATTCTTTAACAGCAACAGGAAAAGTTAAAAGAACAAAATCAAACAGAAGACACTTATTAGCAAATAAAACAAAAAGACAAAAGAAATCAGGAAAAATCCAAAACGGATATGCAGATAAAACATGCGAAAATACAATCAAAAAATTATTACCATATGGTAACTAAAATTGAAAATAGGAAGGTGAAATAAATGGCAAGAGTAAAATCAGGAAGAACAACAAGAGCAAGACATAAAAAAGTATTAAAACAAGCTAAAGGTTACTACGGAGCAAAAAGTTATAGATTTAGAAATGCTAACCAAGCAGTTATGAAATCTTTATCATATGCATATGTAGGAAGAAAAGATAAAAAAAGTAATTTCAGAAAATTATGGATAGCAAGAATAAACGCAGCAGCAAGAATGAATGGAACTACATACAGCAAAATGATAGCAGGACTTAAAAAAGCTAATGTAACAATAAACAGAAAAATGTTAGCAGAAATAGCTGTAACAGATCCAAAAGCATTTACAGAAATTGCAGAAATCGCAAAAAAAGCATAAACAAGTACTTGAAAAATTTAAAAATATAATAAGCAAGTAAGCTATAAAAACAAAATAATAATAAAAAGACCGCTATTAGGAAAAGCCCAATAGCGATTTTTTTGCACCAAAATACGAGTTATCAACGAAAATAGCTATATTAAGTGTTAAATTACGTCGATAACTTGCGTTTTCGAGTAAAAAAGTATATAATTAATGTAGAGGTGAAGTTGAATATGAGAGAAGATAAGATATATAAAAGAGAAACATATCTAAGTAAAATTAGGGGATTTTACGATGATGATGAAACAATAAAAGTTATTGTAGGAATTAGAAGATGTGGAAAATCATTTTTGCTAAAATCAATAATTGAAGAACTTTTAGAAAAAGGTGTGAAATCAAAAGACATCATCTATATTAGACTTGATAAAAGACCATACAAAAGTATAAAGACACCAGAACAACTAGAAGAAACAATAGAAAGCCTTGTTCAAGATGATGATTTTAAATATTTGTTTATTGATGAAGTTCAAAATATCAAAGGATATGAAGAGGTTATAGATAGTTATAGAGGCGAGGGAAATATGTCTATATTTATAACAGGGTCAAATTCATATTTATTAAGTGGAGAATTGGCAACAAAACTTACAGGTAGAAAAATAGAAATAGAGATGTTACCACTTAACTTCTTTGAATATGTTGATATGAAAAGGTTTTATGCAAAAAATGTAAATGATAATATATATGTGGAATTTCAACAATATATTAGAGAGGGTGGATTTCCAGGTTCTATAATGTATAATAACAATGAAGATAGAATAAGATATACTCAAAATATAATTCAAGATATTTTTCAAAAGGATATCAAGCCAAATGAGAAAATTAAAAACCCAGAATTTTTTAGAACAATCCAAACATTTATAGTTAATAATTTTGGATCAATGATATCTGTTAATAAAATTAAAAATTATTATAAAGGCAAAAACGTGAATATTGATGAAAGAACAATTGAAAGATATATTAATATACTAGAAAATGCAAAAATATTATATAAATGTGAAGCGTTTGATATAAAATCCAAAGAAGTGCTAAAAGGAGAAAGAAAATATTATTTAGCGGATTTAAGTATATATTATGCATTAAATACAGATGTTAGAATTAATTATGGACCAGTGCTAGAAAATGTAATTCATAATTATTTAAAAAGTAAGGATTATCATTTAAGTGTTGGGAAAATTGGAAAACTGGAATGTGATTTTATAGCAAGAAAAGGAAATGAAGATTATTTCTATCTTCAAATTTCTAAAAATATTGATGAAGAAAAAACCGCAGAACGTGAATATAGACCATTCTATCAAATAAAAGATATGTATCCAAGATATCTATTTGTGTTAGATATGATTTTTCAAAATAATATTGATGGTGTAAAAAATGTAAATATTGTTGATTTTATATATAATAATAAAGAATTGAAATAGTTAAAATATGAGTTATTGACGTAGTGCTAATTTTCGTCGATAACTCATATTTTCATTATTGCTTTTTCATTTTAGGTTTAGAAATAAGAGCGGCAAGGTAACCAAAGAACACAGCAGCCGCAATACCACCAGCAGAAGCCTTAACTCCACCAACAAAAGCACCAACGAGACCACTTTCCTTAACACCTTCAATTGCACCTTTTGCTAAATTATATCCGAAACCAGTAAGTGGAACAGTAGCCCCAGCGCCAGCAAAATCGACCAAATACTTATATATGCCAAGCCCACCTAAAATTGCACCAGTTGTAACAAAAATAACCAATATTCTAGCAGGTGTAAGCTTAGTTTTATCAATCAAAATTTGACCAATTATACAAATAATTCCACCAGTCACAAAACATTTAAGTAACATCATCCAATCAAAAACATTAGCCCAATTTATACCCATAACAAAATCTCCTTTCTGCGATTAATTTAATTTATATTTCAAATTTCCATTGAATTCTAAACAGCGAAATACTCCATTCAAAATACATAAATTAAAGTTCAATACTAATTGCGTGTGCAATTCCCGGAATACTTTCTCCCTGTTGAGAAGTAGTAGAATTAGTCAAAGCGCCAGTAGCAATCAATAAAATCTTTTTATATTTCTTTTCTTGCAACTGTTTAAACAAATATCCTGAAAAAACAGTACCACAGCAAGCACATCCACTACCACCAGAATGAGTATCTTGAGAATTTTTATCAAAAATCAAAACACCACAATCATTATAGTTAGACTTAATATTATAACCTTGGGTTTTCGCAAGGTCAATTGCAATTTCCTTACCAACATGTCCCAAATCACCGCTTATTATTGCGTCATAATAACTAGGATTTCTTCCAGTATCCAAAAAGTGAGTAATCAGTGTGTCGACAAATGCAGGAGCCATAGCAGCACCCATATTATTTGCATCCTTAATACCCATATCAACAATTTTTCCAGGAGTAATGTGAGTAATAAAAGGACCATTTCCATTTTTAGAAAGAACCACAGCGCCTGCACCTGTAACAGTCCATTGACTTGTTTGTGGTCTTTGATTTCCTAATTCCAACGGAAATCTAAATTGTTTTTCTGCACTACAAAAATGACTAGAAGTTGCACACACCACATTTTCTGCAAAGCCTTCAATTGCTATTGCACCTAAGCTCATAGATTCCACGAAAGTTGAACAAGCTCCAAAAACTCCGAAAAATGGAACACCAACTTCTCTCAAACCAAAGCTAGAAGAAATACATTGATTTAATAAATCACCTGCAAATAAACAATCAATTTCATTGCTACTAATACCTGATTTAGTAACAACGGTATTCACAGTTTCCTTAATAATTTTACTTTCAGCTTTTTCCCAAGTTTTTTCTCCCCAAAATTCATCATCCAAAGTCTGATCAAAATACTTTGCCAAAGGTCCCTGAGATTCCTTCGGACCAACAATACTAGCAGTAGCGGTAATTGTTGGCGGATTATTAAATTTTATAGTTTGTTTACCTAACTTTTCCAAAAAATCATCTCCTATCACAAAATTATACTTTTAACGTCCGTGCAAATTTTAGATGTGTCCCAAAATGGACAAAATGTCCAAAAGGAAACGTCCCCAAATGTCCCTAGACTAATGTTATTGCTTGGGTGTTAAAGATTAAATAAATAATACCAACCAAAATTGATGCTGAAATACCAAATACTAAAACAGGGCCTGCGACAGTGAACATTTTCCCACCAACGCCCATTACATAACCTTCGGATTTGTATTCCATGGCAGGTGATACAATTGAGTTTGCAAATCCTGTGATTGGGATTAATGAACCAGCTCCAGCAATTTTTCCAAGTTTGTTGAATAGGTTTAAGCCTGTTAAAAAGGCCGCAAGTCCTATTAAAATGATGGAAACTATTGTACCAGATGTTTGTGTATCAAGTCCACGTTCTTTACATATATTAAGTATGATTTGACCAATTGAACATATTATTCCACCAATTATGAATGCCCAAAAGCAGTTTTTTAGAATTGGTGAGTTTGGTGATTTTTGGTCTACATAGTCTTGATAAGCTTGTTTTGTTTCTAAAGGGTTTGTCATTTTATAATCCTCCTTAATTAGTTTTTCTATTTAAGTCAATAACAAAACTTAAATCTAAATCTACAAAATATTCATTAATTTTATCGCCGTCAACAGTAGCTCTTTGTTCTAAAATTTTGACTTCTGATATATAGTCAATTGTTTTTGATGCTTCTGCAATTGCTTTTACAATGGCGTCTTTCCAAGAAACAGTTGAGTTTCCTGTAATTGTTAAATGTTTTTTTATATCCATAATAAACCTCCAAATTAGCTTTTAAAATTATCTTTTCCACAACTTAGAAAAAATATGCAAAAATAGTAGAAAATAATACAAAAAAATTATATAATCAAAAATGTAAATTCAAAATAAAAACAAGCATAATAAAAGAAAATAGTGAAAATATAATAAAAATAGGAAAGCAGGAAATAATAATGGTAGATAAAGCAAGAGAATTGGCATTAAAAACGTTATATAAAATTGATAAAGAAAAAGCATATTCCAATATTGCATTAGATGAAATGTTAAATCAAAATAGAAAAGATTTAACACCAAAAGATATTGGTTTAATTTCTGAAATTGTTTACGGAGTAACTACTTGGAAGCTAACATTAGATGAAATTATTAAAAAATACTCAAATATAAAACTTAAAAAAATATCACCATGGATTTTGAACATATTAAGAATGAGTATTTATCAAATAATTTTTTTAGACAAAATTCCAAAGTCAGCGGCAGTGAATGAAGGGGTGACTTTAAGTAAAAGATATGGACATAAAAGTAGTAGTGGATTTACAAATGCCATTTTAAGAAAAGTTACAAAAGAAGATTACAACGATTTAGGCAAAATAAAAGATAATATTGAAAGGATTTCTAAAACTACATCAATGCCAGAGTGGATAATACATGAATTACTAAAAGACGGACTAACAATAGAAAAAGTTGAAGAAATCTGCAAAAGTTCAAATATAAGACCAAAACTTTCTATAAGAGTGAACACATTAAAAACAACTAAACAAGAATTACAACAAAAATTAGAACAAAAAGGAATAGAAGTAGAAGAGCGGAATTTTAAAAGATTTTTTAATTTTGAATAAAGTAAAAAATTTGGAAAATTTAAAAGAGTTTAAAGAAGGGTTATTTAGTGTACAAGATGAAGCAGCAGGTCTAACAGCTGTAATTCTAAATCCACAAAAACAGGACAAAATATTAGATGCTTGTAGTGCACCAGGAGGAAAAACCACATATTTGGCACAAATTGTGGAAAACGATGCTGAAATTGAAGCATGGGACATACATACACATAGAACAAAACTTGTAGAAGAAACAGCAAAGAGACTAGGAATAGATATTATAAAAACAAAAGTAAAAGATGCTACTATATATAATGAAGAAAATTGTGAAAAATTTGATAAGATTTTATTAGACGTTCCGTGCTTAGGGATAGGCGTGTTAAAGAGAAAACCAGATATTAAATGGCAGAGGAAAAGGGAAGATATAGAAGGAATTGCAAAGATTCAAATGCAAATTTTAGAAGTATGTAGTAAGTATTTAAAGTCAAAAGGAGAATTAGTGTATTCAACCTGTAGTATTTTAAAAGAAGAAAATGAGAATATAATAAGAAAGTTTTTAGATAAAAATCCCAATTTTAGTATAAAGGAAATAGAACTTCCAAAAGCTTCAAAAAATGAAAAAAATTATTTTGAAAAGTTTTTACTAGATGGTTTTTTGCAAGTATATCAAAACACTGATACCGATGGATTTTTCATCTGTAAATTAACAAAAAAATAATTATTACAATTACATTACAATTTAATTACAGTTACATTAAAAATATTGACTTTTTTTCTATAAAAGATAAAATATATATGTAATTAATAATTATTCTAAGAAAAAAATAGAATTTTGTAAAATATATGCAAGTATGTTTTTTTATTAAATAGCAAAAATAAGAATATAACACAAAAAAAGAAACAATTGTAAAACACAACAGAAAAAACGAAGAAAGGAGAATATGGTCTAGTATTAGAACCATATAAAAGGAAAATGTCAAGCTGTTTAGGACTATATATTGAAGAACATCTAATTAAATATGCAAAAGTGTCAAAAGACCGTGATAATTTAAAAGTAGAATCTTTTGGCATTAAGTTTTATGACAGAATAGGTGAAGCTATAAAACAAATAATAGAAGAAACATATAGCCAAAAAACGCCTATTAGTATTAACTTGTCTGAAGAAATGTACAATTATTTTAATATGTTTGCACTAATAACAAAAAATGACTTACAAAAAGCAATAAAAACAGAGTTTGATGCATATTGCACAGATAAAGGTTATAATCCAAATGTTTTTGAAACAAGATATGCAGTTGTAGACAATCAACTAGACAAAGAAAAACTAAAGATAATCCACATTGCAGACAACAAAATAGAACTAAACAAAAGAATGCAACAACTAAGTGATTATAAACTAACAAACATTTCTCCAATATCTATGTCACTACCAAACTTGATAAAGACAAAAAAAGAATCAGGAGCTTTGATAGTAAATATAGAAGACAAAACAACAGTAACAACTATTATAGATAACAAAGTTTCAAATATAGATATACTTGAAGAAGGAAGTGCACAAATATTAGATGCCATAAACATAAAAGAAAACTCATATTCGAAATCATATGAAATTTGTAAAAATACAACAATATATACATCAGAGGGAAAAGAACTGCAAGAAGGCGAAGTTAACTACTTGGAAGATATTATGCCTACACTATACACAATAGTAGGACAAGTAAAGAAAATAGTCAATGCAAATGAAGACAAAATAAAAACAGTGTATTTAACAGGTACATCAGCACTAATAAACAATGCAGACCTATATTTCCAAGAATATCTACCAGAAGTAAACTGTGAAATATTAAAACCATATTTTGTGCAACAAACAAAAGACATTAGTATAAAAGATTATATAGAGGTAAACACAGCTATTTCACTAGCGTTAATGGGATTAAATGAAGGAATTGCTGGAATGAACTTTAAAGCTCAAAGCTTTTCAGACAAGATTCCAGGATGGTTAAAGATAGAAGTAAACCCAGACAAAACTAAATCAGAACAAAAAAATATTGGTAGCTGGTTCACATGGGATTTAAACCAAGCATTAGATAAAACAGAAAAAGGATTGATTAGAATTGCTGCATATTTGCTTGTTTTATTAATAATTTATAGTGGCTTTTCAATATTGCTAAACAATCAAATGGAAAAGAAACAAGAAGAAGCAAATCAATCAATAAGTGCAACAAGGCAACAAATATCACTTGCTAGATCTGATGATGAAAAGGTTAAATCTAGAACAAATGAATATACAACAATGATAAAAAATCTAGAAGATGCAAATGATAGAATTACAGATAGAACAAAAACTAGAAATGCAATTCCAAATTTACTAAATCAAATAATGTCAGTAATTCCTGAAGGTGTTCAATTAACTTCAATTGATAATACATCAGGAACACATATAAAAATTACTGCCCAATCAAATAAATATGAGCAACTAGGATATTTTATAGCAAAATTAAAAACAGAAGTTATATTAAATGACGTAATATCAACAGCAGGACAAAAAGATAATGGTGTAGTTGCAGTAACAATAGAAGGAGAATTGCCATGAAAAAATTATTAATATTAATTTTGATAGCATTATTAGCTGGCCTTTCTGTATACACTTTTGTTCAAGGAATAAGCATTGGCTCAATAGAAATACTTGGAATTAAAGGAATAGAAGCCAAAAATGCAAGCTTAGACGAAAAAATTCAGGAAGCAGGAAAATTAGCAGAAAAAGATTATGTACAATCTGTAAACACTCTTACTGCTGACACAAAAAAACTAAAAGAAGAAAAGAAAAACTACGAAGATATGACAGTAATAAGTGAGGAATCAGAAATACAAGCAGCTAATCAAATTGAAAAATATGAAAATGAAACATTAATGGTTAAATTAGGAAACCATGCAACAAAACAAGGTGCAGAAGCAAAAATAGTTTATGAAACAGGTTCAGCACAAGGAATTTACAATATAAAATTTACAGTCACAGGAAGTTATATTTCAATACTAGATTTTATATCAGCAATTGAAAATGATAGTACATTAGGATTTAAAATAGAAAACTTCAACATGAAACCAACAAGTGCAGGAGAAACATTAGAAGCAAACTTTACTTGTAGGGGAATAGCAATAGAAAAAATAAATACAGTAGTTACTAATGAACAAGATAATGCAACTGAAGTAGATGAACAAACAGGTGCAAATAATGTAACAAATACAACTAACAGCACAAACACAACATCTACAAATAGGACAACAAATACAAGCAACACAAATGTTGCAAGATAAAAAGGAGAAAAACAATGGTTAAGTCAGTTATTAAAGAACTAATACTTGTATTATTACTATGTTTAGCTATAATACTTGTTTTGGGAATACTATTATATAAATATGTTCCGTTATCAAAAACTTTACCAAGTGAAGTTGCATATACAATACCAGCTGAGACAAAGGAAGAACTAGCAGCGTCAGAACATATTGACGATAGCCAAATTGTTATGACATATACAGTAAATGCATCAGACTTAAACAATTTCCAAAGAACACAAAATTACAAACCAGGAAAAGCAAATCCATTTGCAGCAGTTGAACAAACAGAAGAAAACCAAGGAAATGCAAATTCAGGTAATGGAACAACAAACAATAATCAAGGTTCAAACAATAATAACAATTTAAACTCAAATGGAAACACAAACAGCAACAGTGGTTCTTCATCTAGTGGACAGTTTTTCCAAAACACAGGAACCAAATAATTTTTAGTTATTAACGTTATCTTTATAATTATTTTAATAATAAAGATAAGCCAAATAAAATTTATCAAAAGAAAAGGGGTGAAAAAAACAAATGAAAAATAACAAAGGTATAACATTAATCGCTTTAGTTATTACAATTATCGTTCTTTTAATTTTAGCTGGTGTAGCACTTGCTATGTTAGCAGGAGATAATGGTTTATTAACAAAAGCATCTGATTCTAAAATTGTTAATGAAATTGGAGCTTTAAAAGACCAAGTAAATTTAGCAGCAGCAGAAGGTCTAAGTGATTACTTTGAAAACGAATATGTAGCAGCAACTAAAACTGAAGGGCTTACTAAACAAAGCGCTGTATATACAAAAGCTAGTGCTGTAACAACATCTAGTGCATATGTAGAATTTGCAAATGTTGAGGCTAGCACTAAAATCGTAATTCAAGGTAAAGGTGATAAAAATTACTTAAAAGCTGAGGGAACAGTACAAACTGATGGAACAATTTCATGGGTAGATACATTTAAAAAATAATAAAGTTAAAACCAATAATAAAGCCATACGCACACTTCGTGTGTATGGCTTAAACTATAAAAAGAGGAAAAGAAAAAATGGAAGCAATACTATATATACTAATATTCATAATAGGAGCACTATTTGGAAGCTTCTACACACTAGCAGTACACAGAATACCAAAAAAACAAGACATAATATACACACACTCATACTGTCCTAATTGTGACCATAAATTAGGTTTATTAGACTTGTTTCCAATATTTAGTTACATTTTTTTAGGTGGAAAATGCAGATATTGTAAAGAAAAAATTAGACCAAGATATTTAATACTAGAAATACTATCAGGAATACTATTTGTAACAATCGCATATGCAATGAAACTAAGCATATACAACTTAAGCTTAGAAATTTTCGCACAACTAATATTTACAGCACTATACTTAACATTCATAATCTTAATGTGTGGAATTGACAAAGAGAACAGAAAAATAGAAAAAAGTGTAAATATCTATGGAATAGTAATATCAATAGCATATATGATATATCTATGCATAGTAGAAAATGCTAATATATATAGATATGGCATATATCTAGTAGCATATATAATAGTACTAATTTTAGATACAATAACACTACGAAAATATGCAAAAAGCACATATGTAAATGGAATATTATTAGCTATAATTACAATGATAATATTTACAGGGGAATATGTAACATCACTTTCAATAATAATAACATTACTAGCAATAGCAATTTATTTGTTATTATATAAGCTAAAAGATATGAAAAATAAACAAATGAAGACAGATAAACAAATAGCAAAAGAAATTAGTATCGGCTTTTATTTAGGAACAATAAATATAACAATATTTACTTTAATCTTATTATTTAACCAATATATATTATAAAGGAGACAAACTATGAAAAGAATGCGTAGCCAAAAGGGTTATACAGGAATAGATATAGCAATATCAGTAATAGTAATATTTATATTTGTATCATTAATTACAATGTTAATATATAATTTTAATAGTTCAGCAGATGAATTAAAAATAAAATCAGATGCAACTTATATAGCGGTAAACGAAATAGAAAAGATAAAAAGTTTAGGTATTTCAGAATTTACAGGAATGGACAAAACAACAACTGTTGATAAAGACGGAAATAGCTTAATTAAACAACCAGTTGAAGGTAATGAAGGTTTTTACAGAACAATAACAATAACAGACTACAAAGATATTAATACAGATGAAAGTGTAATGAAAGATATAGTAAAAAGAATAACAGTAAAAATTTCTTATATGTATAAAGGAAAAGAAAGAAATGTAGAACTATCAACAGTACTTACAAAGGAGAGTTAGAAATGAAATCTCAAAAAGGTGTAACACTTATTTCATTAACAATATATATAATTGCAATGACAATAGTAATTGCAGTTGTGTCAAGGCTTACAATGTTTTTCTATAGTAATACAACTGATATTCGAGATGTAGACCCAATAACAGAATATACAACATTTAATACTCATTTTTCAGAAGAAGCAAACACACCAGATATAAAAATTTTGGAATGTGGAACAGATTATATAGTTTTTGACAATGGAGTGCAATATACATTTGTAAGTGAAAACAGTGGGATATATAAAAATAAAGCGAAAATATGTAAAGATATAGTAGCTTGCTCATTTGAACAAGGTACAAATGACAATGGAAAAACAACAGTTAAAGTGACTATAAAGGCAAAAAATGACACAACTAATAGACAACCGATAGTGTATACATTAAAATAGTAAATACAAATGAAAGGAAGAAAATTTTATGGACGTTAGAAGAAGACAACCAATAGGTGTTGAATTAGTAAAAAAAGGTGTAGTAAGTGAAAGCAACATTGAAGAAGCACTAAAATATCAGAGAGAACATCCAAACAAAAAAATAGGGGACATTTTATATATACTAGGTGCTACTGACCCTACAAGATTAATAGAAGCAATAGGCGAAATTGTAGGAACAAAAGGAATTTTACTAACTGGAAGAAATATGAACATAAAATTAACAGACTACATTTCGTTAGATGTTGCAAAGAAAAACAAAGCAATACCATTTGAAGTAAGTGCAGGAAAAATCAAAGTATGTTTTGCAAATACAGTAAACAATAAGACAATGGATGCAGTAAGACTGATATTGCTAAACAAAGGTCTAGTAATGGAAAGCTATATCACTTTTGAGTCAGATATAGAAAGAATTTTAAAGAGCTTAGAAGGAGATGTTACAAGTAACTTAACATCAACTGGAAGAAATGAAAATACAGTAAGTTTAGTAGATAGTATAATAAAAACAGGAATGGAAAGAAGAGCAAGTGATATACACATTGAGCCTATGCAAAAAGAGGTAAGAATTAGATATAGAATAGATGGTGAATTAATTACAGCGGCAAGTATTGAAAAGGACAAACAAAATCAAATAATAGGAAGATTAAAAGCTATATCAAATATGCATCAAGAAAAACAAGATTCACAAGATGGTAGAATATTACTTTATGATGATTACAATATCCGTGTATCTTCACAACCAAACGTGTATGGAGAAAAATTTGTTTTAAGATTATTAAGAAAAGATGCAGATATCAGAAATATATTTGAATTAGGATATTCAGGAACAGAAGAAGAATTTAGAAAAAGTATACACAAGAAAAATAGTATAACAATAGTTGCAGCACCAACAGGAGAAGGAAAAACAACAACTTTATACAGTATAATAGATTATTTAAATAGACCACAAATTAATATAACAACAATAGAAGACCCAGTAGAGATACGTATACCAGGTCTAAACCAAATAGAAATAGATGCAAAATCTTCTTTCTCTGGATCACTAAGAACAGTACTAAGACAAGACCCTGATATCATATTAGTAGGGGAAATTCGTGATAGAGAAACAGGAGAAATAGCAATACAAGCAGGTCAAACAGGACATTATGTGTTATCAACAATTCATACACTAGATAGTATAGAAGTTGTTACAAGATTAAGAAAAATTGGACTTTCAGACTATGATATTGCAAGTACTTTGGCAACTTCAATTTCTCAAAGACTAGTAAGAAGATTATGTCCAAAATGTAAAAAAGAAAGACCATTTAACGAAGAAGAGAAAGCAGTAATAGAGAAAATAGGCAAAAAATATGGTGTAGATTTTGATACAAATGGGACAACATATGATGCAGTAGGATGTAAACATTGTAATAATACAGGATATTACGAAAGAATTGCTGTTTTTGAAGTTTTAGATGTAACAGATGATATAAAAGAAGCTATAATGAACGGAAAATCAAGTATAGAAATAAGAAAAGAAGCATTAGCAAATGGCTATAAACCATTAATAGTAGACGGAATAAACAAAGTTATAAAAGGATATACAAATTTAGAAGAATTAAATAACAAATTGTTATTTATATAAACAAAGGAGGAAGAAGTATGAATTTGGATAAAATATTAGACGAGGCAATGAGAGTAGATGCTTCTGACGTTCATTTAATATGTGGAAACAGACCTATGCTAAGAATAATAAGAAGATTAGAGCCAGCAGAAGGTTTTGACGTATTAACTCCAGAGGATATGGATGAAATATATGATACACTTGTAAAAGGAAATGTGGATAAAGACGAAGTATATAATGCTACTAGAAAACTCGATATGTCTTATGAATATAAAGACATTCGTCTAAGAGTAAATATATCATTTTCAGATGACATACCAATATGTACACTAAGATTAATAAAAAATGAATTGCCATCATATGAATCATTAGGAGTACCAGACATTGTAAGAAGAATGACATATCAACCACAAGGATTAATTCTAGTTACAGGAAAGACAAACTCAGGAAAAAGTACAACATTAAATGCGCTAATAAACCATATAAACGAAAATCAAAATAAAAAAATATTAACATTAGAAAATCCAGTAGAATATAAACATCATTCTAAAAAATCATTAATAGTGCAAAAAGAAGTAGGAAGAGGGAAAGACTCGTTAACATTTAGTGCAGGTGTTAAGAATTCACTAAGAGAAGACTGCGATATACTTGTTATAGGGGAAATTCGTGACAAGGAAACAATGGAAGCAGCAATCGAAATGGCAGAATCTGGCCACTTAGTAATAGGAACTTTACACACAAAATCTTGTGCAGAAACAATAGACAGAATGATAAACTTCTATGAAGTTAGAGACCAAGCAACAATAAAATATTTATTATCAGCATTACTAAAACTTGTTATATCTCAAAGACTTCTACCAGGAAGAGATGGAAAATTGGTATTAGTGCCAGAAGTAATGGTAGTTGATAATATTGTTGCAGGAATTATCAGAAAAGATAAACTAAGTGTTTCTGAAATAGAAGATGCAATCCAAAGTAACCTCGAAAAGGGAAGTATAGGGTTAACAAATTCTTTAGCAGAATTATTTGTTGAAGATAAATTGACACTTGACCAAGTAAAATCTCAAATAGAAGAAAAGAACCTAGAAAGCCTAAACAGAACAATTATGCAATTAAAAATAAAAAAAGGAAAAGGCTAGAAAATTAGAAAACTAGAAAGGAGGCAAAGATATGCCAACCTATGTATATAAGGCAATGACAGACAAGGGTTTGATTATTAGAAATAAAGTTGAAGCAGGAAATAAAAATCAATTAGTAAAAACTTTAAAAAATAATAATTTATTACCAATCTCCATAGATCAAGTAGCATATAGGTCTAATAGACAAAACGTAAAGAAGAAAAAGAAAAACGTTAGTGATATACAAGAAATAATGAAAAACGTAAACACAACACAAATCGGACCTAAAAGAACCTTATCAACAAAAGAAAAAGTAAATTTATATTTTGCAAAAACAGAAAAAATTACTGATAGGGATATTGTTATATTTACACAAAACTTTTATTTATTGAAAAAAGCAAACTTTAATAATATTCACGCTTTAAGTACAATAATTAGCAGTACAGAAAACGTATCATTTAGGGGAATATTAGAAGACATCTTAGCAGGACTAGAAGCAGGAGAAAATATGTATACAACAATGGAATACTATTCAAACGTATTTCCATACATCTATATCAATATGATAAAAGTAGGAGAACTGTCAGGATCATTAACAAACTCTTTGGAGCAAGCTGTAAAATATTTGGATGATACAGCAGCATTAAATAGAAAACTAAAAGGAATATTAATACCAAATATTATACAATTTGTATTGTTAATTGTAATGTTACTTGTAGGAACACTATATGCAATACCAGCAATACAAGGAGTATTTGACGAATTAGGAACACAAGACACATTACCAGGAATAACACTATGGTTTGCAGATGTAGTAAACTTATTCCTTCAATATTGGTATATACCAACACTAGTAATAGTTGCAATTGCAGGAGCAATATTATTCTATATAAATACACCAAAAGGAAAATACAATTTCCACTATTTTAAATACAAAATGCCAATATTTGGAGAACTAATATATGCATTAGATTTCTCAAGATTAATGAAAGCAATGCTATTAAACCTTAAAAACGGAATGAGAATTCAAGACTCAATAGAAGTAAGTAAAAATGTTATACAAAACTATGTAATGTTATCAATAATAGAAACATCAATAAATAACATCTTAATAGGAAGCTCTTGGATAGAACCATTCGAAAAATCAGGATTATCAAAATCAATGGAAACAGAAATGTTGAAAATAGGAATGCAAACAGACTTGACAGAAATGATGGAAAAACTAGTAGAATATATGGAAATAGACATAGACAATATAATGAACAAAATAATGAAAGCACTACCACAAGTTGTTTATGCAATAGTCGGAGCAGTATTAATCTTCTTCGTACTAGTAGTACTTGTACCATGTGTTCAAGTATATATGGGACAATTCTTGTTCTCAGCATATGGAGTATAAAACTTTTTGGGACAGGCCAAAAAAGTTTCGGAAAAAGACGTTTTGGGACAGGCCAAAAAAGTTTTGAAAAAAGATGTTTTGGGACAGGCCAAAAAAGTTTTCAAACTTTTTGACCTGTTTCGATGTTTTTGGGGACGGTACAAAAATACATCAGTTAATTCATGCTCTGAAAATAGAGCATATTAAGGAGACAAACTATGAAAATTGGAATAGATTTAGGCGGAAGCCATATCGCAATAGGAGTTGTAGATAACAATGGAAGAATAATTGAAAAATTTGAAAAGAGACTAAAAGGTGTTGAAAAAAAGAAAATAAAAGACACAATAGTTAGCTACATAACAGAAAACGTTCAGGTATTAAGAAAAAAACACAAAATAACAGGTGTTGGAATTGCAATACCAGGAACAGTAAGTGGTGGCACAATAGTAAAATCAGTAAATTTAGGAATTAAAAATTTTGATATAGTGGAAGAATTGAAAAGAGAAATTGACTTACCAATACAAATTAGAAATGATGCTAAATGTGCAGCCATTGCCGAAAATACATATGGAAGTTTGAAAAATTATAACAGAAGTGTTTTCTTGACATTAGGTACAGGAATAGGTGGAGCTGTTATAATAAATAATAATTTACTTGATTGTGGCGATTTGCCTGGTTGCGAATTTGGTCATATGATAATAGAAAAAAATGGCAAACAATGTAATTGTGGAAAAAAGGGCTGTTTTGAGAAATATGCATCAATGAAAGCTTTAAAGACTAATTTACGAGAAGTTTTAGGTGTGGGTGAAGAAGTTAGCGGTAAGGAGCTTTTTGAGGTAATTAGAAATAATGCTTTTGGGGACGGAGCAAAAATACATCAGCGGACGTTTTGGGACAGGCCAAAAAAGTTTTGATAGCGAGGCTGTTGAGACAAAAATTGAGAGTGTAGTTCAGGAATTTATAGAAAATTTGAGTATAGGAATTGCAAATTTGATAAATATTTTCGAGCCTGAGGCAATTGGAATAGGTGGAAGTTTTGTCTATTTTGAAGAAGTTTTGCTTGATAGGTTGAAAAAGGAATTGCTGAAAGATAATGTTTTGTTTAATAAGAGAGAGGATATTATAGTTAAAACCGCTGTTTTTAGAAATGATGCTGGGATTATCGGAGCAACGATATAAAAAATAAAAAGGAACGAATGCTAAAATTAAAAAGCATAGTTCCTTTTTTGGGCTGTTCCAAAACGTCCGCTGATGTTTTTTTGCTCTGTCTCCAAAAATATTAGTTACTACAACAGCATGGAATTCTAATCATTTCACCCGCATAAATCAAATCAGGATTTGCAATATTATTTAATAATGCAATTTCTTGAACAGTAGAATGATGTTCAAGAGCAAGTTGGCTCAAAGTATCACCATACCTAATAGTATATAAAATTTTTCCACAAGTATTTTGACCACCAAAGTCTTGGTTAACATTTATTAAAAGTCTTTGACCAGGGAAAATTAAATTAGGGTTTGTAATAGATGGATTTAGCGATACAATACTTGATACAGATGTATTGTATCTAATTGCAATTTTGCTTAAAGTATCGCCACTTCGTACTGTGTAATATGTTTGTGAGTTTCCAGAAGAATTAGAAGTTTTTATTGTAAGTTGCCAACCTGGATAAATTAAATCAGGGTTTTTAATAATTGGGTTTAACGAAACTATACTAGATACAGTTGTACCATAACGCATAGCAATTCCGCTTAAAGTATCACCACTTCGTACTGTATAAACAATTGTATTTCCAGTATCAGGATCAGGTGATGGCGTGTCAGGTTCAGGGATTATGGTTGATGATGATTGTAATATTCCGTCTGTAAATTGATTTCTATCTACATAGCCAGAAATTCCAGCAACTCTACCAGTACTAGTATATTGCCAGCCAACCCAGGTTTCCCATTTGCCATTTGGCTGTGGGCTATTTACATCATAGTTTGCAACCCAAAGTGGATATTTTGTAAGTTCAGAGCCGAATATAGCTCGAGCATCATAAGCATTTGAATAAATAACAACTTGGGATTTTGTAACGCTTTCTAAGGTTTCTAGAAATACCCTAGAAATTTCATTAATTTCATTTACAGATAAATTACCAAAACTTTCAAAGTCCATTGCAAGTCTGCAATCTGGGCTTTTATTGCTAATTACTTTAGCAAAAAAGTTGGCCTGAGCTCTTGCTTCGTCAGTATTTCTTGCGGTTACATAGTGGTAAAATCCTACTTTTAGCCCATTGGCTTTTGCATTTTGATAATTCTGCTCAAAATATGGGTCTATATATCTAGTCCCTTCACTTGATTTGATGTATACAAATTCAATTCCTGAGTTTTTTACAGCTGAAAAGTCAATGTTCCCTTGCCATGAGCTGACGTCTATTCCTTGATAGATTTTGTCACTTGAAGGCCCAAATGCAAGGCAGGGCACTTGAATCAATGTTGTGATGATTATTGTAAATAGAAATGATATTACTATTTTTTTGTTTATGTTCTTTTTCATGGTTTGACCTCCTTTCTTTTAGATTTTAGGAAATTTTCCTTGTTAGATAATATGCAAAGGAGATTTTTTTGCAACTAGGGCTATCAAAAGTATTGTAAATGATAATGCTATTTGATATAATACGAATTAAATAGTAAATAAGAAGTAGGTGGTTTAAACGAAGAAAAGAAGACTTAATATATTTATAGATGAAAGCGGAGATTTTGGTTTTTCAAATGGAAGTTCTGAACTATATGGAGTTTTGTTTACTATACATGAAAGCGGTAATTCAATAAAAAATGAGTTAATTTATTTAAATAGTAGATTAGAAAAAGTTGGATATAATGGAATGATACATTTGGCAGATTTAGTTGCAAGACGTGGAGAGTATTCACAATTTGAATTGAAAAAGAGAAAAGACATTTTTTGGTCAATATTTTATTTTTCTAAAAGGGCGGATGTAAAAATACATACTATTATTGTAGACAAAAGATTTAAAAATAGTAAAACACAATTAAATAGAGAGTTAGCAATAGAGATTAATAAATTATTTAGCTTTATGCATATAGAAAAATTTGAAAAAGTAGTAGTATATTATGATAATGGTCAAGAAGCATTAGGTGCTATTATTGATACGTTATTACTTAATAAAAACAATGTCGAGCATAGAATAGAATTTAATCATACAGAGAAAAGATTATTTCAAGTATCAGATATGTTGACATTTGTAGATAAAATTGTATATAAGCATAGTAACAATATGATATTGACAAATGCAGAAAAGTTTTTCTTTAGTACAAAGGACATTTTGGGAATAAAAAGGCAACTAAAACCAAAAAGAATATAAAAATAAAAAAGTCATTCTCAAGAATGACTTTTTGCGACGCTCAGCGTCTACACGGGTTTGGTCCTTTTGAGACCAAAATAAATAATATTATTTATAATATATATTATTCATATTTATAATAAAATTATACACTATTTATATGAAAAAGTACAGCATTTTTTAAAAAAAGTTGAAAAAAAGTTTTCAAAAGTCCTTGAATTATATGAAAAAGTGTGGTAAAATAATGAGCGTATCAATCACACAAAGAGAGTTTTAAAGGAAGTGCCAACAAAGTTGGTCCGAAAAAACGAAGAACTTTGTGGAAGAAAAAACAAAAAAGGGAGGAATTTAAAATGGCAGTAGTTGCAATGAAACAATTACTAGAAGCAGGTGTTCACTTTGGACATCAAACAAGAAGATGGGATCCAAAAATGGCTGAATACATATTTCAAGCTAGAAACGGAATACACATCATCGACTTACAAAAAACATCAAAAAAATTAGACGAAGCATATAGCTTTGTTAAAGAACAAGCAGAAGAAGGGAAAACAGTACTATTCGTAGGAACAAAAAAACAAGCACAAGAATGCATGAAAGAAGCAGCAATCAAATGTGGAATGTACTATGTTGACCAAAGATGGTTAGGAGGAATGCTAACAAACTTTGGAACAATCCAAAAAAGAATTCAAAGATTAAAAGACTTAGAAGCAATGGCAGAAGACGGAACATTTGAAGTATTACCTAAAAAAGAAGTAATACTATTAAAGAAAGAAATGGAAAAACTAGAAAGAAACCTAGGTGGAATCAAAGAAATGAACGAACTACCAGGAGTAATCTTCTTAGTAGACCCTAAAAAAGAAAGAATAGCAATATTAGAAGCTAAAAAAATAGGAATACCAGTAGTTGGACTAGTAGACACAAACTGTAATCCAGAAGAAGTAGATTACGCAATCCCAGGAAATGACGATGCAATAAGAGCAGTAAAACTAATTGCAGACGTAATGGCAAACGCAGTAATCGAAGGAAAACAAGGAGAAAGTTTCGAAGCAGAAGTTGAAGAACAACCAGTAGAAACAGAAGAAGCTACAACAATTGAAGAAGTAGTAGCAAACGAAGAATAAAACTTTGCCAATAGGGACGGACCTTTTTGGCAAACAATTAAAATGCTAAAAGAGAAGAACCTTTTAAGCGTATAAAAATTTAAGATTAAAAAAAGAAGAGTAGGGCTTTTCTGCTCTATTCTTTTAATTATATAAAGGAGGAAATATAATGGTTACAGCAAGCTTAGTAAAAGAACTAAGAGAAAAAACAGGAGCAGGAATGATGGACTGCAAAAAAGTATTAACAGAAACAGACGGAGACATGGAAAAAGCAATCGAACTATTAAGAGAAAGAGGAATTGCAAAAGCAGCTAAAAAATCAGGAAGAGTAGCAGCAGAAGGACTAGTTGAAGGATACATCTCAGAAGACGGAAAAGTAGGATCAGTAGTTGAAGTAAACGCTGAAACAGACTTCGTTGCAAAAAATGAAGAATTCAGAAACTTCGTAATGAATGTAGCAAAACAAGTAGTAGAGAAAAATCCAAAAGACGTAGAAGAACTACTAGCACAAGAATCAATTGAAGTACCTGGAAAAACAGTAAACGAAGTATTAGTTGAAAAGATTGCAACAATTGGAGAAAATATGAACATCAGAAGATTTGCAAGATTTGAAGCAGAAGGACTAGTTGAAAAATATATCCACGGAGACGGAAAAATAGCAGTATTAGTAAATATGAAAAAAGGAACAAGCGAAGTTGCAAAAGACGTATGTATGCAAATAGCAGCTGCAAGACCTGAATACTTAAACGAAGTTTCAGTTCCAGCAGAAAGAGTAGAAAAAGAAAAAGAAATCTTAAAAGCTCAAACAATGAATGAAGGTAAACCAGAAGCAATTGCTGAAAAAATAGTACAAGGTAGAATTGGAAAATTCTTTAGCGAAATATGCTTAGTTGACCAAGCTTTTGTTAAAAATCCAGATATGAAAGTATCTCAATTATTAAAAGAAAAAGATGCAGAAGTAGTTGAATTTGCAAGATTTGAAAAAGGTGAAGGAATCGAGAAAAAGGAAGAAAACTTTGCTGAAGAAGTTATGAAACAATTAAAATAAGATGAAGAAAAGCGGTATATTTTTATATACTGCTTTTTGCTGTACCAAAAGGGACGGTTCTTTTTGGCAGATTTCTGCCAATGGGGACGGACCTTTTTGGCAATAATTAAGAAAATATTAATAAAATATCAAAAAACTACTGTTTTTTTTTGAAATATATGATAAAATGGGCCTGATAACAAAAAATTAAGGAGAGTGAAAAATAGTGGCAGAACTTAAGTATAAAAGAGTACTTTTAAAATTAAGCGGAGAAGCACTAGCAGGAGAACAAAAGACAGGAGTAAACGTAGAAACAGTAGGAAAAATATGTGACAAAATAAAAGAAATAGTAGAAATGGGAGTAGAAGTAGGAATAGTAGTAGGCGGTGGAAACTTTTGGCGTGGAAGAAACGGACATCAAATGGAAAGAACAACAGCAGACTACATGGGAATGCTTGCAACAGCTATGAATGGCTTAGCATTGCAAGATGCACTAGAAGCAAGGGGAATATTTACTAGAGTGCAAACTGCAATCGAAATGAGAGAAATAGCAGAACCATTTATACAAAGAAAGGCAGAAAAACATCTAAAAAAAGGAAGAGTAGTTGTGTTTGCATGTGGTACAGGACATCCATATTTTACAACAGATACAGCAGCTGTATTAAGGGCAACTGAAATTGGGGCTGAAATTATATTGTTAGGAAAGGCTATTGATGCAGTTTACTCAGATGACCCTAAGATTAATCCTAATGCAGAGAGATATTCAGAAATTTCTTATATGGATGTTTTGGAGAAGGATTTGAAGGTTATGGATTCTACTGCGACTGCGATGTGTAGGGATAATAAGATGCCATTATTAGTTTTTGGGATTGATGACCCAGAGAATATTGTTAGAGCTGTTAGGGGCGAAAGAATTGGTACAATCGTATCTTAAATTGATTAAAAGCAGCATCTTGCACAATTTCGATAATTTAATTAAACTTCGACGTACACTCGTACGCCATCAGCTTAATTAAATTTTCAAAATTGCACAATATACTACTTTGAATCAATTTACAATAAGAAAAGCAGCATTGTGCATAATTATAAAATAATAAAAATTTAAAGGAGAGATTATCATGGATTATACAAATTTAAAAGAAAAAATGGAGAAATCAATAAGCGTATATAGCGAAAAATTATCAGAAGTTAGAGCTGGAAGAGCAAACCCAGCAATATTAAACAAAGTAAAAATAGACTATTATGGAACACCAACACCAATAAACCAAGTTGCAGGTGTATCAGTTCCAGAGGCAAGACTAATAGTAATTCAACCTTGGGATGCAAGCGTATTAAAAGAAATAGAAAAAGCAATTTTAGCATCTGACATCGGAATAAACCCAAATAATGACGGAAAAGTAATAAGACTAGCTTTCCCTGAATTAAATGAAGAGAGAAGAAAAGAACTAGTAAAAGACATAAGAAAAATGTCAGAAGAAGCAAAAGTTGCAATAAGAAGTATCAGAAGAGAAGGAATAGACCAAGCTAAAGCTGAGCAAAAAGAAGGAGCTTTAACAGAAGACGAATTGAAACATGCTGAAAATGAAATTCAAAAAATGACAGATAAAAATATAGAAGAAATTGACAAAATTTTAGCAGCAAAGGAAAAAGAAGTTATGTCTGTATAGAGTAGGTGTAATGCAGATTGATAGTAGTATAAATTAACTGAAAAATAACGATACTAAATAATTTGTGTCGTAGTGTAACAGTTAATAAAAAGGGGAAACAATGGATTTTAAAGAAAACTTAAAACAATATATGCGGAATAGTAAACAAAGAACTAGAAAATCATTTAAGAAAGCAAGAATGTCCAGAAAAGATACTTAATAATTCAATGGAGTACAGCCTTATGGCAGGTGGAAAAAGAATAAGACCAATACTAGTACTTGCAACATATCAAATTTTCAGGGAAGATATAGAAAAGTGCATGCCATATGCTATGGCAATAGAAATGGTGCACAATTTTTCACTTATACATGACGATTTGCCAGGGATTGATAATGATGACATCAGGCATGGAAAGCCAACAAATCATAAGCAATTTAATGAAGCAACAGCAATACTTGCAGGAGATGCATTGTTAAATCAAGCATATATGGTAATCAGTGACGATTTAGAAAAATCAAAGCCAGAAGAATTATCAAATAAAATAAAAGTCTTTAAAGAATTTGCAAGTTCGGTAGACAGAATGATTGCTGGGGAATATGTGGATACTGAATACGAAAGTAAACAGATAAATGATAAAACATTAGAATATATCCACAAAAACAAAACAGGAGCATTGTTAAAACTATGTGCAAGAATGGGAGCAATACTAGCAAATGCAGAAAGTCAGGACTTAGAAAAAATAACAAACTATGCAGAAAGAATAGGCTTGGCATTTCAAATAAAAGATGATATTTTGTCAGAAGAAGGAAATGAAGAAATCTTAGGAAAACCTGTTGGAAATGACAAAGAATTGGAAAAATGCACATATGTTTCTAAATATGGCCTAAATGGAGCAAAAGAAATATTGGATCAAATAACAAAAGAAGCAATAAACGAATTAAGTGATTATGGAGAAAAAGCGGAATTTTTAAAAGAACTTGCGCTTTACATTCAAAATCGAAATAAATAAAGGGTGTTTTTGGGGACAGACCTAAAAAACACCCAAAACATCAAGGGGAGAAAAAATGGATTTTAACAAAGAAAATTTACCAAAACACATAGCAATAATAATGGATGGAAACAGAAGATGGGCAAAGCAAAGGGGAAAAATTGCAAGCTTTGGTCATAAAGAAGGAGCAAAAACTCTTGAAAAAATAGTAAGATATGCAAATAAAATAGGAATAGAAAATATAACAGTTTATGCATTTTCAACAGAAAATTGGAAAAGGTCAGAAGAAGAAGTTGGAGCTTTAATGATGTTATTCCAAAGTTATTTAGATGATTATGCCAAAAGGGCAGATAGTGAAAACATCAAAGTGAAAATAATTGGAAATACAAAAGCTTTATCAGAGAAAATGCAAAGTAGTATAAAAAAATGTATGGAAAGAACAGAAAATAATACAGGAATTACATTTAATATTGCTTTAAACTATGGCGGAAGAGATGAGCTAATTCATGCAATAAAACAAGTTGCACAAGATGTAAAAGATGAAAAAATAAAAATTGAAGATATAACAGAAAATGTCATATCAGAAAATTTATATACAGCTGGTCAACCTGATCCAGACTTGTTAATTAGAACGAGTGGAGAGTTACGTTTAAGCAATTTCTTGCCATGGCAATTAGTATATTCAGAATTTTTATTTGTAGATAAAAATTGGCCAGACTTTGAAGAAAAAGACTTAGATGAAGCGATTATAGAATATCAAAGAAGAACTAGAAAATTTGGAGCAAATTAGAATCAAGAATATTTAATAAGAAAGGAACAAATATGGATATACAAAGAATAACATCAAGTTTATTAGGGTTTCCATTGGTATTAGTGATTTTGCTAATTGGAGACAAAGTATTAGTAGATATAGCTTTATCAATAATTGCATTACTTGCAATGAGCGAATATTTTAATGCAGTATCAAAAGTATCAAAACCAGTAAAATGGGTAGGATATGTAAGTTGTTTTAGTATAGCAATTATACATATAGTACCAGAAACATATTTAAAAACAATAGTAACATTAGGAGTACCAACAATATTGCTAGTATTATTTGCACATGTAATAGCAACAGATATGAAAATATCATTTAAAGATATAGCATATACATTTATAGGAATATTTTACGTAGTATTTTTTATAATGTTTGTAGCATTTATTGACGGAATGCCAAATGGAAAAATATTAATTTGGTATGCACTTATGGCAGCTTGGGGAACTGATATTTTTGCATATTTTACAGGAAAAGCATGTGGAAAGCACAAATTCAGTAAAGTCAGTCCTAAAAAATCAATTGAAGGTTGCATAGGTGGAACAATAGGAGCAGTTCTTTTAATGCTTGCATATACATATATAGCAAATACTTATTGGGGAATGGATTACTCATATTTATATATTACTTTGATAGGTGTTGTATTAAGCTTAATTGGTCAAATTGGAGATTTTTCAGCATCTGCAATTAAAAGGTTTGTAGATATAAAAGATTATAGCAATTTAATACCAGGACATGGCGGAATGCTAGACAGAATTGATAGTTTGATATTTTTAGCACCATTTGCATATTCATTATTTACATTATTATAAAAACAAAAGCAGAAAACTAAATATAAATGTTTTCTGCTTTGCTATATGAAAAGGGACAGAAAAGATGTGTCCCAAAGTGGACAAAATGTCCAAAAGGAAACGTCCCCAATGGACAAAGGAGGTAATATTTTGATAGCTTTTTTAATATCAGCAATTAAAATAATATTTTTATTAGGTTTTTTAATATTTATACATGAATTAGGACATTTTACAGTTGCAAAACTATGCAATGTAAAAGTAAATGAATTTGCAATAGGATTTGGTCCAACAATATGGAAAAAACAAGGGAAAGAAACTAAATATGCACTAAGACTAGTTCCACTAGGCGGATTTGTAAGTATGGAAGGAGAAGACGAAAGGTCAGAAGATACAAGGTCTTTTTCAAAAGCAAGTATACCAAGAAGAATGGCAATTGTACTAGCTGGACCACTAGTTAATATAGTATTTTCAATTGTAGTCTATTTCATTCTAGCTACAAGTATTGTAAAATTAGCACCAGCAGAAGATACATTTGTAAATAGACTAGCAAAGGGGCAAGAGCTAACAAGTGAATTTGTAGTTTCTGTTGCTGATAATGTAAAACAATTATTTACAGGAAAAGTTGGGGTAGACCAAATGACTGGTATTGTTGGAATATCAGAGGTTGTTTCTAAAACAAATGGGATAAAAGAATTTGTATATATGTTGTCATTAATATCAATTTCTCTAGGAGTTACAAACCTTTTACCAATTCCTGCACTTGATGGTGGAAAACTACTAATTCTGCTAATAGAAGCGGTTAGAAGAAAGCCGTTAAAAGAAAAAACTGAAATAAATATTCAGTTACTTGGATTTTCAATATTAATTGTATTATCAATTTTTGTTACTTATAATGATATTGTTAGAATTTTTTGAAAAAACATTTGACAAATAGAAGTAGTTAGTAGATAATATATATGTAAAAAACCAAAAGATAAAAGCACTAAAAACACAAAGGAGGAATAAAGAAAAAATGTATTTATTCAATAGGATTACAGTAAATCCACAATTACCAAAAAGAATTGAAAAATTATCAGAAATAGCCAATAATTTATGGTGGTCTTGGAACACAGAATTTTTAAGACTATTCAAGAGAATCGATGGAGATTTATGGGAGCAATCAAATAAAAATCCAGTAAAATTTTTAAAACACGTATCACAAGAAAGATTAGAAGATGTAGCAAAAGACACATCATTTTTAAAAGAATATGACAAATTATCACAAGACTTTGAAAATTATATGAACAGCAAAAATACGTGGTTTTCAAAAAAATATCCAGAAGAAAAAAATGACTTAATTGCATATTTCTCAGCAGAATACGGACTAGACCAAACTATTCCGATTTATTCTGGTGGTCTTGGAATACTATCAGGAGACCACTTAAAATCTGCAAGTGACTTAGGAATTCCACTAGTAGCAGTTGGACTACTTTATAAAAATGGCTATTTTAATCAAAAAATAAATGGATATGGGGATCAAGAAACAGAATATACAAATATAGATTTATATGATTTACCAATAAACCCAGTAAAAACAGAAGATGGGGAAGATTTAGTTATATTTGTAAAATTCCCAAAAAGAAGACTTTACCTAAAAGTTTGGCAAATTAATGTAGGAAGAGTAAAACTATATTTGTTAGACTCAGATATTGAAAAAAACAACCCAGAAGATAGAGATGTAACACTAAGATTGTATGGTGGAGACCAAGAAATGAGAATACGCCAAGAAATCGTATTAGGTCAAGCAGGTGTTGATTTACTTACAAAATACTTGAAATTAAAACCAACAGTATACCATATGAACGAAGGACACTCAGCATTCTTAAACTTAGAAATAATCAAAAACATAATAAAAGAAAAACAAGTATCATTTGAAGTAGCAAAAGATATAGCAAGTTCAAAGACAGTATTTACAACACATACACCAGTACCAGCAGGAAATGATATATTCCCAGTAGCACTAGTAGAAAAATATTTTAAAGACTTTTGGCCAAGACTAGGATTATCAAGAGAAGAATTCTTAATGTTAGGAATGAAGCCAGGAAAAGAATTAGAACCAGGATTTAATATGGGAATACTAGCACTTAAAATAGCAGGAAAGAAAAATGGTGTAAGTAAGTTACACGGAGCAGTTTCAAGAGAACTATTTGGAGAAGTTTGGCCAGAAATTGCGGCAAATGAATCTCCAATAGGATATGTAACAAATGGTATTCATACTTGCTCATGGTTAGCGCCAAGAATGAAGGAACTTTACAACAAATATTTAATGCCATACTGGCAAGACAGTATGCATCAAGACCAAGTATGGGAAAAAATAAAAAATATACCAGATGACAAATTATGGGATGTACATACAGAAAGAAAAGTAAAACTACTAAAACTAGTAAAAGACAACACAACAGAAAGATTAAGAAGAGCAGGATATAACTACGAAGAAATAAACGAAATAGTATCAAAATTAGACCCAAATGCGTTAACAATAGGATTTGCAAGAAGATTTGCAACATATAAAAGAGCAACACTAATATTTAAAGACTTAGAAAGAATAACACAAATATTAAATAACCAAGATAAACCAGTACAACTAATATTTGCAGGAAAAGCACATCCAGCAGATAAAGAAGGACAAGATCTAATAAAATACATACATCAAGTATCAATGATGCCACAATTCAAAGGGAAAATCTTCTTACTAGAAAACTACAACATAGCAATGTCAAGATACCTAGTTAGCGGTGTGGACGTATGGCTAAACAACCCAAGAAGACCAATGGAGGCATCAGGAACAAGTGGACAAAAAGCATCTGTAAACGGAGTAATAAATTTCAGTGTATTAGACGGTTGGTGGGCAGAAGGCTATGACCAAACTAACGGATGGACAATCGGAAATAACAGCGAATACGACAGCTATGAAGCACAAGACCAAGCAGACAGCCAAAGCATGTATAGAACACTAGAAGAAAAAATCATTCCAACATATTACGAAAAAGACAAAAATGGATTATCAAAAAAATGGATAGAAATAATGAAAAACTCAATAATCACAACAGGTGGAAAATACAGCACAGCAAGAATGCTAGTTGACTACACAAATAACCTATATATGCCACTTTGCAAGCTAACAAAGAAATACTACGAAGACGTGGACAATGTAGCAGCATATAATGCTTGGAAAAAAGACCTATATATGAACTGGAAAGACATCAAAATAGTACAAGTAAACAACTTAGACAATATCACAATAGACGCAGGAAACAATATAGACGTAGCATGTGAAATAGAACTTCCAAACATCTCAGTTGAAAATGTAACAGTAGAATGTTATTATGGAAAAATTCTAGACAATGGAATTGTAGAAAATGTTAGTATAATTCCAATGGAATTGACAGACTCTGATGAAGAAGAAAAGAAATATTATTACACAGCTAAAATAGGTTTAACAACTGGTGGAAATTATGGCTATACTTTTAGAATTATGCCAAAACATGAAATGCTATTAGAACCAGCAAACTTGAATTTAATTAAATGGGTAACTAAATAATTGTAAAATTGCCAAAAGGGACGGACCTTTTTGGCAATTTTTTGCCACTAGGGACACTCCTTTAATTTTGGGTATTTTTGGGGACAGAGCAAAAAAACATCGGCAATGGATTTTTTGGGACAGGCCCAAAACGTCTGTGAGTAAAACTTTTTTGGACTGTCCCAAAAAGTTTCAAAAAGACTAGCAAATTTTCCAAATATATGGTAAAATGGAAAACTAGGAGGCGATAAATATGGAACTAATAGACGTGTTAGACGAAAACGGAAAAGTAACAGGAAGAGTAGAAGACAGAAAAACTATACATGAACAAGGCTTATGGCATACACATGTTGGAGTATGGATAATGAATAAAAATGGAGAGTTGCTATTTCAAAAAAGAGCAGCAACAAAACAATCTAATCCTAATATGTGGAGTCGTACAGGAGGTCATGCAGATAGTGGAGAAACGCCATTACAAGCAATTCAAAGAGAAACTGCTGAAGAAATAGGGGTAGAGATACCATTAGAAAAATTTGAATTAATAAATGTTAGTAAATTTGAGAAAACTAATGATGAAACGCAAAAAACAGCAAGGGATTTCACATATAGCTATTTTTCAATAGTAGATTATAAATTAGATGATTATACTATGCAGGAAGAAGAAGTTAGTGAATTAAAATATATTTCAATTGAAGATATGAAAAAAGCAAAAGAAAATGATGATAGGAATTATACTTTTGCTAAGTGGGATAAAAGTAATTTTGATTATATTGTGGGAATTTTAGAAAAGAAAAGAGAAGAACTAGCGAATTAAAATAGCCATTTCCCAACATTTAAACAAAACTCATAAAAAAGTTGTTACTATATAAATAGTAGCAACTTTTTTGCATTAATCCTTCATATGAATATACTTAAGTTTAGTAGCCATACCACCCCTAATATGTCTTTCAGCCTTATTTTCATCCAAAATAATTCTAACATCCTTAGCCAAGCCAGGATTAATCTTAACCAATCTCTCAGAAACATCCTTATGTACAGTGCTTTTACTTATACCAAACTTTTTAGCAGCCCCTCTTACAGTATCTTTTGAATCTATAATATAATGTGCTAAATTAATTGCACGTTCATCTATTGAAACATTCTTCATATTGTCTAACCTCCATCAGAATACTTTTGTTTAATCCTATTCACAGCAAAACAAATTTATTACAAAAAATGATGTGTCCCCAAATGGACAAAATGTCCAAAAAGAAACGTCCCCAATTGTCCCAAATCGACAAAAAATAGCATAGAATATAATAGCCCAAAATATGAGGTGATAACATGAAGAGTATAAAACCAGGCAAAATCTTGCATTTAGACGGGGACAGAAAATACAGCGAAAAAGCCTATAATCATTACATGAAAATGGGATTAGAAGCAGTAGTTAGAAATATTCCAGAGTACAGACAACCAAGAGTAGTATATAGGTTATTAGAAGTATACGAGCCAGACATTTTAGTAATAACAGGGCATGATGCAATGATAAGAAAAGGGAGAAGATATAACGACATATACAATTACAGAAACTCAAAATACTTTATCCAAACAGTAAAAGAAGCCAGAAGATATGACAAAGACAAAAATAAAAATCTAGTAATTTTTGCAGGAGCATGTCAAAGTTACTTTGAAGCTATTATATCAGCAGGAGCAAATTTTGCATCATCTCCGGCAAGAATTTTAATAGATTTCTTAGACCCTTTGATTGTTGCAGAAAAAGTTGCCACAACAGAAAAATATAAATATATAACAATAGACGATATAGCATACCAATTAAGAGACGGAAAAAAAGGTGTAAGTGGAGTTGGCGCAAACGGAAAAATGACTATAAACTAGGAAAAAATTGCGAATGTAACATTATTGTAATATAATTGTAATATACTTGTAAAAACGCAACAACAAATCGACAAAAACATTGACGTGCAAGCGTTACAAGAGAAAAACAAGAACAAACATTTTTTGACATTTTTGGCTTAAAATGCTATAATCAACTCATCTTAAAGGAGTAGGTGATAGCAGATGATTTGTAGAACAGACATAGCAAATTTGAAAACTGACATCTTAGAAAAAGAAGGGCAAAAGATAATAATCAAAGGTTCACTAGGAAGAAGTAAAGTCTTTGAGAAAGAAGCTACCATAGAAAAAGCATATCCAAATATTTTTGTAGTAAAATATGAGGAGAATAATAGAAATGTAACTTATAGTTATACAGACGTTTTAACAAGAACAGTACAAGTAGAAGTATTTGATGGAGAATCGTATTCACCATTAATACCACCAGCACCAGAGCCAAAACCAAGAAAAGTATCACTATAAATAAAAGAATAATTTATAAAAAGGCAGGAAATTAAGTTTTCTGCTTTTTATTGTGCCATTCTGCCAGTGGGGACGGACCTTTTTGGCACGTTTCTGACAGTGGAGACACTTTCCCCTTAGGTTGGCAATTACCCTTCTTCTGTGGAGATATGTCTAATTTTTAATACTGCTTTTGTTCATTGCGTTCAATAATAATTTGTATGTTTATATAAAATGGGTTTTCACTCAGGCTCAAATTCTTATTTTATATTTTGAATAAATACTGAATGTGACTGGAATAAGATTAGAAATTCTTTAACTTTTTTATGGAAAGAGTTCACACTTGCTGTGGAAGGGTGCCATAAAAAAGTTATTAGAATTTTTTTTCTTATGTAAGAAACCGAAGAATTTATGAAAAATAAAAATAAGAATTTGCCCGTGAACATTACTTTTTATATAAACTTACAAATTCTAAATTTCACTCCAATCAAGCAAGTAGTATCAAAAATTAGACATATCTCCACAGAAGAAGGGGAATTGCCAACTAAGGGGAAAGTGTCTCCACTGTCAGAAACGTGCCAAGAAGGTCCGTCCCCGTTGGCAAAAAATTGCCAAAAAGGTCCGTCCCTAATGGCAATTTTATGAATTAGGAATAAAAGGGCTTGGGCGATAATATATATGTATAAAGAAAAATGAAGGAGGTCAAATAAATGGTTGTAGATACAATAAAAGAAAATTTATGTGTGAACAAGCTAGTGGCAACAAAAAAAGAGCTAATTATGGTAGAAGGGGATATGATAGTACCAGATTCTAAACCAGATATTTTGAATACAATTTGTACAAGTGGGGTTGTATGTATTTATAAAAAGGAAGTACAAGATGACAAAATCAGAATTGACGGTAACATTAATACATATATAATGTATATGGCAGATGATACGCAAGACAGAGTTAGGGGGCTTTCAACAAGTTTAGATTTTTCAGAGAATGTCCAAGTTGCAAACAGTCAAGAAGGTATGACTTGCAAGTTAGAGGCAAATTTGAAGTCTATTGAAGCAAAAGTTATTAATGGAAGAAAAGTTGGAATTAAGGCAGTTGTAGAGGTTGAGATTAAACTATATTCAAATGAGGATGTACAGATTATCAATTCACTTCAAGATGCTGATAGTGTAAAGATGCTTAAAGAAGATTTAATGGTTAATTCGCTAGTTGGTACAGGGGACACAAAGATATATGCAAAAGATACGATTAAAATTGATGGGGCTGATAATTTAGCTGAGATTTTGAAGGCGCAGGTTTGTATTTGTGATAAAGATATAAAGGTAAGTTACAACAAGATTTTAACTAAGTCAGAAGCGGAAATTAAGGTTATGTATTTAACAGAAGATAATAGAATAAACAAGATAAGTGCAAGAGTGCCAGTTGTAGGTTTTATTGATATTCCAAATGTTACAGAAGATAATATATGTGATGTTGATTATGAAATAAGAAATATTGTGTTAAAACCAAATTCGATAGAAGAACATTCAATATATGTTGAAATAGAAATTGGTGTAATGGCAAATGTTTATGAAGAAAAGCAAATAAGCTTAATTCAAGACTTGTATAGCCCAAGTGAAATAATGGAATTCAATAAGAAAAAGATAACAGTTTTAACAAATAAAAGGACTACAAAAGAAACTATGCAAATAAGGGAAAAGGTTATGCTAGAAGGCATGGACAATAGAAGTATTATTGATGTAGATGTTCAGCCTGTAATAGAGAAAGAAACAAAAACGAAAAATAGAATTGTGTATGAAGGTGAGTTACAATTAAGATTTATCTTATCAAATAGTGATTTACAAGTAGATACAAGAACAGCGAAAATTCCTTTTGATTATGCAATTTCAGATTTAGATGACGGCGAAAATATGAATAGTAATATGGCAATAGAAGTGGCAAATCAAGATTTTATAGTTCAAGACGGTGGAGCTGTTACAGCAAACCTTGATATGATGGTAAATGCAGACACTTACAGAAATACAAATATGAGCATAATAGACGAAATTCAAACAAATGGAGAAAGAGAGGCAGAAGATTACAGTATCATAATGTATATAGTAAAAAAAGGTGATAGTTTGTGGAAAATTGCTAAACGTTTTGGTAGTACAATAGATGATATTGTAAGGGCTAATGGGATAGAAGATGAAAACAAAATAGATGTTGGTCAAAAATTATTTATACCACGTTATAAACATCCACAAACAGTAAGCTATGTCTAAGATTTATTCAAGACCAAGAATTAGAATTCCAAAGATTGTTTTTAGTGGGGAAAATAACAGGTTAAATAAAGAAAAAAGCGGAAAAATAGCTAGAATAATATTAGTGTTAATTATTGCATTTTCTACGGTTAAGATTATTTTAGATGCTGTATATCCAATTTTTGATACTTTGTGTGAAAATAGAGCAAGGTCAATTGCGACTATGATTTCTAATGAAGAAGCTACAAATGTTATGAGAGAACATTCTTATGATGAGATGTTTACAATAGAAAAGGATTCTAGTAATAATATTGCAATGATAAAATCAAATGTTATATCAATAAATGAGATAATATCTGATGTTGCAATTAAAATTCAGCAAAGATTAGATAGTAGGGGAAGAGAGAATATTGAAATTGCACTTCGGAAGTTTTACAGGTTTTAAATTGCTGGCTGGTAGAGGCCCTGGAGTTAAAATTCAAATTTCTCCTATTGGTGATGTTGAAACTGATTTGCGTAGTGAGTTTTCTTCGCAAGGTATTAATCAAACTCTTCATAGGATTTATTTGGAAGTGAAGTGTAGAGTTAATATTCTTACACCTTTTCAGGATTTGGAGAAAGAGATTACTAATCAGGTTCTTCTTGCTGAGAATGTTATTGTTGGACGTATTCCTAGTACTTATTATAATCTTGAAGGTATTAATAATTCTAGTGATGCGTTGGAAATTGTTGAGTAATATATTTGTAAAAAGGCATTGGCAAAAGCTGATGTCTTTTTCTAGTGGTTACTGCTTTGGAAGAGTTTGGTAAGGCAATAGCATAAATTTTATATTTTAACTAGAAAAAATACAAAACAAATGATATAATGTGGAAAAAACAAAGGAACAAAAAATGAAAAAAATAAATGGAATAATAATGCAATACTTTGAATGGTACATGGAATGCAACCAAAACCTATGGAACACATTAGCAGAAAATGCAGAAAAACTAGCAAAACAAGGAATAACAGCAGTATGGTTACCACCTGCATACAAAGGAATAGGCGGAGCAAATGAAGTAGGATATGGAGTATATGACGTATATGATTTAGGAGAATTTGAACAAAAAGGAACAATAAAAACAAAATATGGCTCAAAAGAAGAATACCTAAACTGTATAATGGCGTTAAAACAAAATGGAATAGAAAGTTATGCAGACATAGTACTAAACCACAAAATGGGAGCAGACACATTGCAAACAATACCAGCTAAAAAAGTAAATTGGGAAAACCATAACATCGAAGCAGAAGAACAAGAAACTGTAAAAGTAGCAACAAAATTCATATTTCCAGGAAGAAAGCACAAATATTCAGACTTTGAATGGAACTGGACACATTTTGACGCAATTGACTATGATGAAAATTCAAAACAAAATGCAATCTTCAAATTTAAAGGTAAAGAATGGGGAGTAGCAGTAGATGACGAATATGGAAATTATGATTATCTAATGGGAGCAGACCTTGATTTTGGAAACCCAGAAGTTGTAGGCGAGTGTATAAAATGGGGAAAATGGTATCAAGAAACAACAAAAGTGGACGGTTTCCGCTTAGATGCCGTAAAACATATCAACACTAATTTTTATAAAAAGTGGATAAAGGAATTAAGAAATGCTACAAACAAGCAATTATTTACAGTAGGAGAGTACTGGACAGGAGATGTATCAAAATTACACAAATACCTAACAGAAATAGAAGGCGAAATATCACTATTTGACGTACCACTACATTATAACTTATGCACAGCATCAAAAGAAGAAAATTATGATTTATCACAAATATTTGAACACACATTAGTAAAAGAAAACCCAAGTAAAGCCGTAACATTTGTAGACAACCACGACACACAGCCTGAGCAAGCATTGGAAAGTTTTATAGAAAAATGGTTCAAGCCGGCAGCATATGCACTAATCTTATTAAGAGCGGACGGCTATCCATGTGTGTTTTATGGAGATTATTATGGAATTCCACATAACAATATTGAACCAGTAGAAGAATTAAAAACAATAATGTTACTTAGAAAAGAGAAAGCATATGGAGAACAACATAGCTACCTAGACAACCCAAACTATATTGGTTGGACAAGACAAGGAGATAATGAGCATATAAAATCAGGACTAGCAGTTGTGATATCAAATTCACAAGACGGCGAAAAAAGAATGTACATAGGAAAAGAAAACGCAGGAGAAGAATTTATAGATGCATTAGGAAATTGCGAAGAAGAGATAATTGTTGACGAAGAAGGTTATGGCAATTTCAAAGTAAAAGGAAAATCTTGCAGTATTTGGATAAAAGGGTGATTTTGGGGACAGACCTAAAAAACACCTTCTCAAAAGAAATAAAAGCGAAGGGTGTTTTTTAGGACTGTCCCCAAAATCACCCAAAAGGAGATAAGGATGTCAGATTTTGTACACTTACATATACACAGTGAATTTAGTTTATTAGACGGTGCAAATAGAATAAAAGATTTGCCTAAAAGAGCAAAAGAGCTTGGAATGGATTCAATTGCAATAACAGACCACGGAGTTATGTATGGGGCGATTGATTTCTACAAAGCTTGTAAGGCAGAAGGTGTAAAGCCAATTATAGGATGTGAGGTTTATGTTGCGCCAAGAAGTCGTTTTGACAAAGAACCTAATATTGATAATAAGTACAATCACTTGATATTACTAGCAAAAAATAACGAAGGGTATAAAAACCTAAGTAAGCTAGTATCAATAGGATTTGTTGATGGTTATTATTACAAGCCACGTATAGATTTAGAAGTTTTGGAGAAATACAGTGAAGGTTTGATTTGTTTAAGTGCGTGTCTTGCAGGAGCTGTAAATCAAGCTTTATTGAATGAGCAAAATGAGAAGGCAGAAGAAATAGCTTTGTGGCATAAGCGAGTTTTTGGAGATGATTATTACATAGAAATTCAAAACAATGGAATTCAAGAGCAAGTTTTAGCAAACCAAAAGTTAGTTGCTTTGGCAAGAAAGCTAGATATTCCACTTGTTGCGACAAATGATGCACATTATTTGAGAAGAGAAGATGCATATAACCACGAAGTCTTACTATGTATTCAAACTGGAAAAAGAATGAGTGACATGGACAGGATGAGATTTGAAACAGATGAGTTATATGTAAAATCGCCAGAAGAGATGATAGAATATTTCAAGGCTTTTCCTGATGCGATTGAAAATACAGTCAAAATTGCAGAAAAGTGCAATGTCGACTTTGAATTTGGTCACACAATATTACCGAATTATGATGTGCCAGAAGAGTTCGAAACACATTACGATTACTTTAAAAAATTATGTGATGACGGTATCAGAAAAAGATATGGAGAAAATCCGTCAAAAGAGGTACTAGAAAGGGCAGAATATGAATTAGGTATAATCAAAAAAATGGGATATGTCGACTATTTTTTAATAGTATGGGACTTTATTCATTATGCCAAAACGCACAATATACCAGTAGGTCCAGGGCGTGGCTCAGGAGCTGGTTCAATTATAGCATATGCAATTGAAATAACAGATATTGATCCAATTAAATATGGCTTGCTATTTGAAAGGTTCTTAAATCCTGAAAGAATTAGTATGCCTGACTTTGACGTGGACTTTTGTTATGAGCATAGACAAGATGTTATTGATTATGTATCAAGAAAATATGGGCATGACCACGTATCTCAGATTATCACATTTGGAACGATGTCAGCAAGAATGGTAATAAGAGATGTGGCAAGGGTTTTAGACGTGCCATATTCAGAAGCAGACCTATTGGCAAAAATGATACCAAACGAATTGCATATCACAATAAAAAAAGCTTTGGAACAAAATAGAGAATTAAAAGAAAAATATGAAACAGATGAAAGTGTAAAAAATCTTTTAGATATAGCAATGGCATTAGAAGGAATGCCAAGACAGGCATCAACACATGCGTGTGGAATAGTTATAACAAAAGACCCAGTAGACACCTATGTTCCACTATATGTACGTGACAATCAGATTTCAACACAATATATAATGACAACCCTAGAAGAACTAGGCTTATTAAAAATGGATTTCTTAGGACTTAGAACACTTACAGTAATTCAAGACACAATTGATTTAGTAAAGCAAAATAGGGGAATAGATGTAGAATTTGACAAAGAAATGGCAGATCCAAAAGTATATAAATTATGGCAAGAAGGAAAATCTTGTGGAATATTCCAGTTCGAGTCACAAGGAATGACAAACTTTATGAAGGAACTAAAACCAGACTGCCTAGAAGACTTAATTGCAGGAGTTTCTTTATATCGCCCAGGACCAATGGATCAAATACCAAGATATGTAAAAGGAAAGCTAAACCCAGGACATAACGAATATACACACCCAAGGCTAGAACCAATCTTAAACGTAACATATGGTTGTATGGTTTACCAAGAGCAAGTTATGCAAATAGTACGTGACTTAGCTGGATATTCTCTAGGAAGAGCAGACTTAGTTAGACGTGCTATGGGTAAAAAGAAACTAGATGTTATGGCAAAAGAAAGAGAAATATTCATAAATGGACAAGTGGACGAAGAAGGAAATATCATTGTACCAGGATGTGTAAGAAATGGAATAGACGCAAAATCAGCAGACAAAATATTTGATGAAATGGCTGAATTTGCAAAATATGCATTTAATAAATCACACGCAGCTTGCTATGCAGTCGTAGCATACAGAACAGCATATTTAAAAGCATATTATCCAGCAGAATTTATGGCAGCAACATTAAACAGCTTTTTAGGAAACTTAGACAAAATACCACAATATATAGACGAATGTAAAACACTTGGAATAGAAATATTAAAGCCAGAAATCAACAAAAGTTACACAAAATTTACAGTAGAAAATGGCAAAATACGTTTTGGACTTGGAAGTATCAAAAATGTAGGAACAGTGCCAGTAAACAACATTGTAAAAGAAAGAAATGAAAATGGAGAATATAAAAACTTTGCAGACTTTTGTGAAAGAATAGCAGACGAATCAGTAAACAAAAAATGTGTAGAAAGCTTAATAAAAGCAGGAGCCTTTGACGAATTTGAACAAACAAGAAGTACTCTATTAGCATCATTTGAAGCAATAATAGACACAATCCAATCAAGTAAGAAAAAAGGGTTCCAAGGACAAGTAACAATGTTTGACTTAGGTTCAGAGGAAGAAAAAGAACAGTTAAACGAAATAAAATATACATATGACGAAAAAGAAGAATTACCAAACAAAGAACTATTATCACTAGAAAAAGAAATGCTAGGAATATACATTTCAGGACATCCATTAGAAAAATTAAAAGAACAAATACAAGCACAAACAAATATAAACACAATAGACCTAAGAGCAATAGACGAGCAAATGTCATCATCAGCGCAAGATGAAGCGGAATTGATTATGACTAGACAAAGTGGAAAAACAAAATATAAAGACGGACAAAATGTAAAATATGCAGGAATAATAACATCAATAAAAAAGAAATACACTAAAAATAATAAAATAATGGCTTTTGTTACAATAGAAGATTTATACGGAATGGCAGAAATAATAGTATTTGAAAATGCATATATCAAATCAGGAAAAAGCTTGGTAGAAGAAAATATTGTTATGGTAGACGGTCGTCTAAGTATTAGAGAAGATGATAGCACAACCATTATTGCAAACGAAATAAAAGACTTTGGCGAGCAAAAACAAAGACTGTTATCGCTTGATATAACCAATGCAAATGAAGAACAAAAAGAAAAACTTCGTGGGGCTATTAGATTTTTTAGTGGCGATAGGAATAATATTAATGTTGTAATTAAGGTAGGAGAAGAAACAAAGCCTTGTGGACAGATTTATTTAACAGAAGAAATATTGAAAGAATTTCAAGAAATTCTAGGAACAGAAAATGTGAGTTTATAAATTAATTGCCAAAAAGGACCGTCCTTTTTGGCAATTTTTAAATCCACTCGCCGTGTTTTTTAATATAAATTTTCTTAGCAAACATTGCAACAAAGCAATACAAAATAGGAACAAGTAAAATAATTGACATATAAGGAAGAGGAATAGGCACTAAGCCAATAGCCTTTCCAAGCCAAGTAAATGGTACAATAATTCCAATTATGCTAAGAGCAATAGAAGAGAAGTAAACCATTTTACTTGCATTACTTTGCACAAATGGGATTTTTGATGTTCTAATAATATGCATTCCTAGAAGGTTTGATACGATACTGTAAGTAAACCAAACTGTTTGGAAAAGTGCAACTTCTCTTAAATGGAACACAAACCATAGCAAAGCAAATACAAGTAAGTCAAAGGCTGAGCTAAGTGGTCCCATAAATAGCATAAAGTTTTTCAAGCTTTTTAGGCTGAATTGTCTAGGTTTTTGTAAGTATTCTTTATCTACATTATCAAAAGGAAGTGTCAACTGACCAAAGTCGTATAACAAGCCTTCTACCAATAATTGAATTGGTGTTTCAGGTAAGAATGGTAGTAATACACTTGCGATTATTACTGACATAACTTCTCCAAAGTTGAAGCTTGTTGCCATTTTGATATATTTCATTAAGTTACCAAATGTTTTTCTTCCGTTCTGTAACTCCATCAAGTAAAACATGTAAGTCTTTTTCAAGCAATATTATATCTGCTGATTCTTTTGATATATCAACTGCTGTATCAACTGAAATTCCTACATCAGAGTTGGTAAGTGAAGGTGCGTCATTTATTCCATCACCCATATAGCCAACTACATTTCCAGCAGTTTTCAAAAGTCTTACTATTCTAGCTTTTTGAATAGGTGAAAGCTTAACAAATATATTTGTTTTTCTAAGTAATCGTAAAACAGCTGTGTCTGTAAGTTTTTCAATTTGACTTCCTGTTACAATTTGTTTTGAATTTATTCCTACTTTATTACAAATACATCTTGTAACTTCTGCATTATCACCTGTTAAAACAACTACACGAATTCCAGCTTTATTTAGTTTTTCAATAGCTGATTTTGCTGATTCTTTTGGTGGATCTAAGAAACCAATAAATCCAAGAAGTACCATATTTTTTTCATCGCCAACTCCAAAATCTGAAACATCTTTTATATCATTTTTTTGGCAAACAGCAATAACGCGCAAACCATCTTTGTTCAAGTTTTTAGAAATTTGTTTAATATTATCCTTAATCTGTTTAGTAATTGGGGAAACTTGTCCTTTATAATCAACCATTGTGCATATTTCAAGGATTTCTTCAACAGCGCCTTTTGTGATTAATTGATTTTTTGTTCCGTCTGATACGATAACAGATAAACGTCTACGTGAGAAATCAAAAGGAATTTCATCAACTAATTTATATTTTGTAGTATATTCTTGCATATTATTTTGCAAAGCTCTGTGTACCACAGCCTCGTCAATATTTCCTTTTAATCCTGTCTGGAAATATGAATTCAAAAATGCATGTTTTAAAACACGTAAATCTTCATCACCATTTATATCTAAATATTTTTCTAAAACGATTTTATCTTCTGTTAAAGTTCCAGTTTTATCAGTACAAAGAATATTCATAGCTCCAAAACTTTGAATTGAGTCCAATTTTTTTACAATTGTTTTCTTCTTGGACATTTTTACTGCACCTTTTGAAAGGCTTGAAGATAAAATGACAGGTAGTAAAAGTGGTGTTATACAAATTGCAATTGCAACCGCAAAAGTAAAAGCTGTTACAGGTGAATGTTTCCAAGCATTTAGAATAAATACTATTGGTGTTAAAACAAGCATAAAACGTATAAGCAATTTACTAATACTTTCAATTCCCATTTGAAAAGAAGATTTAGGCTTTCCAGTTGTAATTGTGTGCGCAACTTTACCAAAATAAGTACTATCAGCAGTTTTAATAACTGCACATTTTGCAGAACCACTTATAACATTTGTTCCCATAAAACAAATAGTATCTAAATCAGAAATGCTATCTAGCTCATCCAAAGAAATTTCAGAATTTGAAATTTTTCTTACTGCATCAGACTCTCCTGTTAATGAAGATTGTCCAACATATAAATCTTTAGCTTCCAAAACCCTTAAATCAGCAGGAATCATACTGCCAGCTGAAAGGATTACAATATCACCTAAAGTTATTTCTTTTATAGGAATTTGGACTTCTTTTCCATTTCTTAGAACGGTTGCAGTAGTTGCAACTAACTCTTTTAATTTTTCAGCAGCTTTATTTGAACGGTACTCCTCGAAAAACTCCAAAAGAGTACTTGCTGTAACCAAAATTGCAATAACAATAATGTTTGCATAGCTTGGTACTTCTGCTAAATACACATCAGTATAAAAAAGAATTAAAACAATTCCGCATTAGAATACTATTAAAAGGACTAAATAAACTTTCGAAAAGATAGTTATACCATTTTTTTGGCTTTGCTTGACTAATTTCATTTAATCCATATTTATGTATTCTGTTTTCAGCTTCGTTAGAAGATAAACCATTTTCACTTATATTGTAAGTTTTTATAAAATCTTCTTTAGAAAGTGTACATTCTTTTCCATATAATTTTTCTACATTTACATCATCTTTAGAATTTTTAACATTTGCCATATAAATCATCTCCATTAAAAATTATACCACTAAATTTAAAAACCAAAACAAAAATATGGAAAAAAATAAAAAAATATTATATAATTTGAAAAATGGAAGGAGAGAGTGATAGTGGAAAAGTTAAATAAATATACAGAAAGAACTAGGGTGGCAGGAATTGTACCAATGGAAGGTGGCTTTGCATTTATGCATAGAAAAGATGTGATAAAAAGAAAAGATTATCAAGATTATTACACTTTTCCAGGTGGTGGACTTGAAGCTGGTGAAACGCCAGAACAGGGAGTTATAAGGGAAATAAAAGAGGAATTTGGTATAGATGTAAAAGTAGTAAAAAAATTATACGAGATTTATTCTAAAAAGTTTAATCAAAGAGAGTTGTTTTTCTTGTGCGAATATGTAGGTGGGGAGTTTGGTACAGGAGATGGCCCAGAGTTTAATAATGACCCTAAGTATGCTGAGTGTGGTAAGTATATTCCTGAAATTGTGAATAAGGAAGATGTAGCAGATATTTTGCTTTTGCCAACAGATGTTAGAGATTTATTTGTTAATGATATTGAAAGTGGAGAACAATAGGGGCTTAATTTCGAGTTTTCGAATGTAATGAAAAAATCTCGAAGGCAATAGCGATTATAACATAAGAAAGAATAAAAAATTCCCCCTAAGTGTATGTATAATAGGGGGATTTTTTGAGATAGAATTCTAATTATTATTTTCAAATAATTCTTTAATATATAAATCACTATTTTGTAGGTGATTGTTTTTACCTTGCAATAAATTTTCAAAAAACATTATTACATAATCAAATGTAGGATAAATTCCTTTTGGAATATTTCCATAGTTGCTTCGTACCAAAGCATTTCTAAAATATAAACTTTTATCTTTAAACATATCATTATTAACATTAAAGCCCATATTATTAAGATATTTTGCAATAAATACTGCTGTTGTTCTTGTATTTCCTTCTCCAAAAGGGTGTACTTGCCAAATACTTGAAGTAAATTTTGCGATATGTTCAATCAATTCGTCATTATTTAATTTTGAATAATCAAAGTTTTTTTCTTCTTTAAAATCATAGTCAAAATAGCTTTCAATATCTTGATAATTTACGTATTTAACAGTTTCTCCATTTAGTATATCTTCTTTTTTGGTAATATTATAATTTCTGTAATTACCTGCAAAGCTGTAAATGTCTTTAAATAAGTATTTATGAATATTTTTTAATGTAATAGGGCTAAAACCAAAGCTTTTGTCTTCTAATAATTGAGCAATTCTTAATGATACTAAATCACATTCTTTTTCTTTTTGAATATTTACATCATTAGAGTTTTGTGTTTCATAATATGTTTTTAATAAGTTTTCTACTTCATAATATTTTAATTCTCCATTGATATTTTTTTGTGATAAGTCTAATAAGTATTTAGAAGGTTCTAAATTATCAACTTTATTTAAACCAATACCAGTGTTCCAATATTCTTGTTTTTTGGTAGCGTCGGTTATTTCATTTTCAATTATATAATTTTCTTCATTAGACATATAAAGACCTCCTAAGTTTTTCTTTAAACTACTACTATATTATACCATATATTAAACTTCGTTCGCAACTTAATTTTAGACTTTTTGGGACAGGGCAAAAAAGTTTCAAAACTATATAAAATATTATGCAAACCTTGAAAAATTTAGAACATAGTGATATAATATTAACGGAAACAATAGAGAGGAGTGAATTAGTAATGTCTCGGACAGAACTAAAAAGATGTTTCGTATTGCAATCTGGAAAAGAATTAATTGTTGACTTTGACAAAGGACACAATGATGTTGCACTAGACTACATTGAAGAGAAAGGATATAAAAGAGATATGCAGAGATTAGGAGTAGATCCAATTAAGTATATGGTTTTATATCTGGGAGCTGCAAAAGTAGGAAGTAAGACAGAAGGTAAAATTATTGAAGTCTGTGTGCCGTATTCTACACAAAAAGTGGAAAAAGTGGTGCAAAAATACAAAGAGATTGGATATGAAATTCATCTAAGAAAAATTCACGACAACTGGTAATTGAAAAATTTCAATTAATAACAAAAAGTCGTTAGAGAATATAAAGCTCTAACGACTTTTTGGGTATTATGATAAAAACGACAAAACTTGATAAAATTAACATAAAATGATATAATATAGATAAGGTAAAATACAAGGAGATATAATATGAACTCAACAATAGTAAAAGGACTTGGATTCTGGCTCCCAAAGAAAGACAAATATTATTCGGGCAACGACCATGAGAAAATTGCACAGGAAATTATTTCAGAAAAGCAAGAAACTGAGCAATTTGAAAATTCGAAATTTAAAACCTATTCAGATTATGTAGTTTACAAATTGGGTGGAGTAAAATTTCGAAATGATTCTTGGCAAAGAGCAATAGTAGTTGCAAGTGGTACTTCTCGAATGATAGATGTGAAAAAATTTCTAGAAGATTATGCGATGCTAGGATTTAGAATCCAAAGAATTTAATTACTAAATTCTTCTAAAGGAGAACTCTGAATTGAGTTCTCTTTACTTTTATTAGTGTTCTAATGTTACAGTTTAGTGAGAAAAGTACTAAATATCAACGTTTTTTTATAAAAAATTCTTCTAATGTAGAAATGGTATTGACAAAACCGCACAATCATTATAAAATATATAACAAATTTAAGAGTTTATCTAAAAGTAATAAAACTTGAGCGGTAAAGGGTAATAACAATAGAAACATTACCTACACTTATAAAGTAAGATATATAAAGTCTTGCAAAGGAGTCTTAAAAGAAGATTTCTTTGCAGGGCTTTTAATTTTATCCAAAACGAGGTCTGTCCCCAATGGCAAAAAATTGCCAAAAAGGTCCGTCCCCAGTGGCAATAAAGGAGGAGAGAAAATGAATATTATTGAAGTTAAAAATTTGAACAAGAGATTTACAGTTAAGCAAAAAGAAAAAGGAATAAAAGGAAGTATAAAATCAATAATTAAACCTAAATACAAAAAGATAAAAGCGGTAAACAATATAAGTTTTACAGTTGAAAAAGGAGAGATGTTAGCTTTTATCGGCCCAAACGGAGCTGGTAAGTCTACAACTATAAAGATGTTAACTGGGATTTTATATCCAACAAGTGGAGAGATTATGGTAAATGGAATAAATCCTGCTAAGCAAAGAAAAAAATTAGCTTATAAAATAGGTACAGTTTTTGGTCAAAAGGAGCAATTATGGACACATCTAACACCTTATGACAATTTTAAGTTTTTTGGTGCGATATATGATATACCAAATGACGAAATTGAAGATAGAATAGAAGAGTTATCAAATACTTTTGAATTACAAGAATTTATAAATACACCAGTAAGAAATTTGTCATTAGGACAAAGGATAAGATGTGAAATGGTTGCAGCTTTAATACATAAACCAGAGATATTATTTTTAGATGAACCAACTATCGGATTGGACCCAGTAGTAAAGAAAAACATAAGAAATCTAATTAAGAAGATGAACAAAGAACTAGGAACAACTATATTTTTAACAAGCCATGATGTAGGTGATATAGAAAAGTTGTGTAAAAGAGTAATTATAATAAATAAAGGGAAAATAATTATGGATGACACAATGCAGAATTTGAAATCAAATAAACCACTAGAAGATATAATAACAGAAATTTATCAAGAAGCGACAATATGAGAGATATTTTGGGACAAAAAAGAAACGTCCCAAAATGTCCAAAAGGGAGGGAAAAACAATGCGAAAATACTTTTACATATATAAATCAACATTAATAGAAAATTTAAGCTACATACCAAACATAATATTAGGATTTACCAACTTCTTTATAATGATGTTTGTATTTTTAAACTTGTGGGAATATATTTATTCAGATGCTACACAAATTATAAATGGATACACGATGAAACAAATGATATGGTATGTATTAGTTACAGAAGTTTTGTGGTTTGGAAGTAGAAATAAAATTTTAATAAGAGAGATAAGTCAAGATATAAAAACTGGAAACATTGCATACAACATAAATAAACCATACAATTATGTGTTTTATATAGTGGCTAAACATTTAGGAGAGATTACGATAAAACTAATACTATTTATAATAGTACGGAATAATAATGGGAATGTGCTTTGTAGGACCAGTAGATAATTTCAACTTTGCAAATATTCCTTTTATTTTAATAACAGTATTGCTTCGGTGTACTTATAAATTCAACTTTAAGAATAGCAATTAGCATTATAGCATTTTGGATAGAAGACCCAGCACCATTTCATTGGGTATATGATAAGTTATTACTAATGTTAGGAACATTGTTCCCAATAGAGATGTTCCCAGAATTTTTAAGACCAATAATAAAATGTACACCAATATTTGTTGTAACATATGGTCCAGCAAAGCTTTTTATAGATTTTAATATAAATACTTTTATTCAAATATGTATTGCACAAATTTTATATTTAGTAATATCAATATTTGTAATTATAGCTTTATACAATAAAGGGGTGAAAAAATTAAATGTTAACGGAGGTTAGAAATCAAATAAAAGTTATATTTTTATCATTAAAATACAACATAATGAGAGAAATGACAAACAAAGTAACTTTTTTAAGCAATATACTTTTTATGATATTAAATAATTCAAGTTTTATAATCCAATGGGTAGTATTGTTTAGCTTAAAACAAGAAATAGGAGGATATACAATAAAAGAAATAATATTGCTTTGGGGAATAGCGTCAGGAACATTTGGATTATCAAGAATTGTTTTCAGCAGAGCATTTGAATTATCAGAATTGATAATAGAAGGGAAATTAGACACATTCTTAGTACAGCCTAAAAATGTATTTTTAAGTGCTATAACTTCAGAAACAAAAATATCTGCAATAGGTGATTTGATTTATGGATACATATGTTTATTGGTGTATGGAGTAACATTTAGTAACTTTATATTGTTTACAATATTTTTAATAACAGGTGGAATTATAGTAGCTGCTTTTGCAAGCATAGTAAATTGTATATCTTTTTGGATTGTTAAAGGTGATTTTTTTGCAGATGCATTAAATAATATAATTATAGATTTCGCAACATATCCAGGAAGTATATTTAAAGAGGGAGTGAAAATTTTATTTTATACAGTTGTACCAGTGGGATTTGCAAATTACTTGCCAGTTGAAACAATTTTAAATTTTAATTTTGTAAATTTTGTTTGTATTATTGGTTTTACAGTGATAATTACTGCTTTGGCATTTGCTGTTTTTTACAAAGGTTTGAAAAGGTATTCTTCTTCTAACTTGATGAATTCTAGAATTTAGATTTTTTGTTGTTTTAATATACAGTGTTTAAAAATAATGTTATAATGAGAGTGATAACTAGTAATTTGTAGGGGGAGATTAACAATGTTAGAAATAAGGCAAGAAAATAAAAATGACTATGAAGAAGTGTATAATGTAATAAAAATTGCATTTCAAACAGCAGAGCATAGTGATGGAAACGAACAAGATTTAGTAGTAGCATTAAGAGAAAGTAATAGTTTTATTCCAGAATTATCATTAGTTGCGGTTCAAGATAATAAAATAATTGGATATATATTATTTACCAAAATAGAAATAGAAGAATATGAAGAATTAGCTTTAGCACCACTAGGGATATTGCCAGAGTATCAAAGACAAGGAATAGGAACAAAACTAATAGAAGAAGGTCATAAAATAGCAAAGAAATTAGGTTATCACTATTCTATCGTTTTAGGCAGTGATAAATATTATCCAAAGTTTGGTTATATTCCAGCAAGTCAATATGGAATAATTGCACCATTTGAAGTACCAAATGAAAATTTTATGGCTATAAAACTAAATGATACAAATAAAAAAATAATAGGAGTAGTAAAGTATGCAGAAGAATTTGAAATATAACATAACTAATAGGAGAAATGTATGATAAGAAAATTTGAAAATAATGATATAAATGATGTGATGGAGATATGGAAAAATGGAAATATAAAAGCACATCAATTTATTAAAAAGGAATATTGGGAAAACAATTATAACTATGTAAAAGAAGTTTTACCGAATGCAGAAATATATGTTTATGTTATTGAAAAAAATATAGTAGGATTTATAGGAATAGATCAAAATTTCATTGAAGGGATTTTTGTAGATATAAATAACCAGAATAATGGAATAGGAACATCTTTATTAGATAAGATAAAAGAAAATAAAGATTACTTAACATTAAGCGTATATAAGAAAAATGTAAATGCTATTAAGTTTTATGAAAAAAATAATTTTGTAATTACAAGTGAAAATATAGATAAGGATACAAATGAAATAGAGTATATAATGACTTGGAAAAGATAAGAGAAAAAATTTTTGTTTAGATAGGAGAAGTAATGTCTTTAATAGGTGTAAACAATTTAACATTTGGATATGATGGAAGTTATAATAATATATTCGAAGATGTATCATTTAATTTTGAGAACTTTTGCTAGGGATAATAAAATAGATGAAAGCATCTTCAAAGCAATGCTAACAAAAATGGGGTTATCTAAGTCAGATTTTGATACCAATATGGAAGACATGAGTGAAGGTCAAAAGAAAAAGGTTTTAATTGCAAAAAGTATATCAGATGTTTTCGTAGAACATGATGAAACATTTATTAAAAAAGTGGCAACCAAAATTATAAGTATAGAAAAATAGGTGTGCGACAAATTACAATATTGAGGAGTGATAGAAAGTGGAAACAAAAATTATAAATAATATAACAGTAGTTAATAGTAAAGAACTTATAATAAAAGACGTTCAGTCAGCAATTGATTTTATTATGACTATAAAATATGAAACAAACTGCAATAAAATAGCATTAAATAAAAGTGCAGTAATAGAAGATTTTTTTATATTGAGTAAGGGATTAGCAGGAGAAATCTTACAGAAGTTTATAAATTATCAAACGAAATTTGCTATATATGGAGATTATTCAAAATATACAAGTAAACCATTAAAAGATTTTATATATGAAAGTAATAATGGTAAAGATATATTTTTTGTAGAAAATGAAGATGAAGCAATAGAAATGCTAAGTAAAGTATAAATACAACTTAAAATATATGGAGATGATGTATATATGGAAAAATGGTTAAAATGGGCTATAGAAATTCAAAGTTTAGCACAAGCAGGACTTACCTATACAGATAATGTATATGATATAGAAAGATATGAAAGATTAAGAGAAATATCAGCAGAAATGATAGAAGAAAGAAGCGGTATAAGTTTAGAAAAAGTAAAATACCTATTTTGCAATGAAACAGGATATCAGACACCTAAAATTGATACAAGAGCAGTTATATTTAAAGATAATAAAATATTATTAACTCACGAAAATAATGGAACGTGGTCATTGCCTGGTGGTTGGTGTGATGTTCTTGAATCTGTTGGAAGTAATACCAAAAAAGAAGTTAAAGAAGAAACTGGATTAGATGTAGAAACAGTTAAAATAATTTCTATTCAAGATAGAAATAAACATAATAGACCAATATATGCTTATGGAGTATGTAAAGTATTTGTATTATGCAATGTTACTGGTGGAGAGTTTACCGAAAATATAGAAACAACAGAAATAAAATATTTTTCATTAGATGAAATACCAGATAATTTAGCAGAAGAAAAAACAAATAGAGAACAAATTGAGATGTGTTTTAAAGCAATTAAAGATGAAAATTGGCAGACACAATTTGACTAAAAACTTACAATTTTGAGGAGAGATAGAAAATGACTTATAAATATATGTATAAAACTCCAAAAAACTTTTCAAATATGATTATGAATAGTGATGGAGAATATTTAACAGGTTTATGGTTTGAAGATTCAAGAGATTCTTCTAAGCATATAATAGATTGTGAAGAGAAAGATTTAGAAATATTTAGACAAACAAGTAAATGGTTAGATATTTATTTTAGTGGCAAAAATCCTAATTTTACACCAAAGTATAAAATAAAAAACTTAACACCTTTTAGGCAAGAAGTAACTGATATAATGAACTCTATTGAATATGGGAAAGTTGTAACCTATAACGATATATCAAAAATAATTGCTAAAAAAAGAGGTTTGAAAAGAATGTCAGCACAAGCAGTTGGAGGAGCAGTTGGCTGGAATCCTATTTGTATTATAATTCCTTGTCATAGGGTAGTTGGAACAAATGGAAGTCTAACAGGTTATGGTGGAGGACTAAAAAACAAAGTAGAATTGCTAAAATTAGAGGGAAATGATATGAATAAATATAAACAAAAAAATAAATGATGTTATAATGAAAGCGATAATTAGTAAATTGTCGTTAGAATTGGAGGAACAATGTCTTTAATAAGTGTAAATAATTTAACTTTTGGATATGATGGAAGTTATAACAATATATTTGAAGATGTATCATTTAATATAGATACTAATTGGAAATTAGGATTAATTGGTAGAAATGGTAAGGGAAAAACTACATTATTAAAGTTATTACAGGGAAAATATGAATATAAAGGAACAATATCTAAAAATGTTGATGTTGATTATTTTCCATTTGAAGTAACAAACAAAAATAGAATTTCAATAGAGATAGTAAATGAAATTGCTCCAAATGTTGCAGATTGGGAAATTATAAAAGAATTGAACTTGCTAAATAGCGATACAGAAATATTATATAGGAACTTTAATTTATTAAGTGGCGGAGAACAAATAAAGATACTTTTAATAAGTCTATTTTTAAAAGGAAACAATTTTTTACTTATAGATGAGCCTACAAATCATTTAGATATTGAAACAAGAAATAATTTAGTTAATTATTTAGAAAAGAAAAAGGGATTTATAGCCGTTTCGCATGATAGGAACTTTTTAGATAAAGTTGTAAATCATATAATTGCAATAAATAATACTAATATTGAAATTAGGCAAGGTAATTTTTCGTCTTGGAAAGAAAATAAGGATAGACAGGATAATTTTGAAATAATGCAAAATAAAAAGTTACAAAAAGATATAAACAGGCTTGAAATTTCCTCTAAAAATTCTGCAAAATGGTCGAATGAAGCAGAAAAAGGAAAAAGTAAAAAATACAATTCGGAAACTACGATAGATAAAGGATATGTAGGACACAAAGCTTCTAAAATGATGAAAAGCTCAAAAGTTATGGAACAAAGGACTCAAAAAGCAATAGGTGAAAAATCTAATTTGTTAAAAAATATAGATAGAAACGAAGATTTAAAAATTATTCCTTTAAAGAGTAATAAAAATCCACTGATTTTAGCAAATAAATTGCAGATAAAGTACAAAGAACAATCAATATTTAAACCTATTTCCTTTGAAGTAAATAATGGAGATAGAGTTGCAATAATAGGTAAAAATGGAATTGGAAAATCAAGCATATTAAAACTTATTATAGGAAAAGAAATACAATATAATGGAGAATTTAAAAAAGCAAATGATTTGAAAATATCTTATGTATCACAAAGTACAGAAGATTTAAAAGGAAATCTAAAAACTTTTGCTAGGGATAATAAAATAGATGAAAGCATCTTCAAAGCAATGTTAATAAAAATGGGCTTATCAAAGTCTGATTTTGATACCAATATACAAGATATGAGTGAGGGCCAAAAGAAAAAAGTTTTAATTGCAAAAAGCATATCAGAACAAGCTCATATTTATATATGGGACGAGCCTTTGAATTATATTGATATATTAACAAGAATACAGATAGAAGATACTATTTTAAATTACAAACCGACTCTTGTTTTTGTAGAACATGATGAAACATTTATTGAAAAAGTGGCAACAAAAATTATAAATTTAGAGTGATAGGTGTGTGACAAATAAAGCAACACTTAGACTTTTTTACGGTATAAATGAATAGTAATATTTTTAAATTGGAGATAAAATGAATATAATAAAACCACAAAAAATGAATATAGAAGAATTTCAAGAAATAAAATTAGAAAATATAAGAAATGATGAAGAAATTGAATATGCTAAAATAGAAAATGAAGAATGTAATAATATCTTATTACAGGACACCCAATTTGAACATTGCAAAATTAGTAATATAGTTATGCAAAATGCTGAATTAGACAAGATTACATTTAGTGATGTCATATTTAAGAACTGTGATTTTTCTAATACAAATTTTATAAACAGTACGTTTATAAGATGTGAATTTAATAATTGCAAATTATCAGGCACTAGCCTTTCAGAAAATAGATTATTTAATGTAGCATTTTCGGAAACAAATGCTAATTATATCAATTTGTCAATGGCGAGTTTAGAGAAAGTTTTATTTAAAGAAATGCAAATGAGAACTTGTTATTTTCAAGAAACAAAACTAAAAGACATATTTTTTGAAGATGTTGATTTGACACGGTGCGCAATTTTTTAAGACAAGTTTGAAAGGTATTGACTTATCGACTTGCAAGATAGAGAGAGTGGCTGTTTCGATTGAAGACATAAAAGGTGCTATAATTGATCAGTTTCAAGCAATAGACTTGCTTTATTTATTAGGGGTGAAAATTAAATAGATTATTAAGGCGTGTTGGGATATACCTAAAACGTCTTTTTTAATACTTTTTAACTATGAAAAAGTTACAAAAAAATGAAAATAAAAGTTGACAAATACAAACAACTGTTTTATACTCTATATGAGTATAATAAATTAGGAGTTGATATGAGTGAGATATATTTACAATAAATTAGTAAGAGATAAAATACCACATCAAATTAATAATGAGCAGGGAAGAAAGGCAAATTATAAAATTTTAAGTGATGAACAATATATAAAAGAATTGGATAAAAAATTATTTGAGGAAGCACACGAATTTATTGAAGAGTATAGTGTTGAAGAATTAGGAGATTTAATGGAAGTTATTTTTACTATAATGGAAATTAAAAATATATCAATGCAACAAGTTGAAGAAGCTAGAAGAATTAAAGAAAATAAAAAAGGTGGGTTTAAAGATAAAATTTATCTAATTGATGTTGAACAAGAACATGCAGATGAACGTGAAGAAATGGAATTAAATAAGGAGTGGAGAAAAAACAGCTAATTTTATAATCGCTTTGGGTGTTTTTAAGGACTGTCCCCAAAAACACCCAAAGAATTTAAACAAGAATATTATAAAACAAAGTAGTAGTCATGCAAACCAAAACACCGACAAACAGTAGGAATTAAGAATGCAAGGAAAGTCCACTTCCAACTGCCAGTTTCCTTCTTAATAGTCAAAAGAGTAGTAGTACAAGGAAAATGCAAGCAGGTAAAAATCATAACATTAATAGCAGTAAGCATAGTCCAACCATTCTGAACCAAAATCTCGCCAATAGAAAAAGTATCTTCCAAATTAACCAAAGAATTTTTACCAAGGTAGCACATCAAAATAATAGGCAAAACAATTTCATTAGCAGGAATACCAAAAATAAATGCAGCCAAAATGTAACCGTCAAATCCCATAAGTTTAGCAAAAGGATTTAAAAAGTTAGCAATAATTGAAAGCAAACTTGCGCCGCCAATTGATATACTTGCAAAAAGCCAAATGATAAGCCCAGCAGGAGCGGCAACAGCAATTGCTCTGCCTAATACAAATAAGGTTCTATCCAAAAATGAGCTAACAATAATCCTTCCAAATTGTGGTTTTCTATATGGTGGCAACTCTAATGCAAACGATGAAGGCATTCCTTTTAAAATTGTTTTTGACAGTATTTTTGATACTAATAATGTAAGGAAAATTCCTAAAAGTATGACAAATATTACAGCTATTGTTGATATAATTGAAGCTCCAAAACCTTGCATTGTTCCAGCAATAAATATTGTTGCTATTGATATTAATAGTGGAAACCTTCCATTACAAGGTACAAAATTGTTTGTTAATATTGCAATTAGTTTTTCTCTTGGAGAGTTGATTATTCTACATCCTACAACACCAGCAGCATTGCAACCAAATCCCATACACATAGTAATCATTTGTTTTCCAGTACAACAACATTTCTTAAAAAAGCCGTCCATATTAAATGCAATTCTAGGCAGATATCCCAAATCTTCCAAAAAAGTAAATGAAGGGAAGAAGATAGCCATAGGCGGAAGCATAACAGATACAATCCAGGTAAGAGTTTGATAGACGCCGGAAATTAGCATATCTGAAAGCCAGGATGGACAATGAATCCAGTTGGCAAACAGGAATAATTTTTCCTGAAACCATGCAAAACAGCTAAATAAGAGTTGCGAAGGGTAATTACTTCCAACAATGGTAAGCCAAAATATAATTCCTAAAAATAAAATCATAATAGGAAAACCAAAAGTTTTAGAAGTAAGAATTCTATCAATTTTTCTATCTCTTCCGAGTATGATTTTCATTTTCGAAAGTACATACTTTTGCACAAATTTTCTCAGCACGTCTCATAATAGCCGAAACAATAACATCAGGAGATTTATCATCTTCTGGATATGTTACTAAGTTTGGGTTTGGAACGATTTCCTTTTTACAAACTTTTGATATAGTATCCATTAAATTGTTCAAAGTTTTCTTTTTTCTTGCAATAGTTCCGAACAACAGGTACACCTAATTCTTTTGATAATAATTTTAAGTCTATTTTTATTTTTTTCTTTTTGGCTTCATCTAACAGATTAACGCATACAACCACATTTTTAGTAATTTCCATGATTTGAAAAACCAAATTCAAATTTCTCTCTAAACAAGTACTATCAACTACAATAACAGTTGCATCAGGATTACCATACAAAATAAAATCACGTGCAATTTCTTCTTCTTCAGAATTAGACATAATAGAATATGTACCAGGAATATCAACAAATAAAAAATCATTTCCCTTAAAAAGGCAATTGCCAGTGGCATTAGCAACAGTTTTACCTGGCCAATTACCAGTATGTTGATGAAGACCAGTTAACCCATTAAATATAGTTGATTTTCCTACATTCGGATTTCCAGCTAATGCAATAGTGTAGCCATCTTCATTTTTCAAATTTTTAAAATCGTCTTCTAATAATTGTGTTCCAGTTGAAGAGTTAGTAAGGCCCATAAAAACACCTCCTAATTTAATTAATATAATTTATGTTAAAAAAATTAAAAGGTGATATATATTATAAACTTACAAAAATAGAGTAAGCATCTTCATCTCTAATAGCAATCAAACTGCCACGAATATCAAAAGCACGCAATCCGCCAGAAGGACTACTTAAAACAGGTGTAATTGAAGAACCTGAAACAAGCCCTAAATCTAAAAGACGTCTACGAATTTCTCCATCGCAAGTTAGATTTTCTATAATGCCCTTTTGGTTGATGGGCAAAGAAGTTAAAGAAATAATATCTCTGTTCATTGGGCATACCTCCTAAACTCTTATTATAATATTATATTTTGTCGAAAAATAAATGTTACTTTTACATATTGACAATTTTCTTAAATTATGAAAAAATAGCAAAGTAAAAATAAGAAGCAAAATCAAATAACATTCAAAAAATGTAAAAGGAAGGATTGATATAAAATGGAAAAAATAAGAGGTTTTGAAGTAGCAAAAGGATTTGAAGATAAAGGAATTAATTTACCAATTAGAAAAACAAAATATTCAGCAGGATATGACGTAGAAGCAGCAGAAGATATAACAATACCAAGCTTCAAAAAAGGTATGAACCCAACATTAGTAAAAACAGGAATAAAAGCATATATGGCAGATGACGAAGTTCTAATGTTATATAACAGAAGTTCAAACCCAAAGAAAAAAGGGCTAATATTAGCAAATAGTGTAGGAGTAATAGACAAAGACTATTATGGAAATCCAGATAATGACGGACACATTATGTTTGCATTTTACAATATAAAAGAAGAAGACATCGAAATAAAAAAAGGAGAAGCAATAGGACAAGGGGTATTCCAAAAATACTTTGTAACAGATGACGATATTGCAGAAGGAGAAAGAGTTGGCGGATTTGGATCAACAAGTAAATAGAAGTAAAATTAAAGTTTCCAAACAAAATATAGAATACATAGTACAAGAAAACTAAAAAAATAGCAAAAAAAATTAAAAAACTTTAAGGCTTACAGCCACAAGCGAAACCAGCTAAATATACATAAAAATATAAAGGTAAAGGCTTTGACTTTTACCTTTTTTTGTAGTATAATAAATATGGTTAAAAAATCCAGTAAAGTTATTAAAAGGTTTTTCGTTACATAACTTTATTATCTTTTTTTCGCCAATAAAAAATGCTGAAAGGAGTGAACTTACATGTTTAATGTAGGAGACAAAATTGTATATCCAATGCATGGAGCAGGGGTTATAGATTCAATAGAAGAAAAAGATATATTAGGGGAGAAACAAGCTTACTATATTTTAAAAATGCCAGGGGAAGTAAAGGTAATGGTGCCAACAGCTAAGGCAGAAGAAATAGGAGTAAGAAATATAATAGATAAAGGTTCAGCAGATAAAGTAATAGGTATACTAGAACAAGATGAAACAGTTATGGACAAAAACTGGAATAAGAGATATAGAGATAATATGGATAAAATGAAAAGCGGAGACATATATGAAATTGCAGATGTTGTTAGAAATTTAAGTTTTAAACAAAAAGAAAAAGGACTATCAACAGGTGAGAAAAAGATGCTTAATAATGCAAAACAAATTCTAGTAAGTGAATTAGTTTTAGCAGAACATGCATCACAAGAAGAAGTGGAACAATTAGTTGATAATAAAATCAATACATCTTATATGATGTTTAGAGCAGATGATATTCAACCTGAAAGTGTTGTTAATAAGTTTATTCCATTTGATGGAACAGGAACAAATGATTAAAGGAAATGTCCATTGGGGACGTTTCCTTTTGGACATTTTGTCCATTTTGGGACACTTCTTTGCACTTGGAGTTGTTTTTTTGATTTTTTTTTGAAATTGTATTGACAAATTTTTGTTGGCATATTATAATATGTATTGTCGTTAATAGATGACCAGTTCATTTTTATGCAGATGTGGCGGAACTGGTAGACGCACAGGACTTAAAATCCTGCGGTTGAATAAACCGTGCCGGTTCGATTCCGGCCATCTGCACCATAGACTTATCAAGGCTTTGAAGCAATTTGATAGGTTTATTTTTTTGCTCAAAAATCAATAAATTTGTGATGTCTAACAATTTTGTTATATTTTTTAAATTCTAACTATTTGTTGAATAAGAAATTAATTAATGATATAATACAAGAAAACTTGATTAAAATTTTATCAATTAAAATCTATGACAGTTGGTAAAAATAAAGATAATAAACAATTTAAGAAAAAATTCGATAAATAGAAAAAAGATACTAAGGATAGAGTTAATAAATTGAAATACGGAGTTTTAAAAGGAGACGAAGTGTGTGTGTGGATGATAAATAATAAATAAAGGAGCAATTAATAATGTTTGAAAATTTAATGCGAGAACTAAGAAGTATGGAAAGAATGCAAATGTCTTTTCCAATAGAATCAGATGAAGATGGATACATAGATAAAGAATGTCCTAACAGGGATTGCCTATTTCAATTTAAAGTTCATAAAGAAGATTGGAAAAATATTTTTAAAGATGAGGCTGTATATTGTCCTAAATGTGGAAAAAGTGCAACATCTAATCAATGGTTTACAACTGAACAGGTTAATGCTGGAAAAGAAATGGCAATAAACAATGTAAAAGCTATGATTGGTAATGCTATGAGGGAGGAGGCAAAACAATTTAATAGAAACAATAAAAAGGGATTTTTAACATTTGCTATGAAAGTTAATGGTTTTAATGAACAAATAATAAAATTGCCTATAAAATGTAAAGAGATATTTGAACAAAAGATAAAATGCGAGAAATGTAATGCAAGATATGCAGTAGTCGGATCAGCATTTTATTGCCCAAGTTGTGGCTATAATTCATCAAGACATATGTTTAATGAATTTATAGATACTACAAATGCTAAAATATCAAACTTGGATTTTATAAAAAGACAATTATCGACTGTAAACAAAGATGACGCAGAAAGAATCATAAGAACTTTAATAGAAACGATACCAAATGATTTAGTTACAGCAATTCAATGTTTGAGTGAAGATGTTTATATGAATCTTCCAAATTCGAAATCATTTAGAAAAAATACATTTCAAAGAATAGATGATAGTATATTATTATGGGAAGAAACTATTTCTGAATCTCACAATACATGGCTAACTAATGAAGAATTAATAAAGTTAAAAAAATATTATCAGCAAAGACATTTATTAGCACATAATAATGGGATTGTAGATGAAGAGTATATTAACAAATCAAATGATACAAGTTATGAAGTGGGACAAAGAATTATTATAGATAAACAAGATGTTGTTGAATTTTGTGAGATAGTAAAAAAACTAGGTAATGAAATTTTAAAATTTGCTTAAATAAAATTTCATGAACAGAGGAGGTTAAGTCAATGAAAAACATTGAAACAAACAGAATAGAAAATAAAGAACAGCTAAATGAAGATTTTGAACAAGAAGTAATTGCCTTTCTTAACTATAAAGAAGGCGGAATTATCTATATTGGAATTAGAAAAGATGGACAAGTTGTTGGACTTAGTGATATTGATTTAACACAATTACAAATTAAAGACAGAATTAAAAATAATATACAACCATCTACTTTAGGATTATTTGATGTAATAGTGGAAACAATAGATAATAAAGAAGTAATAAAAGTTGTTATATCTAGTGGGACTGAAAAGCCTTATTATTTAAGAAAAAAAGGAAGAACTCCTGAAGGTTGTTACATTAGAATTGGTAGTAGCAAGGAAAGAATGACTTTTGATATGATTGATGATATGTATGCTAGGCGTGTTAAAAATTCTTTAAAGGAAATAGAGTCTCCTAGACAAGATTTAACTTTTAGACAATTAAAAATTTATTATGAAGAAAATGGGATGAAACTGAATGATAATTTTGCAAGAAATCTAAATCTTCTAACAGATGAAGGAAAATATAATTATAATGCTTATTTGCTTGCAGATGAAAATAATATATCAATAAAATTAGTTAAATATTTAGGAACAAATAAATTAGAATTAATAGAGAATCATGAATATGGTTATTGTTGTATAATTACTGCAACCAATAGAATATTAGACAGATTAGTTGCAGAAAATACAGTATATGCAAAAATTGAATATAAAGGAAGAAAAGAAGTTGAAATGATTGATAGCAAAGCTTTAAAAGAAGCTGTTATAAATGCTATTGTTCATAGCGATTATACTTATAATACTTCTCCAATAGTAGAATTGTATTCGGATAGAATTGAGATTACTTCTGGTGGCGGACTTCCTCAAGAATTATCACAAGAAGAATTTTTAGAAGGTGTTACTGCGCCAAGAAACAAAGAACTTATTAGAGTATTTAAAGATGTAGATTTAATTGAAAATATTGGCTCTGGAGTATTGAGAATATTAGATGCTTATGATAAAAATTGCTTTAAATTTATGGAACATTTCTTAAGGGTTACTTTTAAATATAGAGAGAATCCTTTTAAATATGATTCTGAAAATAAAATGCCAACAAATGACACAATAAATGACACATTAAAAGACACAATAAAGTTAACCAAAAATGAACAACAAATTTTAAATTTAATAAAAAATAATAATAGTATAACAAGAGAAGAAATAGTAAATAAAACAAAACTTTCAGATAGAACTATATCAAGAGTAATAAAACATTTGCAAGAAGAAAATATAATTTCAAGAGAAGGATCAAAGAAGACAGGTTATTGGAAAATACAAAAATAATTTTATATTGTCGAACAAATGTCAAGCAAAATAAAAGTTACTAAAAATATAGATAATAGCTTGTAGCATAAACAATTACAAAATAGTAAATTTGCTCATCTGTACCACGTAGTATAAAAATAAAAACCTGCTTACAATTCAGTAAGCAGGTTTTGGTAAATATCAAACTTCCAAAAGAAGAAGAGCAGTATAAATATTAAAAATAGCCCTAACAAGTTTCTCATCTTCAACAGAAAAAGAAACCCTTCCAACAAGTTCATTTTCATAAGGCCACGAAATAGACTGACCAACCAAAAAACGAGTTCGAGAAGTACAATAAAAAAATTTAAGAAGATCTTCATCAGTTTCAATACACTTTCCTTTATACTTCATTCCCTTAATTCCAGTAAAATCAAGAATTGCAAAATAACCTGACTGAGGTTCTAAATTTTCAGGGAAATCCACAAAAGGAAGACCGCATAATATTTTAGAAGCATTTTCAGGTCCTAAAATATCAGTAACAGTTTTTAGAATTTTGTCTTTAAATCTACTATCAACTGTATCAATTCCAGAGACAAGAGATTTCAACAAATTAAATTTGTAAAGATAAATATTTCGTAATTCTTCAAAATAAATATCATAAGCTTCATATCTCTCACTTGTAGCATTAAATGCACCACCAAGTGCTTTTCCAATAATATCAGGAGCAGAGTCCATTTCTTGAAAAGTTTTGTTTATAATCTCTCTAATGATAATCTCATCAGCAACTACAAATCCAGCTCTTAAAGATGCCATTGAATAGCTTTTAGAAAGTCCAAAAAGTGAAATTGTATTCCTAAACATTCCTGGAATAGTGCTAATTGGCATTGAGATGTTATTTTTATCATAAGAGATATCCCGATAAATCAGGTCATCAATAATAAAAACACCACGTTCTTTACATATTTCTGCAATTTGAAATAAAAGAGAATACTCATTTTTTCCCATTACTTTTCCAGTAGGATTATTAGGGTTTGCATTTAAAAATGCAACAACTCTTGGAACATAACCTTTTCTACGGTTATAAACTTGTTGCAAACTCTCATTTATTTGGTCAATTCGCATTGCAAGCTTAGTAGGATTTACTAAAAAGTTATCTTCTTTTTCAAGGTTCAAAACTTCTACTTCTGCGCCAGCGCGTTCAGCTCTGATAGTAAAAAGTCCATAGTTTGGGCCAGTTACTAAAACGACATCACCAGGTCTAGATATAATGTTTATAATTTGATTAAACAATACAGATGTAGAAACTGAAAAAGTGATATTATGAACAGAGAGCCCCTTTTCATCGATATCAGAAAAGGAATATGGTTCAGTGTTGATAAAACCTTCTTTTTCTACATAGTCAAGTAATTGCTTTCTTATGTTGTCATCTCCTTCTGTATATGGATAACGATACATTAAATCATTATCTAGTGAGCTTTTCATAGCTGATATAGCTGGTGGGAAAGGCTTAAATGATACAGGATTTCCAGTACCAAGGTCTGTGTCAGGCATTTCTACAATGTTTTCATCTCTAACTTCATATCCGTAAAAGTCAATTGCATCTGCAATTGATTGTACAGTTGGATTAAATTGTTCTCCATCAGTACGAATACCAATATTAGGTAAGCCAAATCGGCGTTCCTTTAAATAAGGACGATCCCGTAACAGTCTGTCAAGCGAACTTGATTTTGTAAGCATAATTTTACCTCCTATTTTGAATGTGTTTATTATACTATGGAAAAGCGAAAAAGTCAATATTATGTAAAATAAGAAACTTGATAACAGAAGAAATTTAAGAATTTTATTGACAAAAACAAACAAAAATAATATAATGATAGTGCCTTATTAACAAAATGATAAAAACAAAAAAGGAAGTGATATTATTGAAAGAAAAAAGCTCAATAGTAGTATTCGGTGGTTCATTCAATCCACCATTAAATTCTCACTTTGCAATAGCAGAACAAGTGCTAAACCAATATAAAGAAGTAGAGAAAGTAATATTTGTACCAGTAAATCAGAATTATCCAAAAAAAGGATTAGAAAAAAACAAATATAGGTACAATATGTTAAAAATGATAACAGATAAAAACAACAAATTTCTACTATCAGATATTGATATGGAAGGAAATAAATCACTAAATACAATAGAAATACTAAGAAAAGTGCAAAAACAATTTCCTGATAAGCAAGTAAGTTTTATAATAGGAAGTGACAACCTAAAAGAACTAAACACATGGAAAAACTCAGAAGAACTAATTAGTAACTATAAAATTTTAGTAATGGAAAGAAACAATGACAAGTTAGAAGAAATAATCAATCAAAATGAACTATTAAAAAAATATAAAGAAAACATAAAAAAGATAAACGAGGAAATAAGAAGTAACTACAATTCCACATATGTAAGAGCACAAATAAAAAATGGAAAAAGCGTTAGATATTTACTTCCAGACGAGATATACGAATATATAGAAAAAAATAATTTATACAAGGAATGAAAAATTATGATAAAAGATATGAAAAAAGAAATTGAAGAAATCACAAAATGGATAAAAGATTACGTAAAAGGAGCAAATGCAGAAGGAGTGGTAGTTGGAAACAGTGGAGGAAAAGATAGTGCAACAGTAATTGCATTGGCACAAAAAGCATTAGGTAAAGAAAAGGTATTAACTGTTGCAATGCCTTGCAATTCTAAAAGTTCAGATTTAGAAGATGCAGAATTAGTAGCAAATAAATTTGAAGTTCCATTATTAAAAATTGATTTAACAGAAACATATAAAACCTTAGAAAGTGAAATAAGTAAGCAAATAAAATCAAAAGAAGAGTGGAGAGATAAAGAAGCAAAAATAAATGCAAAACCAAGATTAAGAATGACAACATTATATTATATAGCACAAAATCTAAATTATCTAGTAATAGGAACAGGGAACAAATGTGAAGCAGTTGTAGGATATACGACAAAATGGGGAGATAGTGCATATGATTTTAACCCAATAGGAGATTTTACAGTAGAAGAAGTATTACAAATAGGAAAATATCTAGGAGTTCCAGAAAAAATAATAAGCAAAGCACCAAGTGATGGATTAGGAAACCTTACAGATGAAGAAAAGCTAGGAGTTACATATAAACAAATAGCAGAATATATAGAAACAGGAAAAACGGAAGAAAAAGCAATGGAAATAATACAAAAAAAGGAAAAAAGCTCTAAACATAAAAGAGAGCTAATACCAGTGTATAAAAGAAATATACATTAAAATTCAATAAATTTATAAATAGCTTCAGCAAAACCGCCATTTTCAGCAGAATGTGAAGTAGTAAAATTAGCAACTTGTTTTACTTCTTCATATGCATTGTTAACAGCAACACCAATGCCAGAAGCTTTAAACATTGAAATATCGTTTACATTATCGCCTATGGAAAGAATATCTTCTTTTTGTAGGCTTAAATAATTTTTTAATTCTTCTAAAGCAACCCCTTTGGTTACGTTTGAAGGGGAAATATCTAAATATTCATATTCTTTATCAATTATGCTATCCTTATTATTTCCTGTTTTTGTAATATGAGTAATTGACAAGTCGGCATATTTTTCTAACATTTCTTTTACTGATGTCAAAGAAGAGTTAGATGAAATAACTAGTTTTAATATAGTAGGTTTTTCCTTTTCAATATATTCAAAAACAGAATTAACAGTTTCAAGTTTAATCATATCAGGAAAAAGTATTGAGTTTCTTAAATCTAAGTACATTGGGGTTGTGGTAATAATGCTATTTTCTGTGTATATATGTACATGCAGGTTATATTTGTTGATAATAGAAAAACAATTTTTGATATTTTCAAAATTGAGTGTTTTCTTTGAAAGTTCTTCACCAGTAGCTAAATTAATAATTTGATTTCCATTTCCGAAAATACCAAAATTGGCATTAAGTGTTTTGCAGATGTCTTTACTTAAAGCGTATGTTTTTCCAGTACATACTACAAATGGAATATTATTTTCTTTTAAAATATTGATTGCTTCTAAATTATCTTGAGATATAGAATGATTGTCGTTAAAAATTGTACCGTCTAAATCACTTACAATTAGTTTGAACATATTTATACCTCCTCACAATTTGATGATATTAACATTATATTATTAAGTACTACTTCTGTCAATAAAAATTTTAAAATGTAAAAAAATAGTCAAAAAAATGAAAACAAAGGAAGGATTTATGTAAAATGCGTCGAATAATATAACTATGTACATTTATTTGAAAGAAAATGAAAGGAAGAAAGAAAAGAATGCCAAGATATAGTGACGAAATCATTGAAGAAGTAAGACAAACAAACGACATAGTAGACATTATCTCACAATATGTGCATTTAAAAAGAAGCGGAAGAAACTATGCTGGGTTATGCCCATTCCATAACGAAAAATCGCCATCTTTTTTCGTCTCACCAGACAAGCAAATATTTCACTGTTTTGGATGTGGAGTAGGTGGAAACGTATTCACATTTCTAACAAAAATAGAAGGAATAAACTTTGTAGAAGCAGTACAAACGCTAGCAGAAAGGTCAAATATACAACTACCAACAATAAACAACAATGTAGACACAGCAAAAGAAGAACTAAAAGCGAAAGTACTAAAAGTAAACGAATTCACAGCACAATACTATCACGAAAAATTGTACAAGCCAGAATCCAAAATAGCACAAGAATACGTCAAAAAAAGAAAACTAAGTAACGAAACACTAAAAGCATTTAGATTAGGATTTTCAGGAAATTTTGACGAATTATATAGAACATTAGTAAAAGAAGGATTTAAAGACCCAGAAATATTAGAATCAGGACTAGTAAATAGAAATGAAAACGGAAAATATATAGACAGATACAGAAACAGACTAATGTTTCCAATATGTGACGCAAGAGGACGAGTTATAGCATTTGGGGGAAGAGTATTAGACGACTCAAAACCTAAATATATAAACACAAATGACACAGTAGCATACAACAAAGGAAGACACCTATTTGGGCTAAATGTTGCAAAAAAAGGAGACATAAAGAAAAGAATTCTAATAGTAGAAGGATATATGGATGTTATATCATTACATCAAAGGGGAATAACAAATGTAGTAGCACCACTTCGGAACAGCATTAACACAGCAACAAGGCTGGTTACTTAGAAAAAATTCAGAACAAATAGTTCTAAGTTTTGACTCTGACCAAGCAGGATTAAATGCAAAAATAAGAGCATTAGATATTTTGCAAAATATGGGATGTGATATAAGAGTTCTACAAATGGAAGGTGCAAAAGACCCAGATGAATACATAATAAAATATGGAAATGCAAGATTTCAAAATTTAGTAGAAAAAGCACTTTCAGTAATTGAATTCAAAGTAAAAATTTTAAAGCAAACACTAAATTTAGACAACACAAACGACAAAATCAAATTCTTAAACGAAATAGCAAAATTAATTTCAAAAGTAGACAACACCATAGAAAAGGAAATATACATAGAAAAAATATCAACAGAATATCAAATATCAAAAGAAGCACTTACAGCAGAAGTAAACAAGCTAACATATTCAGGCGAAAAAAATGAAAAAATATTAGAAAAATCAAGACCAGTTGTAACACATCAAAAACCACAAGAAACGCAAATATCAGAAGCAGTAAGAAAAAGAGAAAATACACTATTATCAATATTACTTATGGGAGATTTGAGTATTTTTCAAATAATTAAACAAAGTATAACTGTTGAAGACTTTAAAGATGAATTAAATAAAGAAATTGCAAAAAAATTGTATGAAGAATTTGAAAAAGGAAATAACAATATTAATGGGATAATGGATAACTTAGAAGAAACTCAGCAAAATCATATTACAGAAATATTAGCTGAAGACTATGAGATAGATGACATAGAAAAAGCAATAGATGATGTAATACAAAGTTATGAAAAAGACAAAATTAATGAAAGAAAATTTCAAATTTTGGAATTATTAGAAACTGATTTAGAAACTGAGCAAAAAAAAGAATTAGAAAGAGAGCTAAGTAATATTATTATTAGGTTAGCTAAAATTAAATAGGGGTGAAAATTTAATGGCAAAGAAAAAAGAAGAATTAGAAGAAATTAAAGAGCCAAAAGAAGTAAAAAAAGAAGAAATTAAGGAAGCAAAAAAAGCAGTAAAAGAGGCAAATGCTAAAAAAGAAGAAACAAGTGAAAATAAAGAAGTAAAAGAAGAAAAAGTAAACAAAATACTAAAAAAAGCAAAAGAGCAAGGAAAAATAACAATAGGAGATTTAGCGAAAGAATTGGATGATGTCAATCCAGACCAAATAGACCAAGTTTTTGATGCTTTTGAAGAATTAGGAGTAAATCTTTTAAATGATGATATGGAAGAAGAACCAAACATAGAAGATTTAAAAGAAGTAGAAGACCTAAAACTAGACGAAGTAACAGAAACAACATATGAAGGAATAAACATAGATGACCCAGTAAGAATGTATTTAAGAGAAATAGGAAGAATACCACTACTAACATTTGACCAAGAATTAGAATTGGCAAAAAGAATTTTAGCAGGTGACGAAGATGCAAAAAAAGAATTAGCAGAATCAAACCTAAGATTAGTTGTAAGTATAGCTAAAAAATATGTAGGAAGAGGAATGTTATTCTTAGACTTGATACAAGAAGGAAATATGGGGTTAATAAAAGCTGTTGAAAAATTTGACTATACAAAAGGATTTAAGTTTAGTACTTATGCTACATGGTGGATAAGACAAGCGATAACAAGAGCAATTGCAGACCAAGCAAGAACAATAAGAATACCAGTTCATATGGTAGAAACAATAAACAAACTAATAAGAACATCAAGGCATTTGCTACAACAACTAGGAAGAGAACCAAGTCCAGAAGAAATAGCAGCAGAAATGGAAATTCCAGTAGAAAAAGTTATGGAAATACAAAAAATAGCACAAGACCCAGTATCATTAGAAACACCAATAGGAGAAGAAGACGACAGCCACTTAGGAGACTTTATACAAGATGATGACAGTCCAGCACCACATGATTCAGCAGCATACACATTATTAAAAGAACAATTAGAAGAAGTAATGAACACATTAACACCAAGAGAAGCAAAAGTGTTAAAATTAAGATTTGGATTAGAAGACGGAAAAGCAAGAACATTAGAAGAAGTTGGTCGTGAATTTGAAGTAACACGTGAAAGAATTAGACAAATAGAAGCAAAAGCCCTAAGAAAGCTAAGACATCCAAGTAGAAGTAAAAAATTAAGAGATTATATGGGATAATAAACGGAGGAAAAATGAGTAGAATAATAAACTATATAAGTAGTATAACAAGTGAACAAATTATAGATGTTATAACAGCTTTATGTTTAATTGTACTTTTTAGAATTTTTAGTTCTAGCATTGCATATATAATTGTTAGGATGTTTAAATTAAAAGTGAAGAATAAAAAAGTAATTAAAGAAAGTGCATTTTATACACCTTTAAGAATGTTTTTCAATGTACTAGGAATTTACATTGCTATTCTATTACTAAAAAAACCATTCCAAATTTCAAATGAAATAATGGAAATTGTAACAAAAACATTTGAAATTTGTAGTGTAATAGTATTTGCAAAAGGCTTAGCAGCAAGCTTTTTACCAAAATCAACTCTAGTAAAAAAGATGAAAGAAAAAACAACAAAAAATGTAGAAGACTCTATGCTTAGCTTTTTGTTGAAAATAGTAAGAGTGGTCATCTACATAGTGGCTGGTTTTATAGTACTTACACTATTAGGAATAAATTTGAATGGATTAGTTGCAGGTTTAGGTTTGCGGAGGTGTAATAGTAACATTAGCAGCTCAAGATACTGCGAAAAACTTATTTGGTGGGTTAGTGATATTCTTAGACAAGCCTTTTATCGTAGGAGATTGGATAGAAATGTCACCATATGAAGGAACTGTTGAAGATATTACTTTTAGAAGTACAAGAGTAAGAACTTTTGAAAATTCAGTAGTAAATATACCAAATTCAGTTATTTCTAATTCTTCAATTATTAATTGGAGTAAAATGGAAAAAAGAAGATTTAAAACACATCTTTGTATACAAATTGACACACCCCTAGATAAGCTAGAAAAATTTATGGCAAGGGTTAGGGAGATGCTACAACAGCGTGAGGCGATTTTTGATGAGTCTATTATTGTTAGATTTGATGAGATTGCTGATAATGGCTTGAATGTTTTGATTTCTAGCTATACAGAGTCTGTTGATTATCCAAGTTACCTTGCTGAAAGACAGAATATTAATTGCAAGATTATGAGAATTTTGAAGGAAGAAAATATTGAACTAGCTTATGATACAAAGACTGTTTATGTGAAAAATTAAAAGACCACTTAGGTCTTTTTTTTTGAGCAGTAGTAGTCAAAAAAGTAATGTAAAGATATAACTATTGACATAATGTATACACAAAGTATAAAATTTAGTAAACAAAAGAAAGGGTTTTTAAATGAAACAAAACAAAGAAAAGGGGATAACGTTAATAGCACTAGCAATAACGATTATAGTATTACTAATCTTAGCAGGTGTAGCAATAGCAACATTAACAGGAGATAATGGAATACTAACAAAAGCAGCTAGTGCCAAAGAAAATACAGAAAGAGCAGAAATAATTGAAAATGCAAAACTAGACATTTTAGCAATTCAGTCAGATAAAGAAGGAAAGCTTACAACAGGAGATTTAAGAGGAGTGCTAGATAAATATTTTAAAGATGTACCTGAAGAAATAACAGCAGAAAATATTGCAACTTTAGAATTAAAAACAAAAGACGAAAAACATACAATAAAAGTATCTGAAATTTATAATGGAAACATATCAGATATAAAAAATGTAACAGAATTAAAAGTAGGAGATTACGTGAAATATGGAGATAAATTGACTTCTCAAACTTATGTAACAAAAGAAAGTGGAGAGCCAGACACAGGATATGAAACATCGCAAACATTTAACACAAATACAGCAACATTGTGGAGAGTTATAAATAAAAAGGCAAATGGAGATGTAGAAATAGTAGCAGTTAATAATACTTTATCAAGTGACGGAACTACTGGTTTATACTTAAAATCACAAAATGGATTTTTAAATTCTGAAACAATACTAAATAATTTGTGTTCAAAGTTATATGCAAATCCGTCATATGGAACAGCAAGAAGTATAAATGTTGATGATATAAATAACTTAACAGGATTTAATCCTGAGACAAGTGATTGGGACGAAAAGGATTACTATTTAAATAATAGAACCAAAACATACACATCAGGTGGACCATTTTGGGATAAAAATACAAATACTTTTAGAAAAGCAACAACAGAAAGTCCAGTAACAGTAGATAATACGTTCTATTATTATACAGTTAATGAAAATATACCACTATATGACACACTAATCGAAGAATCAAAAACTTATCCAGAAGATTATAGCGGAGAGAATTATCCAATGTTCTATTGGCTGGCCTCTCGCAGTATGGTTGCGTACGGTAGCAACTCGGGCTTCCATGTGCGCCGTGTAGACAGCGGGGATGTTAGCTACTGGTACTTGTTCTATGCTAGTACCAACGGTAGCACCGACGAGAATGCGTATGCGTGTGCAGTCCGCCCAATTGTAACTCTAAGATCTAGTGTCCAAATAGACACAAGTGATACAACAAAAGATGGAAGTGAACAAGGAAAGGCTTGGATATTAAAATAAGAAGTAATCGCCTATGGTGGCCGTTGGTCCACCTAGGCGAAAATTTTAAAAAGAAAAGTAAAAATACTTGAAACTTTTATAAAAATGTAGTAATATAGTTTCAAATTAATTAGCATAAAAAATGCTAATTCAAGAGTTTTAAAACCCAAAGTCATAATTCCACTATATAAAAATTTATTTATATTTATGACAATTCAAGAGCCCGAACTTAGGGCAAATAAAATATTAATTCTAATTAAATCGAAAAAATTCCAAGATAATATAAAATTATAATTTGTGTCAACACGATTTTTTATAAAAATTTATAATTCTAAATATTAGTTAATAAAACAAGATATTTATATCGAAATTAAATCAAAATAGCAAAGTTTATGTCTAATTAATAATTCACAAAAAATTTACCATAAAACACAAATTAACTCTTGAATAAACATATGCTTTATGGTAAAATAAGAAAGGAAGATACATGAAGGGAAAAGTATACGAAAAAGACAAATATGGGATAACCTATGAAAATGGCAAAATAGTAAGAATTCCAGCAAAGAACGATTATATGTTTAAAAATCTATTTGGAGTAAATGGAAAAGAAGAAAATTTAAAAGGACTATTGCAAGCAATTTTAAAAATAAAAATAGATAGCTTAGAAATAGAAAATTCTGAATTACCAAGAGAGAATAAAGAGGCAAAATTGGGAGTGGTAGATGTTAAAGCGAAACTATCAGATGGAACAATAGCAACAATTGAGATGCAAGTAAAGAATGAAAAGAATATAGGCGAAAGAATAACATTTTATATATGTAAAATATATTTTAATGATATAAAAAAGAAACAAGATTATAAGTAAATCAATAAAGTTATAGCAATAGCAATAATAGGTTTTAGTTACTTTAACAGAAAAGAATATCACCAAATAGCACATCTAAAATTTGAAGATTGCAAAGATGAAAACGAAATAGTAAGTTCAATATTAAAAGGAAAAGAAGACGAATATATAACAGATAAAATAGAAGTACATATAATTGATTTAAAAAAGTTTAAAAAAATGAAAAATCCCAAAGGAGAATTAGCAGATTGGCTAAATCTAATTTTGGGGAATGAGGGGGCGATTGAAATGGCAATTCAAAGAAATGCAGATATAGCTAGAGTAAATGAAGAGAATAAAGAGTTAAGCGAAGCAGAAGATTGGGCACAATTTTTAAGAGATGTTGCTAGATATGATGAAAATACTAGAAATAGTTATGCTAAAGAAGAAGTAATGAAAGATGTTGCTAGGAGAATGCTAAAAAAAGGTGTAGATCTAGAAGAAATAAAAGAATTTACTGAACTAACTAAAGAAGAGATAGAAAAACTAATGGAAAATAGATAAAATATTTTATAAATAGGAAGAAGCAATGATTTAAATATCATAAAGCTTCTTCTATTTGTTTTTTCAATTCTTCAAGTTCAATATCAAGAATAATGCAAAAAGCAATTAAATAAAATCTTCCTTTGCTATATTGACGTTATACGTCAATTAATATACAATATAAATGTGAATAACAAAATGAGAAAAGTAAATACTAAGAATAGAAGTATGGTATACTTATTGACATAATGTACATACAAATTATAAAATTTGATTAAACAAAAGAAAGGAGATTTTTAAGAAGATGAAACAAAACAAAGAAAAGGGGATTACGCTAATAGCATTAGTAATAACAATTATAGTATTACTAATCTTAGCGGGGGTAGCAATAGCAACATTAACAGGAGATAATGGTGTGTTAACAAAGGCAGCAAGTGCCAAAGAAAAGACAGAAAGAGCAGAAGTAATTGAAAATGCAAAGTTGGACATTTTAGCAATTCAGTCAGATAAAGAAGGAAAACTAACAACAGGAGATTTAAAAGGAGTGCTAGATAAATACTTTAAAGATGTACCTGAAGAAATAACAGCAGATAATATAGCGACTTTGGAGCTAACAACAAAAGACGGAAAACATACAATAAAAGTATCTGAGATTTATAATGGTAAATTAGAAGGTACAAATAGCTCAATGTCATTAGCAGAATTAAAAGTTGGAGATTACGTAAATTATGGAGACAAATTAACAGTTCAAACTTATAGAACAAAAGAAGACGGAGAGCCAGACACAGGATATGAAACATCACAAATATTTAACACAAATACGACTACATTGTGGAGAGTTATAAATAAAAAAGCAAATGGAGATGTAGAAATAGTAGCAGTTAATAATACTTTATCAAATGATGGAACTACTGGTTTATATTTAAAATCACAAAATGGATTTTTAAATTCTGAAACAGTATTAAATAATTTGTGCTCAAAATTATATGCAAATCCAACATATGGAACAGCAAGAAGTATAAATGTTGATGATATAAATAACTTAACAGGATTTAATCCTGAGACAAGTGATTGGGACGAAAAGGATTACTATTTAAATAATAGAACCAAAACATACACATCAGGCGGACCATTTTGGGATAAAAATACAAATACTTTTAGAAATGCAACAACAGAAAGTCCTGTAACAGTAGATAATACGTTCTATTATTATACAGTTAATGAAAATATACCACTATATGACACATTAATCGAAGAATCAAAAACTTATCCAGGAGATTATAGCGGAGAGAATTATCCAATGTTCTATTGGCTGGCTTCTCGCAACGTGGTTGCGCGCGATGACCACTCAGACTTCGATGTGCGCCTTATAGGCCGCGGTGGTGTTCACTACTGGTATTTGTTCGGTGCTCGTGCTGTCGGTGACACCTATGAGCGTGCGCGTGCGGGTGCAGTCCGCCCGATTGTAACTCTAAATTCTAGTGTCCAAATAGATACAAGTGATACAACAAAAGATGGAAGTGAGCAAGGAAAAGCTTGGATATTGAAATAATAATAACTAAAAAAGAATTGCCAAAATAAGTAGTAAACTTTTTTTGCAATTTTATGATTTTTAAATAATTATAAAAAGTATGGCCCATTACAGCAATGTCGAATTTTGTCGATGAAAAGTTGAAGAAAATTGAATAAAAATATTGAAAAAGTATATAAAATCTGATATAGTACAAAAGTGTTAACACAGAATTTATATACTTTTATAAATTCTTTAAATCAAAAAAATTTTTATAAAAATTTAAAAAAGCTTAATTTAATAAGCTAAAATATTTAATTAGAATATTTAATTCAAGATTAATTCTTAAAAATTTCAAAAAAACAAGAAAACAGAAGAAAAGGAAAGATAGAAAGACAAAATATAAAAACACGTGTTGTTTTACTGAAAAATAAAAGTTGACTTTAAAGTAAAAAGAAGGTAAAATAGAAAGGAGAACAACAATAGAAGAATATAATGAACAAAAAAAGGTAAACAATCCACATGACAAAATATTTAGAATGATATTAGAAGATAAAACACAAGTGGCTGAATTAATAAATAGATGTTTGAAATTAAAAGACAAAATAAAATCCAAAAACTTAGAAATATACAACAGTAGTTTTATAGATCAAAAGTTTAGCAACCAAGAATGTGACATAGTGTATAAAAAGAAAGGGCAACAAATTTTCTTTCTAATAGAACATCAAAGTAAGGTAGACTATTCAATGCCAAAAAGAGTACTAAAATATCAAATAGCAATAATGGAAATGGCAATGAAAAACAAAAAGAAAATGAAAAAGAATGAAAAGTTGCCACTAGTAATACCAATTGTTATATATACAGGAACTGGAAAGTGGAATGTTGCAAAATATATAAAAGACTGCCAAGAGCAACTAGAAGGCTTAGACAATATGGATTTAGGTAGTTATGTAATATTAGACAGTAATGAGTACACAAAACAAGAACTGTTACAAGACAAGTTATTTATATTAAAAATGATGGCACTTGAAAAAACTAAAAATCCTGATGAACTGTATGATAATTTAGAAGAAATAACTCAAAAGAAAATAGAAAAGATAAATAGAGATATTTTAATACGAGTTATTAAATACATATATAATGAAACATTAGGAGAAGAGAAAATAAAAGATATAATTGGTAAATTGAAAAAGGCAGGTGATAAAGAAATGATAATAGAAGTTATAAAAAAGGATAGAGAGCAACAATGGCTAAAAGGAAGGCAAGAAGGAGAAAAGATTGGAGAAAAACGAGGAGAAAAGCGTGGAGAAAAACGTGGTGAAAAATTAGGAATAACCAAAGCAATAACGCAAATGGTAAAAGAAATGATAAATAATAATTTAAGTGATGAACAAATAATGAAAATAGCCAAAATCGACTCAAAAAAATTAGCAAAATTAAAAATGGTATAAGAAATCAAACAAACATAATTACGTTAATAGCACTAGTGATACCAATAAAATCTAGTATCACATAAAAAGAAATACCAAAAAAAGCAAATAAAACAAATAGAACAGAAGAAACATAGAACTACTAAAATGTAAAAAAGAAACAAGACCTAGGTACACTATTTAGTTTACCTAGGTCAAAAATTTTTTAATATTCACAGTATAGACATAATTAATGATTATAATGTATAATAAAGAAAACTAACAGGAGTGATGAAAAAATGATAAATGACACAATACTAATAGTAGACGACGAGCAAAGAATGAGAAAACTAATAAAAGACTTTCTGACAACAAAAGGTTACAACATATTAGAAGCAGAAGACGGAGAAAAAGCGTTAGAAATATTTGAAAAACAAAAAAGCAAAATCAATTTAATAATACTAGATGTAATGATGCCAAAATTAGACGGCTGGTCTGTACTAAGACAAATAAGACAAAACTCAAAAGTACCAATAATAATGCTAACAGCTAGGGGAGAAGAACAAGATGAACTATTTGGATTTGAATTAGGAGTTGACGAATACATATCAAAACCATTTAGTCCAAAAATCTTGGTAGCGAGAGTTGAAGCAATATTAAAAAGGACAAGTCAAGTATCAAGTGAAGTAAAAGAATATGCAGGAATAGAAATAGATAAGGAAGGTAGAACAGTAAAAGTCGACGGAAAAGCAATTGAACTAAGTTTAAGAGAATATGAACTATTAGTATATTTAATAGAAAATGAAAATATTGCATTATCAAGAGATAAAATACTAAATAATGTATGGAACTATGACTATTATGGAGATTCAAGGACGATAGACAGTCACATTAAAAAGATAAGACACAAACTAGGCAAAAAAGGAAAATATATAAAAACAATGAGAGGCGTAGGATATAAATTTGAAGTGAAATAAGAAAAGGGGACATATTAATGAAAGCAAAACACAATCCGCTAGAGTCTGTTAGAGTAAAACTATTTGTTACTATATCCACAATAATAATATTAATAATTGTATTTTTAGTAATAGTAAATAATCTAGTATTAGGACAATTCTACATATACAGCAAAAGACAAGCACTAAAATCTGTATATGAAACAGTAAACGACTATTATCAAAGTCCACAAAGCCAAGATTTAGAGACACAACTAGAAAAAATAGCAATACAAAACAACTTTGACATCCTAATAAAAAACAACCAAAATGTAAGTATATATACATCAAACAAAGACTTTTATTCAACATTAGGACAAATGAACGAAATGACATTAAAATTTAAAGTTGGAATGGGAGAAATAATTGAAGAAAGTGACCAATACGTAATAAAAAAGATAAAAGATAATAATAACGGAGTAACATATGTACTATTATCAGCTAAGCTAGACAATGGATATCAACTATATATAAGAATACCAATTAATGCAATTCAAGAAAGTGTAAAAATATCAAATAACTTTTTATACCTAATGGCAGGAATGACAATATTAATTTCAGCTGTAATCGTATCATATGTATCAAGAAGATTTACAGACCCAATTTTAGAACTAAACGATATTGCCAAGAGAATGTCAAACTTAGATTTCAGCCAAAAATACAGAATTACAGATGTAGGAGACGAAATAAATAATCTAGGAAAAAGTATAAATGCAATGTCTACAACACTAGAAAAAACAATAAAACAATTGCGAAAAACAAATTTGGAACTAGAAAAAGACATAGAAGAAAAATCAAAAATAGACGAAATGAGAAAAAGCTTCATATCAGACGTATCACACGAATTAAAAACACCAATTGCACTAATACAAGGATATAGCGAAGGACTATTAGAAAATGTAAACACAGACGAAGAAAGTAGAAAATTCTATGCAGAAGTCATACTAGACGAAACAAACAAAATGGATAAACTAGTAAAACAATTACTACAATTAATGAAACTAGAATATGGAAAAAGAGAATTCAATGACGCAAAATTTGACATTGTAGAACTTGAAAAAGAAGTTGTAAGAAAATCAAAGGTAATGCTAGAAGAAAAAGGAATTACAGTGGAATTTGAAACGCCAGAAGAAGTAACAGTAATGGCAGACGACTTTTACATTGAACAAGTAGTTAGCAACTATTTAACAAATGCTATAAAAAACATAAAAGAAGTAGATAATAAAAAAATCATAAAAATCGAAAATGTTGTAGACGTTGAAAACAGCAAAGTAAGAGTAAAAGTCTTCAATACCGGAGACAACATACCAGAAGAACATATGGCAAAAATATGGAATAGATTTTATAAAATCGATGAATCTAGAAACAGAACTGACGGCGGAACTGGAATTGGACTATCATTTGTAAAAGCAGTTATGAATAATTATCAAAATAATTATGGAGTTATAAACAAAGACGACGGAGTAGAATTCTATTTTGAATTAGAATTGAAATTGTAAAAATTGCCAACGGGGACGGACCTTTTTGGCAATAAATTGCCATTGGGGACGGTCCTTTTTGGCAATTTTTTGCCATTTACCTCCGTCCCTGTTGGCAATTTTTGAAAAATTTTACTGACAAAAAAACTTGAAATATCAAGACTTTTGCCCATATTTGTCGAATTTTGTCGATGAAAAGTTCTTTACAAATGCAAAAAAATGTATTAATATATTAGCAAGAGTTAACTCAAAATAAAAATTAAACAGGAGGAAAAAAATAAAACGATTTAGATACACAACAATTTACATCAACATTGTAAGTCTAATAATATCAACAATTATTTTTTCAAACATTAATTTATTTTTATCAAATTTAAATCAAACGACAGCACAAGAAACAATACAAGATAATATTGAAATCAAACAAGAAAATCCAAGTCAAACAGAAGATAATAATCAAAAACAAGAAACTAATGAAAACAATACACAAGATACAGCTATGTGGCAATTAGAAATTCCAGCAATAGGACTAAAAGCGCCAATAGAAGAAGGAACAACAAAAGAAGTTATGGACAAATACATTGGTCATTTTGAAGAAACTTCAAAAAATAGTGGAAATATTGGACTAGTGGCTCATAATAGGGGATTTGAAAATAATTATTTTGCAAACCTAAAAAAGCTGAAAAAGGGTGATATTATCACATATTATTGTAATGGAGCAAAGCGAGAATACCAAGTAGAAATAATAGCCATAATAAAAGATACAGACTGGAGTTATTTAGAAGAAACGGAAGAAAACGCCATAACACTAATTACATGTGTTGAAGGACAACCAGAATATAGAAGATGTATACAGGGAAAAGAAAGGAATGGAACAAAAATTGAATAAAAATATAATTAAAAAAATAAGAAAAGTAGCAACAGTGGTTGCATTATTAATAATGAATTTATTAACATTAGGGAATAGTATATATGCCGCAAGTTTTAGCGAGATAAATACATATTCAATAGGAGACTGTGGAACATTAATGACATATCAAGGTGCACCGGTCCAAGCAATTTATATAGAAAGTAATCAAAATGGAGCATCATATCCAGCATATTGTATGGATAGAACAAAGCCAGGAGCAGAAACAGGAAGTTACAATGTTACTACTCAAACAACATTACAAGATGTAGGCTTGTGGAGAATAATTATTAATGGATATCCATATAAATCTTTGGGAGAACTAGGTGTAGCGAATCAATGGGAAGCATTTACTGCTACAAAACAAGCAGTATACTGCTACATACATGGAAAAAGACTAGAATATTTTGGCTCAATTGGAACTGAGGCAGGAAATAGAACACTAAATGCTTTAAGAATGATATTAACAAATGCAGCAAACTCAACTGAGACAAAAGTATCAAGTACTATTACAATAAATAGAGTAACAGACAAGTGGATACAAGATGCAAAAGATAAAAATTATGTATCTAAAATATATAAAGCAACAGCAAATGCTGAAATGTCAAAATATACAATAGAACTTACCAGAGCAGACGGAATAAACATAGGTGGTATAAAAATAACAGATGAAAACAATAATGAAAGAAAAGAGTTTTATCCAAATGAAAGCTTTAAGGTACTAGTGCCAATAAAAGATATGAAAGAGAATACAAGTTTTAATTTAAAAGCAAAGGCAAAAGTTAAAACAAAACCAGTATATTATGGAAAAACTCAAAAACCGGGAACACAAGATTATGCAATAACAACAAATCCATATGAAGACGGAACTGGCTTTATAACAGAACAGTATAATAAAAATGAAACAAAATTGATAATTCTAAAAAAAGACCAAGATAGTGGAAATAAACTAGAAAATGTAGAGTTTGAATTATTGGATGAAAATAAACAAACTATTTATACAGATTTAAAAACTGATAAAGACGGAAAAATTGTAATAGAAAATCTACTTCCAGGGGTATACTATTTGAAAGAAACAAACTCAACAGACGGATATGAAGCTTATCCAGAATTGATAGAAATAAAATTAGAATTAAATCAAGAAATGACAGTAACAGTAAATAACAAAAAAGAAGAAAAGCCAGAAGTAGAGACAAAAAAGACAGCAGATAAAGAAGTTAAAACAAAAGAAGTAAAAAAATTACCTGTTGCAGGAATGTAAAAAAATATATTGAAAAAAAAATAGAAAACATATATAATAGGTACATAGTTTAAAAAAGAAGGAGTATGAATAAAAATGTTTTCACAACTAATAGTTTTACTTATATTAATATTATTGAATGCATTCTTTGCAGCAAGCGAAATAGCTTTTATATCGCTAAATGACGCAAAGATAGAAAAACAAGCAAAAGAAGGAAATAAAAAAGCAAAGCAGATTGAAAAAATGCTAAAAGAACCAAGCAAATTTTTATCAACAATACAAATAGGAATTACCCTAGCAGGATTTTTATCAAGTGCGTTTGCATCAGATGCTTTTGCTGAAAGATTAGCACCAATATTATATAATGTAATGCCATTTATAAGCTTAGGAATATGGAAAAGTATATCAATAATATTAATAACAATAATATTATCATTTTTCACAATTGTCTTTGGAGAACTTGTACCTAAAAGACTTGCAATGAAACATTATGAGAAAATATCATTTGCAACAATAGGTGTAATAAGAATAATTTCAGTAATAACAGCACCATTTGTAAAATTATTAACAGTAATAACAAATGCTATTTCAAAAATATTTGGAGTAGGCGAAAATGAAGAGGAATCAGTTACAGAAGAAGAAATTAAAATGATGGTAGACCAAGGAGAAGAAAAAGGTACAATACAGGAAGAAGAAAAAGAATTAATAAACAAAGTATTCGAATTTAATGACATAACAGTATCAGAAATAATGAGACATAGAAAAGATATATTTGCAGTAGATATCAACATAAGCGGAGACGAATTAATGCATGAACTTTCAAAAGAAGAATATCGTTACAGTAGAATACCAGTCTATGATGAAACAATAGATGAAATAAAAGGTGTTTTATATGTAAAAGATATATTAAAAAATATTGGAAAGAAAAGCTTTAAAGTAAAAAATATAGTAAAAGATGCATATTTTGTATCACAAACAAGGCTAATTAACGAAGTTTTTAAAGAGTTGCAAAAAAATAAAAAGCAAATAGCAATAATTGTAGACGAATATGGAGGAACAGCAGGATTAATCACAATGGAAGACATTATAGAAGAATTGTTTGGAGAAATATATGACGAATATGACGAAGAAGAAAAAGAATTTGAAAAATTAGATGAAAACACATATATGTTAGCTGGAAATATGGCAATTTATGATGTAAATAAAATTCTAAATGCTGAAATACCAGAAGGTGACTATGACACAATATCAGGATTTTTACAAGAACAATTAGGAAGAATTCCTGAAGATGAAGAAACACCAATTGTAGAGACAAAAAAAGTAACATACAAAATACAAGAATGTGAAGATAAAAGAATACTAAAAATAAAAGCATGTAAAAATAATATAGAAGAACCAAAAGAAATAGAAGAATAAGAAATAGGGGGCTAACATATATGAAAAGAACATTTATAATAAGAAATATAATAATAGCAATAATAGCAATTGCATTAATTGCGGGGATAGCATTTTATTTTTTCAATAAAACAGATAATGATTATGAAATTGCTAAAATAGAAAATTACAATTATTTCGTATTAAAACAAGATGAAAAATCAGGAGTAATAGACAGAAGTGGGAATATAGTAATAAACCCAGAATATGACGATATAAAAATACCTAATCCAGAGAAGGCAATATTTGCATGTTATAGCAATTCAGATGTGAAAATGCTAGATGCAAATAAACAAGAACTTTATACACAATATGAAAAAGTAGAACCAATAAGACTAAAAAATATAGCAAGTGACTTAATGTATGAAAAAACAGTTTTGAAATATCAAGAAAATGGCAAATATGGTCTTATAAACTTAGAAGGAAAGAAAATAGAAAACGCAAATTATGACGAAATAGAAGGTTTACCATATAAAGAAGGAGAACTTTTAGTAAAACAAAATGATAAATATGGTGTTATAAACATAAACGGAAAAGTAGTTGTAGATGCTGAATATGACAATGTTGCAGTAGACGCATATCATACAAATGGAGTAGGATATAAATTTGCAGGATATATTGTATCAAACAAAACAGAAGAAGGACATAGATATGGATATATAGACTACAAAGGAAAGAAATTACTACCAACAGAATATAACGAAATATCTAGAATAACAGATATAGAAGACAAAGATAATGCATATTTAATAGTTGCAAAAAATGGTCAATATGGAGTAATACACAATGGTGTAGAATTAATAAAAAATGAATATCAATCAATATCATACAACAAAACGAATAAATTATTGACTATTGAAAAAAGCAAAAAATATGGAATTGCAACATTAGAAGGAAAAAAAGTTCTACCAGAAGAATATGACCAAATAGATATAAATGGAATATATGTATATGCTAGAAAAGCTGATAATGTTACAGTATACGATAAAAATGGAACAAAGGCAGAAATAGATAAAAACACAGCTATAATTGATACCGAAAACGAGAATTACAAAATAAAACTAAATACATCAGCAGGAACTAAGTATGGTGTTATTGGAAAAGACGGAGAGCAAATAATAGAAGAAAAATATAGTTATATTGAATATCTGTATGGAGACTATTTTAGAGCTAGTAATGAAAAGTCAAAACTAGGAGTGCTAAACAATAAAGGAGAAGAAAAAATTGCAATTGAAAACGATTCTCTTCAAAAAATAGAAGAAAGCACAGTATTACAAGCAACAATTGCAAGTACAGATACAACAACATTATATGATAGCAATATGACAAAAATATGTGAAATGAAAAAAGCAAAAGTTGAAGTAGAAGATAATTATATAAAAATATATAATAATGAAGAGATGAAATACTTTAACAAAGAAGGAAAAGAGCTTAAAGTTTCAGAAATATATCCACAAAACACAATATTTGCAAAAAGAGAAAATGGAAAATGGGGATTTGTAGACCAAAACGATAAAATGATAGTTGAAGCACAATATGACGAAGTAACAGAAGTTAATGAATTTGGATATGCAGCTGTAAAAAAAGAAGGAAAATGGGGAGTAATAAACTCTAAAGGAGAGAAAATATTAGAACCAACATATAAATTCCAAGAAGGAATAGAACCTTCATTTATAAGCACATATTATCAAGTAGAATATGGTTTTGGTGAAGTTTATTACACAAATATAAAATAAAAAATAGGGGTTTGATTTAAAATATATAAATTTTTTGTCAAGCCCCTTTGTGTATAATTATAATTATCAACTTTTTAGGTTTAACTTCATATAAAGGAGTAAATACTATATATGAAGGAGGGGCTTAAATTGAAATTAGGAGTAGCTTTATCAGGTGGTGGAATTAGAGGCATTGCACATGCAGGAGCATTAAAAGCATTTGAGGATAATGGGATAAGAATAGATGTAATAGGAGGAACAAGTGCAGGAGCTTTAATATCATCTTTATATGCTTTAGGGTATTCGCCATATTACATTTACATATTGTTTAAAAGGTATTCAAAAGATATTGCAGGAATAAATTCAGCACCGATTATATCTGGAATTAGAAATTATATGATGAGTAAAAAGGTAGAAATTACAGGGTTAAAAACAGGAAATAGTATAGAAGAGGTTTATAACAGTTTGGCAAGGAGAAAAGGAGTAAATACAATAAAAGATATAAAAAGAATGCCTTTAGTTATTCCAGCAGTGGACGTAGGAGAAGCAAAAGAATATATATTTACAAATAGAGTACCAAAAAACTCAGAAGATAAAAGTCAATATATAACAAATATATCAATAGGAAAAGCAGTGAGAGCAAGTAGCAGTTTTCCAGCTGTATTTTGCCCATGCGAATTTGAAACTCACCAATTTTTAGATGGTGGAATGTTAGATAACGTACCAGTTAATGAAGTTAGAAAACAAGGTGTAGACAAAGTAATAGCAATTAATTTCAAGGCAGATGACATTAATAAAGAAAGCAATATTATGGACTTAGCTATGAGAACAATAGACATTATGGGAAATAAAATTTCAGAAGAAAACTTAGAAAATAGTGACTTTGTATTAACAATAAAAACAGATAAAACAGGGCTTTTAGATGTAGAAAAATTAGATAGCTGTTATAAATATGGTTATAGAGCAGTAATGGAAAATTTGGGGAAAATTAAATCAATATTATAGTCAAAATTGAATATAATGTAATAAATGAATATACAGCAAGAGAATTAAAGGAAGGAATGAGTTTATTTATGGATATAAAATATTTTGATAATGCAGCAACAACAAGCATAAAGCCAGAAGTACTAGAAGAAATGATGCCATATTTAAAAGTTAAATACGGAAATCCGTCATCAATGTATTCAGTAGGAAGAGAAGCAAAAAAAGCAATAGAAAAAGCAAGAGAGCAAGTTGCAAATTTAATTGGATGTAAACCACACGAAGTATACTTTACAGGTTGTGGTTCAGAAAGTGACAATACAGCAATAAAAGGAATTGCATATGCAAATGCACATAGAAAAAGACATATAATAACATCTAAAATAGAACATCCAGCGGTATTGCATACATGTCAATTTTTACAAAGACAAGGGTACTCCGTGACATATTTAAATGTAAATTCAGAAGGTGTGGTAGACTTAGAAGAACTAAAAAATTCTATTAGATATGACACAATGTTAATAAGTATTATGTTTGCAAATAATGAAATAGGGACAATTCAGCCTGTTACAGAAATAGCTAAAATAGCAAAAATGCATAATATAGTATTTCACACAGATAGTGTTCAAGCATGTGGAAATGTACCAATAAATGTTAAAAAAATGGGAATTGATATGTTATCATTGTCAGGACACAAAATACATGCGCCAAAAGGAATAGGAGCATTATATGTAAGAGAAGGAATAGAATTTGAAAAATTTATAGACGGTGGACATCAAGAAAGAAACAAAAGGGGTGGAACAGAAAATGTAGCTGGAATTGTAGGTTTAGGAAAAGCATGCGAATTAGCTAGAATGAATATGGCTAATCATATTAGATATTTACAAGAACTTAGAAATTATTATATTTCAAGAGTAAAGGAAACAATACCAAATGTTAAGCTAAACGGAAAGCTAGAAAATAGACTTCCCGGAAATGCTAACTTCTCTTTTGAAGGAGTAGACGGGGAAGCCTTATTATTAAATTTAGATGCAAAAGGAATTTGTGCATCAAGTGGTTCAGCTTGTTCAACTGGTTCACCTGAGCCTTCACATGTTTTAACAGCAATAGGTTGTACACCAAGCCAAGCATTTTCAGCACTTAGAACCACTTTTGATGAAGAAAATACAAAATCGGATATTGATTATCTAGTAGAAAACTTAAAAGAAATAGTTGAAAGATTAAGAAAAATCAATCCGCAAGAACAGCAATAGCACACCTAATACCGTCAACAGCCGCAGACATAATTCCACCAGCATATCCCGCACCTTCTCCACAAGGATAAATTCCAGAAATGTTACTAACAAAATATTCATTTCTAGGAATTTTAACAGGAGAAGAACTACGAGTTTCTAAACCAGTTAAAATACTATCTGGGTTAGCAAAACCTTTAAGTTTAGTATCAAAATAACTAATACCTTCTTTTAAAGTAGTAGTAACAAAATCAGGTAAAATCTCATTCAAATTAGATAAAGTAACACCTGGTAAATAGCTTGGTTTTATAGTACCTATAAATTCAGACTTTCTATTTTCCATAAAATCTTCTAACCTTTGAATAGGAGCAAAGTAATTAGAACCACCTAAAACAAAAGCTTTTTCCTCTAAATCCTTTTGAAAATATACACCACTAAGTGGAGAAGAATCTTCAAAATCTTCTGGAACAACGTTAACCAAAACAGCAGAGTTAGCGTTGACTCCGTCTCTTAAAAAGTAACTCATACCATTAGTAACAATAGTGTTTGGGTCGCTTGAAGAAGCCATTACAACACCACCAGGGCACATACAAAAAGTATAGCAAGAACGGCCATTAGGAGAGTGATAAGACAATTTGTACTCAGCAGGAGGTAATTTTAACTTAGTATCTGTACCATATTGAGCTTTATCAATATCTTTTTGTAAATGCTCAATTCTAACACCAACAGAAAAGTTTTTCTTTTCCATATTAACACCATTTTTATATAACATCTCAAAAGTATCTCTTGAACTATGACCAATTGCAAGAATTAGATGAGAAGTAGGAATTGCAGTTGTTTTATTTTGTTTATTTATACAAACAACAGAAGATATCTTGCTATTTTCAGTATTAAAATTTATAACTTTGGTATTAAAAAGAAACTTTCCACCTTTAGAAATTATATATTCTCTAATATTCTTAACAATATGAACTAAATTATCAGTTCCAATGTGTGGTTTAGAGAGATATAGAATTTGCTCAGGAGCTCCAAAGTTAACAAATTCTTGTAAAACTTTTTTGCAAAAAGGACTGCTAATACCAGTAGTAAGCTTCCCGTCGGAAAAAGTACCAGCACCACCTTCACCAAACTGAACATTAGAAAGGGGATTTAATTTACCTTCTTTCAAAAATTTATCAACTGTATTTTGCCTATTTTCAACACATTCTCCTTGTTCAATAACAATAGGAGCAAGTCCATTTTGAATAAGGGTAAGAGCGGCAAATAAACCACTAGGTCCAGCACCTACTACAACAGGTCTTTTATTTTTTAAATTATTTGTTTTTATTTCAGGTAGATTAACTTCAGGAGCTTTATGAAAATGTTTGTATTTGTGCTCATTTTTTAACTTAAAAGATATAGCATAAGTGTAATGTACATCTTGTTTGTCTCTAGCGTCAATAGATTTTTTAGTTATATGCCATTCTAAAACATCTTCTTTTCGTATTTTATTTTTCTTAATGGTTTCTTCAAAAATTTCATTTGAAGAAAGATTTTTCCTTATTTTTATATTGTTAATAATTATCATAATATCCTCCAAATCATATTGGCGGCTAATGGTTCGAAAAGCTTTTTCAAATCATTAACCAAAATTATTATAGCATAATATTTTTAATTTGTCTCTTCCATTTTAATAACATTTAGTATATAATGATTTCAATAAAATACATGGGGAAAAATATGGAAAAGAAAGAAAATAGAATAACGAAATTAATCAATTGGATAATTATAATATTTTGGGTATTTATGATAGGCAGTGTATTTGGATTTTTCGCAGAAATGGCATATGGTCTAATTTATACAAGAACAATAGTAATAAGACAAGGACTAGTATATGGCCCATTTGTACAAATCTATGGAATAGGTGCAGTTGCATATTACATATTAATAACGAAAATAAAAGAGCCCAAAGAAGCTTTTTTTGCAGGAATGCTTATGGGAGGAATTTTAGAATACCTATGCTCATTTTTCCAAGAAATATTATTTGGAACAATTTCTTGGGATTATAGTAAGCAATTTATGAACCTTAATGGAAGAACAAGTTTAGAATATTGTTTTTATTGGGGAATTATAGCAGTAGCATTTTTAAAAATAGTTTATCCAGCATTACAAGCAATACAGCCACTTATATACAAAAAATGGGTAAGAATTCTTACTGTTTTTGTTATGCTATTTATGGCATTTGATATCACAATTTCTTGTATGGCTGGTGCAAGACAAGATGACAGACGTAAAAACATAGAACCTAAAAATCAAATAGACGTATTTTTAGATAAAGTTTATCCAGATGAATTTTTGGACAAAGTTTATAATAACAAAATAAATATGTAATGAACTACGAATGACAAAATCTAGGTACATAGGAGACAAAATAGAATATGAACAAAAAACAAAAAACGAAATTAATAAAATTTATAACAACTTTAATAATCATAGTATTTCTAGGTTTATTTGAATATATCGCACAACAAAATGGATGGCTAGAGAATATTTTAAATGAGACTGAAACAGCCCAAACAACAACTAATTCAAACATCGATATAGCTGACATTCCGCAATATGAAGGTGAAATAGTTATCAGCATTAATAACGATGTTCCATATTTTGAAGAAAAAGATATAAGCACAGAAGATTTTGAATATTATTCAAACCTAGATGAATTAAATAGAGCAGGAGTAGCATTTGCAAATATATGCAAATACACAATGCCACCAGAAGGCACAAAAAGAGAAAGTCTTTCATACAAACCTACTGGCTGGGTTCAATATTTATATGAAGAAAATAACAGCAAGCATCTATATGAAAGATGTCATTTAATTGCGTGGCAATTAGGAAACGAAAACAACAATAAGAAAAATTTAATTACAGGTACACGTGATATGAATTCAGCTATGATAGAATATGAAAATATGATTGCAAGCTGGGTTAAATTAAAAAACAAAGAAGGAAAAGATTATCATATTTTATATAGAGTAACACCTATTTATAAAGACGAAAATCAGTTAGCAACAGGTGTTGAAATAGAAGCAAAGTCAGTCGAAGAAGAAGGAATTTGTTTTAATAAATTCATATACAATGTGCAAGAAAACTTTGAAATTGATTATTATACAGGACAGGCTAAAATGATAAAAGATTAACAAGGAGGAAAAATTGGAGTTAAACTTAAACAAAATAACAGAGAAATTATCACAAAATGAATTTGTCAAAAATTTTATACAAGAATTGGGTAAAACATTAGAAAATGCAAACAATCAAAATAATAATGTACAATTAACAGATAAAGAAGAATTGGAATTTGAGAAAAGAGAATTTGATTTTTTGCAGGAATATTTTAAAAAGGAGTTGTCTGATTTAAGTAGAGGAGAAGTATTTATTGTGACCAATAAATATGATAATGATGAACTTCACAGATATAAAGTAACTCAGTATAAAAATAATCTTGAATGTAAATATATTGCTTTTGAAAAAGATTTGCCACAAAATGTTCAATTGAGAGATGTGGTTAGAAAGGTGAATGGAAGCTATATTTACGATGAACAGGTAACACAGTATTTGAAAAATGCTATAAATGATATAAAACAAGAAATAGTAAATAATAGGGAGAAATAAAGAACAAAGACCATGAAAGCCTTTGTTCTTTTATAAAACAGCTCCAAGAATTAAAATTCCAACATTATCAAGATAAATTTCATCAAATTGAGAAATTGGAAGCGGATTTATACCAATACCAGCTTCAATAGTAAATCCAGGCCTATTATAGTCTTGAATAAACCAATCCTTATAACCAGCAAAACTAGAATTATAAGGTGTATCAGCCAATTTATAGCCACTAGATTGAGCAAATCTAGTTCCAATATAAAGACTTTGAGGTGGTCTGAAATTTTGAAACTGCCAATAAATTTCTTGCCCTTGTGTATGGTAAGCTATAACCAATCTAAAATTATGTAGTAGTGTAAAATTGTATATCGCTAAGCTTTCAGGTTCTGTTAAAGGATTAAATCCTACAAAATCACGTGGAGCAGGGGAAGTAAAGCCTTGCTCATATTTTATTCTTTTTGCATTTTCCCAGCCGTGCAGGGAATTGTAAATTTAAATCTACACCATTGAAATTTGCTCTCCATCCGTCAGGAAAAGGAATATCAGGATATTTATCAGAAATGTTTTTGAAAGAATTGTATATAGTACTATTTGGCTGATAAAATCCAGTTACTAAATCTACACCGTCAGGATTAACCATAGGCATAATATAAATGGAAGTAGAACGAAACAAATTTCTAATTTTATTTCCATAAATACTAGTATTATTAACATATGCCACGCAGTAATTTTCTATAAATTTCATAAGTAGGACAGTTGTAATCCATTCTTGAGCGTGAAAGGAAGCAGAATAAAAAACTTCTTTTTGACCACGGCCAAGTCTTACAACAGGAAGACTTTTTCCAAGCACACTATATCCTGCATTTTGTATCTGTAAAAATGGGTATGTAGAATTTAATTCGTATAAGTTTGAAATCATAGTTTCATATGTATAGTTTATATTTGTTTGAACAATTGCCATAAAATCACCTAATATAAGATATGAAAAACAAAAAAAATTATTACAAGAAGTTAATCATATTAAATCTTAAAAAATTTATAAATGTGTAAAAAATATTGAAAAGGAAAAATAAAAATGATATAATCCACATTACAGTTAACCATAATGGAAAGGATTATATTAATATGAAAAATGAAGAAACAAACAAAAAGAAAATTTTAATAGTAACAGCATTTCCAACACACGGTGCAGGAAGTGGAGCATTAATTACTACACAAGCAAAATCATATGTAGAAAATGGAGACGAAGTTGTAATAATAACAGGAAACAATAGGACAGATTTTGATAAACTAGAAGGAGTAAAATATCACATAGTACCATTTACAGCAGAAAGTGAAAATGCAGAAAAGATAGAAGGTCAATGTCCATTCAATTATTTAATGTTTACAACACATACAGAAAGTACAGCTAATTTTTGGAATGTAGGGTTAGAAGAAATAGAAAAATATAACAAAATGTTTGAAGAAGCAATAAAAGAAGAAGTAGAAGAATTTAAACCAGATATAATACATGCACAACATAACTGGCTAACAAGCAGCATATGCAATAACTTTGGTAAACCAGTTGCACTTACAATACATGGAACAGACCTAATGGGATATAAGAAAGCTGGAGAAAAACTAACAGAAATAGAAAATGAATTAAAAAATAAAAAGGTTAACTTAAATTCAAAAGAATTAAATAATATCAAAAATATTGAAGAAATATATGCAAAAGTATCAACAAAAGCAGAAATAATGAGAGAGCTAAAAAGTGCTATTCAGAATAAAAAAATAGAGATATCAAAAGAAGAATTAGGAAGCTTAATAGATATATATGATAAAAAGAAATTATACGAGTTATATAGAAGAGAGGCAGAAAAGTCAGCAAAAGAATCAGAAAGAATAATAGTAATTTCAGATGCACAAGAGAAAGACTTTAATGGACTATTTCCAGGAAATGAAAGTAGAGTAAAACTTTTAGAAAATGGATATGACGCAAAAGTATTTCATCAAAAAGAAAATGTAAATAGAGAAGAAATACTGTCAAATTTAATTGGAGAACAAAATAGTAAATGTGATAATGTAGTTTTATTTGTTGGAAAATTTGCTGATTTCAAAGGAATAGATGCTTTACTTGAAGCTGCAAAAATTTATGAAGAAGAAGCAGAAGAAAAGAATAAAAAAATAGAAACAATAATAGTAGGTTCTGGAGCTTTGGAGGAAACACTAAAAAATCAAGCGGAAACATTAGAACTAAAACATACACATTTTGTTGGAAGAAAAAATCATAGTGAAATTTGTGATTTACAAAATATAGCTGATGTTTCATTAATACCATCAAGAAATGAACCTTTTGGACTAGTTGTAATAGAAGGAACATCATGTGGACACCCAGTAATTGCAACTAATTCAGGAGGAATACCTGGAATATTAAATACAGAAAAAGAAGATTTATCAGATATAAGTAAAACATATATAACAAAATTAGGAGTTCTAGTTCCACCTCTTCCAGAAAGACCAAGCAAAGCAGACGAAGAAAACACACCAGCGTACTTAAATCAATATAAAGCTACGGTGGATGGAATTAGTAAATCTGTAATGGATATTTGTGAAGGTAATTTGAAATTTGACAATAACGAAATTGCTAAATATACAGAGAAAACATATTCTCAAGATGTTATAAGAGATAAGATAATGGGAATATTTGAAGAAGCTGAAGCTGAACATAAAGAAAAATCTGTGAACTATAATGATAGAGTATAACGATTTTGTGTAAATTTGGTGGAAAGAAAAATATTACATCTAAAAAATATTGAAAGTTAGAAGAAAATATAGTATAATAAATAGGTATTTGGGGATGTAATGGTTTCGACATACTACCAGAAAAATAGATAGCAAGTAGTGGATTCTCGTTGGCCACTTAAAAAACGAGAAAACAAAATAAACGCTGATAATAACGAATTAGCATTAGCTGCCTAGATGCGGCTACGCTTTACCTTATTGCCCCAGCCGATAAGAATAAAGTGTCATAACCAGTCTGGGAAACAAAGCTACTTTTGCTTTTGAAGTAGTGGGTATTTTTAAAAGCTATACTGCAAATTATCCTGTTTGTCGGAGAGTTTGCAAAGAATATAAATGATAAACTAAACTTGTAGAGGTCTATTTGGAAAGTATTATGGACAGGAGTTCGACTCTCCTCATCTCCACCATATGCGGGTATAATTTAGTGGTAGAATGCCATGCTTCCGACCTGGTCGCGCGAGTTCGATTCTCGCTACCCGCTCCAAAATAAAAAAACTTACGAACAATAAAGAGATTCGTAAGTTTTTTTATTTTTAGAAAAGACGAATTTTAATCATCGCAGATATGTATTTTTGTGCCCTCAATTATATCTCGAATTTTTAGTTCATCATCTAAGTGCATAAGGTAAACATCTACGCCTTTTTGAGTTAGTTCACTCAAAAGAGGTAAGTTATCCTCCAATTTAAGATGTACTCCTCCAGCAACAGAAGCATCAGTGAACAGTTGTGAGCCTTTATGGAGATACGGTATAAAAGGTTCAAGAGACTTTGTATCACCAGTATATATAATATGAGTTCCATTTATTTTAGCTGAAAAGCCATAACAATCAAGTTCATCTCCAACATGATCTGTTGAAATAAATGTTACAAAATCATTTTTTCTTGTATATCGTTCTGCTGGAAAACCAGGTGTTTGACAATACCTTGCAACTCCAGTAATTGTAAGATAGTTATCAATTTCAGAACATGCAGTAATGATATTTATAGGTTTTTTTAGTACAAAATAGCTAAAAAGAGCTAATTGACTAAGAGAACCTATATGATCACCATGCATATGAGTGATGATTACATCGATTCCAGAAATTCCTGTAAGGAGATTTTTATCTTGTAATTGTGTCATTACTGTTTGACCACAATCAATTAACAGTAATCGATTATTGACAATAGCATAGGCTGATGTGTTTTGCTTACCAAAGCCACTGTCTTTGCCTAAAAAAGTAATTTGTTTTTTCATGTTTTGACCCACCTTTCGTAAAAATATTCTATCACAAGAAGTTAAAAAAATCTACAAACGTGTTTACTATTAAATATGCATGCAAAAAGTACATTAAGTTACAGATTAAGTTTTTTTGTTGAATACAAAAATAGAATAAAAACATAAAAATTTGGAAACAATGACCTTAAGAGGTGATAATATGACAAGTAAAGAACTTTTATATGTTGAAGATGCACTAGGACACGAAAACTTTATGAAAAAATGTGCATGTGAAACATCAAAAAAATTACAAGACCAAACTCTTGCAACATTTGTTAAAGAGTTAGAACAAAAACACACAGAACTAGCAAACAAATTTCTAAATTTATTATAAGGAGAGAGAAAATGGAAGACAAAGATTTAATGGAAAACGAATTATTGGTAATTAAAGGTGTATGTGACTTATACCTTCACGGAACAATCGAATCATCAACAGCAGAAGTACACACAGCATTTCAAAAAGCTTTAGAGGAAACACTAAACATTCAAAATAAAATATATAATTTAATGGCAGAAAAAGGATGGTATAAAACAGACGTAGCTGAGCAAACAAAGATAGATAGCGCAAAACAAAAATATTCAAAATAAGTATAACAAAAAGATTAATATATATAATGTAAAAAATATATATTAATCTTTTTTAATTCCTAATTTATTTGGCAGAACAAACTCAGCACCATTTAAATAATCTAAAAAGCCACTATCGGTCTTAAAGTTAAACTTCAAAATATAGCTTTGGAGCATTTGATATTTTTTGCCAAACAACTTATTAATAGTATTTTTTCCATATTTACCGGTCACCAACAATAGGAAAACCCAAGTAAGCTAAATGAGCACGAATTTGATGAGTTTTACCAGTTTCTATTTGAACATCTAAAAGAGCAGTGTTATTTTCATATTTCTCTAAAACAGAATATGAAGTCACAATTTTTTGATAGCCCTTTTTAAAACAATTACTAATATAAACCTGAGACTTTTTATTATCCTTAAATAAAAAAGCTTCACATCTCTTAGCAGATACTTTTGGAATACCATAAACCCAAGCCAAATAATGTTTTTCAATCTCGTGATTTTCAAACTTTTTCAAAAGAATATTTAAAGCCTGTTCATTTTTGGCAAATAGCACTAAACCAGTAGTATTTCTATCAATTCTATGGCAAGGCATAGGTTTAAAAGCAGTATGATAATTTTCATGTACATATGTGGTCAGACTATTATCGCCAGTAACTTCAATATTATATGGTTTATTAATAACCAAAATATTGTCATCTTCAAAGAAAATATCTAAATTAAAATTAGTTTTAAGAAGTTCATCAGAAATATAAACAAGAATTTCATCATTTTCATAAATAGTTACATTTTCAGAAACTCTATTTCCATTAATCTTAATATCCTTTTTTCTCAAAGTTTTGTAAAATAAGCTAGATGAGACAGTCGGCATATTTTCAAATATAAATGTATTCAATTTTTTCCCATTTGATTTTTTATTAACAATTAACTTTTTCATAAAATTATTATATAGCGTAATAAAGAAAAAAGCAACCTAATATAATATATATGTGAACTTTGTGTGAAAAAAGTGAAAAACTATTGACATTTATAAATAAAAGGTATAAATTATTAGCAGTCGCACAAAGAGAGTGCTAATGAAATTTGAAGGAGGTAGTATAATGATAAAACCATTAGGAAGTAGAGTTTTAATTAAAATGAAAGAAGGCGAAGAAACAACCAAAAGTGGAATTATATTAGCAGGAGCAGCACAAGAAAAACCACAAATAGCAGAAGTTATTGAAGTAGGCCCAGGTAGCGAGAAAGACGGAAAAGTGGAAAAAATGTATGTAAAAAAAGGTGATAATATTTATATTAATGAATATGCTGGGACTAAAATAAAATACGAAGGTGAAGATTATATAATTGTAAAACAAGATGATATTTTAGCAATTGTTGAATAGTATTTTAGGTGTTTTTGGGGACAGACCTTAAAAACATCTTAAAAGTTCGAAAAAAGTGAAATAATAATTGGGTGTTTTTAAGGTCTGTCCCCAAAAACACCTAAGGGAAAGGAAGGATAAAAAATGGCAAAGATAATAAAATTTGGAGAAGACGCAAGAAAGTCTTTATTAGAAGGAGTTAACAAATTAGCAGATACAGTTAAAGTTACATTAGGACCAAAAGGAAGAAATGTAGTTTTAGATAAAAGTTTTGGAGCACCACTAATTACAAATGACGGTGTTACTATTGCAAAGGAAATAGAATTAGAAGATAAATTTGAAAATATGGGAGCACGTCTAGTTAAAGAAGTTTCAACAAAGACTAATGATGTGGCAGGAGATGGTACTACAACAGCAACTGTTTTGGCTCAAAGTATGATTAAAGAAGGTGTAAAAAATGTAGCAGCAGGTGCAGACCCAATGTCAATAAAAAGAGGTATTGATAAGGCTGTAAATGCTGCAGTAGAAGGACTAAAAGAAATTAGTTCACAAGTAAATGGAAAAGAAGATATTGCAAGGGTTGCAAGCATTTCTGCAAATAATGAAGAAATAGGAAAACTTATTGCAGATGCTATGGAAAAGGTATCAAAAGACGGAGTAATTACAATTGAAGAGTCTAAAACTTCTAATACAGAATTAAATGTAGTAGAAGGAATGCAATTTGATAAAGGATATCTATCACCATATATGGCAACAGATACAGAAAAAATGGAAGCAGTTTTAGATAATCCATATATATTAATAACTGACAAAAAAATAACTAATATCCAAGAAATTTTACCATTACTAGAAGCTCTAATGCAAGAGTCTGGAAAATTATTAATAATATGTGATGATATCGAAAGTGAAGCATTATCAACATTAATATTAAATAAATTAAGAGGTGTTCTAAACGTTGTAGCTGTAAAAGCACCTGGCTTTGGAGATAAGAGAAAAGCAATGCTAGAAGATATAGCGATTTTGACAGGTGGTGAAGTAATTACATCAGATTTAGGTTTAGAATTAAAAGATACAGAAATATCACAACTAGGAAGAGCAAAACAAGTAAAAGTTCAAAAAGAAAACACAATAATTGTAGATGGTGCAGGAGATAAAGAACAAATATCAGCAAGAGTTGCACAAGTAAAAGCACAAATTACAGAAACTTTAAGCGATTATGACAAAGAAGGATTACAAGAACGTCTAGCTAAAATAGCTGGTGGAGTTGCAGTAATTGGAGTTGGAGCAGCCACAGAAGTAGAAATGAAAGATAAAAAATTAAGAATAGAAGATGCTCTTTCTGCTACAAAAGCAGCGGTTGAAGAAGGAATTGTTGCAGGTGGTGGAACAGCACTAATAAATATAATTCCAAAAGTTGCAAAGCTAGTAGAAGAATTAGACGGAGGAGAGAAGTTAGGTGCTAAGATTGTACTATCAGCATTAGAAGAACCAGCAAAACAAATTGCTAGAAATAGCGGATTAGAGCCTGCTGTTATAGTAGAAAAAGTAAAATCATCAGATACAGGTGTTGGTTTTGATGCAAGTTCTGAGACATATGTGGATATGAAAAAAGCTGGAATTGTAGACCCAACAAAAGTTACTAGAAGTGCTCTTCAAAATGCGGCTTCAATAGCTTCAATGGTTCTTACAACAGAAAGCTTAGTTGCTGATAGCCCAGAACCAAAAGGTTGCGGATGTGGAGATCACGGAGCTGGTATGCCAGCTGGAATGGATGGAATGTATTAATAATAAATTAAAAGACAGGAGATAATTTCCCTGTCTCTTTTAATACTATTCTTCTAAAGAAAAAAGCATTGGTGTTCCATCTGCATTATGCATAGAAGCTAAGTGACCTTCGTCATTTCCATCATACTTTAGAAAAGTATAGAGTTCCATAGTGTCTGGGTCATATAGCACAGAAAATGTTCTATTTCCAAACTTTTCTTGGGATATTATAGCTAAATCTTTAGGATTAGGTTGTTGAACATTTTCTGTAGCTAAATCTTGCTTAGCACAAGCAGATAGTGAAATTATTGTTACGAGGGCAAAAGTTTTTGCAAGCAGTTTACATTTTTGTGTCATTTTATTTCCTCCTACGTAGTCAAAATGACCTTGTTAGTAGCAATTATATCATAAGTTTACGTAAAAGTAAAGAGCGAGCCCAAATTTGCTGTTGCGGATTTATTTTTGCTGTGTTATAATTGAAAAGTATTATGTGCCAATATAGCTCAGTTGGTAGAGCAACGGATTCGTAACCCGTAGGTCAGCAGTTCGATTCTGCTTATTGGCACCAACGACGTTTCTGTTCGAACCAATAGAACAGATAGATACAAATATCATTCAGAAATGGATGGTATTTTTTTTGTTGTAAAAATGCTATCCAAGAAAGGATGGTGTTTGATATGCAGATAATTAAGCAAGAACTAGAATTTGAGGAATGTTTAAAACAAAGATTGGAGTTTATATGTGAATTTTCTAAAGTTACCCCTACTTTTGTAAATGGTAGTATTAGAAAGCTAGAGAAAACTAATCTCACATATATTGAGCCACATAGAGTAATCATTAAAAATATTACTTTTTTAGTTTTTAATTATTCAAACGATGTTTACATTTCTAACTTAACTCAAAAGATTAAATTATCAGAGTTAGAAGAATATTTGAAAAATATATAAATGGGAATATTTGACATTTCTTAAAATCGTGATATAATATAGGCAATTGATTATTTACTCGCAAGAGTTATATATGGGTACTTTGAAAAGATTATATTATATTGCATTATTATATTTTAGTTTATGATAAATGGATTTAAGAGATGTCAGTAGTACTCGTGTACTTTGATGTCTCTTTTTTTGAAGTTAGGAGGTTATACAAAATGAACGAAGAAAAGAAAAAATGTGGGTTATATTTAAGAGTTTCCACCGAAGACCAAGCCCGCGAAGGATTTAGTCTTCCAGAACAAAGAGAAAGATTAGAAACTTTTTGTAAATTCAAAGGTTATGAAATAGTAGATTATTATGAGGATGCTGGAATAAGTGCCAAAACGGGTAATCATAGACCAGATTTTGAAAGATTAAAAGTTGATATAAAAGCAAAAAAGATAAATACTATTGTTGCTTTAAAGCTAGATAGAATAACAAGAAGTATTTATGATTGGGAAAATCTAATGACTTTTTTAGATGAAAATAATGCCTATTTAGATTGTGTTAATGATGAAATAAATACTACAAGTGCAAATGGTAAAATGATTTCAAGACTTTTAATGAGTGTAAGTCAAAACGAAATTGAGAGAACTAGCGAAAGAACTAAAATAGGTTTAGCAGGTGCAATAAAGTCAGGACATATTCCACACGTTGCACCATTAGGCTATAAGCACGAAGATAAAAGATTAGTAATAGATTATTCTACTAAAGATGTTGTAGTTAGAATATTTGACTTATATTATAACGGCTACTCTTATCAAAAAATAAGCAATTTATTCAATGAAGAAAAAGTATTAGGAAGAGATAATTGGAGAGATTCAACTATTGTTACTATTCTTGAAAATGAAATATATAAAGGTGATTTTGTTCACGGAAAGAGAACAAAGCACCCAACTTATTATGAAGATGTAGTCGAGCCTATTATTTCCAAAGAAATGTGGGCAGATTGTCAAGTACAGAAAAAGAAAAATTCAAGAAGTTTTCAAAGAACATTGACTTATTTATATTTACAGAAACTTAAATGTCCTAAATGTAATCGTATTTTAGGTGGTAAAGCTACTACAAAGAAAAGTGGAAAGTCCTACTTCTACTACTATTGTAATGATTGCAAAATTGAATTTAAAGAAAAAGTTATAAACGATTATTTCAATCAGTTCATTAGTGAATTAGTAGAATACGACTCTGTTGTAAATCAATTCTTCTTGCCTATGATAAAGCAAAAGTTTGACGAGCCAAAAGAACAATTAGAAAAAGAAATAAAAGAGCAAAACAATAAACTTGAAAGAATAAAAAAAGCCTATATCAATGGAGTGTTTGAACTAAAAGAATATAACGAAGAAAAGAAAATAGTTGAAAATGCTATAAGTGAATTACAAAACAAATTAGATACTACTGACTGCACAGAAGAACTTAAATTTACCCCAAAAGATATTTTACTAAAAAGAGATATTGACTTTATTAACAAGGTTAAATTAGATAAAGAATATCAAGAAAGAACTAAAATTTGGAAGGATTATACAAGACAAGAACAAGCAGAACTTATAATGAAATATGTAGATGATATAGAACTTGCTTTAGTTGGTAACGAAGTAGTTGTAACACAAATTAATTTTAGAGACTCAATTTGTAAACCATGTCAAGAATTATATGATAATGGTTATATTGATACTACAAAGCCAATGATATTAGGCAATGTGCTGGGTAATGTTAGGTTTAGCAATTATTTGCCAGAGAAAGAAATCGGAGAAATCATTATGAGATTAAGGCAATATTATGATGTTGGTTATACTGAAGCAACATACTATGTTCAAAGCCAAATGTTTTATTTTAACTTTGCTGAAGACAATAGTGCTATTGTTAGAGTATTTCCTTTGAAAGATTACTACAAACTAGACCCAGATAATAAAATGGAGACTTATGAATTTGGAATTATATATATTCGTGAAGAAGATAAATTCCAAATGAAAGAAATTGATACTGCATTTGATTATATACCAAATGAAAGCAATGATAGTGTAATTTATACAAAAGAGCCTACTCCTATTTCAGTAGGTGTTAAGCCAGTAAAGTTCTGCGAAGAAAATTCAAAAGAAACAAATTAACATGGCACGTTTTGTTTTTGCTTTCGCAAAAATGAAAGTGGCGATAGTTAATTTGATAAATTTTAGCTCTGTGAGATAAAATTTATTGCCTCGCAGAGCCCCCATGTTATGATAGCATGTCATAACATATAGGGGGTTAGGACTTCCGTCAAGACGAAGTCCTGTGCTACGAAGAAATTTCAAAGGAGGGATTCTATGGAGCAAGAATTGGCATATTCTTTTCACTTGGGTAGTGATAAAAACAAAAGTAAATTAGCGAAGAAAGTTGCAAAAGAAAATGTATCTGGCACAACTTCTCTAGCTAATAATGCAATTCAAACTGCAAAAGATTTATCAGATGTTAATAAGCATAACTTGCGAGATTATGATAATCAAACAGAACTGATTAGAACTATATATGGGACAAGTGATATTGTAAATGATGTTAAACAAGTATATTTAGATGAGTTTGAGCAATCAAGACTAGAATATAACAACAAGCAAACTCGTGAAGATAGAAAAATTGAAGATTATTTCAAAAAAGTATGTGAATCTCAAAATGATATAGCTTGTGAAATTATAATAGAACTTGGAGATATGGACTTTTGGAATGATAAAAACGAAAGATATAGATTTAAAATGGTTGATGTATATAATGAACAAGTAAAGGAATTAATAAAAATTGTACCAGACTTCAAAATAGCAAATGCTACAATACATTTTGACGAAGTTTCTCCTCATATGCATATTATAGGTGTTCCAGTAGCCTTAAATTGTACTAGAGGAATGAAAAAGCAAGTAGGAAAAAGTAAATTATTTACTAAAACAACACTTACTGAAATACAAGATAAGATGAGAAATGCTTGTATTAAGTCATACAACAAGTTTTATGAAGTTAATACTAGACTAAAACAAAAGCAAAAAGGAAGAAATCAAGATATAAATGTTAATGAAATGGGAAATTACAGAGAAATCAAGAAACAACTAAAGCAAAAAGAACAAAAACTTGCAAAAGCAAATACCCAAACGAAAGAGCTTGATAATACCAGTAAAGATATAAACGTGATACTAAATAATCTAAAACCTACTAAACTTAATAAAAATAATATGGTTATTTCAAACGAGGATGTTCAGAAAATCAAAAATTATACAAAAGATGTAAAAGATATTACTCAAACAGTTAGAAGTGTAAATGACTTAAATATGGCGATTAAGGATTTTGAACACTCTGCTTTTGAAATAGAAAAAGAAAATCGTTCACTTAAATATGAAATAGAACTAAAAGATAATGAAATCGGCAGTTTAAAAAATGAACTCTCTGCTAAAGATAAAATTACAGGAAGATTACAAGCTGAAAAAGAAAAGCTAAAACAGGAATTGCAGAAATTCAAAGGCTTTTGGCATAGTATTATGAGCCATTTTCACAAAAGAATTTGCTATGATAAAGATAATAACTATAAAATTGTAAGTGATGACCTATATAAAAATGGCATATTTGACAACAACGATAATGAAATCGCAAATAACATTGCTAGGAAAGTAACTATACCAGATGAAAATAAGCAAAACAAGAATAAAAAGAAAAATAATGATACCAGATTTTAAAAGGAGGAAAAAGTTATGGATAACGAATTACCAAAAACAAAAATTGATGAGAGAACAGGAATTGAATATCATTTAGAGGGAGATTATTATATACCTAATATAGCAATACCTAAACAAGAAAAAATCACTTTAAATAAATATGGAAGAATGAGATTAAAATACTTGAAAGAACACAAAAAATCTGATTATACTATAATGCTTATGAACGGAACATTAAATACACACTTAAAAGAAATACAAGAAACAGCAGATAATAGAGTGCAACAGATTATTAGTGAGTTAAAAACTAAGAGCGATTTGATAGAAGATATGAAAAATACTGATGTGTTATACTGGGTTGGCACAATGAACTCTATTAAGGCACAAGCCGAAGAAATTGTTTTTAGTGAATTGATTTATGTTTAAAAATCGAGTAGAGGATAACACTTAATGTGTTTTTCCCCTCTCACACCACCGTACGTGCCGTTCGGGCATACGGCGGTTCAATTTGTACATTCAATATGTACTTTTGTATATTGGTCTAGTAGAAATACTAGACCTCTTTTTCTTAGCTTTTCTATATTAATAGCAAATTTCATCCAGTCTGTTTTACATACTAACTGATAACCTTTTCTTGTATTAGCTAAGTTATATGCAATATCTGGTTTTACTCCTAACTGCTTTAATGCTTTTTCTTTTCTTCCTGGTACTTTCCATTGTTTCCACATTATCGCTCTTATTCTTGTTCTTAGATGTTTATCAATTTCTGTTATTTTGTTTTTCATATTTGCTATTCTAAAGTAATTTACCCAACCTCTAACTAGGTAATTTATTTTCTTTATTCTATTATCTAAGCTAATGCTCCAACTCCTTTTTGTTAGTTGCTTTAGTTTCCTTATTAGTTTCTGATATGCTTTTATATGTGGCTTTGGTTTCCACTTTCCTCCTGCTGTTTTCCAAAAACTGAAGCTTAGATATTTTGTCTTGGTTGGTCTTGTTACCTTACTTTTTTCTGCATTTACTTTTAAACCTAGTTTCTTTTCAATAAATTTCGTTATTGATTTTAGCACTCGGTCTGCTGCTTTTTCACTTTTGACAAGTATTATACAGTCATCTGCATATCTTACAAAGTTTACTCCTCTTGCTTCTAGTTCTTTGTCTAGTTCATTTAACATTATATTGCTTAGTAATGGGCTTAGGTTTCCTCCTTGCGGTGTTCCTACTTTTGTTTCCATTTTTACTCCGTTTACCATTACTCCTGCACTTAGGTATTTTCTTATTAATAACACTACGTCTCCATCTTTTATTGTCTTTCCTATTATTGTTATTAACTTATCTTGATTTACTGTGTCAAAGAATTTTTCTAAATCAATGTCTACTATCCAGTCATATCCGTCGTTTAGATATTCTAATACTTTTATTACTGCTTGCTCACTGCTTCTATTTGGTCTAAATCCATAACTATTCTCATGAAACTGCTCTTCAAATATTGGTGTTAATTCTTGTACTATTGCCTGTTGTATTATCCTATCCATTACTGTTGGTATTCCTAGATTTCTCTTTTGCCCATTTTCTTTTGGTATTTGAACTCTTTTTACTGGCTGTGGCTTATATTGTCTTTTTCTTATTTTGTTTGTTATTCTCTCTTTGTTTTCTTTTATGTATTCTGCTATTTCTTCTACTGTTATTCCATCTACTCCTGCCACTCCCTTGTTTTGATATACTTTCTTGTATGCCTTGTTTAAGTTCTCTTTTGCTAAGATTTTCTCTAAAAGTTCCATATTCTGTTTTCTCTTTCCTTTCCGTAGATAGATAAATCATTCTTTTTGAGTAACCCTCTAGGATACGCCTATACTCTCCTCATTAACACATTCTAATTATTACCTATCACTAAATTTGTGGTAGTGAAAACACTACAAATTGTTCAGTCCTTCGAAAAAAAAAATTTTTTTCTACTATGACCTCTGCTGACTTCTTGTGATAAACCTTTTTCGACCACTATTTCTAGCGTTCACAAGACCTCACAGGATAAGCCGTTTAACTTTCCTCTTTTACTCGCTTAATTTACTGCATAAGGTTACGTATATCTTTTGGGCTTTGACTTGATACGCAGTCTTACCCTCTTATACAGCCTTAGTATTAAGTTTTTATACATCGAGCCAAGATTTTGATACACACTTCCTTCACTTCCACCTCGCGATGGATAGCTTGTGCTTTTCTATGTGATTGGCGATATATACCTCCACTACGGACTTTCACCGATTAGTTAAACGACATGCCTGTCGTACGTTATTAAAAGTGAATGACTCAAAATCATTCACTTTTTTCCAAAATGTGCATATTGGTTGAAAATATACGGAATACGTGCTATAATTATATTATGTAACCATAAAATTATTACAGAAAGGTTGGTAAAAAATGATTAAGTATTTTATGCGGAGGACTATTTATAAGGAGTTTGACAAAGAATCACAGGACATGCTTTTGCAACTGAATTCAAAGCAACACATAATCGAGATACTTTGTTTTATGTTTTGGGCAGTTGCCTTTATTTTCCCATACATTCCAGTATTTATAATTGATGTATGTGAAGATATCGAGCTTTCTATGACTACTCAAATAGCGATTATAGCTTTTATGCTAATATGCATGGCTGGATTGCTAGTATCTATGAAGGTGTTTAAAAGAGCTATGTTTGGATTCTCACAGTTGTTGGCAGAAAGAATTTACTTTTTAGTATGCACAACCAAAGGCAAGGCTATTTGTAAAAATGAGCTTAAGATTATTAATCAGGCAAACGAAAAGTTATATGCATTTATTGCAACTCAAATGTGTCGTGGATATTGCTACTCAATCTGTTTTGAAATATGTAAAGCATTAAAAAAGGGTTGCATAGAATTTCTTGCAATAAAGAAATTTTCTCCACATGATGATGAAGAAGATGATGGAAAAGATTTTACAATGCATGTCCTCTATGTAAACAATGGTTGGGCTTTTGATACATATAGTTCTCGTCAATATCCGATTGAGAAATTGCACGAAATCTACAAAGCTAAAATTTATAAGTCTTTTAGTTTTGATGAAATTAGTAGCAAATCTTATGAAGAATTTAGAGAAGAACAAGAGCCTGAACTCGCAAAGTGGTCTATTGATAATGACTGTTCCATGTTTTGGAAAGGTGACAAGGAGGAAACTTAAACATTTCACGACTGGTTATACAACTTATAACCAGCCGTGTTTTTATGTGTAAAGATATGATTTTTTATAAATTTGTTATAATTTATTGCAATTTATTAAATTTATGATATACTTTAATAAATTGATTGATATTTGTATCAATCGTCAAGAGAGCCAAAGAAAGTTGTAGATAACTACGCCAACGGCACCAAAAAAGAGAGAATGAAACTGATATTCATTCTCTTTTTGCCGTTCAAGATAAGTGCAACTTTTGAAAAATACAAATAAATCTTGACTTTTATGTAAATAAATAGTACAATACTAAACAGCATAGGGAGAAATTCCTAAGTTAATAATTCTTTTCGCTAATTAGCGAAGAAATAATTCTTGTTTTTAACATATGAATGTAATTGCTTAAAGGAAACGGAGGACAACAAATATGTTAAGAAAAGTCATTCTATGGTTTATAACATATGGACTGAGTTGCATACTATCAAATATTTTTAGAGGATTAGGACAAGGCCAAATATTTTTCTATATTTATGCTGGAACCCCAATAATACTTTTAACATTTGAAATGTTTTCTGCATCAAAGGTGATAGGGCTTCTTGCAGAAATTGTTGGAGAAAATGAAATTGCAGATGCAGCGAGTGGAAGAATAACTCTATTTATGGCAATAGAATTTGCGATTAATTTTATAGTAGTTCTTATTGCAGTATTGGGAGTAACAGTACTATTTAAGATAAATTTTCTTGTTGCATATCAAATTATAACACTTGGTAAATGTATATGTGCAAACCAGATACAAGAATAAAATTAATAACAATAATAAAAAACCTCTTTTTGAGGTTTTTTATTATTGAAAACTAGCATATATGTAAATTTTTGAAAAAACATTGACAATGATGTGAAAATATGGTAAAATCAATAACTGTAATCCGCTTAGTCAAGGTACAAAAACATTAACAACAAGTTAATTACCTTTATTTAAGGATTAGCGAGTATACAAATAAGGGAGGTGCATTTTAAATGTACGCAATAATCGAAAGCTGTGGAAAACAATACAAAGTAGCAGAAGGAGACGTAGTATTTTTCGAAAAATTAGATACAGAGGAAGGAAAAAAAGTAACATTTGACAAAGTAATCCTAGTATCAGAAGAAGGAAAAGTACAAGTAGGAAATCCATATGTTAAAGGTGTAAAGGTTGAAGGAAAAGTAGTTTCACATGGTAAAGCTAAAAAAATCATAGTATTCAAAATGAAAGCTAAAAAGAACTACAGAAGAAAACAAGGACACAGACAACCATACACAAAAGTAGAAATCACAGGAATTAAAACAGCTGCAAAGAAAACAGCAGCAAAAGCAAAAGCTGAAGCTACAGAAAAAGTTGAAGCATAATTTATTTAAAACATAGATTTTAAAAGAGAAAACATAAATAAAACGAAACCGAAAGGAGTTGAGAAACATGGCTCATAAGAAAGGTCAAGGTAGCAGTCACAACGGTAGAGACAGTGAATCTAAAAGACTTGGTGTCAAAAGAGCTGATGGACAATTTGTCTTAGCAGGAAACATCCTAGTAAGACAAAGAGGAACAAAAGTACATCCAGGAACTAATGTTGGAAAAGGTAGCGATGATACACTATACTCATTAGTAGACGGAATTGTAAAATTTGAAAGAAAAGGAAGAGACAAAAAACAAGTAAGTGTCTATCCACAAGAACAATAAAATAATAAAAAGTCAATCTGAAAAGATTGACTTTTTTTGTATAAAAAACTTGTAGATACAGGCTCTATGTGATATAATCCAAAGGAAAAAACAAAACAAAAAAAGAGGAAAAATAATGGAAGACAAAATAGACATCATACTTGCAACATATAACACAAAAATAGAATACCTAAAAAAGCAGATAGACAGCATATTAAATCAAACATACACAAATATAGAAATAATAATAAGTGATGACAATTCAAGCGAAAAAGAAGTACAAAAAATTTTAAAAGAATATGAAGAAAAAGATAGTAGAATAAAATTATACATACAAGAAAAAAATATTGGATATATAAAAAACTTCCAATTTTTATTAGAAAAAGCAGGAGCGAAATACATAATGTTTTGTGACCATGATGATATATGGTATAAAAACAAGGTAGAAGAAAGCATCAAAAAATTGAAAAGTGAAAATGTTGATTTAGTATATTGCAATTCAACACAAATAAATGAAAATGATGAAGTAATAAAAAGAAATTATTTTAAATACAAAAATGTACCATTAATTAAAGGAAAAAGCAAACTTGCAATATCACGTTGTGTGGGAATAGGATGTTCACAAATAATAACAAAGCAAGTAAGAGACAAAATGTTACCATTTACAGAAGAAGTGATGGCACATGACTGGCTAGCAGCTTTTATAGCAAATGAGAATAAAGGAATAGCTTATATTGAAGAACCATTATTTGGATACAGATTACACAATACTAATGTATTTGGTGGAAGAAATTTAGCTCAAAATTTAGCTATATGGAAAAAAGAAAACGGTAAAAACTATAAATCGTATTTAAAATATAGAAAAGAAAAGGTAATTGATAAAGCATACCTAAATGGGGCTAAAATGTGTAAACAATATGCGACAAATGAAGAAAATAAGAAGTTTTTAGAAGACATTATTAAATATTACGAAAGCTTAGAAAAAAGTAAATATGTGAATTTCCATATTTTTAAATATTTTAAGTTTTTAGCAGGAAAAAGTCTTTTAAAAAAAATGATAAAAGAAATAGTGATTTTTCATTTCCCAATAATCGGATTTTTGGAATTTGCAAAGTAGAAATTTAATTATTGATGTGTAAATATCAATACATTGACAAAAATAGCAATCCAATATAGAATAGAAAAGCATAGAAAATACATAATTGAACGAAAGGAGCGAAAGTGACTAAAAATCACGGATAAATATGGAGTTTATTAAAGAAATAGTAAAAAATAGAAAACTAATATTAAAATTAGGAAAGAACGATTTTAAAAATAGATTTGCAAGTACAAGCTTAGGAAGTATATGGGGATTTTTAAATCCATTTGTATTTATGATGATGTATGTTATCGTATTTCAATTTATATTTAAAACACAAGGAGAAGGTAATTCACCATATGTTGTATGGTTTTTACCTGGAATGGCAATGTGGATGTGCTTAAATGACAATATAATGGGAGCAAGTGGATCAATAAGAGCATATGCATATTTAGTAAAAAAAGTAGTTTTCCCAGTAGATGTTATACCAATGATAACAATAACTGGAAATAGTATAGTATCAGTATTTTTATTTACAATAGCAGCAGTTGTATGTATGATATTTGGATATATGCCAAATATTTTAGAATTTATATATGTTCTTGTTGCAGCATATGCATTTATTTTAGCATTAACAAGATTTACATCAGCCATAACAACATTAGTACCAGACTTTTCAAATTTATTATCAATTGTTATGCAAATATGTATGTGGGCAACACCAGTAGTTTGGGGATTAACAATGATATCTGAACATCCATTACTTTTAAATGCTATGAAATGTTTACCATTCACATATTTAGTAACAGCATTTAGAGAAGTGTTTATGGGTGGAACTATTATTAGTGATGGACACTTTATATATACAATAATATTTTGGACAATTACAGTAGTATTATTTATATGGGGAAATCACGTATTTAAAAGAAACAAAAAAGACTTTGCTGATGTATTATAAATAATAAATAGAAAGGATTTTACAAATGGGAGAGAACGTAATAGAAATAAAACATTTGACAAAAGAATACAAAATGTATCCTACAAAAAAAGATAGATTAATGGAAGCTATATTTCCAAGTGCTAATAGACATTCAACATTTAGAGCAATGGACGATTTAAACCTTGAAGTGAAAAAAGGAGAAATACTAGGTATACTTGGAAAAAACGGAGCTGGAAAATCCACACTATTAAAAATGGTAACAGGAGTTGTAACTCCAACAAATGGAGAAATAATCACAAAAGGAAAAATAAGTTCATTATTAGAATTAGGAACAGCTTTTAATATGGAATTGACAGGAATAGAAAATATATATCAACATGGACAAGTAATGGGACTAACAAATGAACAAATAGAAGAGAGAAAGCAAGAAATAATAGACTTTGCAGACATAGGTGACCATTTATATCAACCAGTAAAAACATATTCTTCTGGTATGTTTGCTCGTTTAGCTTTTTCATGTGCTATAAATGTAGATCCAGAAATTCTAATTGTAGACGAAGTTTTATCAGTAGGAGATATGGCGTTTCAATTAAAATGCTTCAAAAAATTTGACCAATTCAAAAAGAAAGGAAAAACAATTCTTTTTGTAACACACAGTATTACAGATGTATTAAAAAATTGTACAAGAACAATAATAATAAATTCCGGAAAGAAAATTTTTGATGGTGGAGTAAAAGAAGGGGTTGAAAAATACAAAAAAATAATAGTAGGAATAGATGAAGCAGTACAATCGAAAGAAAAAGGAAAAACTATTAAAACAAAGAAGACAACAAATAAAGATACATGGAAATCACACTTTAATGAAAATGATGAAATAATAGAATATGGAAATGGACAAGCAGAAGTAATAGACTATGGTGTATTTGACGAAAAGGGAAATTATTTACAATCAATAGATAATGGGAAAGAAGTAATATTAAAATCTAAAATAAAATTTAATGACACAGTAAATGAGCCAATATTTACAATGACATTAAAAGATTTTAATGGATTAGAAGTGTGTGGAACAAATACTTTAATTGAAAAAATAGCAACAGGAAAATACCAAAAAGGAGATGTTATTGAAGTATCATTTAAAACAAGATTACAAGTAGCTCCAAACAAATATACACTTTCATTTAGTTGTACACATTTTAAGCCAAGTGGAGAATTAGAAGTATTAAATAGAAAATATGATGCTTTATTAGTAGAGATTATTTCTTCAAAAGAGCATGTAGGAGTGCTAAGTTTAGATACAGACATAAGTATTAATAAACAAAAATAGATAGGGGAAAAGTATGAAGTTGAATTTTGATTATTATAAAGAAAATGATACATATGAACTAAAAAGAAAAGAGAAAGATTTTGAAGGCACAATAAAAGAGCTAGAAAACATAAGAAAAAACCTTGTATACTCATACGACTTTAAGCAAAATTCAAATATACTAGAAATAGGAGCTATTGTAGGAGCAATAACAGAAGCTCTATGTGAAAAAAATGAAAAAGTAATATCAATTGCTTTTGGACAAGAAGAAGCGGAAACAATTGCAAAAAAATGTGAAAATAAAGAAAATTTAGAAATAATAGTAGGAAAATTACAAGATATTAAATTAGAAGAAAAGTTTGATTATATTACATTAATAGGAGTATTGGAGTATGCGCAACATATTTTTTGCGGAGAAAAGCCAGCAGAAGAGTTAGTAAAATATTGCGTAAACCTATTAAAACCAAATGGAAAGCTTTTAATTGCAACAGATAACAAATTTGCATTAAAATCATATGTAGGTGATTTGGATGAATGTACAGGAAATACTTTTGATTCCATTACAGGATATAAAAGTAGCCCAAAAGAATATAAATTGGGAAAAAATAAAATAGAAGAAATATTAAAAAATGTAGGGTTAAATTACTATAAATTCTTATATCCTTTACCAAATTATAAATTGCCTAGTTTAATATTCTCAGATGAATATTTGCCAACCAGCTCAAAAATAAATGGATACTTTCCTTGTTATCATAAAGAAAGTTCAATATTTTTCAGCGAAGTAGATGCATACGATACAATAATAAAAGACGATAATAAAATGTTTCCTTTTTTTGCAAACTCATATTTTATAGAAGCTTCACAAGTCGAATTTAAAAATGATACAAAATATGTGTCTTTTAATAACTATCGCAAAAAAGAATATCAGTTAATGACTAAAATTAGAGAAAAAACAGTAGAAAAGACATATATTAATGAAAAGTCTAAAATACACTTAAACAATATGATAGAGAATATAAAAAAATTAAGAGAAGCTAATATAGAGATATTAGATTATGAACAAGAAGGAAAAGTGATAAGTAAATTTGTAGAAGGTAAACTAGCATCACAAGTAATATCAGATAATATACAAAACCCAGAAAAAATATTTGAGATATTAAACCAATACAAAGAAGCGATTGATAAAATTGCTATTCCATATCAAGAAGAAAAACAAACAGTATTAGAAAAATATATTCCTGATATAAACAAAGAAACATTAAAAGAATTTCATTATTTAGAAAATGGATACTGGGATATGATATTAAAAAATTGTTTTATAATAGAAAATAAATGTGTATTTTTTGACCAAGAATGGGTAGAAGAAAATGTCCCAATAGAGTTTTTAATATATAGAAGTATTGTAAATATAGAAAAATTACGTAATAAAATTGAAGAATATAAAATTTATGAAAAAATGGGAATAAAAAAATATATTTCTATATTTGAAGAATTAGACAGAAAAATAACAGAAAATATAATGGATAAAGAATTATTTGAATTTTATACTAGAAAATACAATAATCCAATATATGAAAATTATGTTTTAAAAGGTGATATTAATAATTTAACTCGTGATAAAACAGAATTAGAAAAAAGCAAGAAACAATTAGAAACTGAAATATATGGATATAAAGATGAAATATCAAAACTAAATAATGAATTAAAAGATATATATCAATCAAAAACTTGGAAGGTAGCAAAAAAGCTAGCAGACATTAAAAATACATTTACAAAATAACGAAAAGGAGCATATGTAAATATGGTAAAAAAAGCAATAAGGACAATAAAAGAAAATGGAGTTAGAGGTTCTATAAATAAAGTGAAAAACTACTTTTGTGATGAAGAAAAAAAGGAATATTATGCTTGGATTAGAAAAAACACACCAACAAATAAAGAGATAAAGGAACAAAGAAATCATAAATTTGAAAATATGCCAAAAATAAGTATAGTAATTCCACTATATAATACACCTAAAAAGTATTTATTAGAACTAATAAAATCAGTGCAAAATCAAACATATAGTAATTGGGAATTATGTTTAGCAGATGGAAGTACAGAACCATTAGAATACTTAAAAGAATATGCAAAAAAAGATGAGAGAATAAAATATCAAATTCTAGAAGAGAACAAAGGGATATCTGGAAATACAAATGAAGCATTAAAGCTTGCAACAGGGGATTTTATAGCATTATTAGACCATGATGACTTAATACCAATTAATTCATTATATGAAATAGTAAAAGCAATAAATGAAAATCCAGATGCAGAATATATATTTACAGATGAAGATAAATTTGTAGATATAAACAAAAAGACAAGACGTGAGCCTAACTTTAAACCAGATTATGCATTTGATACATTTACAAGTTATAATTATATATGTCATTTTAGTATATTTAAGAAAGAATTAATGGACAAACTAAAAGGGTTTAATGAACAATTTGATGGTAGTCAAGATTATGACTTGATTTTAAGAGCGGTAGAAAATGCAAAACAAGTAGTTCATATTCCTAAGATTTTATATCATTGGAGAGTGTCACCAAGTTCAACAGCAGGAAATGCAGAAGCAAAACCATATTGTTTTGAAGCTGGAAAAAATGCAGTTCAAGAACACTTAAAAAGAAAAGGATTAACACAAGGAAAGATGGAATTTGGTGTGGCAATTGTACGAAATAGAGCTGTATATGGAATAAAAAAAGAATCAAAAGTAACAGTCTTATTATATTTACAAGATGAAAGAATAAATATAGAAGAACTAAATAAGTCAATTAATGAATTAACATATAAAAATTATGAAGTTATTGTTATTTCACCAAGAGAAATTAAAATAGAAAATGACAAAATAAAAGAAATAATAGTTATCGAGCAAGATAAGCTAATTTCTGAAATGAATGAAATTGTACAAAAATCAGACAGTGAGCAAATAATATTTGCTAAGGATATTCAATGTATAAAAACAAAAGATTTTATAGAACAATTATTAGGATTTATACAAAGAGGCGATGTAGGAGTAATTTCACCAAGAATAATTTATAGAAATACAAGTACTCAATACAATGGAACAGTATATGGAATAGATAAAGAAAAAATAGGTTATTTAGACTATACTGATATTGCAGGAAGTTTTGGATATGTAACAAGAGGTGCAGTAGTTCAAAATTATTCAATAATAAAATCAGAATGTGTAATGGTAAATAAAAAAGATTTAGAAAACACAGGATATTTATCAGAAAATATGGATTATTCAGATGCAATAGCAGATTTATCATTTACGTTATTAAAGAAATTTAATAAATTGAATGTAATAAATCCACATATTGAGTTAGAAGTTTTGGAAATTACAGAAAAACAAGGCGAAAATAACTTCTATAAAAAATGGGAAAAAGAGCTAACAAAACCTGACCCTAATTATAATATAAATTTAAGATTTGAAAAAAATGAATTATTTAAAGTAAAAAATTAAAGAGCAAGAAAGGACGTAAAAATGAAAGTAGACATATTAATGGCAACTTATAATGGAGAAAAATACTTAAGACCACAAATAGAAAGTATATTAAATCAAACATTTAAAGATTTTAAACTAATAATATGTGATGATTGTTCAAAAGATAATACATGGCAAATATTAGAAGAGTATAAAAATAAAGATAGCAGAGTTCAAATAATAAGAAACGAAAAAAATTTAGGATATAACAAAAACTTTGAAAAGTTATTAAGCTATGTAACAGCAGATTATTTTATGCTATCAGATCAAGATGACTTTTGGATGGAAAATAAAGTTGAAGAATCTTATAATAAAATAACTTCTGAAAAATTAGACTTAGTTTGCTCAGATTTAGAAGTTGTAGACAAGAATTTGAAAACAATACATAAATCAATGTGGGATTTTTGGCCAGATTATAGCATTAAAGAGAAAATTAAAAAAAGTAAGGATTATAGAAGTTGTGTAATGACAAACTGTATAACAGGTTGTACAACTATTGTTAATAGTAAAATAATAGACAAGCTAGTTCCTTTACCAGGATATCCAATAGTACATGACTGGTGGATAGGATTAGTTGCAGGAGCAAATGGAGATATAGGATATATAGAAAAGCCATTAATAAAATACAGACAACATGGAAATAATCAAATAGGATATGTTACAACAAAAACAATATATAAATTTTCTAGAACATTAAGAAGACATTTAATAACAAATCATATTCAAATATTGGAAACATTACAAAAAAGAATAGATGTCTTAAATCCAGAGCTAAAACCAGTTATAGAAAATGGAATTAAATATTTAAAATCTATAATGGACACTAAATTTATAGTATTAAAAAACAAAAAAGCATTTAAAGAATTATATAAATATGAAGATGACAAATACATTAAACAAATTTCCTTAATGTATAACTATCCATTATTTGCTTATATATATAGAGCTTTTTATGTAATGAATGTAAAAATATTTAAGGAGAAAATAGGAATGAAGCAATTTGCAAAAAAAGTATTACAAACATATTTCCCACGTGTATATGCACCAATACATAATCATAGAAATAAAAAACAAATGAAGAAAAATGGTGGATTACAATATAATTATGATGTTAACATTGACGACTATAAAAATATGATGGACCAAATGTACAAAAACTTTGAGAAACCTGAAACTAGAAAAACATTTGTCCCATATAATGAAAAACCATATGAAAAAACAGAAAATGATGTAAAAGTAATTGCACATTATTTACCACAATATCACACATTTAAAGAAAATGAGGAATGGTGGGGAAAAGGATTTACAGAATGGTCTAATGTTACTAAAGCAACACCACATTTTTTAGGACAAATGCAACCTAAATTGCCACAAGATATAGGATTTTATGATTTAAGTCAAAAAGAAAATATTAAAAAACAAATTGAACTAGCAAAACAATATGGAATATATGGATTTTCAATATATTATTACTGGTTTAATAGACACAGACTAATGGAAAAACCATTAGATATAATTCTTGAAAACAAAGACTTAGACATCAATTTCTGTATAAACTGGGCTAATGAAAACTGGACTAAAAGATGGGACGGTGGAGATAAAGAAATCTTAATAGCTCAAGATGATGATGAAGAAAAACTAATATACTGTATTAAAGATATGGAAAAATATATTAGAGATGAAAGATATATAAAAGTAGACGGAAAACCACTAATAATAATATATAAACCTACATTAATAAAAAATGTAGGAATAATGGTAGAAAACTGGAGAAAATATTTAAGAGAAGTTGGAATAGGCGAAGCATATATTATGGCAGTAAAAACATTTGATATAACAGATGAATATAAAAGTATATTTGATGGATTTATAGAATTCCCACCATTTGGTATGGAAATAAAAGTAATGAATGATAGATTAAAATTCTTCAATAAAAACTTTAAAGGAGTAATATATGACTATGAAAGAATGGTAGAGGAAAAAACTTATCTTAGACCATTTGACCATAAATTATATCGTGGAATATTCCCAGCTTGGGATAACACTCCAAGAAGACAATATACACCAGATGTATTTTGGGGGTCTACACCTAAATTATATGAAACATGGCTAGAAGACTTGGTAAAAGAAACGTTAGAAAATGATGAACTAGATGAAAAGATGATATTTGTAAATGCATGGAATGAATGGGCAGAAGGTGCATGCTTAGAGCCTGACAGAAATTATGGATATGCATATATACAAGCAACAAGAAATGTATTAGAAAAATATAAAAAAGCTAAAGGAGAAAAATAAGATAAATATGGAAAATATAAAAAAACTAGTAAATAAAAAAAGTTGCTTAATAATATTTCTATTTTTATTATTTTTGATATTTTTGATTTATCAACATCAAGGAATGTTCATGTATTATGATGATTATGGTTATGCATCTCTAAGTTATGTATATAATGTAGAACATGTTAAAGGCACAAATTACAACTTTAATGATATTATGCAATTTGCAAAAGGACATTACGATTGGTGGGGAGGAAGAATGTTATTCTTGACTCTTGAAATTGTTATAATACGTTATTTAGGATTGCAAGGATTCCGTATAATACAAAGTATAGTTATTCTTGGAATAGCAGTTTTAACATATTTAATATTAAAGAACATATTAAAAAAGAAAGAAGGAAGTATAAAGCTTGCTATATTATCAATAATCAGTTATGGAGTTATTGAAATTGCTGTATTTCGCTCAGGAGTATTTTGGATGTCAGCATCTGTACTATATGTATTTCCTCTGGCATTTTGTTTGTTGTTTGTATATTTATATATGAGATATAGAGAAAACATTAATTTTAAAAATGAAATAACAAAGTATATATATGCTATAATAATGGGAATTTCAATTTTTGCAGCAACCTTTTCACAAGAGCAAATAGCTATTGCGACAATAGTAATAATATCAATTTTTACTATTTACAATTTTGTAAAAAATAAAAAAGTTAGCAAATTAGATATAGTGCTATGCTTAGTGGCTTTGGTTGGTTTTGCTATTTTAATGTTAGCACCAGGCAATGGAGTGAGAAAAGAGCTTGCAAATAGCAATTTTTATGAAAAGCCATTTATACAAAGAACGATAGGAATGTATAAAGATATTGTAAAAGTCAATTTTGGAGAAACAACTAGAATATTTTCATTATTATTTTTTGCTAGTATAACATATTGTTCATTTAGTAATATTAAAGAAAAAAGAGGAATAAAGTTACTAAATCATCTTGCTTGTATTTCAATGATATTGATTTTATGTTATAGTGTTATTTGTCCTAATGGATATTTTGCAACAATATTACGAGAAAATCAAAACATAATAAAAGAATGTGGATATATTTTAATATCAATGGTTCAAGTAGTACTTATGATATATAGTTTAACAATTTACTTTTGGAATAGGGATAATATTTATTTAATTTCTATATTATATGCAGGAATTATATCACAAATAAGTATGTTAGTAGCACCTTATTTCCCAGAGAGATCAGTTGTAATGTTTGAAATATTAATGAGCCTACTAATGATAAAAATATTATTAGATATAGAATTGAAAAATAAACAGCTATATAATTATTTATTAATACCTATTATAATTATTTGTTGTTTTAATGTATATACCATTACAAAAGGGTATCAAGCCAATATAGAGGCTAACAAATATAATGATAATGAACTAATTCAAGCAAGAGAAAAAATATCACTTGGAGAAAAAGTTGAAAAGATAACATTAAGAAAACTAAAAAATGCCGCATATGCAGGGGATCAATTTTATATGATAAATGATCCGCTAATGAAAGAGCTTATTTGTGAATATTATGATTTACCATATGAAACTGAAATTGAATATATAGATTAATCATAAAGAAGAAGGAGAGCTTATGGAGAAGATAAAAGGAAAAAAAGGAATTGTAGTATTGCTATTAATTTTTTATATATGCATATTTTTAATAGGAAAATCTACAATGCTAAGTCCAGATGAATATAACTATAGTCATATAACTTGGACAGACCAAAGAATATTAGGAGTCAAAGATATAATAAAATCACAAGCTTTATTATATGAAAAATGGACAGGAAGAATACCAGTGCATACATTAATACAAACAATTCTATATATAGGAACGTGGATATATTATATAATAAATCCTATTATATTTATTACATTTGTGATATTGATGGGGAAAATTGTATCAAATAAAACAAACTATTTTAAGATAAGTTTGACATTGTTTTTGATTTTATTTTTTGTAAAATCTAGTGCACAGAAATTTATATGGCTATCTGGAAGTATAAATTATTTATGGACAAGCACTATAATGTTAGGAGTAATGTACTATTTTTATAATATTATAATGAAGGACAAAAAAATTACGAATAAAGAAATACCAATGTTTTTTGCAATTTCGTTTTTTGCAGGATGGTCACAAGAAAATGTTGCATTTGTTTTAGGTACTTTTATCATTATGATATGTTTAATAAATATAAAGAAATTTTTAAAATATGAAAAAAGAGATAAGATAATAATAATTGCTAGTATAATTTTATTTGGAATAGGTGCTATGGCATTAATTTTTGCACCAGGAAACTTTATAAGAGCAAATACAATGCAAAGAGATATCAAAAGTTCATTATTAAATATAATAAATAATGTGAAAGAAATGAAAGAAATAATTATAATTTATATAATATCAGCATTATCAATACTTATGATAAAAAGTGATAAAAAAGAAAAGAAAACGATGATAAAAACACAACTAATACTAGTAAGTACAGTGATTATAGCGGTACTTCCAATGTTATTTATAACAGAATTTCCAACAAGAGCTGCACTTGCCTATGAAACAGTTATATTAGTGGGAATACTAGCTAATACAAGTTTTATAATTAGAAATCTAAACTTAAAAAAGACAATAGTAATACTAGAAATTATATGTACAATCGGAATTTGTTATAAGCTAGCCAAAAATGTTTCTGTTTCGGAAAATTACGTACGTCCGTATAAAGAAAAAATGATAATGGAAATTTATCAAGAACAGAAAGCAGGAAAAAAAGATGCTGTATTATCTGAGTTCAAAGATAAAGATAAAATAGTAGCGTTAGGGCCAACAGCATTGTTAAGACCTGATGATTTCCCTGAAAAGTCAAAAGATTCTTTGACAAATAGATATATGGCAAGGTATTATGGATTTGACAATATTACAACAGTAGAAGAATAGATAAAAAATATAATAAATGTGTTAAAAAGAGGAGAATAAAAATGGAAAAAATATCAGTAATTGTTTCTTGTTATAATGAAGAAGAAAGTTTACCATTATTTTACGAAGAAATGGAAAGAGTAAGAAAAGCAGATTTCGAAGATGAAACAGAATTTGAATATATCTTTGTAAATGATGGATCAAAAGATAAAACACTTGAAGTAATGAAAAAACTAGCAAAAGAAGATAGCAAAGTTAGATTTATATCATTTTCTAGAAATTTTGGTAAAGAATCAGCGATGCTTGCGGGGCTTGAAGCAGCAGAAGGAGACTATATAACATTAATGGATGCAGATTTGCAAGATCCACCAGCACTACTTAGAGAAATGTATGATACAATAAAAAAAGAAGGATATGACCAAGTAGGAACAAGACGTGTAACAAGAAAAGGAGAGCCACCTATTCGTAGTTTCTTTGCAAGGATGTTTTATAAATTAATAAATAAAATGTCAAATGTAGAAATGGTAGACGGTGCAAGAGATTACAGATTAATGACGAGACAAGTAGTGGACAGTATTATATCTATGAAAGAATATAACCGTTTTTCAAAAGGACTATTTAGTTTTGTAGGATATAAAACTAAATGGCTAGAATATGAAAATGTGGAAAGAGTAGCAGGAGAAACAAAATGGTCTTTCTGGAAATTGTTTAAATATGCAATAGAAGGAATAACAGCATTTTCAACAGTACCATTAGTAATAGCATCTGTAATAGGATTATTATTTTGCTTAATATCATTTTTATTAATAATATTAATTATTATAAAAACACTAGTATTAGGAGACCCAACTAGCGGATGGCCATCAATGATATGCATTATATTCTTTGTTAGTGGAATACAATTATTTTCTTTAGGAGTAATAGGACAATACTTAGCAAAAACATATCTAGAAATAAAACAAAGACCAATTTATATTATAAAAGAAACAGAAAAAGATATATAAAGCTTAGGAAATTGAAAAAGCAAATAGGGAGAAAAGTAAAAAATGGATAAAATAAAAGAATTATATATAAAAAACAAAGAAATAATAAATTACTTAATATTTGGAGTGTTAACAACAGTGGTTAGTCTTGCCACTAAATATTTATTATTATTTACAATTCTAGACGCAAAAAATAGCGTTCAATTACAAATAGCTGTAATAATATCTTGGATAGTAGCATGTGCATTTGCATATGTTACTAATCGTATTTGGGTATTTGAAAGTAAATCAAAAAAAATTATATTAGAAATGTTTAAATTTTTTAGTTCAAGGTTAGCAACATTAGGATTAGAAATGTTGATAATGTTTGTATTTGTAACACTGTTAGGATTAAATACAGATATGTGGGTTGTAATTTGGACATTAGTTGCACAAGTGTTAATCATTATTATGAACTATGTACTAAGTAAACTAGTAGTATTTAAAGATAAAAAAGATAAGGAATAAATTCTCAGACAAGGAAAAAATAACCATTGTAAACAAATGAAATATTTTATACAATAATATTGAACGAATGAATAAAAAGGAGGAGTATATGAAAGAAAGTGTACTAAAAATAATAACAATTGTAATATTATGTACAATGTTCTTAAATGTTATTTTCCCAACAATATATGCATATGAAGCAAGCAAAGAAGAGCAAGTAGAAGATGAAAAACTAGAAGACAATGAAGACGTAACTGAAAATGAGAATCTAAATGAAGAAGAAAATGCAGATATGTCAACAGATACACTAGACGAAGAACAGGAACAAGAAACTGAGCAAGAAATTAAAGCAGATGATGAAAACGAAGAAACATCATTAAATTCAGAAAGCCAACCTGTAATGCAAAATAAAATTATGGAAGAAAAAGCAATAGAAGATGGCATATATGAAATAGCTTCAGCAAAAGATGATACTAAGCTAATAACAATGGACCAAAGTTTCAATATGGTAATAAATAAAAGATTAAATTCTAAAACGCAAAAATTTAAAATTGTTCACATAGAAAATGGATATTATACAATACAGGTATTAGAAAATAATCAAGTTTTAGATGTAGCAGGTGGTATAAATACAGCAGGAACAAATGTAAAAGCACATACAGCAAATGGAACATCTGCACAAAAATGGCTTATAAAAGACGAAGGAAATGGTGAATATTCAATAGTTTCAGATATTGGCGGATTATGTCTAGATATCGAAGGTGGTTTTACTAATGATGGTACTAATCTTCAAGTATATGTAAATAATGGAACTAAAGCACAAAGATTTAAATTTAAAAAAATATCAGTAATTGAAGGTAAACAAACAATACCAAATGGAGAATACTACATAAAAACTGCAAAAGACGCATCAAAAGTTTTAGAAGTTGATAGTAGTAAGTCTAATATACAAATAAACCAAAGAACTAATAGAGACAACCAAAGATTTTATATTGAATATATAACTGATGGATATTATACAATAGAAAATAAAAAAGAAAACAAGGTATTTGATGTAGCTAATGGAGATACAGCCAATAGAACCAATGTGCAAGCACATAAAAGTAATGGAACATCGGCGCAAAAATGGATAATTAAAGATGAAGGAAACAATAAATATTCAATAATATCGTGGAAAAGTGAATTATACTTAGATATCGCGGACGGAAAATTTGACAATGGAACTAATGTACAAATATATAATGGAAATGGAACGGAAGCACAAAAATTCACATTTGAAAAGGTACATAAAACGCAAAGAAAGAAAACAATAGAAGATGGACAATATAAAATCGTTTCAGCACTTAATTCTAGGATGGTTCTTAGTGCCAATAGTAATTCAAATGTAGAGTTATGTTCAACTACAAATGAATATAATGAAAGATTTAATATAAAATATATAGGTGATGGCTACTACACAATACAAATATTAAGCACAGGAAAAATGTTAGATGTAAAAGGTGGAAGCTTAGAAATATGTTCAAATGTTCAAGTACATAATAACAATGGAACAGAAGCACAACAATGGATTATAAAAGAATTAGGAAATGGATATTATTCAATAATATCAAAACTTAATGACTTAAATGTAGATGTTTATAATGCTGAAGCAGCAGAGGGGACAAACATACATATGTATGAAGAAAATGGAAGTGATGCTCAAAAATTTAAATTTATAAGAGTAGATGAAGAAGGAAAGCAAACATTAAATGATGGAATTTATAAAATAAAGACAGCACTAAATCCTCAAATGGTATTAGACATTTCTGGAGGAAGCAAAGAAGACTATGCCAATTTACAAATATGGACAGATACAAATGTTAAGCAACAAAGATTTTATATAAAATATATAGGTAATGGTTTATATTCAATTAGACCAGTTCACTCTAGAAAATCTTTAGATGTAGATAATAGTTCACAAAGAATTGGAACTAATGTAAAACAATACTACTATAAAGATGTAGGAGCACAACAGTGGATTATAAAAGAAACAACTGATGGTTATTATAATATAATTTCAAAATGTAATTATCTATATTTAGACATTCAAAATGGACAAGCAGAGAATGGGACAAATGCTCGTGTATACTCAAAAAACGAAACAAATGCACAAAAATTTATATTTGAAAAAATGGAAGAGTCAGCAATTGATGATGGTGTATATGAAATTCAAATGTCAAAAGATGCAAATAAAGTATTAGATATATCAGCTGGAAGTTTTGACAATCACGCAAATGTGCAAATTTGGACAAGAGACAATGTTAATCAACAAAAATTTGTTGTAACTTATAACAAAGACGAAAAAAATTATACTATCCAATCTGTACATTCAGGAAAATTTCTTGATGTTGAAGGTGGACAAGCAATAAATCGTACTAATGTGCAACAATATGATGCTAATGGAGCAAATGCACAAAAATGGAAAATAGAAGACCTTGGAGATGGAACATATAATATTGTTTCACAATGTGGTGGATTAGTATTAGATGTTGATAATGGAAGTACAAATAATGGAACAAATGTACAAATATATAGAAGTAACGGGACAGAAGCACAAAAATTTGTATTTGTAAAAACAGAAATAGTTCCAAAAAATGTTTTAGATTATTCAAGTATAAATAACTCAAAATATCCAGGATACAAAGCAAGACTAGATCAACTAAAAAGTAAATATCCAAACTGGAAGATAAGAGTGGTATATACAGGCTTAGATTGGAACAGTGTAATAGACAATGAATATGATTTTAGTGCTAGTGGAGCACCAAGAAGCTTAATACAAGCACCATGGCTAAATGAATGGAAATCTAGTGAAGATGATAATAAATATGATGTAAGTCAAACTTGGTATAGAGCATCTAAAAAAGGAATAGCTTATATGATGGACCCAAGAAATAGTTTAGAAGAAGAATGGATATTCCAATTCCAAAACCTAGGTTCATCATCTGGAACATATCAAGACATAGCAAAAATGGTTGAAGGAACATTTTTGAATTCTGACTCATGTATAAAAGCAATACTAGAAGCGGCAAGAGAACAAAATATTAGCCCATTCCATATTACATCAAGAATATTACACGAACAAGGTAGTGATGGCCGTGGAGTAATGAATGGATATATGTATATGGGAAGAAAAGTATATAACCTATATAATATAGCAGTAACTGGAAATACAGAAGCTGGAATAATTGCAGGAGCAAAATACGCATATGCAAGGCAATGGTTTACACCAGAAGCATCAATAAAAGGTGGTGCGGAATTCTTAAAGAAGAATTACATAAGCAAAGGACAATCAACATTGTATTTCCAAAAATATAATGTAATAAGTAGTCCATTATATGAACATCAATATATGCAAAACATTAGAGCAGCAAATGATGAAGGAAATAGAATATATAAATCATATAAAAGCCAAGGATTATTAGATTGCCAATTTGAATTCCTTATTCCAATTTTTGATAATATGCCAGCAGCAGATTCACCAGTACCTAAAAGATAATAAGCAAAAAGCACTATTGCAGTGCTTTTTTTGTTATTGACATATATGTAAGTATATAATACAATGCTAACATAATTGTAAAAAGGAGAACAATATGTTAGCTAAAAAAATAAGAAATAAAGATGTTATAGTCAAAATAATAATTGCAATAATACTAATAATTCCATTTATATGCATGCTAAAAATGAATTTGAATACACATATATATCATGACGAATTTGTATATTCATCTATTTATGGAACAAAAGAAAAAATTGTAAGCATATCAGACATATTCAAATCAGCAGTAAATATATATACAATGCATAATGGAAGAATTATAACACATATGGTATTAATGATATTTTTGCAATTTAATAGCATAGTAAGATGTGTAATCAATTCAGCATTTTTTGTAATATTAATATATGAATTAATAAAATTTCATAGTAAAAAAGATTTAGGACTAAAAATTCCTATTGCCTTATTATTATTTCCAATGCTTTGGTGTACCATACCAGCTTATGGAGATACAGTATTATGGATAGCTGGGTCTGTAAATTATTTATGGACAACTGTTGCATTATTGCTATACATATTTGTAGTAGAAAGTATATTTGAAAAAGAAACAGAATTCAAAAACACAAAACTAATACTATTTTGTATAGCAAGTTTTATTCTAGCGTCACTACACGAAATGACTGGAATAATATCAATAGGACTAATAGGATTAATGAGTATATACTTATTAATAAAAAACAGGAAAATAAATAAAACATTATTTTTAGGAGCAATTTGTGGTGGATTAGGATTTTTATCAATAATACTTTCACCAGGAAGTAATGTTAGAAAAATGGCGGAACTCCAAACTATGGATGTAGTACCAACATTTTTGGAAAGATTAAAAAATACTATAATAATGTTAAAAACAACTATTATGGAAAATAAATTTATATTTGCTATAATAGCTATTTCAATAATATTTATGGTAATAAAGCTAATAAAAAACAGAAAAAAGTTTTTCAAAGATAAGCAAATATTTGAAGTTTTATTTTTATTATGTACAGCAGTAATTTCATATATAGCAATGGTTGTATCACCAACATTTTTAACAAGAGTAACATTTATACCATACATCATCTTTGTATATTCGGCATTAAAATGTTTGCACATATTAAATGTAAATAATAAGATAAAAATTATTGAATATATAATATTAATTTTAGCAATAGTAGCATTTACAATAAAAGCAATGCCAATGATGAAAGAAACATTTGAATTGGTAAAAGAGCAAAAACAAGCTTGGGAAAAAAGGGACGAAGCTATATCAATACAAATAGAGCAAGGCAAAAAAGATATATATGTAGAGCCTTTAAATGTCTCAACAAATACACATCTTTATTGCGGAGATTTGTCAACTTCAATTTCATATAATCCAAATGGTTCAATGGCAGTATATTATGGTGTAAATTCTATTAGAATAAAAGGAAATTACTATTTAGACATAGAAATTAGTAATGTAAATGAAGAAAATAAAGATAGTATAAAAGTTTCAGCTATAAATTTTGAAGAAATAAAAAAATTCTATTTATTAGATGAAAATATATATAACAAAATGGCACCATATAAAAAATTTAAAAACTCTTATAGCGGAGGCAATATAACATTATATTATGCTATGGGAAGTATAGAAAATCTAAAAATTGTATTTCTAAAAGAACAAGAAGTAACAATAAATAAAATAAAATTGTATACGCCAGATGAAAAAATATTAGAAGTTAAAGGACAAGAAATGTTAAAATATTTCGATTTAAATAATGTCGAAATTGAAAATGAAACAGAAAATGATGTAACTTTAAAAACACAAGCAAATTCAGAAATTTTTATAAGAAAATAAGAGGAAGATATGAAAGAAAAAATTATAAAACATAAAAAAATAATATTAGCCACAATAGTCACTTTAATATTTTTTATAGGATTATTCAAAGTAGAATATTCAAGATGCACATTCAGAATGTATGTAAATGATTATAGTGTTGAATTTAATCACTTTTTAACATTAGGAAGATATATAGTAGCAATTTGGTGGAAGATAGTATCAGTATTAAAATTTAATTTAAATCAAACATATTTTGTAAGCTATGCTATGGCTATAATTTTTATGATATTAAGTTTATATAAAACACAAAATATTGTAGAAAAACTAATAAAGAAAAATTGGAGAAAAGATGTAGTAGCACTGATAATATCTATTTTGATAACATTAAATCCATTTGTTATTGAGCTATTTTTATACCTAGAAAAAGGCTGTATGGTAATGTCACTTTTCTTCGCAATTTTTGCAGCAGAAAAAATGTTAAATTACTTTGAAAATAGGAAAATAATAGAAATAATTAAGACTACTTTATGTATTCTAATATCAGCATTTTGTTACCAAGGGGCAACATTAATGTATTTAGCATTTGCATTTGTATTTGCTATTAAATATTCAAAAAATATAAAACAATTTATATTAAATAATGTAATAATTTCAATACCATTTTTATTAGGATATGGAATTAATTTTATATGTGTAAAACTATTTTTTACATCTGTTAGAATAGCAGAACATATTAATTTAATAGAAAATGGAAAAGTAATTCTAAAAAAATTACCACAATTGTTAATAGATAATTTTGGAACATTACCTAAATTTTCAATTATAATAGGGCTGATTTCTTTATTTGCCATTACTTGTATATATTCGTATAAAAACAAGCAAATTAAACATATACTTGCAGTTGTATATATCTATTTAGCGACATTAATTATAACATTAGTTCCACAACTTGTACTAGAAACAAGCTCAGTGCAAATATTAGCAAGGTCTAGTATACCATATGGTGGAATAATAGGAACTATATTATTATATATGGTTTCAGAAATTAGCTTTGACAAAATAACTAAAAACATAATATACGGAGTAACAACTTTAATTATATTGATAGAATTTATATATATGCAAATTACAATTATAGATCACTATAAAATAAATGAGTTAGATTTAAATACAGCTAATAGAATTAAAGAATGCATAGAACAATATGAAAAAGAAACTCAGAATACAGTTGATAAAGTAGTATTGTATTCAGATAAAGAAGTAAAAAGATATTATCCTAAGTTGAAGCATTATGGACAAATAAATGAAAAAGTAATTGCTATTGATGGAAGAATTTTGGATATATTAAATTATATTTCTAATAATAAGAGATATTGGCAAATATCAGAAAAGAATGTGGAATATGAGAAATTTTTTGCTCAAAATGATTGGGATTATTTTGATAAAGAACAGTTAAAGTTTGAAAATGATATTTTACATTTATGTATATTTTAAAATTGCTTAGAAAAAGTACAAGAAACCCCTTGTACTTTTTTAATTTAAATGATATGATAGGAGCGTAAAATTTGAAAGGAAGTGTAACAATGAAAATATTAATAACAGGTGCAAACGGAATGCTTGCAAAAGAAGTAAAAGAAAAATTTGAAAAAGAAAACGAATTAATATGCACAGACGTTGCAGACTTAGATATAACAAACGAAGAAGCAGTAGAAAAATTTGTAGAAGAGACAAAACCAGAATACATAATAAACTGTGCAGCGTTTACAGCAGTAGATAAAGCAGAAACAGCAGGAGAAATAGTAGAAAAAATAAATGGAGACGGACCAGCAAACTTAGCAAAATCTGCAAAAAAAGTAGGAGCAAAACTAGTACATATTTCAACAGACTATGTTTTTGGTGGAGACTTAGAAGTTTCAAAAGATTATAAAGAAGATGATGAAAAAGCACCAGTAACAGCATATGGAATAACAAAATTACATGGAGAAGAAGGCATAGAAAAAAATATGGACGAATACTACATATTTAGAACAGCATGGCTATATGGAATAGGCGGAAATAATTTTGTAAAAACAATGACAAAATTAGGCTCTAGCAGAGATGAAATAAATGTAGTAGCTGACCAACATGGAAGCCCAACATATGCAAAAGACTTAACAGAAATAATATATCAAGCAATAGAAAAGAAAATACCATATGGAGTATATCATGCAACAAATCAAGGATATACAACTTGGTATGACTTTACAAAAGCAATACTTGAAAAACAAAACATTCAATGTAAAGTAAACCCAGTAACAACAGAAGAATATATAGAAATGATGAAAATAACACAAGCCAAAAGACCATTTAACTCACAATTGTCAAAGGACAAATTGCTAGCACAAGGAATTGAAGTTCCAAATTGGGAAGATGGATTAGATAGATATTTAGAAGAAGAAAGGGCTGAACAATAAATGAAAAACAGAAAAGGAATAGTATTAGCAGGTGGAAGTGGAACAAGATTATATCCACTAACAATAGCAATATCAAAACAAATAATGCCAGTATATGACAAGCCAATGATATATTATCCAATATCAGTTCTAATGGAAGCTGGAATAAAAGAAATATTAATAATATCAACACCAAGAGATGTAGTAACATTCCAAGCACTATTAGGTGATGGTTCAAAATGGGGAATGAAATTTGAATATAAAGTTCAAGAAAAGCCAAATGGACTTGCAGAAGCATTTATAATTGGAGAAGACTTTATAGGTGATGACGATGTTGCAATGATATTAGGAGACAATATGTTCTATGGTTCACATCTACCAGAAATATTAAAAAGAGCAAATGCAAGAGAAGAAGCAACAATATTTGGATACTATGTAAAAGACCCAAGAAGATATGGAGTAGTAGAAATAGACAAACAAGGAAACGCAGTATCAATTGAAGAAAAACCAGAAGAACCAAAATCAAACTATGCAGTTCCAGGACTATACTTCTACACAAATGATGTAATAGAAATAGCAAAAACAATAGAACCTTCAGCAAGAGGAGAACTTGAAATAACATCAGTAAATGACGAATATATGAAAATGGGAAAACTAAAAGTAGAAAAACTAGGCAGTGGAATGGCTTGGTTTGACACAGGAACACATGATGCATTAATAGAAACAGCAAGCTTTGTACAAACAATTGAAAAAAGACAAGGAATTCAAGTATGTTGTCCAGAAGAAATAGCATATAAACAAGGTTGGATAACAAGTGAACAATTACTAGAATTATCTAAAATATATATGAAAACCGAATATGGAAAATACTTAAAAGATTTAGCAACAAATGGATTTGGAGAAGAATAAATTTTAGAAAGGGAGATAAAAATGGGAAAATTTAAAAGAATAGATACATCAATTGAAGGAGTATGTATAATAGAGCCAACAGTATTTGGAGACAACAGAGGATATTTCATGGAAACATACAGCAAGCCAGATTTTGAAGAACTAGGACTAAACTATGAATTTGTACAAGATAATCAATCAAAATCTAAAAAAGGAGTATTAAGAGGACTACACTTTCAAAAAGAAAATACTCAAGCAAAACTAGTAAGAGTAATAAAAGGTGAAGTTTTCGACGTAGCAGTAGACCTAAGACCAGGAAGTGAAACATATGGAAAATGGGAAGGTGTTATACTTTCAGAAGAAAACAAGAAAATGTTTATGATACCAAGAGGGTTTGCACACGGATTTTTAGTATTATCAGATGAAGCAGAATTTACTTATAAATGTGATGATATTTATAATCATGAGGCAGAAGGTGGACTTGCTTGGAATGATAAAGATGTTGCAATTGAGTGGCCTATGGGAGATATGAAAATTGAAGACTTATTGACATCTGAAAAAGATGCTAAGTGGCCAACACTTGCAGAATTAAGAAAAACAAATTTATTCGAAAATTTAAAATAAGGAAGGAAAAGTAAAAATGAGTAAAAATGTATTAGTAACAGGAGCAGCAGGTTTCATAGGAGCAAACTTTGCAGAATACTTTGTAAACAAACATCCAGACTACAATGTAGTTGTATTAGACAAATTAACATATGCAGGAAATATGGACAACCTAAAAAAAGTAATGGATAAAATAACATTTGTACAAGGAGACATATGCGACTTTGAATTCGTATTAGACCTATTCAAAAAATATGACATTAATGGAGTAATTCACTTTGCAGCAGAATCACACGTTGATAACAGCATAAAAAATCCATTTGTATTTACACAAACAAACGTAATAGGAACACATACACTATTAGAAGCAGCAAAACAAATATGGGGAGAAGGAAGTCCAAACAAATTTGTACACATATCAACAGATGAAGTATTTGGTTCATTAAAAGAAGAAGGATATTTTACAGAAAAATCACCAATAAAACCAAGTAGCCCATATTCATCATCAAAAGCAAGTTCAGACTTAATTGCACTTGCATATAAAGAAACATATAAAATGAATGTAAATGTAACAAACTGTTCAAACAACTATGGACCATACCAACACAACGAAAAATTAATACCACATATGATTAAACTAGCTTTAAAAGACCAAAAACTACCAGTATATGGAGAAGGATTAAATATTAGAGATTGGTTATATGTGGAAGACCACTGCGAAGCAATTGACTTAGTATTCCACAATGGAGTTTCAGGAGAAAGATATTGTATTGGTGGACATAATGAAAAAAGAAATATTGAAATAGTAAAACTAATTCTACAAAGATTAGGAAAATCAGAAGATTTAATTGAACATGTAGAAGATAGAAAAGGTCATGATTATAGATATGCTATTGACCCAACTAAAATTAGCAAAGAATTAGGATGGCTTCCAAAAACAAAGTTTGAAGATGGAATTGTTAAAACAATTGACTGGTATTTAGAAAATCCAGAATGGTTAAATTAAGAAAAAGCGCTTAGGCGCTTTTTCTATTTTGCCAACAGGGACGGACCTTTTTGGCAATTTTTTGCCATTGGGGACAGACCTTATAAAAAATATTTATTTTGCCATATTAAATCCACTTAAATAGTAGTTTCCATTAGAACTATCTAAATCAAATGTGTATACATATGTATTAAAATCACTTGATAATTCTGGCATTTTTTGAGTTGCAGCAATTTTTGACAATTGATTATTAAAAGTATTTGTAGCAAAATTAAAATCTTTGTAAAGGATAAATTCAAAATCATCTAAACTTTCAACATATTTAGTATCTATAAAAGCAGTTTTAACATAAATTTCTATTTTATTATTATATTTCAAAGATTTAGTAACTTGTTCATGAATAAAAGGGGTAGGTCCACCGCCACCACCTTGGAAAAGTTCTATTGAATATGCATTATTAGAATAATTTACAGTAGAACCAAACATTCCACGATATCCATGAAAAGTTTCAACATCAACAACTGTAAAAGAAGCATCAGTATAAGTTACAGTAGAACCCAAAATATTTGCAATACTTTGGCTCATTGAGTTTTTGGTTATTGTTTCGTTAGGAAGCGGATTATTACCAGTTATTTGTGGTTTATTTTCAATACTATCCCAACCTAATTTTAACATTAAATCATTAGGAATAGTAGTTGAATTAAAACTTCCAACTTTATAAATACTAGCTCTAGCATTTGTATTAAAATCTATCTTATCAGTTAAAGTCTTAACAATACTATCATTAATATTCAATTCTGTTCCAACATTTTCAACAGGCTTTGTAACTTCATCCTTAGAAGTATCAACAGTAGCAGATTGTGAAGCATCAGCAACATCAGTATTGCTAGATATATTGCTTTTTTGTGTATTAGTATTTTTTAGAGCATAAGTATATATACCTAAAAGAATAAGAGCTATTACTAATAAAAAGATTATAACCATACATATAGCTGTGCCTAAACTTATTGTTACATGTTTCTTTTCTTCCATAGTTACACCTCCTTTCTATTAAATTAATAACATACTAAAATAATATCACAAAGATATAAAATGGGGAAGAAGTATATTAAAAATTACATAATAGTGTAATATTATTACAATTATATTACAAATGAGATAAATGTTGCCAATTTCGACTTGTAATGATATACTAAAATTGTAAAATAAGACGAATTATGTAACAAAAGAAATAAATTAGGAGGCAAAAGATGAAAGAAAAAATATTCTTAAAAAACGCAATCATAATAACATTAATATCAATAACAATATTTAATCTAATAGTCTTTTTAATACCAAATAAAGTACAAGCATCGACATACAATCAAGTAACAATAAATGCAAACAGCAACAACAATAATGGAATAGATGCATTTCCAGAAAGCTATAAAATAATGTTAAACAAATTAATAGAAGACACAGGACATACAAATTGGAAATTCAAGCCATTTTATACAGACATAGATTGGAATGACTTAACAAGTGCGAATAATGAAAATAAATGCCTAAGAAATACAATTCACGAAAGCAATGGAGCATGGCTATGTCCTTGTGGTAGCCAAGGAGATAAAGGATATTATTGTGCATCAAGAAGAATAGTAAATTATTATTTAGACCCTAGAAACTTCTTAACAGAAACAACAATATTCCAATTTTTAGACCTATCAAATCAAACAGTAATACCAATTGAACAGATACAAAATGCAGTACAAGGAACATACCTAGCAGGAAGTGTAAATGGAGTATCATATGCACAAATGATATATGATGCAGCACAGGCATCAGGAGAAAACGCATTAAGCATAACGGTAAAAATATTTCAAGAGTTAGGCAAGGGAAAAGAATTGCCAAGTATGATAAATGGTAGAGATGCAACATATCCAAATACATACAATTTCTTCAACTATGGAGCATCAGACGGAGAAGGAAATATACAAAGGGGACTAGCATATGCATCAAGAGCTGGATGGAACTCACCAAGAACAGCACTAATAGAAGGAGCAAAATTAATAGCAAATTCATATGTAAAAGTAGGACAAAATACAAAATATACATTCAAATTTGATGTAGTAGCAGATAACTCAACAGGGTTATATTGGCATCAATATATGACAAATATTCAAGACCCAACAAATCAAGCAAAAATGTTATTTGACGAGTACTTAAACAATGGTTGGTTAAATAATGAATTGACTTTTGTAATTCCAGTATACAAAAATATGCCTACATATGTAAAACTACCAAGCAGTTTGACGACAAATGATGGAACACTATATTTTATAAGTTCTAATTATTATAGTGTTGCAATAAGAAATGGGTATAGCTCATCAGCCACAACAATAGAATATTTAAAAAGAAATACACCAGTATTGATGTTAAATTACAATGAAAATAATAGCGGTTGGTCTAAGGTTAGAGTAAATGGTAGAGAAGGCTATGTTACAAATGATTATTTGACACCTGTTAACACAAAAACAGATATTTATCAAGTACCAAATCAACCAGGGGGAGAGCAAACACAGCCTAACCCACCAGCTCCAAATATTGTAAAAGGAGATGCTGATGGAGATGGACAAATAACAGCGAGTGACTATGTATTAATAAAAAATCATATAATGGAATTTAGCTTTTTAACGGAAGAACAAAAGAATAGAGCAGATTATGATGGAGATGGACAAATAACAGCAAGTGACTATATGTTAATAAAGAATGAAATAATGAAATAAGATTAGGAGAAAATGATGAAAAAAAGTTTTTTTAATAAATTTATAATAGCAATGTTTTTGGCGATAGCTATAATATTAATACCAAAATTGGCAGAAGCAAATTCATTTTCAGTATCAGCATCAAAAAGTACACTGAAAGCAGGAGAAACAGCTACAATTACGGTATCAACACCTTGCACGGGAAGATTTAATATAAGTTGTACAAATGGAAAAATATCAGCAGATAAATTATGGCTAGAAAATTCATCAGGAATTGTAAATGTAACAGCTAATCGGAAATGGAACAACAGTTACAATTACACCACAAAATCCACTTTCTACACAAAGTGGAGAAAAGGTGAATTTAAGTGCAAAAACAGTAAGTTTTAATAGTGGAAGCTCAGGGAGTACCGGAAGTTCTAGCAATAACAGTGGAAGTTCTTCAAATAATACAGCATCAAGCAATGCAAAACTATCAAACTTAGGAATAACACCAAACGACTTTACAGGGTTTAAAGCAGGAACAACAAAATACAATGTAACAGTACCAAACAACGTAACATCAGTACAAGTATATGCAAAAGTGCAAGCACCAGGAGCAAAATACTCTGTAAGTGGGCCATACAATAACTTACAAGTGGGAACAAATCCAATAAAAGTAACAGTAACAGCACCAGATGGTAAAACAACAAATACATACACAATATATGTAGCAAGGCAAGCAGGAAAAGATGACGAAGTAACACCAAATGTAATCGATGAAGGTAACCAAGAAGGTGAAAACGATGAACAAACAGGAACAGAAAATCCAGAACAAGAAGAATTAGGATTGTTATCAATAGCAATAGATGAAGAATATGAAATATACTTAAACCCAGAATTTAAAACAGACATATATGAATATACAATAGAATTAAAAGAAGATTTAACTGAAATTCCTTTAAAAGCAATTGCAAACAGAGAAAACGCAAAAATAGAAATAACAGGAAATGAAGACCTAAAAGAAGGCGAGAATGTAATTACAATAACAGTCACAGACGAAGAAACAGAAGAAAAAGTAGAATATAAAATAACTGTAAAAAAAGTAATGGCAATGCAAGAAGAAAAAGAGCAAAATAATGATAAGAAGAATGAAGAAACTGAGTGGCTAATTGTAGCAGTAGCAACAGGTGCAATTGCTGTAATAGTTATAATTGTAGTATCTTGTATACTAATTAAAAGAAGAAGAAAATTCGAAAATGAATTTGGCGTAGAATATGACGAAGAACAATATGAGAATGATTATTTTGAACATAATGAAGTAAACACAGATGACGGTATCAAAGAAGATATGCAACCTGTTAATGATAAACCAAAATTAGACGAAGTATTTGGAAAATCATATGTAGAAGAATATGAAGATGAAATGCCAAAAAATAAAAAACGTAGAAAAGGAAAACATTTTTAAAATCTATTGACAAAAGTATCTAAATATAGTAAAGTGAAATTGTAACAAATAGTGACAAAATCCGACTTTAAAATAAAGGGAGGGTAAAAGCATGAAAAACAATGTAACTGTAAGATGTGTACCTGAGAATCGGAAAATTGCGCTAGGGAAAAATTTTGAAATAAAAGTAAAATTGTGCAAAGAAGTAGGCAATATTGAAACCTGCAAAGTACTATTTAACAGACATGGAGAAAATCCGTCAATAATAAAAGAATTACAAAGAACCAAAGAAGAAGAAAAAAACGTAGAATATTGTACAAAAGTACAATTTAATAAGCTCGGGGAATACTTCTTCTTTTTTCTTGTAAAAATCGACGGAAAAGAAAAAGCAATCAAAATAAGTAGGGAAAGCAACGAAGCGTTTATCACAGAAGGAGAATCACCATATTGGCGAATTCTAATTCACAATGATTACACCGTACCTGGATGGGCAAAAGGAAAATTAGTCTATCAAATTTTTGTAGACAGATTTCACAAAAGTCCAAATTATGTTGTAGAACAACAGCCAGGGCGGAAATATCGTATTTGGGGAGCGCCAGTTAATTGGCAAAGAGATGAAAATGGACATTTCCACAACAATGACTTTTTTGGTGGAAACCTTAAAGGAATTGAAGAAAAGCTAGACTATTTAGAAAGCTTAGGAGTAGGAATAATCTATTTATCACCAATCAATTTAAGTGCCCTTAGATATGAACGGTATGCAGCAACAAATCATATGGAAATTGACCCAGAAGTAGGAACGTTCGAAGACTTGGACAGACTACATCAAAAAGCTAATAGCAGGGGAATGAAATTGATTTTGGATATTGCATGCAATCATTGTTGTAGTGATAACCCTATTTATCAGGAAGCTTTACACAATCCAAATTCTGTTTATAGAGACTGGTTCTTGTGGGATGAAAATGGTAATGCAAAATGTTGGTATGGTTTTTTAGATATGCCAATATATAACTTCAGGAGTAAAGGTCTCCAAGACTACATTTATGGAGAAAATGGTGTAATTGCCAAACTATCTAAATATGTAGACGGATTTAGAATGGACTTATCAGAAGCCCAGCCATTATTCTTCGCAGAAGGAATTAGAAACAGAGCTAACAAAGAAAAAGCGATGTTTATTGTAGGAGAATATTGGGATGACCCATACTTAGAAGTTTTTGGAAAAGGCATAGACTCACCAACATGCTATCCATTAACAAATGCAGCACTGAAATTTTTGGTATATGGAGAAAGTGACTACTTAGAAGCAAAAATGCGACAAATAGTAGAAAACTATCCGCAAGAAACAGTGGACTGCTTACTATTCTCACTAAGCACACACGATACCATAAGAGCTATGACCATATTTGCCAAAAAGCAATATATGAGAACAGGCGTTATGGATATCTGGAAGGTAGATGAACAACCATCACCTTGGCATAAAGGATATGATTACTTCGATACAGACGGATTTAGAAACTTCGAAAACGAAAACGAAATCCTAAGTTATGAAGAATATCAATATGCCAAAAGCTTACTAAAAGTAGGCACAATGCTTCAATACTTTTATATCGGAAACCCATGCGTATATTATGGAACAGAATCTGGACTTTATGGTTGGAAAGACCCATTTAACAGAAAATGTTATAATTGGGGACAAGAAGACCAAGACCTGCTTTCGTTCTATCGAGAAATTGGGAATTTTAGAAAGAAATTTGCATCAGAAAATTGCAATCCGGAAGTATTATATAAGGATTCTGACCTGTTTATTTTCAAAAGAGAAAATAAAGAAAACTCTTTGTATGTTGCACTCAATCGGGGGGAAAGCACAAGAAATATAACAGTACCAGATGAATTAAAAAATGGGAATGAAGTATTCGCACTAAACGGAACGACCAACTATTTGTTACCATACGGCGGAATTGCAATCCTGAAAAGTAATGCGAAAGAGACTAGAATATAGTCTCTTTTTTTGGTACTGGGACGAAATTTTTGCCACTGGGGACGGACCTTTTTGGCAATTTATTGCCAAAAAGGTCCGTCCCCAGTGGCAAAAATTTGATTATATGATACAAACCTTGTAAAATCTCATAAAATATAGTATAATAAGCAAAGTAATGAAAAGGAGAGAAAAGTTATGGGTAAAAAAAGAATAATAACAGGGGACAGACCAACAGGAAGATTACACATAGGCCACTATTTTGGTTCACTTAAAAAAAGATTAGAAATGCAAGAAAATGAAGAATATGACCCATATATATTAATAGCTGATGTTCAAGCTTTAACAGACAATTTCAATAATCCAGAAAAAGTAAGAAAAAACGTCAGAGAAGTAGCAATAGACTATTTATCAGTTGGAATAGACCCTAAAAAAACAACAATATACATACAATCAATGATACCAGAAGTGGCAGAATTAACAGTATTTTATTCAAACCTAGTAACAATAGCAAGATTACAAAGAAATCCAACAGTAAAAACAGAAATAGCACAAAAGAAAGAGCTATTTGGAGAAAGTGTTACATATGGATTTTTAGGATATCCAGTAAGCCAAGCAGCAGATATAACAGCCTTTGAAGGCGAATTAATACCAGTAGGAGAGGACCAATTGCCATTAATAGAGCAATGTCGTGAAATAGTAAGAAAGTTCAACAGCATATATGGAGAAGTATTAGTAGAGCCAGAAGCAGTATTATCAAGCGGAAAAAGAATAAAAGGGCTAGACGGAAACGAAAAAATGGGAAAATCACTTGGAAATGCGATATACCTATCAGATAGCGAAGAAGAAATCACTAAAAAAGTAATGAGTGCAGTAACAGACCCAAACAGAATAAAAAAAGACGATTTAGGAAATCCTGATATATGTATGGTTGCATATTATCACAAATTATTTAGCACAGATGAAGAAGTAAAAATGGTATGCGAAGAATGCAAAGCTGGGAAACGTGGATGTGTGGCTTGCAAAAAGCAATTAGCGAAAAATATTATTGAAGAATTGAGACCAATTAGAGAAAAAAGAGCGTATTATGAAGCTCATCCAGAAGAAGTTGATAAAATTCTAATTGAAGGAACAGCAAAAGCTCAAAAAGTGGCAAGAGAAACTATGAAAAAAGTAAAAAGAGCAATGAAGTTAGATTATTTTGAATAAAGGTGTTTTTGGGGACAGTCCTAAAAAACACCTTAAAAGGAAAAAATTAAGTATATTTAGAAAAATATAGAGAGGGTGTTTTTTAGGACTGTCCCCAAAAACACCTTTTCAAAAAGGAGAGAAAATGTTTACAGATTACACAAAAATAATAATTAAATCAGGAGATGGTGGAAACGGTGCAGCGACATTTAGAAGAGAAAAATACGTTGCAGCTGGTGGACCAGACGGTGGAGACGGCGGAAATGGTGGAAATATTTATTTCCAAGTTGACAAAGACAAAAATACATTAATAGATTTCAGATATAATAAAAAGTTCAAAGCTAAAAATGGAGATAATGGAAGTGGAAGCCACTGCAATGGAAAATATGGAGAAGACTTATATATCAAAGTTCCAATAGGTACAGTTGTAAAAGATGCAGAAACTGGAAAAGTGGTAGCAGATTTATCTGAGCCAAACCAAACTGAACTAATTCTAAAAGGTGGAAGAGGTGGAAGAGGAAACTCACACTTTGCAACAGCAACAAGACAAGCTCCTAGATTTTCCGAAGATGGAGAAAAGGGAGAAGAAAAAGAACTGATACTAGAATTAAAATTATTAGCAGATGTAGGTTTACTAGGTTTCCCAAACGTAGGAAAATCAACATTTTTAGCAACAGTAACAGATGCAAAACCTAAAATTGCGAACTATCACTTTACAACAATAATACCAAACCTAGGAGTTGTAAAAACAAAAGACGGAAACGGTTTTGTAATAGCAGATATACCAGGAATTATAGAAGGTGCAAGTGAAGGTGTAGGACTTGGAATTCAATTTTTAAGACATGTTGAAAGAACACGTCTATTACTACATTTCTTAGATGTATCAGGACAAGAAGGAAGAAATCCAGTAGAAGATTTCTATGCAATAAACAAAGAGTTAAAAAAATACAGTGAAAAACTATCAACAAGAAAGCAAATAATAGTAGCAAATAAAACAGATGTAATACAAGATGAAACATTATTAAAAGAAGTAGAAGAGCTAGCAAAAAAAGAAGGATTAGAACTTTATAAAATATCAGCAGCAACAAAAGATGGAGTTCAAGAATTAATTGACCATGTAACAGAAGTGCTAAAAACATTACCAAAAGAAGAATTGGTAGAAATAGAAGACAAAGTTGTCTATACTTTAGAAGACAAAAAAGACGAATGGGAAATTAAAGAACAAGATGGAGTATTTATAGTAACAGGAAGAGCAATTCAAAGACTAATGGGAAGAGTAAACATAGAAGACAATGAATCAATGTATTACCTACAAAAATGCTTAAAAAATATGGGAATAGATGCCAAATTAAAAGAGATGGGTGTATGCCAAGGTGACACAGTAATACTAGACGATTGGGAGCTTGAATGGTACGAATAATGGGACATTTGGGGACGTTTCTTTTTGGGCAAAATGTCCATTCTGGGACACATCTAGTTTAAAATATAGAAGGAGTAATAATATGAGTGGAGAAAAAAGAAAAGATTATATAGGTTGGGATGAATATTTTATGGCGATAGCAAAGTTATCAGCTATGAGAAGTAAAGACCCATCAACACAAGTAGGAGCATGCATAGTAAGTAATGACAACAGAATTTTGTCAATAGGATATAATGGAGCGCCAAATGGTTTTGACGACGAAAGTTTCCCTTGGGGCAGAGATGGAGAAAATTTAGATACTAAATATCCATATGTATGCCACGCAGAATTGAATGCGATTTTGAATTACAGGGGTAGCAAAAAAGATTTAGAAGATGCGAAAATCTATGTTGATTTGTTCCCTTGCAATGAGTGTGCAAAAATTATTATTCAATCAGGAATTAAAGAAGTTATTTATTTATCTGATAAATATGCTACTTCTGAAAATAACATAGCTTCTAGAAAGCTTTTTGATGAATGTGGCGTAAAATATAGTAAGATAGATATACAAGAAGAAAAAGAAATAGTAATAAATTTAAAATAGTAGATATTGTTAAATAAGCAAAAAAGCTGTTGACTAAGCAAAAGTCAGCAGCTTTAAAAGTTGTTATAATAAAATCTTACTTTTTTAAATTAAGTTTTTTTCTTCCAACTGTCTTTGAGCTTGAGGCTTCTTCAAATACAAAGGCAAAACATCATCAAGTTCAATTCCAGAATTAAACTTAGACAATCCAGCTAAAGCCAAAGCATCAGAATTCAAAATATTAAATTCATCAGGTAAAAAAGTAGCATTTTCAAAAGTTTGTGAAATTTCAGTTTTATAAATATCAGAACCGTCACCTACAAAGGCAATAGAGTCAGAATTTAAAGTGTCTACACAATAACTATCTAAAATAGCCAAAGCACTTTCAACACTCTCAGCCTGTGGTTCAATTAAAGCTTCCAAACCATCATCTTTTTTCTCATATAAAGCAAAATAGCAATTATCATTTTTGCAATCAATCATACTACATATATACCCCAAAAACATCGGTTTATAAGCCAAAGCTTCTAGTGAACTAATTCCAACACAAGGGATGTTTAGGCTGTCAGAGAAGGCCTTTGCAGTAGCAACTCCGATTCTAATTCCTGTAAATGAACCAGGTCCAATATCACAAACAATTAAATTGATGTCAGCTGGCTTTAATTCAGCTTTCTTCAATGCTTCGTCTATCATTGGCATTAAATTTTCTGAGTGGGTTCTGCCAGTGTCTGCATCCAATTTACATATTAAATTTGTGTCTTCTAAAATTGATACTCCACAAATATTACTAGATGTGTCTATACTTAAAATTTTCATAATAAAATTTCTCCTTTTAATTTCATATTTTATAGTAAAAAGTAAATGTCAATATAGCATTTATTGCAGATCTAATCCCTTGATAGAACTCATTTCCAAGATTCTCAAATCTTCATTTTTAGTGTCTTTTTTAAAGACAATATGAATATAATTTTTAGGAAGAGCTTCTTCAATTAACTCGCCCCATTCAATCAAACAGATACCATTTTCAAAATATTCTTCTCCGCCGATTTCATAAAACTCTGAACAATCTTCTAAACGGTAAACATCAAAATGGTATATATTTATATTGTCTTTACTGTATTCATTTACAATTGTAAAAGTAGGGCTAGAAATTTCATTTTCTAAGCCATAATAAGATAAAAATCCTTCCACAAACTTAGTCTTGCCAGAGCCAAGTTCACCAGTCAAAACAACCACATCTTTTGGCTTTAATTTTGATGCTAGTTCTCGTGCGAATTTTTTTGTATCTTCTTCATTTTTTGCTATAAATTTATAGTGTTCCATAAATTCCTCCCGAACAAATAAATCAACTACAAACATTATAATATAAAAAAATAAAAAATTCAATGAAAAGGGTTGATAAATTTGAATACTTGTAATATAATCGTAATACATTTGTAATAAAAGAGAAACAAAAATGTTAAGGAAGGATGAAAAGCATGTTTAAAATGGGGCAAGATATCGGTATCGATTTAGGAACAGCAACAGTAATAGCATATGTAAAAGGAAAAGGAATAGTATTAAGAGAGCCATCTGTTGTTGCAGTAAACAACATTACAGGAGACGTTCTAGCAGTTGGACAAGAAGCTAGAAAAATGTTAGGAAGAACACCTGGTAATATAGTAGCAACAAGACCACTAAGAGACGGAGTAATTTCAGACTACACAGTAACTGAAAAAATGTTAAAATACTTCATAAACAAAATATGTGGAAAATTTATCTTTGCACCAAGAATAATGATATGCATACCATCACAAGTAACAGAAGTAGAGAAAAAAGCAGTAATAGATGCAGCATCACAAGCAGGAGCAAGAAAAGTATATTTAATTGAAGAGCCAATAGCAGCAGCAATAGGAGCAGGAATAGACATATCAAAACCATGTGGAAATATGGTAGTAGATATAGGTGGCGGAACAACAGATATAGCAGTAATTTCACTAGGTGGGTCAGTTGTAAGCACATCACTAAAAGTTGCAGGAGATAGATTTGACGAGTATATCGTAAAATACATCAAGAAAAAACACAATATGGTAATAGGAGAAAGAACAGCTGAAGACTTAAAAGTAAATATCGGATGTGTATTCCCAAAAATTCAAGACACAGATATGCAAATAAGGGGAAGAGACCTATCAACAGGACTACCAAAAACAATAACAGTATATTCAAGTGAAATGCTAGAAGCACTAATCGAACCAGCAATGATGATAGTAGACGCAGTACACAGTGTATTAGAAAGAACACCACCAGAATTAGCAGCAGATATAAGTGACAAAGGAATATACATGACAGGTGGAGGATGTTTAGTAGACGGACTAGATAAATTATTACAAGAAAAAACAGGTATAAATGTAATGATAGCACAAGACACAGTATCTTGTGTAGCATTAGGAACAGGAAAAGCATTAGATAATTTAGATGCATTAGAAGGAAAGGCAAGAAGATAATAATATAGGTAAACAATGAAATATCGCATTAGAGTATTCTTTTGCGATATTTTTGAGAGCATGCATTGAACGAAGAAAGGAACGAAATATAAAATGGAAAATAAAAGAAAAAACGTAGCTTTCATAACGCTTCGGGTGTAAAGTAAATCAATACGAAACAAACGCAATGGTGCAAAAGTTTATAGAAAGTGGATACGAAATTGTAAATCAACACGAAAAAGCTGATATATACGTAATAAACACATGTACAGTAACAAATATGTCAGACAGAAAATCAAGACAAATGCTTCGTAGAGTTAAAGAAATAAACAACCAAGCCATTGTAGTTGCATGTGGTTGCTATGCACAAGTAGCAAAAAGTGAACTAGAAAAAATAGAAGAAATAGACTTAATATTAGGAAATAATGAAAAAAAAGAAATAGTAAAATATGTAGAAGAATTTGCAGAAAAAAATGAAAATTCTTTAAGTTGTTCTAATGCTATTGTGGAAAATTCAGAAAATGAACCCCAAAAATTAGTTGAAATAGAAGATGTTATGTATAAAAAGGAATTTGTAGACTTTGGAGATGTAACATATACAGAAAAAACAAGAGCTGTAATAAAAGTGCAAGATGGCTGTGATAGATTTTGTTCATATTGCATAATCCCATATGCACGTGGAAGAGTAAGAAGTAGAAAACCAGAAAGCATAATATCTGAAATAAAGAAGATTGCAAAAGAAGGAATAAAAGAAGTTGTAATTACTGGAATACATGTAGCATCATATGGAAAAGACTTTAAATTTGAAGAAAATAAAAAACAATATAGATTAATTGATTTATTAGAAGAAATAAACAAAATAAACGGTATTGAAAGAATTAGGTTAGGATCAATAGAGCCATTGTTAATAAATGAAGAATTTATGAAAAGACTAACAAAATTAGAAAAAATATGTCACCACTTTCACTTATCATTGCAAAGTGGTTGTGATGAAACTCTAAAAAGAATGAATAGAAGATATACAACTGAACAATTTAGAAAAATAGTATCAATACTAAGAAAAAATTATAATGATGTGATACTAACAACAGATATAATCGTTGGCTTTCCAGGAGAGACAGAAAAGGAATTTGAAGAGACCTATCAATTTTTAAAAGAAATAAAATTTTATAAAATGCATATTTTTAAGTACTCTCCAAGAAAAGGCACAAAAGCAGCTGCTATGAAAGAGCAAATTGATGGAAATAAAAAAGAACAAAGAAGCCAAAGGCTGATAGAATTGTCAAATGTAAATGAGAAGGAATACAACGAAAGTTATGTAGGGCAAACTGTTCAGGTACTTTTTGAAGAAGAAAAAGACGGGGTGTATAAGGGACATACTAAGAATTATGTGCAAGCTTATTTGTTTAAGGATAAGGAGCAAGCTTTGGAAAATAGAGTAAATACTGAGGGAAAAGTTTTAAGAAAAATTGAAAACGAGATTGTTGAAGTGACCTGCTATAAGGCAGAACAAGAATATATAATAGTTAGAATTTAAAAGAAAGTATACTCAAAAGGTAACCAATAAAATAAATATTGAATTGGAACAAAGTAACAAAAATGTAATAATTATGTAACAAACATTTAATATAATAAAAATAAAAACCACTTGATTAAAACAAAAAAATATAGTATAAATAAAACAGAAGATGTAAAAACACAAAGGAGGAAAATAAAATGGCAGAAATAGGAGCAGAAAACAAAGTCTCAGGAGTATTTGGTGGAGTTGAACTAAACGGAAATGGTGGAAATCCTGTAGAAAATGCAAACGGTGGAATTGGCATAGAAGGAATAGAGGCTGGAACAATCAGAAACTCAGCGCTACCAGCAAAAACAGGACTTTGGACAAAATTCAAAGCATTCTGGTTACAAGAAATTGATTGGAACAAAGAAATAAAAGTAGAATTAACACCATATCAACAAAAAGTAGAAGACGAAATAAACGAATTTTTACACCAAGAAATTACATGGGAAAAAGTACATGACTTCTTATTCCAAGAAGTAACATTTGGTAAAAGAAAATAGGGACATTTTGGGACGTTTCCTTTTGGACATTTTGTCCATTTTGGGACACATCTATCAAAATGTGAAATTTTAATGAATTTATAAAAAAGTATAGCAAGATTGAAAAAATTATGCTATACTTTTTAACGTGAATAGGGGCAAAAATTAAACAAAAAGAAAGTAATGAAGTTGATGCTCCAAATGTCCCAAGGAGGAGAAAATGGCAAAAAATAAAACGATATTTGTATGTAGTGAATGTGGAAACGAATCCGCAAAATGGTTAGGAAAATGTCCAGCCTGTAACAGCTGGAACAGTTTCTATGAGCAAACAATAGTAGAAACAAAAGGAAAAGACAAAGCAAAAAATGCAGGAGAAATAGCAACACCACAAAAGCTTAGCTCATATGTAGCAAAAGAAACTCTAAGAACACATACAGGTTTTGGAGAGCTAGATAGAGTGCTAGGAGGTGGATTAGTAAAAGGTTCACTAGTTTTATTAGGTGGAGAGCCAGGGATAGGTAAATCAACACTAATTTTGCAAATTTGTGATAAAATCAAAGGAGAAGGACAAGTTCTATATGTCTCAGGGGAAGAATCAGCAGAGCAAATAAAGTTAAGAGCAGATAGACTTGGAATTAATAACGAAAATATAATGTTTTTGGGAGAAACAAATATAGATATAGTAAACCAAGCAATCATAAATATGAACCCTAAACTAGTAATAATTGATTCTATCCAAACAATGTATTCAGATGACATTACAGCAGCAGCTGGAAGTGTTAGCCAAGTAAGGGAAATTACTGGTCAGGTGATGAGAGTTTGTAAATCAAGAGCGATTACAACAATAATAATAGGTCATGTTACAAAAGAAGGAAACATAGCAGGGCCAAGAGTTTTAGAACATATGGTAGATACAGTTTTGTACTTAGAAGGAGAAAGATATTTTTCATATAGAATTTTAAGGGGAGTAAAAAACAGATTTGGTTCTACAAATGAAATTGGAATGTTTGAGATGAGAGAAGAAGGAATGTGTGAAATTTCAGACCCATCAGACATACTAATTTCAGAAAGAGAAGACAACCCAGCAGGTTCATGCATAGTATCAAGTATGGAAGGAACAAGACCTATTTTAGTAGAATTGCAAGCGCTAACATCACAAACAGTATTTGGATATCCAAAAAGAACAGCAAATGGGATAGACTACAACAGATTATCATTATTAATTGCAGTTTTAGAGAAAAAAGCAGGATTAATGTTAGGTTCACAAGACGTATATTTAAATGTAGTTGGAGGACTAAAAATAAGTGAACCATCAATCGATTTAGGAATAATGTTAGTAACAGCATCAAGTTTCAAAAATATAGCAATACCAAAAGATATGATAATCATAGGAGAAGTTGGACTAACAGGAGAAGTAAGAAGAATTAATTTAATAGAAAAAAGACTAAAAGAAGCAGAAAAGTTAGGATTTAAAAGTTGTATAATTCCAGAAAGTAACAAAAAAGACTTGAAAGATAAATACAAATTAGATATAATAGGCGTCAGAAACATTAATGAAGCAATGAAAAAAGTTGGGTTAAAATAAAAATTGGAAACAGAGATGTGTCCCAAATGGACAAAATGTCCAAAAGGAAACGTCCCCAAATGTCCCAATAGACAGAAAGGAGAATTAGAGGTGAGAACAGGCAAGGAAGACAACATTACAGAAATTTTGAAACTAATTGCGCCAGGAACCCCAATAAGAAACGGACTAGAAAATATTTTAAGAGCAAGAACAGGAGCTTTATTATTAATTACAGATAAAAACGAGGTATTAAAAGAAGTAGTTGACGGTGGATTTACAATAAATGAAGATTATTCTTCATCAAAATTATATGAATTAGCAAAAATGGATGGGGCTATAGTATTAAGTGGAGATTTAAAAAAGATACTATATGCAAATGCACAACTAATACCATCACATGAAATATCAACATTAGAGACAGGTACAAGACATAGAACAGCTGAAAGAACAGCAAAGCAGACAGGAGAATTAGTAATAAGTATTTCACAAAGAAGAAGCATAATTACAGTTTTCAAAGGCAATGACAGATATATATTAGAAGACACAGACGTTGTATTAAACAAAGCGAACCAAGCGATACAAACACTGGAAAAATATAAAAAAGTATTTGATAATAAGCTAAACATCTTGAATGAATATGAATTTAATGATATAGTGACATTACAAAATGTAATAGTTGCAATTCAAAGAGCTGAAATGGTTATGAAAATAGTAGAAGAGATACAAAGGCAGATATATGAATTAGGCAATGACGGAAGGCTTGTAAAAATGCAACTTGAAGAGTTGATAGGTGGACTAGAAAAAGAAGAAGAGCTTATTATAAAAGATTATATTGTACCAGGCAAAAAGAAAATAACTCCTAAAAAAGTAATTGAGAAGTTGGACGAACTTGAATATGAAGAACTATCAAGAGAAACAGTAATAGCGAAATTGCTAGGATATGAGACATTTGATAATTATGACGAAGTAGGAGTATACACGAAAGGATATAGGATTTTAAATAAAATACCAAGAATGCCAAACAATATAGTAGAAAATCTAATTGGTTCATTCAAATCATTCCAACACATACTAGCAGCTGATATAGAAAGCTTAGACGATGTAGAAGGAATAGGAGAAGTAAGAGCAAGAACAATAAAACAATCTTTAAAAAGAATGCAAGAGCAATTTATTTTTGATAATTTAATTTAAAATTATAAATAAACAGAAGCAAAAGCTTCAAAGAAGAAAAGGAGAAGAAAAATGAAAACAAAAAATATTATATGGATAATTGCATTAATTTTAGTAATAATATTACTAGCAACAGTAGGATATGGATACTACAAAAAAGCAACTATGAAAGTTGAAAATCCAATAGCCACAATGGAAGTAGAAAACTTTGGAACAATAAAAATTGAATTATACCCAGATTTAGCACCAGAAACAGTAGCAAACTTTGTAACACTTGCAAACAGAGGATTTTATGACGGATTAACTTTTCACAGAGTAGTAAAAGATTTTATGATACAAGGTGGAGATAAAGCAGGAACAGGAAGTGGTTCAGCAACTTTAGCAGACTTGAAAGACGGTGGAGAAGATAAAGAATACACAATAAAAGGTGAATTTATATCAAATGGAGTTAACAATAAATTGAAATTTGAAGAAGGAGTTATTGGTATGGCAAGAAATGACTATACTCAATATTCTCAAAGCTTAGCAGAAGAATCTTATAACTCAGGAAGTTCACAATTCTTTATTATGACAAAAGAAACAACATCATTAAATGGATATTATACATCTTTTGGTAAAGTAATTGAAGGAATGGACGTGGTGCATAAAATAGAAGAAGTTGAAGTAAAAGCAAATAGCGAAGGTGAAGAAAGCTCAGCAAATGCAGAAGTTAGCACACCAGTAAATCCAGTTAAAATTACATCTATTAAAGTTGAAACAAATGGTGTGAATTATGGAGAACCAAAGACTTTAGAACCATTTAACTATATGAATTGGCTATATTCTCAATATGGTATTGATCCAAATAATTTATCAACAGCACAATAGAAAGATAGGAGCTTTTCCTGTTATATTTGAAATTTCAAAGTCCACAAGTTAATGCAAAAAAGTAACTTTTCTTGTGGACTATATAAAAATTTAATATAAAATTTTGAAAAACAGTTGACAAATGGGGTGTAAATTGGTTATAATATTAAATGTGCTCAAGGTTTATAGGTGCACGTGAACAATGGTGGATGTAGCGTAGTTGGTTAACGCGCCAGTTTGTGGCACTGGAGACCGTGGGTTCGAGTCCCATCTTCCACCCCATTTAATTATATATTGGGCTGTAGCCAAGCGGTAAGGCACCAGACTTTGACTCTGGCATGCGCTAGTTCGAATCTAGCCAGCCCAGCCAATTAGAAAATTATCTATTAAACTTATTAAAAAATGGGTTTAAATATGATAATTTTTTTTATTAAATAAGGGGAAATTATGGATAAAAATGAAAAAGAGATATTAGTTAAAGAAAAAATGGAAAGAATTATAAACTATTTTGAGGAAAACAAATTAAACGATAAGCAAGATTCCATAATAGAAGAAATAAAAGAAACATTAGTTAAGATACTTCAACTAGAAGCAGAAAATATAAACACTATCGGAAAAAAAGAAAAATTAAATTTTGAATTTATAGATAACGAAAAAATTGGTGATGCAGCAAATTTTATCTATGAAAAAAATCAAAATAATGATATAACTCCAAGAATTGAAATAAATATTTTTAGAATATGTACAAAATTAAATGATAATAATAAAGAAGTTAGAATACTAAAATGTAAAAAAGTATTTATGGCAATGATACATGAAATGAGGCATTATCAACAATATTTAATGACTCAAACTAATCAAAGCAATAAAAATGCATTAATTTTTGCAAGAGATATGATATTAAGAAATAAGGAAAGATTCTATAAAAACAATTATTATGTATATGCAATGGAAAAAGATGCTAGATATATTGAATGTACTAGATATTTGGAAATAATGAAAACACTTGATAAGAAAATTGCAAATTTAAGAGACATAGAAAAAGGAATATTTGAAAATTGCAAATATGAAACATCGAAAACATCTATGGATAGAGACAAATTAGCAATACAGCTTTTAGATAATATTATATGTGAAAAGAAAATAACAGAAGGACTGTTAAAATATCCAATTTTACAAAAAGAATATAATTTAGACGGAAGTAGAAAAACAGTTATAGAATTAGTCAAAAATATGCAAGTCGAAGAACAAATGCTAAATGGTGATAAAGATTTGTTAAAAGATTCACAAGAGATGTATTATGAACTAATATACGAGCAACTAAAAAGAAGCTCAACAGAAGAAATAGAAGAGGCGATTGCAAAGATTGGAGATGTAAAATTAAATAAAATTACAAAAGAAATTTCTAAATATTTTGATAAAAAGAAAGATAGAAAAATAGAAGCATCGTTAAAAATGGCAAAAGCACAAGAAATGGAAAATCAAGAAGAAGGATTTATATTACCTTCAAACAATAAAACTGGAATTATTGAAGTGGAGGAAAATAATCAAAAAGTGCAACTATCTTTTAATGAATTTATGGATACTATAGATGATAATTTATTAAATAAAAAATATGTTATTCCACTCTTAAATCAAAATATAGAAATAGATGCAGAAAAATTTATAAGAACTCAATTTTTAAAATTCATTCCTAAAAAAGGAACATTAACTTTAAAAGATGGAGAAGAAATTTCAGCAAAACAATTTATAGAACAACATATTTTAACAATAGATGAACTAAGAGTTGATTATCCACCTGAATTAATATTAAAAGACATGCTAAAATCAGAATCACCTTGGAAAAATCAAAAAGAAACACAAGAAAAAATAGAAAAGTCATATAATGAAAAACAGGAAGTTATAAATACAATAAATGAACAAATATTACAACGCAATAAAAGACAAACAGACAATAAAATGTATGCGGATAACGAAAATGAACGCTAAAATATAGTTCTATTTAACACCCTAAAAAAATATAAATGAAATAGAAAGGGTGAAAAAAATGGAAAACTACAAAACAAATTTTGAAGAAACAACAAAAAACATATTTAAAGGAATAGGAATAGCGATGATATCAACAGTCATAATGCTATTAATATTCTCAATAATATTAGCGTACACAAACACAAGTGAAAATACAATAACACCAGTGATAATAGTGGTAACAGGAATAAGTATATTGCTTGGAAGCTCAATAGGAAGCATAAAAATAAAAAAGAATGGAATAATAAATGGGGGATTAATAGGCGGAATATACATAGTAATTCTGTACTTAATTTCAAGCATATTAAATTGGAGATTTGGACTAAATATACAAAGCATAATAATGATAGCAGTAGGAATGATCTTTGGGATATTAGGTGGAATTATTGGAGTAAACAAAAAATAATGTTCATTAGGGACGTTTCCAAGTTGACATTTTTGTCCAAAAAGAAACGTCTCTAATGGATACAATGGATATTTTGAAAGAATTTCCCCAAAACAGTTGATATTTTTGGAAATTTAATATAAAATTTTATAGGACAAGTTATATCAAGGAGGACAAAATGATAAAATTAGAAGATGTTCGAAAAAATCCGGAAGTTGAAGCGTTAATACAAGGCGCGCAACAGCAATTAGACGGATTAGGCTATACAGAACATAGCCACAGACACATTTCAATTGTGTCAAAAAGAGCTGGGGATATATTAGAGCAGTTAGGATATCCAGAAAGAACAGTAGAACTGGCGAGAATTGCAGGGTATTTGCATGATATCGGAAACTGTGTAAACAGAGTAGACCACGCACATAATGGAGCAATAATTGCATACAACATTTTGAAAGAAATGGGAATGCCAGTAGAAGAAAGAACGCAAATAATGATGGCAATTGGAAATCATGATGAAAAAACGGGAACAGCGGTGAGTGATATATCAGCGGCGATAATTTTGGCAGATAAGTCAGATGTGCATAGAGATAGAGTAAGAAATCAAAATATTTCAACATTTGATATACACGATAAAGTAAATTATGCAGTAACAGATGCAGAGCTAAAATTAGATACTGAAAATAGAAAGATAACATTAAATTTAACAATTAATAATCAAATATGTCCAGTACTAGATTATTTTCAAATATTTATTGATAGAACAATTATGAGCAAATATGCAGCAAAATACTTACGAATATGGTTTGAACTAATAATCAATGGAACAAAATTATTATAATGGAGGAAATAAAATGAAAAAGGTAAAAATATTAACAATAACACTAGCAATTATATTAATTACAGCAATAGCTTTTGGTGGAATTTATGTACAAAAACAAAATAGAATGGAAAATGTAGTAGAAGACTACAAATATGCAATGGATTTAGAAGGGACAAGAACTGTTAGATTAGAAGTAGATACAGGAACAACAACAGTAGTAAAAGATTCAGAAGGAAAAGAAGTTAAAGATACAGAAAATTTAACAGAAGAACAAATGACTGAAAAAGGATACACAAAGGAAGAAGTTCCAAACAATAGTGAAGATGTAAAAAATGAAGAAAATTACAAAAAAGCAAAAGAAATATTAGAAAAAAGACTTCAAAAAATGGGAGTAAATAATTACACAATCAAATTAGATACACAAGCAGGAGATATAGTAGTAGAAATTCCAGAAGATGATTCAACAGATACAGTTGTAAGCCAATTAGTAACAGTCGGAAAATTCACAATACAAGATAGTGAAACAGGCGAAGTTTTAATGGATAACAATGATATAAAATTAGCAAATGTTATGACAGGAGCAGATAATACATCAACATCTGCAGTAGCTAAAACAAGAATATACTTAAATATTGAATTTACAAAAGACAGTGCAAAAAAATTAGAAGATATAAGTAACAGATATTTAAAACCAGTCGAAACAGAGAATAAAGAAGAGGCAACAGACGAGGCTGCAACAACAAATACAACAGAAACAGATGAAAATGGTGAAGAAAAAACAGAGAAAAAAGTAACAATAAAAATAGATGATACAGAAATAATGACAACAAATTTTGAAGAACCAATGAGAACAGGGAAAATGCAATTATCAATGGGGGGAGCTTCATCAGACCAAAAAACACTACAAGGATATGCAGCTCAAGCGTCAAGTATAGCAGTAGTATTAGATACAGGAAATCTACCTGTTAAATATCAAGCAACAGAAAATTCATATGTATTATCAGATGTAACAAATCAAGAATTAAGCATTGTTGTATATGCACTATTAGCAGTAGTTGTAGTAGCTTTAATAGTATTAATTGTAAGATATAAAAAATTAGGAGCACTTGCAACAATATCATATATAGGTCTAATATCAATATTTTTAATATTAATAAGATACGCAAATGTAGTAATATCAATAGAAGGAATATTTGCAATAGCAATTGTATTAGTACTAAATTATATTTTTGTAAATAAACTACTTTCAAAATTAAAAGAAGAAAAACTTACTAAAACAGCTGCAAATAAAGGAATAGCAGAAACATACAAAGAATTCTTTATTAGAATAATACCAGTTTGCATATTAGCAATAGTATTTTGCTTTATCAACTGGAGCCCTATTAGTAGCTTTGGAATGGTAATGTTCTGGGGAATTACATTAATTGCTATTTATAACGCTATAATAACAAATATTTTATTAAAAATAGAAGCTGACAAATAGGAGGAAATAAATAATGAAAAATTTAACAAAAAAACAAAAAATAATAATGTCAATTGTTGCAATTATAATAATAGCAGGAATAGCAGTTGTAGCATTTATGGGATTTAATTTTGATTTAAGATTTCAAACAGCCCAAAAATTGGAACTATACTTAGGAGAAGATTTTAAAATAGCAGACATACAAAACATAACAAAAGAAATTATGCCAAATGAACAAGTGATAGTTCAAAAAGTAGAAGTATATGGAGATTCTGTTAGCATAATAGCAAAAGAAATAACAGAAGAACAAAAACAAAAAATAATAGAAAAAGTAAATGAAAAATACGAATTAGAGCTAAAAGCAGAAGAAACAGAAATAGTAACAGTACCAAACACAAAAGGAAGAGACTTAATAAATCCATATATTTGGCCATTTGCAATTGCAACAGGAATAACACTAGTTTATATGGCAATAAGATATAGAAAATTAAATATAATAAATGTAATTTTAAAAACAGTGTTAACACTAGTAATAGCAGAAGCAACACTAATCAGCTTAATTGCAATTACAAGAATTCCAATAGGAAGATTAACAATTCCAATGGTAATTACAGTATATATGTTAACATTTGTAGGTGTAACTACTAAATTTGAAAAAGAATTAGAAGCACAAAAAGAAGAATAGAAAGAAGTAGGCAAAATCGAAAGGAGTGATAAATAAAATGAAAGCAATAGAAATAAGAAAAAAATACTTAGAATTCTTCCAAAAACATGGACATGTAGTAATTCCGTCAGCACCACTGATACCAGAAAATGACCCTTCTGTATTATTTACAACAGCAGGAATGCAACCACTAGTACCATATCTATTAGGAGAAAAACACCCAGAAGGAAAACGTCTTACAGACTATCAAAAATGCGTAAGAACAAATGATATAGAAGAAGTTGGAGACAACAGACACCTAACATATTTTGAAATGTTAGGAAACTGGTCATTAGGAGACTATTTCAAAGAAGAGTCCATAGCAATGAGCTTTGAATTCTTAACAAAAGAATTAGGAATACCAGTAGAAAAACTATCAGTAACAGTATTTGCAGGAGATGAAGATTGCCCAAGAGACGAAGTGGCAGCAGAGGCTTGGAAAAAAGCAGGAATATTAGATGGACATATCTACTATTATGGAAAAGACGATAACTGGTGGATTGCAGGAGAAGAAGGACCATGTGGACCAGACACAGAAATGTTCTATGACACAGGAAAACCAGCATGTTCAGCAGATTGTCAACCTTCATGTGACTGTGGAAAATATGTTGAAATTTGGAACAATGTATTTATGGAATACTTTAAAGACAAAGACGGATATAGAAAATTAAAACAACAAAACGTAGATACAGGGCTAGGACTAGAAAGAATGGCAATGTTACTACAAGGAAAAGAAACTCCATTTGATACAGAATTATTCAGCCCAATAATTAAAAAACTAGAAGAATTACAAAAAGTGGACAACATAGAAAGTAGAAGAATAATAGCAGAACACTTGCGTTCAAGTATGATGTTAATAGCAGACGGCGGAAGACCAAGTAACATAGATAGAGGATATATTTTAAGAAGATTAATAAGAAGAATGATTAGACACTTAAATAAACTACAAATAGATTTAAATGAGCTATCAACATTAATAGAAATCAATGTTGAAAACTTAAAAGAAATGTACCCAGAATTAGAGAAAAACAAAGAAATAATAATAGCTACAATGCTAGAAGAAAAAGACAAATTTGTAAAAACACTAGCAAATGGAGAAAAAGAATTCCAAAAAGCAATAAACAAATTACAAGAAACAAAAACAATTCCAGGAGATGTAGTATTCAAACTATATGACACATATGGTTTCCCACCAGAAGTAACAAAAGAACTAGCAGAAGAAAACGGATACGAAATCAACTTAAAAGAATTTGACGAACTATTCAAAAAACACCAAGAAAAATCAAGAGCAGGTTCAGAGCAAAAATTCAAAGGTGGATTAGCAGAACAAACAGAAGAGACAATAGCATACCACACAGCAACACACCTTTTAAATGCAGCACTAAAACAAGTTATAGGAAAAGACGCACATCAAAGGGGCTCAAACATAACAGTAGACAGAATGAGGTTTGACTTCAACTGTGACCATAAATTAACAGACGAAGAGAAAAAGCAAGTAGAAGATTTAGTAAATCAATGGATTGCAGAAGAATTACCTGTAACAAAACAAGAAATGAGCAAAGAAGATGCTATAAAATCAGGTGCTGAATGTATGTTTATAGAAAAATATCCTGATATTGTAACTGTATATTCAATAGGAACAGTATCAAAAGAACTATGTGGTGGCCCACATGTTAACAATACAAAAGAACTAGGTAGATTTAAAATTAAAAAAGAAGAGTCTAGTTCATCAGGAGTAAGAAGAATAAAAGCAGTTTTAATTAAAGATTAAGAATTTTTAGGGTGTTTTTGGGGACAGACCTTAAAAACACCCTCAATAGAAAAATATTGATTTAGTTTATAAAAAACTTAGAGAGGGTGTTTTTAAGGACTGTCCCCAAAAACACCCTCAAAAGGAGATAATTATGGAAGATTGTTTATTTTGTAAAATTATAAAAGGAGAAATTCCTTCAAGCAAAGTATATGAAGATGATGAAATACTGGCTTTTAAAGATATAGCGCCAGCTGCACCAGTTCATATATTAGTGATACCTAAAAAGCACATAAAATCACTTGTAGAATTAGAAAAAGAAGATGAAGCTTTAATTGGAAAAATTTATACTGTAATAAATAAAATTGCAAAAGAGCAAGGTGTAAGCGAAAGTGGATATCGTGTAATTGTAAATTGTGGAAAAGATGCAGGTCAAGAAGTAATGCATCTACACTTCCATTTACTTGCTGGTACACAATTTGGAGAAAAGATAGTATAACTTGTAAATAAAACTTTATTTTTGTAATAAAATGTGTTATAATATATGTATAGTGAAAAGTACGGAGGTAAAAGGTATGTTTGAGAGTAAATATAGTAAAGTTTTAACAATTATATTAGTAATTGTAATTATTGGAATATTAGGATTACTAGGTTTTTTAGCATATGACTATTATCATAAATATGTAACAACAAGTGATGCAGAAGATTTTGTAAACAACTTTGATGGGGATACAGCAAAAAAAGATGATGAGGATAAAAATGATGATAATACAAATAATGATGTTTTAGATGAATTGGAAAAAATGAATACAGGAACAAATCAATCTGCATCATCACAAAAAACAAGACCACAATATAAAGGTTTTGGAGTTTTAGGAACAATGACAATTCCAAAAATCAATTTAAAATATCCAATACTTGAAAAAATGACAAAATCATCAATAGAAGTATCAGTAGCATTCTTATGGGGAGTAGGAATTAACCAACCAGGAAATACAGTAATAGTAGGACATAACTATAGAAATGGTGCATTCTTCTCTAATAACAAAAAGTTAAATTTAGGTGATAAAATATATATAACAGACAATGACGGAAAACAAGTTACATATACAATATATAACAAATTTGAAACATCAGATACAGATACATCATTCTATCAAAGAGATACAGCAGGAAAAGCTGAAGTAACATTATCAACATGTACAGATAATGGAAAACAAAGATTAATAATATTAGCAAGAGCTGATTAAAAATATGAAAAATAAAGTAAAGGAATTTGAAAAAATTCCTTTATTTTTTATGCCAAATTGTATATAATAAGAAAGAAATTTAAAACAAAAGGACTGTGATTAAAAAATGAACAAAACCCAAGTAAAGCAAAGAATAGAAGAATTACGCAAACAAGCAGAATATCATGCAAAAAAATACTACGATAATGACGCACCAGAAATATCTGACTTTGAATATGATATGCTAATGGTAGAGCTTCGAAATTTGGAAAAAGAATTTCCAGAATATCAATCAAAAGAATCACTAACACAAAAAGTAGGTGGACACGTAAAAGAGGGATTTGAAAAAGTAACACACGAAGTACCATTACAAAGTTTGCAAGATGTTTTTAGCATAGAAGAAGTGGAAGAATACGTAAAAAAAATTGATGAAAAGGCAGAAGAAAATCAAATAGAAAACAAAACATATGTAATAGAGACAAAAATAGACGGACTATCAGCAGCACTAGAATATAAGCAAGGGAAATTTGTAAAAGGTGCAACAAGGGGAAATGGATTAGTTGGAGAAGATGTCACAAATAATTTAAAAACAATAAAAACAATACCAATGGAGTTAAATGAGAAAATAGATATAACAGTAAGGGGAGAAGTCTTTATATCAAAAAGTGACTTTGAAAAAATGAACCAAGAAAGAGAAGAAAACGAAGAAGAATTATTTGCAAATGCAAGAAATGCGGCAGCAGGGTCACTAAGACAATTAGATAGTAAAATAACAGCAAAAAGACCCTTAGACATATATATATTTAATGTACAAAAAATAGAAGGGAAAGAATTCAATTCACATTTTGAAGAATTAGAATATTTAAGCAAATTAGGATTTAACGTAAACCCTGTCAGAATACCTTGTAAAACAGTAGAAGAAATAGAAAAAGCAATACAAAAAATAGGAGATGACAGAGAAAACTTATCATTTGGGATAGACGGAGCAGTGGTAAAAGTCGATGACCTAAAATTTAGAGAAATACTAGGAGCAACAGCCAAAACTCCAAGGTGGGCTATTGCATATAAATATCCACCAGAAACAAAAGAAACAAAACTAAAAGACATTGTTTGCCAAGTAGGAAGAACAGGAGTAATAACACCGATGGCAATCTTAGAACCAGTTAAAGTTGCAGGCTCAACAATATCAAAAACAACATTACACAATCAGGATTTTATAAAAGAAAAAGACCTAAAAATTGGTGACACAGTAGTAATACAAAAGGCAGGAGATGTTATACCAGAAATAGTAAAAGTACTAAAAGAAAAAAGAACAGGTGAAGAAAAAGAATTTGAAATGCCAACAGTTTGTCCAGTATGTGGAGCAGAAGCGGTTAGAGAAGAAGGCGAAGCGGCAATCAGATGTACAGGAATAGAATGTCCAGCAAAACTATTTAGAAATTTGGTGCACTTTGTATCAAGAGAAGCAATGAACATAGACGGACTAGGAGAAAGCATAATAGGACAATTACTAGATAGAAAGCTAATTGAAAACATAGCAGATATTTATACATTGCAATTTGAAGACATAGCATCACTTAAAAAGAATGGACAAAAATTTGCTCAAAACTTAGTAGACAGTATAAATAAAAGTAAAGAAAACGATTTGCACAGACTAATAACAGCACTAGGAATAAGACACGTAGGAGTAAAAGCATCAAAAATATTAGCAAAAAAATATAAAAATATAGACAACTTAATGGAAGCAACAGCAGAAGAATTGAGCGAAATAAACGATATTGGACCAATAGTAGCAAACAGCATAAGAGAATTTTTCTTACAAGACCAAACAAAAGACTTGATAGAAAAATTAAAACAAGCAGGAGTAAACCTAGAAAGCCTTGAAGAAGATGCACAAGACGATAGATTTGCAGGAAAAACTTTTGTCTTAACAGGAAGCTTGGAAAAGTATACAAGGGGAGAAGCCACAAATTTAATTGAAAAATTTGGCGGAAAAACATCAAGCTCAGTATCTAAAAAAACAGATTATGTACTAGCAGGAGAAGAAGCAGGAAGCAAGCTAACTAAGGCTCAAAATTTAGGAGTGACAATACTTACAGAAGCAGAATTCGAAGAACTAGTGAAATAAAAAAGGAGAGATTATGGAAGATTATACTTTTGAAAAAATGTGGTGCGATTTAAGAGATGGTTATCAAATTTATTATACTTATGTTGGGAATAGGTATGTTTTATTTAAGACGGCAGAAAATTGCTATACCCAGAAATTATTGTCAGAGAGTAAGAAAAATCCACAACCTAGGATGCTTATGCTTACTTTAAAGAGAGTTAAAGAAATGTTTCCACATATGGAAGATATTGAATATAGATTAGAAATGTAATTAAGCCTGCCACTGGAAGGAGTGTCCTCCAGTGGCAAAAAAATTGCCAAAAAGGTCCGTCCCCAGTGGCAAATTTGGAATATTTCAGAATTTACAAGCATAAAATATAATGAGAAGTTTAGAAGGGTAAGAAAATTGTATTCGTAGTAATAATTAGAAAAAATATATAAAATGTATTGACAATAATATTAATGAATGATAATATATGAATATCGAAAGAGGTAGTATGGAAAATAAAAATATAGTAACACTATTTGTTAGAAATGATAAAGGGGACATGTTATTACAAAAAAGAAGTAAGCAAAAAGGTGGAAAATATGGATTTATAAGTGGACATGTACAAGAAAGTGAAACAAATAGTCAAGGAATAATAAGAGAAACAAAAGAAGAAATGGGAATAAATATAGATGAAAAAGACCTAAAACTTTTTTATAGAGTAGAAGAAGGGCAGACTAATTTCAACTTATATTATATGAACAGAAATCTAAATATAGAAAACTTGACGTTACAAAAAGAAGAAGTAGAAGATGCAAAATGGTGCTCAGTAGAAGAAATAAAAACGATAATAGATGATGATAAACTCTATAAAAATCACATAGATGCATTTGAGATTGCTATGAAATATTTATGTAAGGAGTGATATTATGGCAACTATTGCTCAATGGGATATAAACAATGTATGCAACTTGAATTGTAAACATTGTAGAGTATCAGAGAAAAATGACAAAAAACAATTGTCATTAAAACAAGCAAAGGAATTGCTTGCACAATTGTGGTACACAGGTACAACAAAATTAAACCTTTCTGGCGGAGAGCCATTTATGAGAGATGACTTATTTGAAATACTAGAATATGCTAGAAAATTTGAAGATATAGTAATAACAACAAATGGGACATTAATAGATGAAAAAGTATGTGAGAAACTATCAAAATTTCCTAACATAAAATTATCAATTAGTTTGGACGGAATGGCGGAGACGCACGACAGTTTTCGTAGAAAAAAAGGTACATTTCGCAAAGTAATTGACACACTATCATTGCTAAAAGAGTATAATATACCATATGCAATAAAATATACATTATCAACAGAAACAGTAAAAGATGTTATTGAAGTAATAAATTTGATAGCATCAAAAGGAGCAAAAGAATTCAACATAAGAAGAGTTCTAGTTGCTGGGCATGCAGATAAAGATATGTTGATTTCAAACGAAGAATATAAAGAGACAATAAAAAGAGTTATTGCAGAATGTAATAGACTAAATATTAATTTTAGAACAGGTGACCCACTTTTAGTACCGATTTTCCCAGAGATATTTGGTATAGATATAAAAAATGATGATTTAAATAAAATTTATGCTGGATGTCAGGCAGGAGATGAAATAATTTACATAGATTATCAAGGAAATGTTGGAGCTTGTTCATACATACCAACTTTTGCAGATAATATCAAAGAAAAACCATTAGATGAAATTTTAAATAATAATAAACTATTTGTAGAATTAAAGAAATATAAACAAAAGTTAGAAGGAAAATGCTCAAAATGTAGTTACAAGATGATATGTGGCGGATGTAGAGCATCAGCAGTAGCTTTGAAAAATTCACTATTTGAAGAAGACCCATTATGTTTATTACAAAGCAGTTAAATACAAAGTTCTTTATTTTGTGAAGGCTCTGGAGCTTTTACAAATATTATAAAAAATTTCAAAAAAGGCTTTAGTTCGAAAGAAACTCAAAATCTTTCATATCTATAAAGGCCTTAGAAAGGAAGGTTTTTTTATGAATAAAGAGGCAGAGAAAAAAGTTGAAGAGAAAAACGAAGTGAAAAAAATAATCACTTGCAGAATGTGCGGTTAAAAAGAGAGGTACATAACCTCTCTTTAAATGCGTTTTATTATACAAGAAAGGAAACTAAAAATATGAGTATTTCGCCAAAAGTTTTAGATAGAAAAAAAGACAAATTCACAACATTTCATATGAGAATAAACAACAATTCAAATGAAGATATATCAGGATATATAAAGTATAAAATAAGTAAGCCAAATGGAAAGATAGAAGAAAAGGAATTTGGAAGAACAGAAAAAATAAAAGCAAATTCGCAAATAGATATATATGACAAATATTATCTAGAAAAAGATGCACCAATAGGAAGATATCACATAGACGGAATGTTCTTTTGGAACAATCAAAATATATTATCAGACACAAATCAAAATGATTTTTTTGATGTAAAATAGGGGGATATATGAGAAAATTAGAAGGATTACGTTTCTTGCAAGAAAACTTCTCAGACTTAACAGTAGACTGTTTGTTTGTGGACAAGCTAGAAAATTTAAAAGATGAAGATTTAGACATAAAAGACCAATCTGACCAACTATGGAGAGTAAGAGCAGGAAATGAATATGGTTCAGAGCTTAACTTGCCACAAGGCACATTTAAAAGTAAAAAAGAAATACGAAAATTTATAAAAGAGCAAAAACAAAAAGATGCAAATATGGAATTTGTAATACATAGAGTATCGCCAAAATACTTTGCTGCACCATTTGTAGGTACATTGGCAGTGCAAAACAACAAAAATTTACCAAATATCAGAATAGAATTACAAAAAGTAACCCAAGAATTAGTAGACTCAATTGACAAAGGCAAAAGACCTAGAGATTGGGAAGCTTGCTTAATTATGGATTATGAATTTTTAAATAAATTTCCTAAAATTAGAAAAAAGGAAAATGTAGATTTGGAAAGTCTAAAATATGCAATAATGGTAATTCATGAAGTGGGTGAAAAGATATTTGAAATTTATGACAAAGAAGGAAAAGATATAGAAACATATACTAGATTTAACATCTATGATTTGGGACAAGTTGTGCTAGATGACCATAGAAGTAGTGAATCTTTTATTTCTAAATATAGGGTGTCTTTGGGGACAGAGCAAAAAAACACCCAACTTTCGAAAGAAGGAGTGTCCCCAATGGCAAAAAATTGCCAAGAAGGTCCGTCCCCAATGGCAAAAGATTGCCAAAAAGGTCCGTCCCCAGTGGCAGAAAGATGAAAACTTTTGAAAAAATTGTTGAAAATGATAGAAAAATAATGTAAAATATGGTAAGTGAAAATCCGATAAAAGGAGAACTTAAGATGGCTACAATAATTGATGGAAAGTCACTTGCTAAAAAGACAAGGGAAAATCTAAAAATTGAATGTGATAAGTTAAAATTAGAAGGTATAACTCCAAAATTGGCAGTAATAATGGTGGGAGATAATCCTGCTTCAAAAGTGTATGTAAGGAATAAGAGTAGGGCGTGTAGCGATGTTGGAATAGAATACAAAGAGTATCTTTTACCAGAAGAGACGACACAGGAAGAGCTAATTAATTTAATAAAAAATCTGAACCAAGATAAAGAAATAAATGGAATTTTGTTACAAAGTCCATTGCCAAGGCATTTAGATATAAATGAGGCTTTTAAAGCTATTACATATATGAAAGATGTTGACGGCTTTACACCTTCAAGTGTTGGAAAGCTTTGTATAGGGGAAGATACATTTATTTCTTGTACTCCATATGGAGTTATGAAAATGTTTGAAGAGTACAATATAGATTTGACTGGAAAAGATGTTGTGATATTAGGAAGAAGTAATATTGTTGGTAAGCCATTAATTCAATGTTGTTTGCAAAAAAATGCGACAGTTACAGTGTGCCATTCAAAAACGAAAAATTTGGAAGAACATACTAAAAGAGCTGATATAGTAATATCAGCAATAGGGCAATCAAATTTTGTTAAGGCAGATATGATAAAAGATGGAGCAGTTGTAATTGATGTAGGAATAAACAGAGACGAGAATGGAAAGTTGACAGGTGATGTTGATTTCGAAGGTGTTGAGAAAAAGGTGAGTTATATTACTCCAGTTCCAGGTGGGGTTGGTCCAATGACTATTGCAATGCTTATGAACAATGTGATAAAAGCAACTAAGGAACAACAAAAAGAGAAGTCAATGTTATAAATTAAATAAAAATAGGGGCATCATTATTAATGGTGCTCTTTTTTGTTGTATATTAAAATCGAAGATTTTCTTATACGACAAAAGTACAATGTATGCGCAAGCAAATTTGTATATCGGATTTGGGTGTGTAAGCAATTGAAAAATTAAAGAAAAGGAGATATTATGGAACAATTAGAAAAAAATAGATATTGGATATGGTTATCTTTAATAAAAGGATTAGGTGCAATAAAAAAGAAAAAGCTATTAGAAATTTATAAAACACCTGAAAATATATACAAATTAGACAAAGACGAATTACTAAAAATAGAAGGAATAGGGGAACTATTAGCAGATAAAATACTAAATGAAAGAGTAAGGGTAAGTGTTACGAAACACATTGAATATATGCAAAAAAACAAAATAGACATAATTAATATAAATGTGGAAAGTTATCCACAACAGCTAAAAAAGATATATGATGCACCAATTAGTTTATATATAAAAGGAAATAAAGAAATATTGAACAGCAAAGCTTTGGCAATAGTTGGCTGTAGGGAGGCAAGTGACTATGGCAAAAAAGCAGCAAAGTATTTTGCGTATAATTTAGCACAAAATAAGTTTAACATTGTAAGTGGATTAGCTAAAGGTGTGGATAGTTATGCACATTTGGGAAGTTTATGTGTGGAAAATAAGAAAAGCTGTGGAAAAACTATTGCTGTTGTGGGGAATGGGTTAGATACAATATATCCTAGTGAAAATAAAGAATTGGCAGACAAAATAATTGAAAGTGGCGGAGCAATTATTTCTGAATATCCTTTGGGGACAAAGCCTGATAAAATGAACTTCCCAGCTCGTAATAGAATAATTAGTGGAATTAGTGATGGTGTTATTGTTGTTGAAGCCAAGGAAAGAAGTGGTACATTGATAACTGTTGATTTTGCTTTGGAACAGGGCAGAGATGTTTTTGTTGTTCCTGGTAATATTAATTCTATTAATTCGGTCGGGACTAATGATTTAATTAAGCAAGGAGCTAAATTGGTTACAACATATAAAGATATAATTTAAAAAGTTATATTTCAATAAAAAATAAAAGCTATCGAAAAAATTA